>Ga0114938_1001416_pt1 | contig 16293 bp, 12 predicted proteins | sample AshMeaBigSpring_FD_88675 | JGI IMG/M metagenome (GOLD analysis project Ga0114938, IMG submission 88675) | Groundwater microbial communities from Big Spring, Nevada to study Microbial Dark Matter (Phase II) - Ash Meadows Big Spring | ecosystem: Environmental > Aquatic > Deep subsurface >...
CGCCTTCACCCGCATGACACAGCCCGACCGCAGCGCGGCGGGTCTCTACGCTGAGTTGACGGCGAACCGCGAAAATGTCCTGCAGCGGCTGGATCAGTTGACGGCGGAACTGGCGGCGTGGCGTCAGTGGCTGGCAAGCGCGGCGCCGGATGACGCCGCGCATCCGCTGCGCGTGGCGCTAGCCGACGTGGAGGCAGGTCGGCTCAACTGGGAAGGCCACGCACTGGCGCACGATTGGGAGCCTTCGACGGAGCGCCCGGCGCAAGAGGAAGGCGGCGGCATGTTACGCCAATTGTTTTTGGGCGGCTGGTTTGGTAAGAAGCCGGGCGATAGCGAAAAACGGTAGCGAAGTCAGTAGTGAACATCAGTAGGAAGCGACGGGCAAGACAGGTCACGCGTGAAGTGCATCATCCAGATTCCTTGCTATAACGAGGCCAAGACGCTCCCCGCGACAGTGGCAGTGTTGCCACGCGCGTTGCCCGGCATCGACACGGTGGAGTTTCTGGTGATTGACGATGGCAGCAGTGACGGCACCGCCGAGTTGGCGCGCGCGTTGGGTGTGCATCACGTCGTGCGCCATCTGCGCAATTTGGGGCTGGCGCGGGCATTCATGACCGGTCTCGAGAACAGCCTGCGTCTGGGCGCCGACATCATCGTCAACACCGACGCCGACAACCAGTATGTCGCTGCCGACATTGCGCAACTGGTGGCGCCGATCGTGGCGGGCGCCGCAGAGTTGGTGATCGGTGATCGCGGCGTCGGGCAGATCGCGCACTTTTCGCCGCTCAAGCGCGGGTTGCAGCGGCTGGGCAGTTGGGTCATTTCGCGGGCGGCAGGGATGAAGGTGCCGGATGCGACCAGTGGCTTCCGCGCGTTGACGCGCGATGCCGCGCTGCACACGCTGGTGCTCAGTTCCTACTCCTACACGCTGGAGACGCTGATCCAGGCCGGAGCACAGCGGCGAGCGATCCGCTATGTGCCAGTGCGCACCAATCTGCCGACGCGCCCTTCGCGGTTGATGAACAACCTGCCGCACTACCTGGCGAACTCGACGGCCACAATTGTGCGTGCGTACACCTTCTATCGCCCGCTGCGCGTCTTCACCACCATCGGCGTGATCGCGTTGTTGACCGGCGTCGCCATCGGTTTACGCTTCCTGATTGCCTACTTCGGTGGCGCTGGCAGCGGCCACATCCAGTCGTTGATTCTCTCCGCCGTGCTGCTAATCGCCGGCTTCCAGACGCTGCTGATCGGGCTGGTGGCGGATTTGATTGGGGCGAATCGAAAGGTGATGGAAGAGGTGCTGATGCGGCTGCGGCGATTCGAACTACAGGAGAATGTCGATCCTGAGTCGCAATCGCGCGTTTCCGAGCGTAACTGATGCGAATCACCTTTCTGCTTTCCTCGCTGCGTCTCTCCGGCGGCGTCATTTTGGTCGTCGAACTTGCCAACCGGTTGACAGCGCAAGGCCACACCGTTGCTTTGGTGACGCCACGCCACAGCATGGATGCCGAAATCAGCCAAAAACTACAGCCTGCCGTCACCGTCATCGAAAGCAGCACGACGTTGCCCACAGGCTTCAATCCATTTTGGCTGATCTGGTTGGTGGGGGCGTTGGTGCGTGCGGCCCCGCAGAGTGACATCATTGTCGCCACTCACACCCCCACCACGCTGCCGGTCTTGCTAATTTCATGGCTGCAACGGCGGGCGCGGCTCTGGCTTTTCATGGACTATCCTGAGATGTTTCGGTCACGACCGGTGGAACGGGCGCTGCTCTCCCACGCACCTGGCTGGTTTCCGGCCATTGTCACCATCTCGCAGCCACTCGCCGACGAAGTCCGCCCGCGCACGCCAGCACAGGTGACAATCCTGCGTCCGGGTCTGGGACTGACAGTCTCGGCTGTCACAACCAACCCGGCGCCGCGCCCCGCAGGCTGGCGTATTCTGTACATCGGGGACGACCGGCCGCGCAAAGGCCTGTGCGAATTCGTGCAGGCGATGCAGCAGGTGCAGGCAGTCGAGCCGCGCGCACATGCGGTAGTGGTCTGCAAAAACATGTGCGCAATCGGCGAAGAAATCAATTGCGAATTGCATATTCGCCCCAACGATGGCGAACTGGCGGCGCTCTATCGCGGCTGCGATCTCTTCGTCTCGACATCTTGGGGTGAGGGGCTAGGCTATCCAGCACTGCAAGCAATGGCCTTCGGTAAGCCGGTCGTCGTGGCCGATTCTGGCGGTGTGCGCGATTACGCAGTGGCTGGCGAGAACGCACTGATCGTGCCAGCGCAGAACGCCGACGCCACTGCCAAAGCGATCATGACGCTGCTGCAGGATGATGCACTGCGGGAGCGTCTGCAGCGCCAGGGGCGACAGTCCGCTGCAATGTACGACTGGGATGCCGCCACTGTCGCCTTTGCCCGCACGCTGGAGACACTCACGCTCACCTCACGTTAACAACGTCGCAATGATCGCCGCGAGCCTGGCGCCAATCACCTGTTCTGTGCATTTAGTCTCAAATGTCTGATAGGCGTTGGCTGCCAGCGTCGTACGCAGCGCCGGTTCCACGTGCAAGCGCAATATCGCAGCGGCCAGCTGCTCTGGATCGCCTGCCGGCGTCAACAGCGCGGAGACTTCATGGGTGAGCAGTGCATGGTTGGCTGGCGAATCGGCGGCAATAATGGCGCGCTGCGACGCCATCATCTGGTAGATCTTGCCGGGCACCACGCGCTGCGATTTGCCGCTGCCGCCAAAGTGTCCGCCCAGGCAGATATGCGCGTGGGCAATTTCCTCTGCCAGGGTCGCCAGCCCCACCGGCGGCAAGAACTCCACATTGGTCAACTGTAGATCGGCAGCGAGCGCCTGCATGGCGGCGTAGAGGGGGCCATCGCCGATGAGCCGGACATGCAGTTCCGCACTGCGTAGGTGTGCAGCGGCCTGTAAGATCACCTCAACGCCGTGTAGAGGCAAGAAGGTGCTGTAGTGCAGGATAATTGTTTTTTCCTGGCACACAGGCAGCGGGCGCGGGTAGAAGATTTGCTCGTTGCACCCAACCGGAAGCCAGGAAACATGTTTTGCGTCAAGACTGAAAGTATCGACAAAATATGCAGAATGCTGTGGCGTGTCAAGTAGGAGATGATACGCCGCACGACAACTAACCTTATCAAACTGAAAGACCGCCCGCCCTATCAGTGAGTCGGGCGCAACCACCTGCCGATCAAAACAGAGTGTGTCGAAATTCGAGACAAAGGCGTCAAAGAGGATCGGCGCTCGCGCCAGGCTGCGCACAAAGGGCAGCAACAGATAGCCATAAAAGCCAACCACGATCAGGTCATAGCGATGCGCCACCAGCTTGCTGACCAATGCGGGCAAAAGGCGCGCCGTCGTGCGGCTAATCGAGCGCACCGGCGTCATCGCCCCGACAACATCAACGCGCCATCCCTGTCGGCGCAGGGCGCGAAGCAGCACGTCGTTGCGCGTGTAAGTCAATTCACGCCCGGCGACAAACAGGAGGCGTCGGTGCGCCAGATTGGGTTCTGATTCTGGGTGTAAGCAAAGCATAGGCTATACTATTGGTCGAACCATTATTGGCATGTAATCTGTGCTGATGCGTAGATCTGTGCTTTTGTAACGAAGTTACTATTCAATGCGGATTCCGTCTCTATATGCTGTCGTGTTGAACTGGAACCTGGCGCCTGACACGGCGGAATGCATCGCCGCGTTGAAGTTTGCTGGACTGCCGCTAGAGCAGATCATCTTGGTCGATAACGGCTCCACCGACAGTTCGCTCAATGAACTGGTGCGAACGTTTGGTAATGACATTAAGTATGCATCATTGGCGGAAAATCGCGGATTTGCTGGCGGCACGAATGTCGGCATCGGATATGCTCTGCATGCAGATGCAGAGTGGGTGCTGCTCATCAACAATGATACCTATGTCAGTCCGACTTTCTTCGAGGAACTGGCGGCGGCGCTCGAAGCCAGACCAGCCTGGCGGCTACTGTCACCCCTGATCCTGTACGCGGGCGCACCGGAGATCGTCTGGTCGTCGGGAGATCGTCGTATTGGGCCAACGCTGCTGACGCGTTCGTTGCTGCGCGAGTGCAGCGTTCCGGGCGACCTGCCCGCATATCTTGCTGCCGACAGTTTGAACGCATGCGCCATGCTTGTGCATCGCGAGGTCTTCTTGCGCATCGGCGGCTTCGACGAAGCATACTTCATGTACGCTGAGGATGCCGACTTCTGCTGGCGGGCGCAGCAGGCTGGCTTTGAGCTCGGCGTCGTCACGCGGGCGCGCATGTGGCACAAAGTCTCGCGTAGCACAGGGGTACACCATCCCCAAAGCCGATATTGGCGCATTCGCAACCAGATTCGCTTCTATCAGGCACACGGGCACGGCTGGCAGAAGTGGTTTCTGCTTAGCTTTACTACTGCGCGCACGTTCTTGCTGACCATCCAAGATGTGGGGGCTGGTCGCTTCAGCTTGTTACGCACCACATGGCGCGCCTGGTGCGATGGATGGTATAGCCAGTGACGCAACCGGGTGCATCGCTGAGAGCGCAACGCACTTGGTGCGATCCGCAAAGGCAGTAGAACGAATTATCCATGGAAATAACGACTTGCAATCTTTGCGGCAGCGCCGCCAGTGAGGATGTGAAACTGATTCCCGATTACCTGCTGGAGCGTCCGCAGGTTGTAGCGGAGTTGGTGCGCTGTCGGGCGTGTGGCCTAGTCTACCAAAACCCGCGCCCCACCCTGGCGGAAATGGCTGCCCACTACCCGCAAGAGTATGAACCATACACCGATCGCACAGCCAGCAAGGAACCCAACCCACTGCTAAAGCGTGCGTATGCCTACGGCACGCAGAAACGTACGCGCTTCGTCACGCGGCGCAAGTCGGGGGGGCGGCTATTGGACATCGGGTGTGCGTCCGGGACTTTTCTTCTCGGCATGCAGGCACATCGCGGGTGGCAGGTGCAGGGCGTAGAGCCGAGTGCACAGGTTGCTGCGTACGCCCGCGCCATGCACAATCTCGACGTATTCCCCGGCACGCTGGAGGAAGCCAACTTTCCTACCGGTGCCTTTGACTGCGTCACAATGTGGGACGTGCTAGAGCATGTGCATGATCCGCTCGGCACGCTGCGCGAGATCAGTCGCGTGCTAAGTGATGACGGCATCCTGGTGATCCGTGTACCGAACCTGGCAAGCTGGGATGCACAAATATTTGGCGACGCCTGGGCGGGTCTGGATGCACCGCGCCATCTCTTTGTGTTTCGCCCGGAAACGTTGGGCGCGATGCTGGCGCAAGCGTGTTTTGAGATGGTCGAGTTGAGTTGTGGGATCGGTGGTTATGTAACGTTTGTATTGAGTATCCGTTTTTGGATGACTGCGCGCCATTGGTCTGAGGAGACTCGGCAGCGCGTGACGCAGATTCTCTATCATCCGGCCGCGCGACTGGCAAGCGCACCATTCTTCTGGACGCCGAGCGTACTCAAGCGCGGCCCACTGATGGTGGTCACGGCGCGTAAGCGGACGACAAGCAACGGAAAGGACGCAAGGGGAGCGCGGTTTACATGATCGAGATTCGACATCAAGCCGTCGCCGGCGGTGGTTCGATTCAGAACGCCTACAACGACTTTTTCCGGGCGCGTCGCATCGTGATGCGCGATTCCTTTTATCTGTGGCTGCTAGAACTGGCGGCCGCCCAGTCGGGACATCTGCTTGTCGATGTCGCCTGTGGCAATGGACGGCTGGTGCAGTTGGCGGCGACGCGCGGTATCCACGCTGTAGGGTTGGATCTGGCATTGGAAGGCATTGCCGAGGCTGCGCACGCCAGCCAGATGGCGCAATGGATCGTCGGGGATGGTCAGTGTCTGCCCCTCCCCGATCATTGCGCCGACATCGTCATGAGCATTGGCAGCCTGGAGCATTATGCCAACCCAACTGAAGGCGCCGCCCAACTTGCGCGCATCATCAAGCCAACCGGGCTGGTCTGTATTCTGCTGCCCAACGCGTTTGGCGCACTGGGCAACATCCTGCATGTCGTGCGGCACGGCGAGGTCTACGACGACGATCAGCCGATCCAGCGCTACGCCACTCGCCGCACCTGGGAGGTGATGCTCAACAAAGGCGGACTACGCATCGAGGAGACTGTGCCCTTTGGCGAGTTCAATCGACCGCGCACACACAGGGACATGGTTTGGACGGCGGCGCGCCCGCAGAAATTTGTCAAGGCTGCAATCGGACGGGTCACACCATTGAATCTAGCTAACCATTTTGTATTTTTATGCCGACCTGCGGTTGGCAATCCGACGCAGCATTACCCGATGCTGCCCTATTGACGGAATCCCCTGTGCTGCAATCACTGCGCGTGCGACTGCTAGCGCTTCTCAGCGTGGCAGTGACTTTCGTCATCTTGGGGTACATGATCTATCAGGGGCGGGATACACTGCTAACCTACGACTGGCAGATCGACTGGCGCGCGGTGGCGCTGGCGTTTGGCGTCCTGATCGCCACTTTTACGATTGTTGCACTCGTATGGGTCGCAGAGATGCGCGCCGTTGGCAGCACATTGCCCACCGGCGTCCATCTGAACCATTACTTTGCCTCGCACCTTATCCGGAGGCTACCGGGGACGATCTGGTACATCGCCGGGCGCGGCTATCTCTACCGACAGCAGGGGGAATCGGCGCGCCTGGTGGCGGTGGTAAGCAGTCTAGAATTGGTGTTGTTAACGATAGGCGCAGCACTAGTGGCGATCATGCTGTGGGGCGCAGGTTTCCAACAGGTGTCAGGCGGCTATCTTTGGGCATTGATCGCGGCGGTGGTGATCGGCGCCTTGCTAATCCAGCCAAAGTCAAGCCGATGGTTGCTGCGCCGGGTGGGCAAAGAAGATGCGCCACCGCTCCGCTACCGCCAACTGACGGTCTGGCTCTTTTTCTATGTGATCGCCTGGTTTGGAAGCGGGCTGATCTTTTACCTATTGGCATATGCGTTCACCGGGCTTGGGCGCGAACACCTGTTTTATGCAATTGGCGCATGGGCATTGGTGGGTGCGCTATCGACGCTTGTCTTCTTCTTGCCCAGCAACTTTGGATTTACTGAGATTGGTCTGACGTTGCTGATGAGCGTGGTCATGCCAGCGCCAGTCGCTGTCGTGTTGGCGCTGGCGGCGCGGGTGACGTTGACCGTCTTTGATTTGCTGGCCGTCGGGTTGTGGTTTGGTGGCGCAGCGATTTGGCGGAAGGTTACCTCTAGCCATCGCGTCGCCAACGTGTGAGCACGTATCACGCAAAAGAGCACATCCATCACCGTCCTCTCCAGAGTAAATGACAAGATACTACCAACGGCGTATTGCATCAGCATCGCACTTTTTGGTACTTTGAAGCTGCGGTTCGATGTGTGTGCTTGCACGTGCGTGCAGGATTGAAAATCCGGCATGGCGTCGCAAACAAGCAGATCGGCTGACGTCAGAACGATTAACTTTACATTTTAGCAGTTACAAACGGAGACCTCAGATGATGCGAAACTCACTTCAGTTGCTAGGTCGATTGACCCTGGTGCTGGCGATCGTGCTGGCGGGTGGCTTTGGCCTGACGGCGCAGCCAGCCGCCGCCCAGACCCAATTCTCTGGTTATACGGCAGGTGTTCAGATCGCCAACCTCACTTCCACGTCGGCGATCGTGTCGTTGACGGCGTATAACAATTCCGATGGCAATCAGAATGGCTCGGTGCTGAATGATACGATTGCGGGCAACAGCTCCAAGACGTATTTCCCGATCAGCAACGTTTCGGCGGGCTTCAGCGGCTCGATCGTCGTCGGGTCGGACAAGAATGTCGCCGGCATCGTCAACATTCTTTCGTCTGACTTCAAGGCCGGTGGCTCGTATGTCGGTCGCTCACAGGGCAGCACGAAGGTGCTGCTGCCACTGCTGAATAAGAACAATGGTGGCTTCACCACTTGGTACAGCATCCAGAATGCTGGCACACAGAATGCGACCGTGAATGTGGCGTACAGCAACGGCGTCACCGCCGGGCCGTTCGTGATCAAGCCAGGTGCTGCCAAGGTTGTGTACCAGTCGCAGGAAGCACATCCGAATGCCAACTTCGCCGGCACGATCACGAGCGATCAGCCGGTCGTGGCAGCGGTTATCCAGGAAAGCTCCAAGATCATCTTTGCCTACACCGGTTTCCGCGATACTGACGCTTCGACCAACCCTGTCTTCCCACTGGTGAACGCCAACAACGCCAATTACATTACCGGTATTCAGATTCAGAATGCTGGCGCAACGGCGACCGATGTCACGTTGAGCTACACACCAACTCCGGGCAACGGCACCGCCTGCACGGAAACACAGTCGATTCAGCCGGGTGCATCAGCCACCTTTGCGTTGGCGGCCTTCAACCCGACGGCAACCCCGCCGGGCACCAGCACCTGCGTGAAAGGCGCCAAGTTCATCGGCTCGGCGCAGGTTACTGCGAACTCGACCAGTCAAGCGCTGGTGGGTATCGGCAACCAACTCCTGCCTGGTGTGAATGGTGAGGCGTATGTTTCCTTCAGCACGGCCACCGATTCCGGCGCCACGGTCGTGATGCCGCTCATCATGGATCGCAATAGCGGCTATTTCACGGGTTTCAACGTGCAGAATGTCGGGACAAGCAGTGTGACTGTGAACTGCACCTTCCAGAACAATGCGCGTGTCGTAACCAAGACGCTGGCTCCTGGTGAGGCACTTAATGACCTCCAGAAAGATCAGTTGGCGAATGGATACGTTGGTTCGGCAACATGCACAGGTGGGACCGGCGCCCAGCTGGTGGCTGTCGTCAACCAGTTGAAAGCTGGTACGGACGACAACTTCCTAGTCTATGAAGGCGTCAAGCAGTAAACACTCTTCTTGACAATGTAGGTTTGACGAGAGGGGGATGCCAATCTCCCTCTCTTTTTATGGAATGACCTGTTGCTGTAGAATTACCGGTTGGGTAATGCCTAGACGGGTCACATTTGATGAATCACGATTGAGATGGAAAAATGGAGCAATTACACACACGTTTTTCAGGAATGCTTATTCTCGCACTGTTGATCGTGGCCGCAATGACGTTGGCTGCCTGCGGTGGTGGCACTGAACCGACTGCCACGCCTGTGCCGCCGACTGCCACTGCAACAGTGGCGCCGACGGCGACGACGCCGCCAACACCAACCGCAGCGCCCCCAACTGCGGAAGCAACCAAGGCAAGCACAGAGGTCGAGCCAAGTCAGGCTGAATCGCCGCTGGCGGCGCCGGATTCACCACTGGCGGCGCCGCCTTCACCGTTGACGCCGCCTTCCCCTGCGCCCACGCCAGTCACTTCGTCGGAAAGTGGCGGACTCTCTGGGCAGATCATTGTGACCCGTCCAGAGGGCGATGTTGCAGTCGCTGGGCTGATTGTTGGGCTTGCCGAGGTGATCCTGGGTGATGATGGCCTGCCCAAGGCGAGCGGATATGAAGCTTCGGTGGCGCCGAAAGCGACGACGGATGATTATGGCCGCTTTGTCTTCGATGATCTGAAGCCGGGCATGTACACCTTGATCCTTGACGCCGTGGTCACACAATACCAACTGGACAACCCTGAGACGGGTGACACCATCTTGATCGAAATCGCGCCGAATGCAATTGTCGATCTCGGCGAACTTCGCTACTCACGCTTGCCGATTCCAGGGTTTCAGTAAAATTGCTCCCTGACATGACGTAGCATCACGACCACCGCTGCCCGAATGTGGAAGTCTTGCCAGAAAAGCAGAGCCGCCAAAGCCAATGAAACAGACTTTGCGTGCTCTGCTTTCTTCGCAGTGGACTTCTGCCAGAGACTAAATGTCCCGAGTTGGTCCGTAGCAAGCCTGATACATGTTTGGCATAGGCTTATGGTAACCATCCTTCTCACCAGTGCATTGGCTACTGCGCTCTTGTTGACGCCGGGTCTAGCGCTGCTCCAACTGAGCGGCGCCTGGACCGATTGGCGGCGCCTGCAGCAGATTGCACTGGCGTTCGGATGTGGCCTTACCTGCTACGCCGTCGCATTCTACAGCTTGCGCGCGATTGCGCCTGACTTTCACATCCAGGCGTGGATGGGATGGAGTTTCCTATTGCTGAGCGGTGTAGCCGCACTATACAAAATTCGCGACTGGCGAATTCCTGTGCGCCATCTTGATGTGTGGCTCGTGGGCATCATTGCACTTGCGACGTTTCTGGCGCGCGTCTGGCTCGTCTGGGATCAACCCTTTCCGGCGTGGACAGACTCATTGCATCATACTCTGCTGACGGATATTTTTGCGACGCAGGGTCAACTGCCAACCAGCCTGCAACCTTATCTTGACGTGCCGATGACCATGTATCATTTGGGGTTATATGGTCTGACCGGTCTGGTCACACAGATGTTGGCGCTGCCGGCGCACACTGCGCTGCTTTGGACAGCACAGACGCTCAATACGCTGTCTGTTGCGGGCGTTTTCCTGCTTCTGGATCGCTATGCTGGGCGCAGCGGCGCGATCGTAGGGATGCTCGTTGTCGGGTTGCTCAGCCATCAACCCGCCTTTTATGCAAACTGGGGGCGCTTCACACAACTCTCCTCCCAAACGCTCCTATTGATTGCATGGGTCATGGTGATCGATGCAATCTACAGTGGCCAGCACCTACTCCCGGCACAAAAGCGACGATTTGTTGCACAGATTATCTTTGCCGGGATGGCATCAGCGGCGGTGTTCCTCTACCATTTTCGCGGCGCCATTTTTTACATCCTGCTATTGGCGCCTGGTATGGCCTATATTGGGTGGCGAGCAGCACGGAGTCGCCACTTAGCCAACGCGCTGATTGGAGCGTTCTTGGTGGGCGCTGTGGCGCTATTGGCCATCATACCCGTCGTATGGCCAGCGATCCAGGCTTGGTTGGAGTTGAACCAGGCTGCGGTGAATACACCCGTCGCTTCTCGCAAGCAACTTCAGCAAAATGCAGAGGGCTTCTTTGCGTTTGACCTGACCCATTTCCCGCTTTTTGCGGCGCGCCCCTGGCTATTAACGCTGGCGGGAGTCGCAGTGCTGTATGGCGTGCTACGCCGCAGCCGTGTCGCTTGGCTGTCTTTACTCTGGTTTTCTCTCTTGATGCTGGTCGGCAATTTGTACTTGCTAGGCATACCCGAGCTGAATGTCACTAACTTGGGGGCCATTCTCATCATGCTTTACATGCCGATAGCATTGGCGATTGGGGCCGCCGCACAAACGCTGCTCGACGATTTGCCGCCCCAGTGGGGGCGCACAACCCGACGGGTCGGCGCGGCAGCAATGCTCGTGGCAATCGTCCCGTTCGTGTGGGTGCGCGCCCATGACTACGAAGGCTTTCGCTACTTCGTCACACCTGCTGACGAGAAAGCGCTTACTTGGCTGGCTAAGCAGGCCAGCCCCAATGCCAAAGTGGCGATCAACACTACTTTCTGGCTGCCAACCTCGCCTCATGGCGTCGATGCCGGTTATTGGGTTCCATATTTTACAGGCGGGCAAACTAACGCCGGTGTTATGATTTCGAGTCTGGGCGGCGTCGAGTTACTCAAGGAGTTGATCACTGACTCAACACTGGTCAAACGGGCTGAACACGACCCAACGGTATTGATGGAACTCTACGCACGTGGTTATCGTTTTCTTTACATAGGCGCAATCAACAATTATGATGGAGGAGGTTTTGCCGCGGACGCTCTTGACGCGGCGAAGGGTGTGCAGAAAATCTACGACCAGGACGGTGTAACGATATTTGCATTGACTGGCAAGTAGCTACACTGCGCATGCGTCATTCCCCGATGAGGTAGTACGCACATGATCCTTTGGTGTGTAAAAGTCGAACACGGCGCTTCTTGGTGCAACATCCAGCGCCAGATGGCAACCAGAGTTTTTTCGTCCCACAAATACAGTCTTATCATAATTGGGAGAATGCTAATGCGCACCCAGCTGGTTATGCTTGCAGTCACGACGGCGTTGCTCAGCACGCTGTTGTCCGGTTTGGCAGCGGCGGCGGACATCGCCAGCCACGTTGCAGCGCCTGTCGTGACGACGCAAGGCGCCGCAGCGCAGCCAGCGGCTTCCTCGGCAGCAGCGTTGTCAGATACAATACAGTTGTTGCTGCCATTGGTCCGTCGCCCGGCTGCGCCGCTGCCCGTTAAACTCGGCGCCGACTTTGGCAACTTCATCACCGACACCGCTGTCATCTCTGAGGATTTTCCGCTGGCATTTCAGGCCGGAGCGACCTGGACGCGCATCGAACTGCCGTGGCTCAAGATTGAGCCTACTCGCGGCGCATATGCCTGGGAGCCGTACGACGCAGTCTTTGAGCGGCTGCGCGAATTGGGCATCAAGCCACTTGTACTCATTCACAGCATCCCGATCTGGGCATCCAACCCGGCAGATAAGAGCTGTGGGCCGATCACGGATTGGCCTGCGTTCGAGTTGTTCCTCAATGCCGCTATCGATCGCTACGGTGACATCGCCACAGTTTGGGAGTTTATCAATGAGCCAGACGGCCTTGCTCCGCACCCGTTGGGGCCAACGATTGGCTGTTGGGCGCCCTCCCCAGACAAGTATGCTGAGCAACTTGCGCTTTTCTATACATTGATCAAACAACGGCAGCCGGATGCCTTAGTCTTTTTTGGTGGGCTGGCCTATGACAATTGGGACTTATTCGACCGCACCTTCTTGACTAACACGCTCCAAAGCGGCGCCGGCGCCTACTTTGATGGGATCAGTCTACACTTTTACCCGATCAACCCCACCGATTTCCCAACGATCGCTGACAAAATCAACGATATCCGCAGTGTCCTCGGACGTTTCCTCTTATGGGACAAACAAATCTGGATCACCGAAACGTCAATGTGGGGCAATGGCCCGTCGGGTCTGGAGGCGCAAAAGGACTACATCGTACAGGAGCAAACACGGGCTTTCTGCAACGGACGCGCCGACAACCTATTCTGGTTTTCCATTCGCCAGGAGATACCCAACCCACCGCTGCACCGCTGGCTGATCAACCTACACCATCAGCCAGACCAGGGCTACTTCACCTACCAAGTCTATGCGGAGCAGTTGGCAGGAGCAGTCTGTCAGGGGCGAGTGGCGAATCAGCTGGCAAACGTCGAGGCGTACCGCTTCGAGAACGCACAAGGGAAAATACTCTACATTGTCTGGGCAAATGACGGCGTACAAAGCATTACGCTTCCGGGAATCACCCAGGCGCAGGTGTTGGATCGCGATGGTGGCAACGCAAAAATCGTCCCTGCGGTCAATGGAGGCATCACACTGGAGGTCGGTGCATCAGCACAATACGTCTGGATCGATTAGAAAGCATTGAGTGAGTGACATCGAGTGGCCTACAAGTGTACTTTGCAGGTTGGGGGCGCCCGGCGCGTCCCCAACACCGGGCACACACGGTTTTGCGATCCGTCATCTGTTGCAGCATGCTGGGGACGCTTCCAGCTTCAGGTATGGTGAAAACCCTGGCCTGCGGTCGGATTTGATCCCCTCTTGCCGGTCGCAGTATCATAATCGGATGGATTCCGAAACGTTGCCGCCGCGCATCCATAATGCTTACTTCTTTCAGGCTTTCAACGCCATTTCCTGGCAGATTTGTCTGGGCAGCCCGCTTATCTTGTTTGCGCGCGAATTGGGTGCGCCAGCGGTGGTGTTGGGGTTGCTCGCCGGGCTGGCGCCGTTGACTTCCACTTTGCAACTGTTGGTGGCGCCCCATGCCGAGCGCATTGGCTACCGCAAGTTAATGGTGAGCGGCTGGTCGGCGCGCGTGGCAATGTTGATCTTCCTGATGCTGCTGCCGTTGTCGGTGGCATTCTGGCCGCCCGCTGTGGTGATTGGGCTCATGATCCTGATCATGGCTGCGTTTACCTCTTTGCGCGGGATCGCTACCTGTGCGTGGATGCCGTGGATTACGGCAATTGTACCGCGCGCGGTGCGCGGCGCCTACCTCAGCCGCGACCGCACCTTTATTGGGATTGCCAGCGTGGGCGCACTGGCGGTGGCCGGTCTCTTTCTCCTTGATCACGATAATATGTGGGCGTTTTCGATCGTCTTCGGGCTGAGCTTTTTGGGGGGCGCCGTCAGCCTCTATTTCCTCAACCGCATCCCAGAGCCGGTCAACCAACCTGCCGCCGCGACGTCGCTTGCCCGCCTGCGCTGGCGCGATCTCCTGCGTGACGCTGCTTTCGTGCGGTTGTTGACCTTCGCCGCCGTGGTGCAGTTGTGCGTGCTTTCGACCGGCGCCTTTATCACCGTCTTTGTGCGCGAAGAGGTAAAAATCCAGGACGGCCTGATTCTGTTGATCACCGCCGGCGCGACGCTGGTTGGCATTTGGGGTCTGCGTTTGCTGCGCAGCCGCATCGATGGCCTTGGCAGCCGCCCATTTTTGGGGGTCGTTTTTCTATGGTGGACGCTCTATTACCTTGCCTGGTTTTTGCTGGCGGCGCACCTGGTCGAAGGCGCCTGGCTGCTGGCGCCGCTGTTGATGATGGCTGCTGGCTTTTTCGCTTCGATCTATGAGTTGTCATTTACGCGATTGATGATGAACACGGTCGGCGACCGCGCAGGCACGACGCGGTTCTTTGCGCTGCAATCAGTCATCGTCAGTATCGTTGCTGGCGTGTCGCCGATCCTGTGGGGGTGGATGCTCGACAACTTGCAAGCCGTGCAGTTTACGACTGGGCGTCTGACGCTGAACGGCTACGCGATTTTTTTCGGCGTGCAATGGCTGCTGCTTGGTGTAGTTTTCCTGGCCTTGAATTGCGTAAAGGAGGGCAACGCCACTGCCACCAAGACGCTGCTCTATCGTGCGCTAGTGCTTGCACCAGGACACCGTATTGCCGGGATCACCCATCGCGCACGCCTCTGAGTCAATCGTTGCTGATCACGGGCAGCAGCGCGCGGAACGAGCTTTGGAACTCGAAGTGGCTATCGAGGTAATCTCCGGCCCACCCGCCAGTAATATAGATGTGTCCGTCGCGCCCTGCCGCCGCCAGGTGACGCCACTCTCCCTGAATGGGTGAGGAGAGATTACTCCAGGCGTTGGTGGCGAGATCATAGCGTTCCAGATTGACCATCGGCTGGGTCCAACCGCCGCCGATGGCGTAGAGTGTTACCCCGTCATAGACCAGCGCCAGCCCGCCGCGTGGCGTTGCCATCGGCGCCAGTTCGTGAACTTCGCCGGTGGCGGGCGTAAAGCGTTCGACCAATTCCACCTCGCGCTCGCCGTCATATCCGCCCGCCAGATAGATGTCGCCGCGTACGGCCGCCGCGCCCAGAAATGCCCGCGCCTTCGCTAGATGTCCAACCAATTCCCAGCCAGCGCGTGTGTCCGGTGTGTAACGCCAGATTTCGTTGCGCATAGTCCGTCCATCCCATCCGCCGATCAGGTAGAGGGCGACATCATCCGCCACCAGCCCGGCGCCAGCAACTGGATAGGGCAGTTTGCTGACAGCCGTCCACGCAGTGCGGTCGTCTTCGTAGCGCCATAACTGGTCGGCCAGCACAGCCTCGCCTGGGGGCGCCGCAGATGGTTGGCTGCCTCCGGCAATGTAGAGCGTCGGCCCTAACGTGGCTGCGGCCAGGTTGGCAAGCGGCATTGGCAGCGGCGCCAGCGTCATCCACCTGCCGCTTTGTTCGTCGAAGAACTGGACGGTATCGCGCACGACGCCAGCGGTCGTCTCGCCGCCCAACAGGAGCAGTTGCCCGCCGTGATTGACCAGCGCATGACGGCTGAGCGGCTGCGACAGCGGTGTGCGCATCCGCCAGCGTGGTTCAAGTTGAGCAGCGGGGGGGAGGGTTGGTGGTGCGCCAGCATTGGTGAGCAGGTCGGTTGCGTCGGTCATCAACGCACCGGCGTAGGGCGCCAGCAGCAACAGCAGCCCCACGACCAGGGCGCTGGCCAGATAGGCGCGCAGCCAGATTGGAAAGTGGGCAGGCGTGTCGTGTAGTGGCGCCGGTTCGGGCAACGGCGCTGGCTCCGTCTCCGCGGCAGGTTCAACCACGGCGCCCGGCACAACGATCCAGCCGCGCTGCACCAGCAGCATCGACGCCTCAGTGCGGCTGTTGACTTGCAGTTTCTCGAAGATATTGCGTAGATGCACCTTGACCGTGTGCGGGCTGATCACCAGGTCGCGAGCGATTTCAGCGTTGCTGGCGCCGGTTGCCAGCAGCCGCGCCACCTCCATCTCGCGCTCGCTGAGGGGATTATCGGTCAGGATGGCGTCGTGTTCTGTCATGCATTTATTGTACAGAAAAGC
>Ga0114938_1001417_pt1 | contig 16289 bp, 22 predicted proteins | sample AshMeaBigSpring_FD_88675 | JGI IMG/M metagenome (GOLD analysis project Ga0114938, IMG submission 88675) | Groundwater microbial communities from Big Spring, Nevada to study Microbial Dark Matter (Phase II) - Ash Meadows Big Spring | ecosystem: Environmental > Aquatic > Deep subsurface >...
GTAGTGGTCCACGAACACCGCGACCAGCGGCTCGATGCGCCCCGTCGAGATCAGCTCGTCCAGCAACTCCCTCATGTGGCCCTGGCCGAGGTACCACGGCCCGTCGGTGACGTAGAGCGTGGGCAGCGCCTGGCCCGGCGGTGCATCCGGCAGGTAAACCCGGTACTGCAGTGGGTAGCCCAGCACCTTGCTTTCGATGCGGATATCGTCGCCGAGTGTTCCCGCGGCGACGTCGGTCACGACCGCCGCCAAGGCGATCCCGGCCAGCAGCGCCTGGATTCGCGACCTGCGTGATGGTCGTATCCGTGCCATTGCGGTCTTGCGGTCGGGAGAGGTTCGGAAGATTGTCGACCCGCGTGGTGACACTCATCGCTAGCGACGCAGCGCCTCCAGGAGCGCCGGGATGACCTTGTCGAACTCCGGCACCCAGCGCAGCACGATCACGAGGTCATGCTCGCGATCGACGTACACGTAATTGCCGCCGAACCCGGCCGCCCAGAACGCGCTGGCCGGCGCCGCAGGCATCGCCTTGCGGTCGGTGTTCAACCACCACAGCAGTCCGTAGTCGGGCCGCGGCTTCGACGGTGTGGTCATCGCCCGCACCCAGTCGGATCGCACGACCTGTTGCGCGCCCCAGCGGCCGTCGCGCTCCATCAGGAGCCCGAAGCGCGCCAGATCGGCCGTGGAGATGAACATCCCGCCGCCGAAGTGGCCGCCGCCCGACACGGATTGCATCCGCAGGCCGTCGATTTCGACCCACGAGTTCTCGTAGCCGTGCCACCTCCAGGTGGACGAGGCGCCGATCGGATCCATGACGCGCTCACGCAGCACCCCGGGGAGCGGTTCGCGCAGGATCTCGAGCAGCGCGAGCGCGAGCAGGTTGACGCGCACGTCGTTGTACTCGTGCACCGTGCCCGGTGCGACGAGCGGTGGGTTCTGCCATTCGCGCAGGTTCGTGCCGGTCGGGCGGTCGGCCCAATCGGGCACGTCCCACAGGGTGCCGCGCCACTCGGAGGTTTGCTCGAGCAGGTGCCGCCAGGTGATCGCGCCGTTGTGCCCGCCCGTGAACCACGGCCCGGACACGCTGCGTGCCGCGGGTTCGTCGATGCTCGCAATGCGGCCGTCGGCGATTGCGATACCCGCCACCGTTGCGAGCACGCTCTTCGCCACGCTGAACGTCATTTCGGGGCGCTCGACGTCGCCCCATTGCGCGACGACGTAACCGCTGCGCACCACCATGCCGCTGCCGCCCGCGCGCGTGCCCGTTGGGCCGAGCACGCGATAACCGGGCTCGCGCGCGGCGTAGTGCTCGAGGATGACCTGGTGCAGGTCGTGCGGTTCGGCGGCGGTCTTCTGTTTCACGAGATCAACGGCAGCGGCGAGCTTCACCGGGTCGAAGCCGGCGGCCGCCGCATCGCGCGTCGCCCACGATCCGCGCGGTGGCACATAGTCGGCCGCGAGCGCGGCGGCCGCGGCGAGCCACATCGCCGCGGCGAGCAGCAATCGCTGCGGGCGCGTGCGTACTGCGTTCAAGTGAGCACGCCGCGCTTCGCCATCGTCCGCGCGTAGAAGAACAGGAACAGCGCGACCACCCAGATGAACGCCGAAAACGCGACCGCACCCGGCCCCATCAGCGCGGCGCCGTCCGTCAGCATGAAGTTCTGGATCGTGGTGAGCACCATGCCGGCGATCGAGATGCCGAACGCCCACACGGCCCACGCCTTGCGCAGCAGCAGGGCGATCGAGCCCAGCAGCGCGCCCCACACGCCGAAGGCCCAGGCGGCCACCGCCCATGCCGGAAAGCTGTAGAAGTACTCGAGCTGCTCGGGCGTGAAGGCGCTCATGTACGCCTCGATGCGCAACTGCGTGGCGCTGTAGTCGAACGCGCCGATCGCGTTCCACAGCACGGCGACGACGCCCACGATCCAGAGGTGCACCGGGGCCTTGGCAGCCTGTTCGCTCATGATTCGATCCCACTCGTGTTGTGTCGTTGTCATGCCCGAAGGCAGGGGGATCATAGCGCGGCCGCACGGTGGGGTGGCACGAGGTCGGTCCCGGGCCGCCCGCCGCCGTCAGGACATGAATTCGCTGGGCGTCTTGCCCGTCCAGCGACGGAACGCCCGCGTGAAGCTGGCCTGGTCGGCGAAGCCGAGCAGGAACGCGATGTCGGCCAGGCTGTGCTGGCCTTCCTTCAGGTGGTCAATCGCCAGGTCGCGTCGCATGGAATCAAGGAGGTCCTGGTAGCTGGTGCCGGCCCGGCGCAGCCGGCGTTGCAACGTGCTCGGGCTCTGGTTCAACGAGCGGGCCACGTGCGACTTGTCGAGCTTGCCCGTCGCGATCGCCTTGAGCAGCAATTCGCGCACGCGCTGCACGGTCGGGTCGGGCGACATCTCGTTGAGGTGGCGCTGCGACAGCCGGTCGGCCTCGGCAGCGAGCTCCGCATTGCCGCTCAGCACCGGCCGCGCAGCGGACTCGGCGTCGAACACGATGGCGATGTGCGGCCCGTCGAAATGGACGGGACACTTGATCAACTCCGCGTAGCGTTCGGCCGGCGCAGCGCGCGGGCGCATGAACACGACGCGCGATGGGATTGCCGAAGTGCCCGCGCACTGCTCGAGCATGCGGCACATGGCGATCACCGTGGCGTCGACGGCGTGGGTGGTCGGCAACACCACGAGATCGGCCGGACTGAGCACGAGCGCGACCTCACCGTCGGTCGCGTGCAGCGCGAGCCGGCCGTTCGTGCTCACAACGCTGCTGTAGCGTTCGAGGCGCTGCAGCGCCTCGAGCACGCTGCCGCTGCTCACGATGCCGAGGCCCAGCGCGTGAAAGACCCCGGGACGCGTGAGACTGCCGACCTTGATGCCGAACAGCGGGTCGCCGCTGGCTGCCGCAGCCAGCTCCCACAGGGTCTTGAGCCGCGCCGCGGGGTAGCGTGCATTCGGCGTGGCGAGCAACGCGGGGTCGAGCCCAGCACGATGCGCCAACGCGGCGAACTCGAGCCCGTAGCCGTGCAGGGCTTCCTTCAGGGGCGTCGCTGTGATGGCGAGTACCGTCGGCGTGTTCAGCATGGCTGTCGTCGCGGAGTGGCTCGGGGCTGTCCCTGGGTTCGGTGACGCAACAAGCCAACATTCCGACCGGGTTGGACAAGCACTGCAGCCGCCGGGCCCCTAGATTTGCGCGCCATGAACCCATCTGGCAGGCGCCCCAGGGGGCACTTTTCGTCCGCGCGCCGCAATGGATCAGGCGACCCCGCCGTCGCCGGGCTTTCCGAAATGATCGGCGCCGAGCTCGAGCAGGCCCTCGCCTCGGAACCCCACCTACTCAATGCAGTCGACTCCGGCCGCGTCCTGCTGCTCTGGTACGCGGTGGGCGCCACCGCTGCGGTCTGCCGGATGACCGGCCGCACCATCGACGCCGAGGGCGATGCCATCTTCCGCACCGTCGTCGCCCGGATTTTCGATGGTCGCGACGTCCGCGCCGACCGCGACCCGACCCGCGCCGACCACCGCCTGATCGAACTGTTCGAATCGGCCGGGGCCGAGGCTGCGCGTATGCACGGTGACAACAAGCTCGGCTACTACCTCGAGGCACTGCGGGTCGGCCGCCGGTTGACGCCCGTCTAGCGCCCCGGCGCGCAGTGCCGCCTCCGTCCCGCCAGTCCCTGGCCGCGAATGCCGCTAGACTGTCCGGTAAGCCGATGAGCGTGTCCCCTGCCAAGCTGACTGTGCCTCCGCCGGTACGCTTCCGCCTGGCGATGGATCTGCTGCGCTGGTACTTCGCCCCGGAATACCTGCACCTCGAGCGCGCAGACAAGCGCCGGCCGACGTTGTTCGTCGGCAATCACTCGCTCTATGGCGTGCTCGACGTACTGCTGTTCGCGGACGGGCTGTACCGCGAGCGCGGCATCGTGTTGCGCTCGCTCGCTGACCGCAACCACTTCAAGGTGCCGCTGTGGCGCGACTTCGTCGCGCAGACGGGTGCCGTGCTCGGCACGCGAGCGAACTGCGCAGCGATGATGCGGCGCGGAGAGCACATGCTGGTGTTCCCAGGCGGCGCGCGCGAAGTGTTCAAGCACCAGGGCGAGGCCTACCAGTTGATCTGGAAGGAACGCTTCGGCTTCGTGCAGCTCGCGATCGAGCACGGCTACACGATCACGCCGTACGCAACGGCGGGTGCCGAGGAAGCCTTCGACGTGCTGCTCGACTCGGCGGACTACTTGAACACGCCGCTCGGCCGCTACCTGAAGCGCAGCGGCATCGCCGATCGCTACCTGCGCGGCGGCGAGGAGTTTCCGCCGCTGGTGCGGGGGCTCGGCCTCACGGTGCTGCCGCGGCCGGAGAAGCTGTATTTCCTGGTCGGCCGGCCGATCGACATGGCGCGATATCGCCGCCGGGAAAGCGAGCCTCAGGTATTGCGAGTGGCGCGCAACCAGGTGCGCCGGTCCCTCGAGCGGCTCATCAAAGACGTTCGGCAGTGTCGCGCGAAAGGGCAGCCGCAGGGCGGGGTGCGGCGTCTGCTGAACAAGCTGTAGGCCTCAACGCCGCAGCAGCCAGACCAGCAGGCTCAGCACCACGCTCACGATCAGCATGGTGGTGAACGGCGCGAACAGAGTGAACCCAGGCTTGTCGATGCGCAGGTCGCCGGGGAGTCGGCCGAGCCCGAGCTTCGTGATCCAGGGCCAGAGCAGTCCCACGAGGGCGATCAGGAGACCGGCGGTGATGAGCAGCCGTTGCATGCACGAAGGATAACGCAGTCACTCGATGACGCGCCGGTCTGTGACAGGCTGAGTGGCCGCTCGTTTGCGCCGCGCCGCTGTCGGGCGGATGATGGGGTTTCCAGACGCGAGGGCTACGTCATGAGCATTCGCCGGTCGTTCATTCCCGCATTCCTGTCGCTCGCCACGCTGATGGTCCTGCCGGCCCTGGTGCTGGCGGCCGACCCGTTTCCCAAGGGCTGCGTCAGCTGCCACACGGTCGACAAAGCCAAGGGCGCCGACCAACGGCTGAGCGTGGCGCTGGCGCAGTGGACTGCCGGCAAGGTCGACACGGGCCTGCTCGCGCAGAGCAAGGCAAGCATGCCGGCCGGCGTGACGCTCAAGGGTAAGCATCCATCCGCCGAGGATTCGCTGGAGGACATCCCGAACGCGTGCCTCGACTGCCACGACGCGGGCTCGAAGAAGGCTCCGCCCTTCAGCCAGCTGCTGCACCTGGTGCACTTGACCGGCGCGAACAACACGTTCGTCACGACGTTCAAGGGCGACTGCACGCATTGCCACAAGCTCGATGCCAAGACGGGCGCGTGGTCGATGCCGAGCGGACCGGAACAGTGAGCAACGCAGTCGGACGAGCGGGGATTCGTGCGGCGATGGCTGCCGCACGCGACTGCGCGGACACGATGGAGGCTCAGGCCGCGAACCTGGCCGCGGCCGACGTGCCGATGGACGCCGCACTACGCGCGCAGACCGTCGAGCACTGCGCGACGATCAAGGATCGCGCCGGCCGCGCGACGTTCGAACTCGCGCTGCTCGAGGCGGAACTCGCCAAGGACGGGCCGCCCAGCGAGGACTCCGTGCGCCGGCTCATCGGCGTCGAGGCGACCATGATGGAAGCTCTGGCGCCGCTCGCCGAACTGGCTGACGCGCTCGAGCTTGCCGCGGAGCGTGACCCCGCGCAGGAACAGGCGTTTGTGCTGGTGATCGAGGCGACCGGCGTGATGCTGGAGGGCATTGACCGAGCGCGCGAGGCGACGGTGGCACTGGATTACTCGGCACCCAGGAGCTGATCGGACCATGAGCTACGCGCGCCTCAAGGAACGACAGCGCGCCGAGCGCCACGGCTATCCCGAGAACCTCGGGCTGCGCGTGCACCGCGCGCTGTCGTGGTTGCATCGCGCCGAGCAGCTGGCGCGCGGCGACGACGTGGACGGCGAGTTCATCTTCCTCTGGATCGCGTTCAACGCCGCGTACGCCACCGAGATCGACGAGAACCGCCGCGACTCGGAACAGCAGACGTTCCGCGCGTTCCTTCAGAAACTGGTGGACCTCGACGCCGGCAAGCACCGCTTCGAGGACCTCACCTGGCAGGAATTCCCCAAGGGCATCCGCGTGCTGCTCGACAACCGCTTCGTGTTCGCCGACTTCTGGCACTGGCAGAACGGCTCGCTCACCGAAGCCGAATTCCAGGCGAAGTTCGCAGCTGCCAACAAGGCGGCGCACGTGGCCCTCGGCAGGCAGGACACGGTGACCGTGCTCTCGATCGTGCTGTCGCGCATCTACGTGCTGCGCAACCAGCTCGTGCACGGCGGCGCGACGTGGGGCAGTTCTGTCAATCGCGAGCAGCTGCGTGACTGCACCAGTTTCATGGCGAAGCTCGTGCCGCTCGTGATCGAGGTCATGATGGATCACCCCCGAACGCTGTGGGGGCAGGGGACGTATCCGGTCGTGAAGTGACGATCTCAGCGCCAGTAGCCGCGCAGGTCGAACGACAACTGGCGGTGATGACGGATCGATAGCAGGAAGCCGGTTCCAGCGCGGACTGCGTAGAGCACCAGATAGTCGTCCGTGATGTACTCCCGAAGCGTCGTATCTCGGCCAGCCTTGCGTCGCAGCCAGGCGAGCGCTGCGGTGACCTTGGCCGATTGCGGCATCCGGCCGGCGAAGTCCCGGCCGAGGTCCGGAAAGCGCGCGAGGTTCGGGATGATCCCGTCGAACAGCCAATCGAGCAGGCGCTCGAACTCGGCCGGAGCCGCGTCGGTGATGAGGAAGTCGCGGATCGAGTCCGGGTTCGCCTGGAAATTGGCCGTGATGCGAACCGGGGCAGGCATCGGTCAGCGGCGCGAGCGAGTCTTTCCCTTGCGGTAGCGGGCACGGAGTTCGGCCACGCCGAGCATCCGGCCGGCGGCCACGTTGTCCAGGCCGCGGGTGGCTTCTTCGATCAGCGTCAGGTGGATGTGCTCGCGCTCGAGCCGGTGGTAGTGATCGAGGCGCCGTGCGTCGATGAGCGCGACGTAGCTTTCGCCGTTGCGCGTGATGAGATTCTCGCGGCCACGCCGCACCTGATCGGCGAGCTCGGTGAAGGTGGCGCGTACCTGGTTCATCGGGACGATGTCGTCGCTCCGGAAGCCCGTTACGCAATCCATTAATGAATTCGATAACGTCTATACCTCGGGCCCGCCGGCTGGGCAATATCGGCTCCCCGCGGAGGGCAGGCTCACCCCCTGAGCCTGCCCCGCGTATAATCGACGGTGCATCCGGAAGGGGCCTTTGCCCCTGCCAACCTGCCCAGCTCGGCAAGGTGGCGCGCCATTCCGGCGGATGCGGCCCGACCCCAGGGCAACGAAGGAGCGACACATGCCGCCAGCCAGCCCGCGCCCGCGCACCCGCCGTGCTGCCTCGACGCCCGCCGCGCGACGATTCCGCCTCGCCGACCTCGGCGTCTACGGCTTCGACCGACACGAGACCACCATCCTCGGCGCGCTCGTCACCGAGGACCCGCTGCTGCTCGTCGGGCGCAGTGGCACGGGCAAGACTTTCCTGCTCAACACGCTCTCCGAGGCGCTCGGCCTCGAGCACCGTCACTACAATGCGAGCCTGATCTCGTTCGACGACCTCGTCGGCTTCCCGTACCCCGACGAAGCGCGCGCCACGGTGCGCTTCCTCGAAACGCCCGCCACCGTATGGGGCGCCGAGTCGGTGCTCATCGATGAACTCAGCCGCTGCAAGCCTGAGCACCAGAACCGACTGTTCTCCCTGGTGCACGAGCGGCGGCTGCAGGGGCTGCCGCTGCAACGCCTGCGCTACCGCTGGGCCGCGATGAATCCCTGCACGACCGACCAGGGCGGCGTCGAGGACTACTCGGGATCGGAGCCGCTCGATCCGGCACTCGCGGACCGCTTCGCGCTGATCGTCCCTGCAGCGGAATGGAGCGACCTCAACGCCGAGCAGCAGGCTGCGATCGTGGCGCCGTCGGGCGAGGCCCAGGTGAGGCCTCCCAACGAAGCGCTGCAATCCGCGCTCGCGCACTGGCGAGTGAGGTTCGTTGAACAGGCGAACGATTGCCCGCCGCGGGTCACCAGATACGTGACGACCGTGGTGAACGCACTCAACGGCTCGGGCGTGCGCATCTCACCGCGCCGTGCGCGACTCCTGGCGCGCAGCCTGGTCGCGGCTACCATCGTCGCGGATCGGACCAGCTCGGCGGTGTTCCGCAGTGTGCTTGAGTGCAGCCTCCCGCACTCCACGTGGGGTCAGTCGGTTGAGCCCGCGGTGGTCGCGGCCGCGCACCGCGCAGCGTGGGACGCATCGCGCGAGACCGGCGGTGCCTGGATCCACGCGTTCCTCGCGGAGCCGCGACTCGATCGCAAGCTCCAAGTGCTGCTCGATCAGTGCGAACAACCGGACGAGGGCTCGCAGGCGATCGCGCAGCTGATCGCAAGCGAGAAACCTGACCGCGCCACGGCGTTCGCCTTCGCCGTGTACCCTGCGGGGCTCGCGGGCAGTCTGCCGATCGGCGCCGAGGGTGTGAACGACCTCGCCCAGTTGGCCGTGCCGCTCCTGGACGTCGAGGGCGAGATTGCGTGGCAGGAGCGGCTCAGCGAGCAGGGCACCAGTCACCCGGCCATCGCGGAGATCGCCAAGGTATTGGCACCGCTTGCCGACGGACGGCTCGCGCGGGCAAGGCAGTTCCTCACGGCGTGCCTGCTGCGCAACGTCCGAGTGACGGTCGCCGCCGAGCTCGAGCAACAGATGGACGCCTGCGTCGCGCTGATCGGCGAGCGTGGCCTCGTGGGAGACCGGTCGTGATCGCCGCCGTTTGGGCCAACAGCGGCGGCCCGATGTCGCGCCGTCGCACCGAGCGACTTCAGGCCAGCCTGCTGCGCACCTCGAGCGGTCCCGTGCACATGCCGCGTGTGATTCGAGCCGGTCTGCGGTTCGGCGACCACGAGCCGATCGACGCCGTCCTCGAGGCGCTGGCCCGGGCCGGGCTCGACGACGCCGAGCTGCTGCGGTCGCGATACGCGGCTCCGCCCGCGCCGCTGCTCGTGCGGGTCGTGCCCAACGCCGCATGGAGAGTCCCAGTGGAAAGCGCCTCCGACGACGCGGTGCTCGAGCAAGCGCTACTGCTCGGACTCTGCACAGCATTCCAGTATGACCCAGCGCGCCCCGTGCTGTGGACGCGCGCGAGCCTGACGCGCTGCGTGGAGATGCACGACGCGGCGGGGTTCTACGCATGAACGCCTTCGAGGTGAAGGGTCTCATCCAGGAGCTGGTCGACGAGAACCCGTTCGCGATCCGCGCAGTGCTGAAGATCGTCGCAGTGGAGTTCACCAACGCCGTGCCCACGCTCGCGGTCACCGCGGAGGAGCGGCCGCGGTTGCTCATCAACCTCGACTTCGTGAACCGGCACTGCCGCACGCCCGAGCAGGTCAAGGCCGCGCTGTGCCACGAGTTCCTGCACGTGCTGCTGCGGCATACGTCGATGAAGGGCCCGCTGACGCCGGCGCGGCACCTCGCGCTCGACGCGGTGATCAACGCGATCATCCACCGACAGCTCGGCGAGGCGTACTCGAGCCTGATGGCGGAGTACTACCGGGACGCGCAGGGCCTGATGCAGCTGCTGCGTCCGCACCGCGAGGACGAGCGCGGGCAGCTCTGGGAGACGCGCAACCACCACGGGCGCCGTAAGCCGTGGTGGCCGGCCTGGCACGGCTTGTACGAAGGCAAAGTACTCGCCGACGACATCGAGGATCTCGCGAGATCCTGCAAGGAAAAGGTGCCTGGCGGCGATCTGTTGCAGGATCTGCTCGGCAACCACGCCGACGACGAGCCACTGCCGGCGGCGCTCGAAGATGCGCTCGACCGCGCCTGCCGCGAGATGAACGGTGGCGGCATCTGGCGCAACGCCGAGCCTGGCGCCAACCCGTACGAGATCCTCGTGAACCCGAAGCAGGCGGCGCTCGCTGAGTGGAAGGCGAGAACGCTCGCGGTGCTCCGCAAGCACCTCGAGCCCGCCCCGGGTGCGCCGCAAACCCAAGTCTCCGTAACAGCGTGGCTGCCGGTGCTGTCGCCGTCTGACCGGCGGGCGTTCCTGCGCGCCACTTGGTCGCCGCTGCTGCCCGAGGCGGAGTGGGCTGGCACGGCGCCGCGGCCCGAGGGGCGCGCGCAGGTGTACCTGGACGTGTCGGGGTCGATGAACGCCGAGATGCCGCTGGTGGTGGGGTTGCTCGGGCAGCTCGGCCGCTGGATCCGCCGGCCGTTCTGGGCGTTCAGCACCGAGGTGGTGCCTGCGGTGATCGAACGCGGCGCGCTGCGCGCCAACACGTCGGGCGGCACCAGCCTCGAGTGCGCGCTCGCGCACATCGCGAAGACGCGACCCTCGAGCACGGTGATCGTCACCGACGGTTACATCGAGCCCGTCGCCCGGAAGCGCGTCGCGGCGCTCGCGGGCACGCGGCTGCACGCCATCGTCACGCGCGACGGCAACCCTGCGGCGCTCGCGAAGGCAGGGATTGCGTACTCACAGCTCGGGAGGCTGCCCAGATGATCCGAGTCAGCGAAGCGGTATTGCCGGGGCACCCGGACAAGTTGTGCGACCACGTGGCGGAAAGTCTCGTGCAGGCGGCGCTCGCGGTCGACCCTGAGGCTTACGCGCAGATCGAGGCGGCCATCTGGTGCGACCAGCTGTGGCTCTCGGGCGGTTACGCCGCCCGGGGCCCGGCGCTCGACGTCGAGCGGATCGCGACGGACGCGCTCGACGCCATCGCACGGGCGGTGAGTCCCGAAGCGCCCGTGAAGCAGTGGCAGGTGACGAATGCCGTGTGCCGCTACGACGTGGACCCGCGGCGGTGGAGCCGTCACGCGAACGACCAGGCGATCGTGATCGGCTGGGCGGGCTACGACGCGAAAGTCGGTTTCCTGCCGCCCGAGCACTTCCTGGTGCTCGAGTTCCGCGACGCGCTGTGGGACGCGTGCCGCGGCGGCGAGCTCGCGCGCTGCGGGCCCGACGGCAAGCTGATTGTGCGGCTCAAGGAGGACGCGGAGGGGTTCGCACTCGAGCACGTGCTGGTGACGCTCGAGCACCCCGAGGCGCTGCCGGTGCTCGAACTCGCGGCGCGAGTGAACACGGTGCTTGCTGAGCGCTACGCACGGCTGCGGCACAATGACGCGCGCTGGGTAGCGAAGTGGACCGAGGTCGAGCTACTCGTCAACCCGAACGGACCGCTGTCAGACGCTGGCAGCCAGAAGGACAACGGGCAGACCGGGCGGAAACTGGTAATGGACTACTACGGGCCGCGGGTGCCGCTCGGCGGCGGAGCGATCTATGGCAAGCACCCGACGCACGTGGACCGGTTCGGCGCGCGTGTGGCTCGGGAGTTGGCGATCGATGCGGTAAAGCGCGGGGCATCGGAGTGCCTTGTGCGCGCGGTGTATGCGCCGAACGTGGCGGAGCCGCTGGACGTGCAGGTGGAGGTGATCGGCGGGGAGGGGCGAGTTCGGGAGGAACAGCTGGTTCTGCGCGCGACGGTTCGGCATATCTGCTCGAATACGACTGAATTGCGAATCGCGACTGACGCGAGGTCGACCGACACTACAAAACTGCCTGAAGAGTTTTCCGGGGCAATCGCGGCCACGGCTTGAACCGTCATATTAACGTATATACAATAAATGACGGACATCAGTTTCGATCCGGCCAAGAACGAACGGAATATCGCCAGCCGCGGTATTTCTTTCGAGGTCGTGGCGCAGTTCGAGTGGGACACTGCGCTGATCGCCGAGGATCTACGGAAGGAGTACGGCGAACGGCGATTCCAGGCACTCGGGCTCATCGCGGGGCGTTTGCATGCAATGGTGTTCACGCTACGGGCCGGAAAGATCCATGTGATCAGCTTGAGAAAAGCCAATCGGCGTGAGATGAAGCGATATGAAGCGCAAGCCTAGGGCAACGAGAGCGACGCGAGAGAATCCGGAGTGGGCCAGCGCCACCTTCGAACGGGCCCGACCAGCGCGCGACACTCTGCCGGGTCTCGTTGGCGACGCTACCGCAACACGGCTGCTGAAGCCGCGCGGCCGACCGAAGTCCGGAAACGCGCGTCTGGCCATTTCACTACGCCTGCCTCCAGACACGCTCGCGCGCTGGAAGGCGACCGGGCCTGGCTGGCAGACACGCATGGCCGAGGTCTTGAGTCGGGCTGTCGGGCGCCGGTCGATGTAGCGCCGCAAGCGTCAGCGCCGGATGGAGGCCAGTTCGTCCGTGTCGAGCCACACGCCGCCGCACTGCTCGCAGACATCGGTGTCGATCCCGCCGATGCGCAGGCGGCTCAGCCGCACGGCGCAGCGGGGGCAGTCGGGCGTTGCGATGGTCATGGTTGCGGGGTCCGGTGCTGGCCGTGGGGATTACAGCAGCACGCGACCGGCATTTCCATGTGGACTGATCAGTTTCGCGAAGTGCCGGGTCGTCACGATTCACTGATTCTCCCGGACCAGGGACGGCTGATTCCGTCGAAACATAACCTAAGCGTTCGGGTATGCTTCTGGGGCGACGGTCCTACGGAAGGGGACGTTGCGGGTGATCGTCTATTCGCACGATCACTGGTCCTCGGGACCTGATACTGACCGTATGGAAACGCATCCATGACCACCCGTAGCTGGATCCGAGCCGAGCTCAAGAAGAACTACGACAAGGCCAACCGAACGGCGCTCGAGGCTGCTCGCACCGAGCCGCGGGCGGTCGAGGGGAAGCACCTGCCCGCGAGCCGTCACCTGCGCGTGCGACTGACGAACGGCGCGAGCCTGAGCCTGCCGTTCTCCATCGTCCCGGAACTGCGCAATGCGACCCCGGCCCAGCTCGCCGGAATCGAGATCCTGCCCGGTGGCGACGGCCTGCACTGGGAGGCGCTCGATTTCACGATCAGCGTGCCGGGGCTCGTCGCGTCGTTGTTCGGCCGGTCCGTCTGGATGTCAGAGCTCGGTCGCGTCGGTGGCGCCCGATCCACACTCGCCAAAGCGGAGGCGGCGCGGCGCAACGGACTGCGAGGCGGGCGGCCGCGATTGGCCTAGCGGGATTACCCCAGCAACCCCCGCCACCCCGCCGACAGGTGCCCGTACTCGGTGCCGCCGAGCCACACCTCGGCCTGCACGCGCTCGGCGTGCCCGTAGCTCCACTCCGCCACCGCGACCGACGTCGCACGATCGACGAGCAATCCCGCCTCGGTGCCAATCGTGCGCAGGTCGGCATCGTGATCCGAAAGGAACTGCACCCAACGCTCCAGGTAGACCTCGCCGCCCAGCAGGTCGCTCTTGTGGGAGTTGCAGGTGCCGTGGGCCAGCACGAGATTGTGCGCTAGGTCGCGCGGGTATCGCGACCACGGAATGAAGTGATCGACCGCGGCCGCCGCACGCAGGCTGCGCCCGCAGTAGAAGCACCGCCCGTGCTGCAACTCGCGCAGGGGCTTGCTCAACTTGGCGGACAGTGCCGCCCGGCTCGAGCCGAACAGGAACTCCGATAGTCCCACCGCCCCGCCCAAGAATCGGCGGTTCTTCTCGAGCGAGAGCACGAACCGAAGCCACTCTGTCTCTGCCAACTGACGAATGAGCGGCGCCCGTTCCCGCAGGTGGCAAGCGACGCCCGGCAGCAGCGTGATGTGATTGGCCTTAGAGTCCGGCTGCTCGTACAGGAAGCAATTGTCTTCATGGCCGACACGTTGGAGCTTTCCTAACGGCATTCTTTTGACCAGAGATCGCATCTGGCCGACCAGTCGCTTCCAGTCGGCCGTGCGTCGAGCCTGTGCAAGTGTCGCCCGGTGTCCCCTCATCTCGGCCTGCAACTTGGCTAGATGTGTAATGGCGCTGGCCTGCTTACCCTTATTCTGGTGCAGCACGCGTTCAGAGTCTGCGACCGCGTCTGACTGATAAGGCGCAGCCTGCCGCCAGTACAGCTCCGCGAACTTGTCGGCGATGTCGCGGATCGGCAGTGCCAGCTCGCGATCGGATTCGTCGCCCCGTTCGATCGCCAGCTCCACGAGCGCGACCAGCAGGGCGTACTTGTACGTCGCGACGAACGAGCCTTCCGACAGGATGCGCTCGATGTTGGCGATGAACCGGACCTGCTCCTCGGGTGATGGGCGCGAAGTCAGTCCTGGGAGGTAAGGCGGTGGCGTCCCGGAGTCCCTGACTTTGCCCACGCTCAGTCCTTGTTCCAGTACGCGGCCTTGTCCGGCAGCACCCAGCGAACCCCGCCTCGCGGATCGTCGCGATCGCCCACGTAGCGCGGGATCAGGTGGATGTGCAGGTGCGGCACCGTCTGCCCGGCGGCGCCGCCATCGTTGATGCCGATGTTGTAGCCCGCGGGACGGAACTGGCGGTCGAGATCGTCACGGGCCGCCGCGAGCAGCGACATCAGGTCGGCGCGCTCTGCGTCCGTGACGTCGAAGAACGAGGCCACGTGCCGCCTGGGGATGATGAGCGTGTGGCCGGGCGAGACCGGGAAGGCGTCGCGGATGACAAATGCGGTCTCGCGCTCATGGACGATGCGATCGCGCGGCAGGCTGCAGAAAGGGCAGGGGGCAGTCATGGACGCTGGTCGTTGGTTGCGTGGGGCGCCGGCCGCGCCCGTGAGCCAGGATCGTAGCGAATCTGTGCAATCGAGTCACAAATTGACGATGCAGTCGGGTGCTCTGCAGCCGCGCCGTTCGTACGTCTTGCGTAACGTGATTTATAAGCTACACTCCCGCGATGGCTGGAAAAAGCAAGAAGGCAGCAAAGCCGGTGACACGCCGTTCGCGTAGCGCGGATGCGACTTCCTATGACCAGTGGGCGCGCCGGACGCTGGCGACCGACACCGACGTGGCCTCAGAGTACCTACGAGAAGTTCTTGAGCACTCCGATACACCCGAGGAACTTCTGCTCGGCCTGCGGCGCATCGCGGAAGCGCAGGGCATGTCTCGGGTGGCCGAGGCCGCGGGGCTGAGCCGCGAGAGCCTGTATCGTTCCCTCTCCGCCGCTGGGAACCCGCGCCTGTCGACTCTGGTGGCGGTGCTTCGGGTGGCTGGGCTGAAGCTTTCGGTACGGCCGGCGGCGTAACTCAGAGCGCTTTCTCGGTTGCCTCAACCAACGACTTGAGGAAACCGATCGCTTTCTTCAATTCTTCCTTGGTAACAAGGTGCGGTGCCGGCGGGCCGCCGCGCTTGGGCAAGGATCGGTGCACGGCTGCGCCACGCTTGGCAATCAGTGTGTCGAGCGTCGTCTTCACCTTGGCGGCGTCGTACTGGTTCCACTTCCATGACGTCGTGACGTCAATCTCAAGGAATTCCTGAAACAGCTTCTTCGTCTTTTCTGCGTTTGGGTTGTTGAACTTCTTGAGTTCTTCGTCGAGCCGGCGCTGAACGAACCGAGCACTCGGTCCTTCGCCCTCAGATCCAAGCCGAGCAGCCAGCGCCTCGCAGACTCGATCCTCCACGTACGTCTCCCACGCCGTGAACGCCATAATGAGCCCAGCGCGCTTCAGCACTTCCGCGTTCGGCGGGGGTGGATGCGAGTTGATGCGGTTGAAATGGCCGAGCAGTGCCTCGGCATCTTGGATCGCCGCGTCACACAGTGAAAACAGCGACGTTCATGCCGAGGTGACGGTCGGCCCGATCAACGACGTGACACGGTGTTCTCAAAATCAGTACAATTGTTCTCAATATGAGAGCGGCGCCGATGAGTCCACAGCCCCGTCTGGTCGAGCTTCTGTTCGGCGCCTACCGTCGCCGCATTCTCGGCCTGCTGCTTCTTCACCCGGAGGAGAGCTTCTACGTGCGCGAAATCATGCGGCTGGCGGGCGTGCCTTCGGGCTCACTGCATCGCGAGCTGACAGCGCTCGCTGCGGCCGGACTCCTGACGCGCAGCGTATCGGGCAGTCAGGTGCGCTATCAGGCCGATCGGAGCTGCCCGTTGTTCGAGGAACTGGCTGCGATTTTCCGCAAGACCACCGGTCTGGGCGACGTGCTGCGCGAGGCGCTCGAGCCACTGGGAGACAGCGTTCGTACAGCGTTCCTGTTCGGGTCGGTCGCTCAGGGCAAGGAACGCGGCACCAGCGACGTGGACTTGCTGGTGCTCGGGTCGGTCCGTTTCGAACGCTTGGTCGAAGCCTTGATGCCCGTCGGCGAGCGGCTTCGAAGAGAGATCAACCCGGTCGTGATGACACCACAGGAGTTTCGCGCCCAGTTGAAGGCGCGCGACCGATTCGTCCTGCGCGTCGCGCGCGAGCCGAAGTTGTTCATCAAGGGCGACACGGATGACCTTGGCGAAC
>Ga0114938_1001418_pt1 | contig 16288 bp, 8 predicted proteins | sample AshMeaBigSpring_FD_88675 | JGI IMG/M metagenome (GOLD analysis project Ga0114938, IMG submission 88675) | Groundwater microbial communities from Big Spring, Nevada to study Microbial Dark Matter (Phase II) - Ash Meadows Big Spring | ecosystem: Environmental > Aquatic > Deep subsurface >...
GCGGACGGCGGCGTTGATACGCTGCGTCCACAGGCGGCGGAACTGGCCCTTGCGCTTCTTCCGGTCACGGTACTCATACGTATGCGCCTTGCGGACGGCGTCCTTGGCGTAACGGAAGAGTTTCGAGCGGAAACCGCGGAAACCCTTGGCACGAAGCAGAACGCGCTTGCGGCGCGCGCGGCTGGCCGGGGAATTGGTGGCACGTGGCATGTTTTGTTTTTCGGTTCGAACAGGTCGTTGTTTTCATTCCTTCCGCAGTCTCACCGGTTCGTGTCTCCCTCTCGGGATCAGGCTGCGTGAAGGCCGTCCGATTCGCGGACGGGGGCGTTTGCTGTCGGGGCGCTTCGATCAATGGGAAAAAGGAAGATTCTCCCTGACGTTTCTCAGGTCGGCGTCGGAGACGAGGCACGCTTGGCCCAGCCTGCGTTTCCGCTTGCTGTTCTTGCATTGGAGCAAGTGGCGTGCGCCTTGTTTGCGACGAAGGATCTTCCCGGTACCAGTGACTTTGAAGCGCTTGGCGACGGCTTTCCGTGTCTTTGCTTTTCCAGAGACTCTTGGCATGGGACGGGCAAGCTAGGCACCCGCCACCCCTTGACAAGCCAAAAATGGCTCCAATTTCGCATTGATCTGGCAGGCACCCCCCCGGGAGAGTAATGCCCGCCCCCCCCATCCAGAGAATCGACATCCCCGAAGACCCACAGATAGACTTCCGCGCATCGACACACTCTCCCGTGGGAACCAGGCCTCACCGCATTCCCATCCATCGCCGCCGGAAGCCCCGCCGCGTTCCTCCGGCCCACCGAACATCAGACACCACAGACCCTACCGCCACCCAAACGCCACCATGGACCACAAACATCCGAACCCACGCAGGAAAACCGCCCGCTTCGCCCTCACCTGCCTCGCCCTCGCCTCATCGGCGGCAACCTCTCCCGCCGCCTCCCCTTCCTGGCTCACCGCCCACGACGCGCAGATCAAACAACTCGTTGGGAAAATGACCCTCGCCGAAAAAGCCGGCCAGATGACCCAGCCGGACCTCGGCTCGATCAAGGATTTTTCCGACATCGAATCCCTCTTCCTTGGCTCCATCCTCAGCGGCGGCAGCTCCGATCCCAAGTCCGGCAACACGCTGAAAGATTGGACGGAACTCTATGAAAGCTGCCAGAAGCGCTCGCTCAAGACGCGCCTCGCCATTCCGCTGCTCTACGGTGTGGACGCTGTGCACGGCCACAACAACGTGATCGGCGCGGTCGTGTTTCCCCACAACGTCGGCCTCGGATGCACGCGCAATCCGGAAATCGTCGAACAAGCCGCCCGCATCACCGCCCGCGAGGTCCGCGCCACCGGCATCCAATGGACCTTCGCCCCCTGTGTCACCGTCCCTCGCGACATCCGCTGGGGCCGCACCTACGAAGGCTTCTCCGAGGATCCCGCCGTCGTCGTCCCCCTCGGCGTGGCCGCCGTGAAAGGCCTGCAAGGGAACGACCTTTCCGATCCGGCGGCGGCTCTCGGCTGCGCCAAACACTTCATCGGCGATGGCGGCACCGCGTTCAAAAGCGCCGGTGGCGAGGGCCTGCTCGACCAGGGTGACACCCGCATCGACGAAGCCACGCTGCGCGCCGTCCACCTCGCCGGCTACCCGGCCGCGGTCGATGCCGGCGTCGGCACGATCATGCCTTCCTACAGCAGTTGGAACGGCGCGAAATGTTCCGGCAGCAAGTTTCTGCTCACCGACCTGCTGAAGAAGGAACTCGGCTTCGAAGGTTTCCTGATCTCCGACTACAACGCCATCGACCAACTCGTCCCGCCCGTCAAAAAAACCGACGCCGGGGAGAGCAACAACGCCTCCGGCCAGGAAGGAACCGCGGATTACAAGAAGTGCATCGAGCTCTCCATCAACGCCGGCATGGACATGGTCATGGTCACGGACAAATACCGCGATTTCATCAAGCTGCTCCAGGAACTCGTCAACGAAGGCAAGATCCCGATGGAGCGCGTCGATGATGCCGTCACCCGCATCCTCCGCGTGAAGTTCGCCCAAGGCCTCATGAAAAAGGACGCTCCGCTCATGGCCGATGCCGCGCTCCAGAAGGATTTCGGCTCCGAGGCGCACCGCGCCGTCGCCCGCGATGCGGTCAGGCAATCCGTGGTGCTTCTCAAAAACGAGGGCAAGACTCTGCCGCTATCCCGCAAGGCCAAACGCATCCACGTTACCGGCCGCGGCGCGGACGACGTGGGCATGCAGTGCGGCGGCTGGACCGTCGATTGGCAGGGCAAACTCGGCCAAGTCACCACCGGTGGCACATCCATCCTCACAGCGATCCAAAAAACCGCCGGCGGCGATGTGAAAATCACCACTTCGAAAGACGCTGCCGAAGCCAAGGGCGCGGATGTCGCCGTCGTCGTCATCGGCGAAGAACCCTACGCGGAAATGAAGGGCGACCGCAGCGATCTCTCCCTTTCCAAGGAGGACATCGCCGCCGTGGCCGCCGCCAAGGCCGCGGGAGTGCCCGTGGCCGTCGTTGTGCTGTCCGGCCGCCCGGTCGTGCTGGGCGAAATCGCCGATCAGGCGGATGCCATCCTTGCCGCCTGGCTGCCCGGAACGGAAGGCGCGGGCGTGGTGGACGTGCTCTTCGGCGACTACAAGCCCACCGGAAAACTCTCGTTCACCTGGCCGCGCTCGATGGATCAGGTGCCGCTCGGCCACAGCAAGCCCGCCATCCAGAATCCGCTGCATCCGTTCGGTTTCGGCCTCACTTACTGAGCGCTCCACACCATCAGGATTCACTCGCCGCCCTCACCATCCCCGCGATGGCGTGGGCGTTTTCTTTGCCTTGCATCACGCATTCCTCAAGAATGCGCGATTTCACAGAAAGGATGCGTGATTTCATCGAGTAGTCCGTTCGCACGAGTTGATAGGAACAAAGTGATTGGGTTTTCCATCATTGGATTCCATCTTCCCATGCCAACCCAAACTTCCAAGATGCGCGTAGTCCGAAACCCACTCCCTCCGCTTGCCACGATTCTTTTCACAGGACTGGTTAGCGCACATTGCGCCGTGGTGCCGAACCCGCTGTTCACTTCTCACGCCGTGCTCCAGCGCGACATGCCCGTCCCCATCTGGGGCACGGCCAACGCCGGAGAAACGGTCACCGTGAAATTCGCCGGGCAAACTGTTTCCACCACCACGGCCGCCGATGGCAAATGGCTCGTCCGCCTCAAACCGATGCAAGCGAACGCCACTCCGCAGACGCTCACCATTTCGGCCAGCAACACCATCACGCTTGACGACATCCTCGTCGGAGAGGTCTGGCTCTGCAGCGGCCAGTCCAACATGGAATGGCCGGTCGCCAAGTCCGCCAACGGCCGCGCGGTCGCCGCGAAAATCAACGAACCGCTCATCCGCCTCTTCGAGGTCGCGAGCGCCCCGAGTGCCACTCCGCTGCCCGCCGCCAAGGGCAAGTGGACTCCCTGCGATCCGAAAAACGCCGCCGCCTTTTCCGCCGTCGGCTATTATTTCGGCCGGGATCTTCAGAAAGCGCTCAACGTGCCCGTCGGGCTGATCGGCTCTTACGTGGGCGGCACCACCGCGGAAAAATGGATCAGCGAGACGGCGCTGCTCGCCCATCCCCGCCTGAAAAATCTCATCGATCGCCAGAAACGCGCGGAACAAGCCTACGATCCCGCCAAAGCCCAGGCCGACTATCAGCAGGCACTGGTGAAACACGAAAAAGCCGCCGCTGCCGCCAAGGCCGCTGGCAAAAAACCGCCTCCCCCGCCCACCCTGGCCGGCAATCCCCGCCACCGCGGCCCCGCCTGCCTCTACAACGGCATGATCGCCCCACTCCAACCCTTCGCCTTCCGCGGTGTGATCTGGTATCAGGGCGAGTCAAACCGCGGCAACCCCGCCCAATACGCCGACCTCTTCCCCACCCTCATCCAGGACTGGCGCAAAGCCTGGGCTCAGGGCGATTTACCCTTCCTGTTCGTCCAACTCCCGCCCTTCAACGCCATCCCGCCCGAATTGCGCGAGATCCAGTTCAACACCTGGAAGAACACGCCCAAGACCGGAATGATCGTCATCACGGACCACGGCTCGGCCGCCAACATCCACCCGCCCGTGAAGGAACCCGTCGGCCAGCGCCTCGCCCTCGCCGCCCGTGCCGTCGCCTATGGAGAAAAAATCGTCTCCTCCGGCCCGGTTTACCAATCCATGGAATCCAACGGCTCCAAAGCCATCGTCCATTTCACCAGCTCCGGCACCGGCCTGACAACCATCGGCAGTGATGGCATACTCAAGGGTTTCACCATTGCCGGGGCGGATGGAAAATTCGTTCCGGCGGATGCCGTGATCCGCGGCACCGATGTCGAGGTTTCCAGCCCGTCTGTCAGCAGGCCCGCCGCCGTCCGCTACGGCTGGGCCAAGGTCCCCGACGTCAATCTCTTCAACCGGGAAGGCCTCCCCGCCGTTCCCTTCCGCAGTGATTTCCCCGCAAGTCCGAAACCGTAAACCCAACCCCACTCATGAAACCGATCGCACTCACCTCCTTCGCCCTCGCTTTCGCCGCTGCCGCTGCCGCATCCGCAGCCCCGGCACCCCAACCGCTCAAGCCGAAAGCCGCCGCCGCCAGCTCACAGCAACCGAAGTTTCCCGCCTCCAACGCCATCGACGGCAAGGTCACCGACGACTCGCGCTGGATCAGCGACAAATCCCTCTCTCCCTCCTGGCTCGCCATCGACCTGGGAGAAAAACGCAAGCTCGCCGGCGTCCACCTCTTCACCGGCTTCGGCGCGAAGGATGTGGTGGAGGCCTTCAAAATCCAGTTCTGGAGCGATGGCAAGTGGGTGGACATCCCATCGGCCGATGTCTCCAAGAACAAGGCGAACGCGCTCGCCATCGCCTTCGATCAAACCATCACCGTCGATACCGACAAGCTCCGCCTCTGGATCACCGCCAGCCACCAAAACTCCGCCCGCGTGAAGGAAATCGTCATCTGGCCCGCCGAAGTCGGCGACCTGCCGCCACTCCCGAAAGCCGCCGGCCCGGCCGCCATGGAAGGCTCCACTCCGCAATCGGAAATCCCCGAAATCTATCTGAACCAAAGCGGCTTCAATCTCGGCAAACCGAAACGCTTCACCGCCCCCACCCTCGCCGATGGCACGCCGTTCATCGTGCGCCCCGCGAAAGGCGGAGCCGCCCTCGCCAAAGGACTCATCAAAAACAAAATCGGCGATTTCTCCACCTTCAATCCCGAGGGTGAAACCGAATACGTCATCGAAGCCGGCGGCATCACCTCGGTGCCCTTCCGCATCGGCCCGTTCTGGATCGAGCGCATTTCCTATCAGGACGCCGTGGACTTCATGATCGACAGCCGCCACCACGTCGGCAACGACCGCGCGAAATGTGGTGGATCCTTCGGCTGGCGGGACGACCACCACTTCGGCTGGGAGCTCCACACGCTGGTTCCACAATACATCTCCAATCCCTCGGCTTACGAGCGGATGCCACGTCAGGTGAAATACGAGAAACCCAAAGACAAGAAACTCTGGGGCGCTCTCGAACCGTATCGCGACGATGCACCCGACATCGTGAAACTCATCCACTGGGGCGCGGACGTCATCATCACCCAGAAACTCGCCCACGAACACCTCAAGGCCCAACTCGCCTACTTCCTCTATGCCTGGCCCGCGCTGAAACCATGGCTGCCGGAACAGAACTATCAGATCGTCCGCGACTACGCCTTCAAGACCTGGGCGGATCCCGAGTCCGATCACAAATACCCATACGATGAAAGCAAGGGACACAACCTGCTCGATCTCAAAACCAGGATCGGTTCCACCAAGGGCTCGCTGCCTCCCGGTTTTTCCGTCGAACCGAATCTCATGATGCACGAGGTCGCCAAACGCGAGAAACGCCCCGATGCCGATCTCTATTTCGACGCCGCCTACAAACAGGCCGAGTGGATGATCAAGGAACTCGATTGGAACAACCCGCTCGTCACCAAAGGCCAGCGCATGAGCGAATTCCTGACGGTCACCGGCCTCGCGCACTTCCTCCGCGAATACCCGGACCGCGCACCCACGGGCCTCGCCAACAAACTCAACGACTGGGCCAAGGTCCTCATCCGCCGCGCCGACAACCTGTGGGATTTCCGCAAACTCGGCGACGAACCGGACAACTGGACGCCCATGGGCGATTCCCCGCAGAAATGGAACGAGCCCGGCAACGTGATCGGCCTCCCCGCCCCCATCCTCGCCGCCCGCGAATTCATCACCGACGCCAAAACCCAACAACGCCTCGACGAGCTCATCTGGTCGCACTTCGACGGCATGTATGGCCGCAATCCCGTCGGCCGCCATTTCTCCTTCGACGCCCCGCGCGAAGTCGAAGGCGTCGAACACGGCTGGTTCAAGTTCCACCACGGCGGCATCGGGCGTTTGGCCGAGGCACGCTTCGTGATCGACGGTTCGCCGAAAAACGCCCACTACCCTTATCATCCGGAGGTCGGCGACATCGGGTGGACCGAAGGCTGGATCCAGTTCAACGTCTGCTACAACATCAGCCTCTCCTACCTCGCGTGGAGCGAGTCGAAAGTGGAACTCGCGAAACAAGGCGACGAACTCGTCATCCACCTGACCGCCCCCCTGAATTTTGACTACGCCAAAGCCGAAACCGGCAGCGTCACCGTGGTCAGTGGCCTCGGAGACGAGGAAAAGGTCACCGTCACCGAAGACTCACCCAGCTCCGCCACCTTCACCGGCCGCATCAAACTGCAACCCTCCACCGCCGCCCGCTCGGCTGACAAGAGCCTGCAATTCAAGCCCGGCACCACCATCAAGGCGTCCCACGGCTTCGGCTACCTCGGCCGCCACGCCACGCTCAAACCGTGAGCGTGGGATCCATCGTCCATCCATGACCGTCTTCCCGTTTATGGCACGGCTTGCCGCGTGGATCGCTCCGCTGGCGGCACTGGCTTCGAATGCCGCAGATGCAACCCCCTCCTTGGATGTCGGCTTCGCCAGTCCTCCGGCCGAGGCACGCCCGTGGGTCTATTGGTTCTGGAACAACGGCGCGGTTACCCGTGAGGGCATCACCGCGGACCTCGAGTCGATGCAGCGCGTCGGCATCGGCGGGATGATCCTGATGGATGTGCTCGAACGCCACGCGCCACCCAAGGGTGATGCCACGTTCATGAGTGAAATATGGCAGGAGTTGTTCACCCACGCAGTTTCCGAGGCCGCTCGCCTTGGGCTGGAAATCACCATGACCAACGGCCCCGGCTGGTGCGGGAGCAGCGGGCCGTGGATCACGCCGGAACTCTCGATGCAGATGCTGGTGTTTTCGGAAACCAAGGTGGACGGACCCACTCGTTTCTCCGGAGCGCTGCCCAAACCCAATGCATCGAGGCGCATGCAAAAGGACTATCTCGACAGCCATCTTCAAGTGACGGATTTCTACCGCGACATCGCCGTGCTGGCGATCCCGCGCACCAAGGACGGCACGTTTCCGCCCGATCAGGTGATCAACCTAACCGACAAAACGGACCCTACGGGAAAACTCACCTGGGACACGCCGCCCGGTGAATGGCTCATCCTGCGCCTGGGCCACACGACCACTGGCTCCAGCACTCGCCCGCCGGTGCTCGGCGGAAACGGCCTGGAATGCGACAAACTCAGCGCCCGCGCAATGGACGTGCATTTCGATTCCATGATGAAAAAGCTCATCGACCGCGTGGGACCTCACGCAGGAAAGTCGCTGGTCGGCACCCACATCGACAGTTGGGAGGTTGGCTATCAGGATTGGACGCCGGAGATGCTTTCTGAGTTCCGGAAACGCCGTGGCTACGATCCGTTGCTGTTCCTGCCCAACATGGCCACCGGCCCGCCCGATCCCAAAGTGCACCGCATTCATACCAAGTCCGGCGCACCGCTGTGGCACGTCGGCGGCAAGGAACTAGCCGACCGTTTCCGCTGGGATTTCTGGCAGACCGCGTCCGAACTGCTTGCGGAAAACAACTCCGGGCGCCTTGCCGCTCGCGCCCACGGGCAAGGCCTGCGCATGAGCATCGAGGGCTATGATCTGCCATTCGGCGATGAGGCGACTTACGCGGGAGCCGTTGATGAACCGATGTGCGAATTCTGGACGCGCACCCAGCCGGATCAACCGATCCGCATGTTGGAGAAATGCCGGCAAATGGCATCAGTCGGCCACGTCATGGGACGCCGTGTCATCGGTGCCGAGGCCTTCACCGCCGATGCGCATGAGCAGTGGAAATTCCATCCCGCGATCATCAAGTCGCTTGGTGATCAGATTTTCTCGCTCGGGATCAACCGTTTCGTCATCCACCGCTTCGCCCACCAACCGTGGCTTGATCACGCACCCGGTGCCGTGATGGGACCGTGGGGCCTGCACTACGAACGCACCAACACCTGGTGGGAAATGTCCTCCGCCTGGCACACGTATCTTGCGCGTTGCCAGTTCATGCTGCGCCAGGGACTACCAGTGGCCGATCTCCTCTACCTCCGCCCGCAGGTTCCCAACCAGAACCACCTCCAATTCGATCCGCCCGTGCCCTCCGGCTATCAGGCCGATGACATCAGCGCCGCCGCACTGGTCGCCCGCTCCTCGGTGCGGGACGGCCGCATCATGCTGCCAAACGGCACGAACTACCGCATGCTCGTGCTGCCGAAACACAATCCGGCGACGCCGGAATTGTTAGAGAAAATCCGTGATCTCACCGCGGCAGGTGCGACCATCCTCGGCGCACCGCCGCAGGCATCGCCCAGCCTCGCTGGCTATCCGGATTGCGACAACAAAGTGCGTGATCTCGCCAGGAAAATCTGGGGCGATGGCGAAGCGAAACTTCCCGCCGGCCGTTCCTTTGGAAAAGGACGTGTGTTTCACGGACAAGCTCTGCCATCCGTGCTCGCCACCCTCGGGACTCCATCTGATTTCGAGGCGGATCTCCCGCAGCTCCACTGGTGCCACCGCGTCGATGGCGACACCGATCTATATTTCGTTGCCAACCCTACCAACACCGCCGTGAGTTTCAACGCCCGGTTTCGTGTCGCAGCGAAAGCCCCCGAGTTATGGCATCCGGATACCGGAAAAATCACGCCCGCTCCAGCCTTTCACTCTGCCGACGGCCTCACCCGCGTGCCGCTCACGCTTGATCCCGCAGGCTCGGTGTTCGTTGTGTTCCGTAATGGTTCCGTCGCGAAGCACCAAGACGTGCGCGTGCAGCCGCCTTCCAAACTGCCTTCCCCCCTTGAAATCATCGGTTCGTGGGAACTTCACTTCCCGCCAAAACTCGGCGCGCCCGCATCCGTCACGTTGCCTCAACTTGACTGCTGGACCAAACACGACGACCCCGGCGTCCGCCATTTCTCCGGCACCGCCACCTATCACAAAATGATCGACGTTCCCGCCGCATTCCTGCAATCCGGCCAACCACTCACCCTTGACCTCGGTGAAGTGCAGATCATGGCCCGCGTGAAACTCAACGGCCACGACCTCGGCATCCAGTGGAAACCACCGTATCGCACCGATGTCACCGCACACCTCAAACCGGGCACCAACACCCTCGAAATCGCCGTCGTCAATCTCTGGCCCAACCGCATGATCGGCGACGCCGCCTTGCCGGAGGACCAACACATCAGTTGGAGCGCATGGCAACCTTTCCAAGCGAATTCCCCTCTTCTCGTGTCAGGATTGCTTGGACCGGTGCGTATTATTTCTACTCAAAACCCATTCAACTGATGAAGCCCCTCGCCTGCCTCGCCTGCCTCGCCTGCCTCGCCTGCCTCGCCTTCACCTCCAGCCTCCTCACTGCCGCGCCCGATGGCGGTGCCTCGCTCTGGTATGACAAACCCGCCACCGGCTGGCTCGAGGCCCTTCCCGTCGGCAATGGCAGCCTCGGCGGCATGATCTTCGGCGGCACCGACCAGGAGCGCATCCAGTTCAACGAACAGACGCTGTGGACCGGCGACGAAGTCAAGATGGGCAACTACCAACCCTTCGGCGATCTGTTCATCGACTCGCCCGGAATCAAAGGAGCCACAAATTACCGCCGCGAGTTGGATCTCTCGAATGCCGTCCACCAGACAACCTTCACCGCCAACGGCGTGAAATTCACACGCGAGGTGTTTTCCAGCCATCCGGACAAGGTGATGGTCATCCGTCTCGACGCTGACAAACCGGCTTCGGTCTCCGGAACCATCCGCCTCACGGACATGCACAAGGCGAAGATCTCCGCCTCGGGTGACACGATCACCGCCAGCGGCTCACTGGAGAACGGCCTTGTCTATGAATCACGCGCCAAGGTCATCACGGAGAAGGGCAAACTCTCGGTCAGTGGTGACAACCTCACCCTCGATGGCGCCGACAACGCGATCATCCTGCTCGCCGCCGCCACCGATTTCGCCAACAGCCCGGAACAAAATTGGCGCGGAGAGAAGCCCGGTCCGAAACTCGAGCGCATTCTGGCCGCGGCATCCAAAAAGCCGTTCGAGAAACTCAAGGCCGATCACCTCGCCGACCATCAGGCGCTCTTCGGTCGCGTGAAAGCCAACTTCGGCCCCTCCCGCGACGACCTGCCCACCGACCAGCGCCTCGCCGCCTATCAGAAAACTCACGAGCCCGGCCTCGACGCGCTGTTTTTCCAATACGGACGCTATCTGCTGATCGGCAGCTCCCGCCCCGGCGGCCTGCCCGCCAACCTGCAGGGCATCTGGAATCAGGACATGAAACCCGCCTGGTATTCCGGCTACACCACCAACATCAACGTGGAGATGAACTACTGGCTCGCCGAGCCGACCAATCTATCCGAATGCCACCAGCCGTTCTTCGACTGGCTGCGCAACCTCGCCACCGTGCGCAAAAAGAACACCCAACCCGCCATCGCCGCCAAACGCGGCTGGACCGCCTACAGCACCAACAACCCGATGGGCGGAAACTCCACCTGGGGCATCCACCGCCCCGGCCCGGCATGGATGACCCAGCACCTCTGGACGCACTACGAATTCAGCGGAGACAAGGAGTTCCTCAAAACCCGCGCCTACCCCGCTCTCAAGGAGCTCGTCGAGTATTGGGAGGACTTCCTCGTCGAAGGCCCGGACGGCAAACTCATCACGCCCAAGGGTTGGTCTCCGGAACACGGGCCGGTGAAAAAGGGCGGCAAGATCATCCTTCAGGAAGGCAACCGCGATCCCCAGCCCGGCGCATCCTACGATCAGCAAATCGTCTGGGACCTCTTCACCAACTACATCGACGCCTCCGAGGAACTCGGCATCGATGCCGCATACCGCGCCAAGGTCAGCACCATGCGCGATAAACTGCTCGGCCCCAAGATCGGCAAGTGGGGACAAATCCAGGAATGGATGGAGGATGTGGACGATCCGAAAAACAAACATCGCCACGTTTCCCACCTCTTCGCCGTGCATCCCGGAAGACAGATCAACCCGGTCACGACTCCGGAACTCGCCGCAGCCGCAAAGGTTTCCCTCAACGCCCGCGGCGACGCCGGCACCGGCTGGAGCAAGGCATGGAAAATCAATTTCTGGGCACGCCTCGCAGATGGCAACCACTCCCACAAGATCCTCAAGGGCCTGCTCGTTCCCATCGGCAAGGGCAATGGCGGCGGGGTCTATCCGAATCTCTTCGACGGTCATCCACCGTTCCAGATCGACGGCAACTTCGGCGCCACCGCCGGCATGACCGAGATGCTCCTGCAAAGCCATGTCCGCAAGAACGGCATCTACATGATCGATCTGCTGCCCGCCCTGCCCGATGCATGGAAAGACGGCAGCATCACCGGCCTCCGCGCCCGCGGCGACTTCGGCGTCGATCTCGCCTGGCGCAACGGCAAACTCGCCAAGGCTGTGATCACCTCCGAAAAAGGCGGCAAAACCTACGTCCGCGCCAACGGCAAGATCCAAACCATCACCATCCCGGCCAACGGCAGTCACGTGGTCCAGTAATCGAAACACCATTCATCCCACCCCCATGAAACCCACAACCGCCGTGTGCCTCCTGGCCGCGTTCTCACTGCAGTCGGCATCCGCGGAACCGCCAAGAGCACCCGAAATTGCCGAACTCACCGCAGCCGCCGCCACCCGCGACACAAGGCTCGCATGGTGGCGGGAGGCACGTTTCGGAATGTTCGTGCATTGGGGCGTTTCTTCCCACCTCGGAGGTGCGTGGAAGGGCAGATCCTACGGCGGCTATGCCGAGCACATCCAGCGCGCGCGGAAAATCCCGATGGCTGTCTATCGGAAAGAGGTGGTCGAGAAATTCAATCCCACCGGTTTCAACGCGGACCAGTGGGTGAGCCTCGCGAAGGAAGCGGGCATGGGTTATTTCATCATCACCGCCAAACACCACGACGGATTCGCGATGTACGATTCCAAAGTGAGCGATTACAACATCGTGAAGGCAACCCCGTATCGTCACGACCCGATGAAGGACCTTCAGGCGGCGTGCAAGCGGCAAGGCGTCAAGTTCGGTTTCTACTATTCCCACGCCTTCGACTGGGGCGAGGAAAACGCCCCCGGCAATGACTGGGACTGGAAGAATCCCGGCGGGGACAAGCTCCTGCATGGCGCCGATTGGTGGCTGAAATACCCGGAGTTCCTGCCGAAGGCCCGCAAATACGTCGATGAAAAGGCCATTCCACAGATCTTGGAACTGATCCACCAGTATCATCCGGACATCCTCTGGTTCGATACGCCGCACAAGCTGCCGCCGGAGGAAAACCTCCGCATCCTCGCCGCGGTTAGAAAGGCGGATCCCAACATCGTCATCAACGGAAGAATCTTCTCCAGCGCCTGGTCTGAGTTGCTTCCCCTCACCGACTACCGGAACACGGTGGACAAGCCATCGGAGTTTCCACCGACTCCCGGCGATTGGGAGGGCATTCCCACGACCAACGAATCCTACGGCTACAACCAGGGCGACAAATCGCACAAGCCGCCCGGCCATTTCATTCAACTGCTCGCCAAGGCCGCCGCACGTGGCGGCAACACGCTCTTGAACATCGGCCCGATGGGCAATGGCAAGGTCGCCCCGGAGGATGTGGCCATTCTCGATGCCATCGGATCCTGGTGGAAGGTCCATGGTGAGTCCATCCGCGGAACCACTAGAACCCCGCTGCCGGTCCAGCCGTGGGGCGAGTCCACTCGCAAGGGCAACACGCTGTATCTCCACGTTTTCGAATGGCCGCGCGATGGCAAGCTGACGGTCGCCGGACTGAAGACGGAAGTGCAAAACATCCGGCTTCTCGGGAAGGAAGACATCAAACTTGCCGCATCACGCCCCAATCCGCTGGACCTGGTGATCAGCGGTTTGCCTTCCAAGGCGCCGGATGCCTCGGACTCGGTGATCGCCCTGACATGCGCGGGTCAACCCGGGACCGATCAACACCGACTCCTGTCCACGAGCAACTCATCGGACATTCTTCGCGCCTTCGATGCGGAACTTGAGGGAAACCTCTCGTACGGTCCCGGCAAGACGAGCGACGCCTGGGTGAAAAACTGGAAACAGAAGAAGGACGCCATCGTCTGGCCGGTGCGTGTGAACGAAAGTTCAACGTTCGATTTCACCCTTGTTTACGATGCCCCCAATGACACGGTCCGCAACCGCATCGTGGATGGCGATGCCGGCAAGGAACTCCTCAAGGCGAGCAAAGGCTCGGGCGGATCCTACGCGGTCGCAATCGGACCGCAGACATTCACCGCATCCGTGAAGACCGGACTGCGGGTGAAGGAAACACTGGGCCGCGTCACCCTCCCCGCGGGCAATCATGAGATCCGGATTTCAGCCACGGAAATCACGGGAGAGGAATTGTTCCGCGTGCGCCAGATCACAATCAAGTCCGTCCAACCATGAAGATGATTCTGTTTCTATCCATCATCCTTACCGTCTCCGTCCGATCCCAGGACCTCGACCTCTGGTCCCGCGTAAAACCACTTCCCGCCACGAATCGTTTCGCCGAGAAGGACTTCTTCGTCTGGTGCGGCGCGCCGGTGAAAGGCCCCGACGGGAAATACCACCTCTTCTATTCGCGCTGGCCCGTCAAAGTTGGCTTCGCTCCCGGTTGGGCGCTCCATTCGGAAATTGCCTACGCGGTGTCCGACAAACCCGCAGGTCCCTACAAACACGTGAACGTCGCACTCCCGGCACGCGGTAGCGATCCCGCCACTGGAAAGAAATACTGGGACGGAGACGTCACCCACAACGCCAACGCCTTTTTCCACGACGGAAAGTATTACCTCTACTACATGGGCAACCACGGCGACGGAAAGAGCTACCCGATGCATCGCAACCACCAGCGCATCGGCGTCGCCATCGCGGAGAATCCAGCAGGCCCGTGGAAACGCCTCGATCAACCGATCGTCGATATCTCCGACGACAGGAAATCCTTTGATTCGCTCTGCGTCACCAACCCCGCCGCCTGCATGCGTCCGGACGGCGGCGTCGTCCTCGTATACAAGGCGGTGCAATACATCGAAGGCAAGGAAATGGGTGGCAACGTCCGTTACGGCGTGGCCATGGCCGACAAGCCGGAAGGCCCCTACATCAAGAAGCCCGGCCGCATCTTCGAGGCCGAAAAACCCGGCAAGCACTGGATGGTCGCCGAGGACCCGTTCATCTGGTTCAGCAAGAAGTATGGCAACCGCTACTACGCCGTGACCCGCGACGTGGTCGGCACTTTCACCGGTTCCTCGGGCGGAATCTGTTTGTTCCAGTCGGAGGATGGATTGAATTGGAAGCCCGCCGCCCAACCGAAAGTCCTCGAAAGCCGCTTCGCCCTCGAAGACGGAACCCTGAGCAACTCCAACATCGAGCGCCCCGCCCTGCTCATTGAAAACGGCGAACCGACCTATCTCTTCGGAGCCACCGACGGCTACAAGAAGGGCGGCAAAATCAGCAGCAACGTCCAAATCCCACTCGTCCCATGAAAATCACCCTTTTATCCCTGCTCGCCGTGAGCGCCATCGCCTCCGCAGACCAGGCCGCCAATGCCCAGGCCGACGCTCTTGGCCAAGCGTCGCAAAAGCCCGTCAGCTCCAACAAACACCCGGACGCCCAGTGGTTTCCCGATGCCGGCCTCGGCCTCTTCATTCACTGGGGCCTCGCATCCGTAGGGGCCTCTGGCGATCTCTCCTGGGGCATGCTCGCAAACAAGCCTTGGAAGGATAAAACCGTCACTCCTAACACCTACTACGGCTGGGCCAAACAATGGAAACCGGACAAGGTGGACTATGACACCCAACTCGCCCAGGCCAAGGCCGCCGGTTTCACCTATGCCGTCATGGTCACGAAACACCACGACGGCTTCACGCTCTGGCCCTCCAATCATGGCAACATCGGCACCAAACAGTATTTCGGCGGCCGCGATTTCGTGAAGGAATTCACCGCCGCCTGCCGCAAGCACGGCCTCAAGGTAGGCCTCTACTATTCGCCGCCGGACTGGTGGTTTGATCGCGAATACAAAAGCTTCGCCATGCGAGGTCCGTCGCTCGATATGGATCACAAACCCGTCAAACTTCCGAAGAGACCCGCCGATCACGACGCGAAACGCAAGGCACTCGTCGCCGGCCAGGTCACCGAGTTGCTATCCAACTACGGCAAAATCGACCTGATCTGGTTCGATGGCGGCCATGGCGAAATCCCCAACAAGGAAGTCCGCCGCCTCCAGCCCGGAATCGTCGTCAACCGCCGCAATGGCGGTGGCGGTGACTATGGTGACAGCGAGGGCAAGCTGCCCGACAAACGTTTCAACGGCTGGTTCGAGACCTGCGAAACCTGCTGGCCATCCAACAAATGGTCCTACACCGAAGACTGGGGCTGGGACACCGCGCCCGAAGTCATCGAAAAGCTCGTCCGCCTCCGCGCCTGGGGCGGAAACTTGTTAGCCAACGTCGGCCCAAAGGGCGATGGCAGCATTCCCGATCAGGCCCTGACAGCTTGGAAGGGAATGGCCGATTGGATGAAGCACAGCCGCGAGTCCGTCATCGGCGCCGGACCCGGACCGTTTCCGGAATCCGTCAATGCACCCGTCACCACCGGCAAGGGAGTCGCCTACATTCATTTCCTGCCGAGCTTCAAGGACGAGGTCATCTGGAAAAACGCCCCGCAGCCGAAGCGCGCCATCCTTCTGCGCACCGGCGCGGACGTCCCCTTCACTTGGCAGAACCAAGAACTGCGCATCTCCCTGCCCACCGAACTCCGCACCACCAATGTGGATGTCGTGAAGCTGGCACTTTGATTCATGGAACCCGAATGCAA
>Ga0114938_1001420_pt1 | contig 16266 bp, 12 predicted proteins | sample AshMeaBigSpring_FD_88675 | JGI IMG/M metagenome (GOLD analysis project Ga0114938, IMG submission 88675) | Groundwater microbial communities from Big Spring, Nevada to study Microbial Dark Matter (Phase II) - Ash Meadows Big Spring | ecosystem: Environmental > Aquatic > Deep subsurface >...
CAATTTTAAACTTGCATCTTGCAACTTGTAACTTTTTATGGTGATTATACCGGGGGTGTTCACCTCTTCCCATTCCGAACAGAGAAGTTAAGTCCCCCATGGCCGATGGTACTCGCATTACGCTGGGAGAGTAGGTAGTTGCCATATTTATTATAGCCTTCGTTAATTATAACGAAGGCTTTTTTTATACCCCTATACTAGGATAACAAAATATAGCCGTTCCTAATTTGCTATATACCTATTCTATTATAATTAAATCAGTATCTATTGTTAATGTGAAAAATTTAATTTATTTGATTGTGTTTCTGTAAGTTAAATCCATATTCCTCTGTCATTTCTTGGTACTTGATAAAATATTACTCAAATAGTAATAATGACTGTTATTGTTAGTGTGCAAAATTATTCAAACTTTTTTTCTAGATATCGGTATATTCATTACCTTTGCACTCCTTTAATTTGGGGTATTTAGTTATGTTAGGTGAATGCACCTCATCCTTACGCCCTAATTTTATAGATTGGAATTTATTGACTAAAACCGGTTTTGCAAAATATGTCAACAACTACTTTGAACACAAGGGTTAATTTCGGTAAAACTAAATTTTTAGCTGAAACTCCCGACTTATTAGACATTCAATTACAGTCGTTTCGTGAATTCTTTCAGTTGGAAACCACTCCTGATAGACGTAATGTAGAAGGACTGTTCCGTGTGTTTAAAGAAAATTTTCCAATTACCGATACAAGAAACATTTTTGTATTAGAGTTCTTAGATTATTTCATTGATCCACCCCGTTATTCTATTGATGAATGTATGGAGCGAGGACTAACTTATGCTGTTCCTCTGAAAGCTAAATTGCGGTTGAGTTGTAATGATGAAGAGCACGTAGACTTCCAGACAATTGTACAGGATGTGTTTTTGGGTAACATCCCTTACATGACGCCACGAGGTACTTTTGTTATCAATGGTGCTGAACGTGTTGTTGTATCGCAATTACATCGTTCTCCAGGTGTGTTTTTTGGACAATCAACCCATCCAAATGGTACCAAAATTTATTCTGCTCGTGTAATTCCTTTTAAAGGTGCATGGATGGAGTTTGCTACTGATATCAATAATATCATGTATGCTTACATAGATAGAAAAAAGAAATTTCCAGTAACTACACTATTACGTGCAATAGGGTTCGAAACAGATAAAGATATTCTAGAGTTATTTGGAATGGCTGATGAAATTGCCACCAACAAAGCAGAATTAGAAAAACATATTGGTCGTAAGTTAGCAGCTCGTGTTTTACGTACTTGGGTAGAGGATTTTGTTGATGAAGATACAGGTGAGGTAGTTAGTATTGAGCGCAACGAGATTGTGATGGAAAGAGACTCTATTTTGGACGAAGAAGCTATAGATACAATCGTTGAAATGGAGGTGAAAAGTGTGTTTATTCAAAAAGAGGATGTAGGTGGAGATTATGCTATCATCTACAATACTTTGAATAAGGATACTTCAAACAGTGAGTTAGAAGCAGTACAACATATTTATCGTCAATTACGTGGTGCAGATGCTCCAGACAATGAAACTGCTCGTGGTATTATAGATAAATTATTTTTTAGTGATAAGAGATACGATTTAGGAGAGGTAGGACGCTATAAAATCAATGGTAAATTAGGTCTTGATTTTCCTCTAACTAAAAAAGTACTTACCAAGCAAGATATCATTGAAATTATTAAATACCTTGTCCGCTTAACAAATGCTAAAGCTGAAATAGATGATATCGATCATCTAAGCAATCGTAGAGTTAGAACAGTAGGCGAACAATTGTATGCACAATTTGGTGTTGGTTTGGCAAGAATGGCTAGAACTATCAGAGAAAGAATGAATGTGCGTGACAATGAAGTATTTACGCCAGTTGATTTAATCAATGCCCGTACTCTTTCTTCTGTAATCAATTCTTTTTTTGGTACTTCACAGTTATCTCAGTTCTTGGATCAAACAAATCCTCTTTCTGAAATCACACATAAACGTCGTATTTCAGCACTAGGACCAGGAGGTTTAAGTAGGGAAAGAGCTGGGTTTGAAGTACGTGACGTTCACTATAGCCATTATGGACGCTTGTGTACCATCGAAACTCCCGAAGGTCCAAATATCGGTCTTATATCTACTTTGTGCGTTCATGCCACAATCAATGATATGGGTTTTATTGAAACTCCATATAGAAAAGTAGATGGAGGGAAAGTGAATTCTAAAGAGTTATTTTACTTAAGTGCAGAAAAAGAAGATTTAGCCAAGATTGCACAGAGTAATTCTCCCTTAAATGATGATGGAACTTTTATTGAAGATAAAATTGTCTCCCGTCAAACAGGTGATTTTCCAATTTTAGATAAAGAGGAAGTTGAATATATGGATGTTGCACCTAACCAAATTGTAGGTTTGAGCGCATCATTAATTCCATTCTTAGAACACGATGATGCCAACCGTGCATTGATGGGGTCGAACATGCAACGTCAAGCGGTACCTTTATTAAGGGCTGAGGCACCAATCGTAGGCACTGGTTTAGAAGGAAGAGCTGCAAGAGATGCCCGTATTCAAATTCACGCTGAAGGAGAAGGAGTTGTTGAGTTTGTGGATGCTAACGAAGTTCATGTTAGATATAATAGGAACGATTTAGATAGATTGGTTAGTTTTGAAAACGATTTGAAAGTTTATAAACTCACCAAGTTTATAAAAACCAACCAAGCTACTTGCATCAACCTTGTACCCGCTGTAAAAAAAGGACAAAAGCTGAAAAAGGGCGACTTCTTAACAGAAGGTTATGCAACAAAAGATGGTGAATTGGCATTAGGTAGGAACCTGCAAGTTGTGTTCATGCCTTGGAAGGGGTACAACTTTGAAGATGCCATAGTAATCAATGAAAAAGTAGTAAGAGAAGATTGGTTCACCTCTGTACACATTGACGAGTATGAATTGGAAGTTCGTGATACCAAATTAGGGGAAGAAGAACTTACACCTGATATCCCTAATGTAAGCGAAGAAGCTACAAAAGATTTAGATGAAAATGGAATTATCAGAATTGGCGCCACTGTCAAAGAAGGGGACATACTGATTGGTAAAATAACACCAAAAGGTGAAAGTGATCCTACCCCTGAAGAAAAATTATTGCGTGCAATTTTTGGGGATAAGGCTGGAGATGCCAAGGATGCCTCACTAAAAGCACCTAATGGAACAGAAGGTGTTGTTATAGATAAGAAATTATTTCAACGTGCCAAAAAGGACAAAAATTCTAAAGTGAAAGAAAAAGCACTTTTAGATAAGGTTGAAAAGCAACACCATGTAGCTGCAGAGGAATTGAAAGATCAGTTACTAGCTAAACTACAAACTTTGTTAAAAGACAAAGCATCTCAGGGTGTTAGTAATAATTTCGGTGAGCTATTAATTGGTAAAGGTGCTAAGTTTAATCAGAAAAATTTATCTACAATTGATTATGCCCATGTAAATCCATTAGGTTGGACGGGTGACGCTGAAACTGATAACTATATTAATACTCTATTACATAATTATACTATTAAGTATAATGAAGAATTAGGTAGATATAAAAGAGAGAAGTTTAATATATCAATTGGTGATGAGTTGCCTGCAGGTGTGTTGAAATTAGCAAAAGTTTACTTAGCTGTTAAGCGTAAACTTAAGGTCGGTGATAAGATGGCTGGTAGGCATGGTAACAAAGGTATCGTTGCGAAAATAGTACGTGCAGAAGATATGCCTTTCATGGAAGATGGCACGCCTGTTGACATCGTTCTTAATCCGCTAGGTGTACCTTCAAGGATGAACTTGGGCCAAATTTACGAAACAATTTTGGGTTGGGCAGGTAAGAAGTTAGGATTGAAGTTTGCCACGCCAATTTTTGATGGTGCTACTACAAAACAAATTGAGCAATATTGTAATGATGCTGTAATTCCTTTAAACGGTCATACTTACTTGTTTGACGGTGAAACTGGTGAGCGTTTTGACCAAAAAGCTACAGTAGGCGTTATTTATGTAATCAAGTTGCATCATATGGTTGACGATAAGATGCACGCTAGAAGCATTGGTCCTTACAGTTTAATTACCCAACAGCCGTTAGGTGGTAAAGCTCAATTTGGTGGCCAGCGTTTTGGTGAGATGGAAGTTTGGGCTTTAGAGGCTTACGGAGCTTCTAACATTCTACAAGAGTTACTCACTTTGAAATCTGACGACATTATTGGAAGAGCAAAAACTTACGAAGCAATTGTTAAAGGTGATAACATACCAAGGCCAGGTGTACCTGAATCCTTCAATGTATTGGTACATGAATTGAGAGGTTTAGGTTTAGACCTAAAATTTGAATAAGATTCTCAGATATAAAAAGAGCCATCCTTTGAGATGGCTTTTTTTATATCAACTGTTGTAATAAAGGTAGTGTAACAAAAAGAACAATAAGCAAAAGGAATTGATCAAGCAAGTGGCAATGGCCTTTTTTCTTTCCTTCTTGTTCAAAAAAAGAAATAGTAACAATGTTATTGAATTAAATATGGGTGACATTAGCCAACCAATTGTTATAAGATAACTGTTTAAGGCTTCATTAAAAGCTTTCCACCAATTGTGTTGAATACCTAAGCAAAGGACATAGCTAATATTGCATAGTATAGCAATCTTTGTTGTAAAAAAATAATAGCGCATAGTGAAACCTTTAGAAGTTAGGTAAATTGAAATAAAATTGTTTTGTACATCTGAAAATACCATTAATTTGCTTCCTATCTAAATTTTGTATATAATTTCTGTTATGTTGAAAAAGAATATTCCCCATGTAGTAGCTGTTTTGCTATTTCTTATTTTATCTATTATATATACCAAGCCTGCTTTAGAAGGTAAAGTTGTTGAGCAGCACGATGTAAAAGAATGGAAAGCAATGTCGCATCAATCATTTGTTTTCAAAGAAAAACATGGTCACTTCCCTAGATGGGTAAACAATATGTTTTGTGGCATGCCTGGTTATCAAATAGCAATGGACAGTAAAGACCCTCCCTATGTAAATGTTTATTACTTTCATCTAGCGCTTACATTTGGACTCCCCAAACCAGTGTATTATTTGTTTTTCTGCTGTTTGGGTTTTTATTTTCTATCTATTGTAATTGGAATTAATCCCTGGTTAAGTATTGCCGGTGGTATTATTTATGGCTATTGTTCTTACAATCCAATTTTAATTACTGCTGGCCATGATACAAAGTTGTTATCAATGGCGTACATGCCGGCTGTTTTGGCCTCCTTGTTGCTTATTTATAACAAGCGTTATTGGATAGGTGGTGCTATGCTAATAATTGCCACTACTTGTTTATTGTGCCAAAGTCACCAACAAATAGCCTACTACTTGTTGTTAATTGCTATCTGTATGACCATTCCATTTTTGATTAAATGGATTCAAGCCAAAGAGTATAAGCATTTGGCTGTTTCTTTTGGTTTAAGTATGTTGGCTGCTGTTTTAGCGGTTTGTTTTGTTTCTAATAGTTATTTTCCCGTTTACGAATATTCAAAGGAAACCATGCGTGGTGGTGGTAATGGCCTCACTTTAGGTAAAAAAGACGCTAAGAACACCACTAAAAATGGTCTTGACAAGGATTATGCTTTTAATTGGAGTTATGGCAAAGCAGAAACATTAACCTTGTTGGTTCCTAACGCATTTGGTGGAGGCAGTAGTACGAGTTTGGGAGAGGATAGTAAAGTGTTGGAATACATACAAGGTAATAGTAATATTCCACAGCAGGCGGCTCAACAACTTTTTCAATACGCTTCTGCTTATTGGGGTGATCAGCCGAGCACCTCCGGGCCTGTATACTTTGGCAGTTTTGTTTGCTTTTTAGCTTTAGCTGGGTTTATTTTTTCTTCTAACAAACACAAATGGTGGTTGCTTGGGGTTACAGTTTTTAGTATTGTATTAGCTTGGGGCAAAAATTTAGAGGTAGTCAATTATTTTTTATTTGATTACCTGCCTCTTTACAAAAAGTTTAGAGCCCCGTCTATGGCTTTGGTGATGGCACAGGTTTCCATACCCGTGATGGCTTTTCTATTCTTGCAGGAATTTATTTCGGCATCAGTACCAAAACGGCAAACGTTAATTAAACAAGTGGGTTGGGTAGCTGCATCTATTGTTGGATTTTTAGCTCTTTTTTATGGCTTTGCAAGTTTTAGTAATGCAAATACTTTGGAGGTTAAGAAATCGCTTGCAGCAAGTGTTGGTGAAAACTCTGATTTATTGAGTGGTTACATGAATGCATGGATAGCTGATCGGAAAGCATTGTTTTTTAAAGATATGCTTAGAACCTTTGCATTTATTGGTATTGCTTTTGGTGCTCTGTATGCGTACCAAAAACAGTGGATAAAATTAAATGTATTGTTTGGTGTTTTACTTGTTATTAGCATTTTTGACATGTTGCCTGTTGGTAAACGCTATTTCAACGAAGATAATTTTGTTGAATCGGAGCAATATGAATCTTCCTACGCATTAACCAATGCGGACATCCAATTGCAAAAAGACAGTTCTTTTTATCGAGTACTTAACCTTACGTATCCTGCTGGGAATGGTACTTGGGGAGCCGATATTGGCAATGCTTTTAACAGCGCAATTGGCTCTTATCACCATAATACAATTGGTGGATACCATCCAGCCAAGTTATCTATTTTTGAAGATTTAAAAGTACACCAGATATTCAAAAACATTCAAGCTTGGGCATCAGGAAGTCAGCAAAAAGACAGTTTTCCTGTTTTGAATATGTTGAACATGAAATATGTTATTGTACCTAATCAATCTAATCCAAAAGAAACAGTGGCTATCCCCAATCCATATGCTTTAGGTAATTGTTGGTTGATTAAGGATATCAAATTTGTTCAAAATGCAGATGATGAAATGTTGTCATTGAATCATTTCAATCCTGCTACTACAGCAATTACTAATGTACAATACAAGTCTTTAATTGGTAATGACCATTTTAGTGTTGATACTAACGCCTATATTCATTTTGTACAAAATGTAAATGATTACATAAAGTATGAAAGTAATGCCTCTTCACCTCAATTTGCAGTATTTAGTGAGATTTTTTATAGCCAAGGTTGGAATGCTTATGTTGATGGTAAGCAAGTGCCCTTTTGTAAAGTAAATTATGCTCTTAGAGGTATGCCTTTGCCGGCTGGAAAGCATATTGTTGAGTTTAAGTTTGAACCGGCTCTTGTAGATTTGGGTGAAAAATTATCTAAGTATGCAGGTATTTTGTCTGTTTTACTGGTATTTTTCTTTACTTTCTTAGAATGGAAATCTAGAAAAGCAATCGTTTAGTTTTAAAGTCAGACTGCTATTATGGATAAATTTTTGCACCATACCGATGGAGTAGCGTTGATGATTGAACAAAATTGCCAAGACTTATATAACAAAATGCATTTGTTAAAGGTAGATGCATTGGGCTTGTCAGAACACGGTAAAGCCTATTTTAGTGGCAGTCACCTGAAGCGACTTTTTTTCTCTATTCAAACAAGTGCCCATATTTTGTACAACGTAGTACAATTGGTTAATAAACCCTTTCATCAAATTGTTTTGATGGATTATGGAGCAGGCGTGGGTACTCTTTATCTTTTGGCCAAAATGGTGGGTTGTAGTAGGGTGATTTATAATGATATTTTGGAAGAATGGAAGCAAAATGCATTACAGATAGCGGCTGCTATTAATATAGATGTTGATAATTATATTGTTGGTGATATTGAAACCACGTTGCAACAATTGCAATTAAAAGGAATCAACTGCGATGTGATAACATCTAGAAACGTAATTGAACACATTTATCAGTTACCTAGTTTTTATGCGTGTATAGCCAAGCTTCAACCTAATGCAATTGTGTATTCTTCTACCACCGCCAATTTTTACAATCCGGCAATGCATTTGCAGCATATTTTGTTACATAAACGGGTAGAAAAAATTTATCGTCAGCAGCGCTATCAATTAATCAGCCGTTTGGCTCCACAGTTAACGGAAAAACAAAAAACAAGATTAGCTAGTTATACGCAAGGATATGAAAAAAATGGTATTCAATTGCAAGTTGAAGCGTATTTACAAAGGAGGCAATTACCTAAGCGCAATTTTTTTTATACCAATACTTGTGATGTAGAATGGGGCGTTTGGGCAGAAAATTTACTTCCATTTCAGCTACATGCTCAAGCCGTTCAGATGGCCAATATGCAGGTAGAATTTAAACCAGGATTTTGGGATACCCATTATTCGTCTGGTGCACTGAATATACTGGGTAAAATGTGTAATGTTTGTATAGCTACTTTTGGAAAACAAGTTGGTTTTTTCTTGGCTCCATTTATATACGTTATAGCCACTCCTAATTTGTTACACAGAAATTCAACCGATGGCGAATAAAATTTTATCGATTGTTCCATATGCCATTTTGCCCTATCAATCCGGTGGTCAAAAATCTATTGCTTTGTTTAACGAGTACTTGGGGCAAAGGTGTGTGCTTACCGTAATTGGAACGCGTAGTAATGATGTTCAATTGGCTTCCAATTACCAGCTACTACCATGGATGAAAGACGGTTTAATTAAGTTCTTCGATGTTTTTTTACTCTTTAAGTTAATACCGTATATACGGAAAAACAACATTGATACCGTTATAATGGAACATCCCTATTTAGGGTGGATGGGTTATGTTTTGTGCAAGACTACACGAATAAAATGGGTAGTTCATACGCACAACATTGAATTTGAAAGGTTTAAGCAATTGGGAAAAAAATGGTGGCCTATTTTAAAAATGTACGAAACATGGGTTTTAAAAAAGGCGGATACTATTTTTTGCATTTCGGCTGAAGATAAACTGTATATGGAAACCCAATTAAGTTTGCCTAGTAATAAATGCAATGTGGTTCCATTTGGTATTGAACAAGATGACATACCAGCTGATAAAGATGTCTGTCGTAATTGGTTGTTGCAGCAGCACCAAATTGCTGAAGAAAACAAGATTTTATTGTTTAATGGAGCCTTAAACTATGCTCCCAATTTAGTGGCTTTAGAAGCTATATTAAACCATATTAATCCCCTATTATTACAGCAACCGTTAAAGTATACCATTTTGATTTGTGGAAGGGGATTGCCTAAAGAATACAATAATTTGGCAGCTTACCAACACCAAAATATTAGATACGCAGGTTTTGTAGAAAATATTGAAGTCTATTTTAAAGGAGCCGATTTGTTTTTAAATCCAATTACATTTGGCGGCGGGGTTAAAACAAAATTGATTGAAGCGTTAGGGTGCAATACTACCGTTATTTCAACAGTTAACGGCGCTATTGGCTGCGATACGTCCACATGTAGAAATAAATTAGTGATAGTTCCTGATGCTAATTGGGAAGCTTTTGCTAAAGCTATACAAGTACATCTAACCATTCCCAATAACACGCCATCTGCATTTTATGATCGGTATTTTTGGGGGAATATAGTGTTAAGAAGTCTTAAATTTTTGAACGATAATGAATAGAATTAGTATCATTACTATTTGCTTCAATAATCTTGAGGAATTAAAACAGACCTGTGAATCTGTCGAAAAACAACAAGAACTTCCTTACGAACATATAATCATCGATGGATCAACAAATTCTAATATCAACAATTGGCTAACTGGGAGTCCGCAACCTCCAATCCGCAAGTGGATTTTTGAAAGCGATAAAGGAATTGCTGATGCATTTAATAAGGGTATTTCTATTGCTAACGGTGAAATTATTGTCTTACTTAATTCCGGAGACATGTTTTTTGATTCGGAAGTGCTTTCGAAGGTTTCGAAAAGATTTTTAATAGATGCAGATCTTATGTGGTTGCATGGTAAATATAAAATAAAAAGAGGGGGGGAGTGGGTGATAATTGGAAAAATTTTTGAAGCAAAAAAATTATATCGTGGCATGCGGAGTCTCTGCCATCAAACTATGTTTGTTAAAAAAGAGTTATACAGTAAGTTTGGGGTCTATAACAAAGATTTAAAAATAGCGATGGACTATGACTTTGTTATTAGAATTAGGAATGAAAAATTTAGTTTTATTAATACGCCTCTGGTAAGTTTTGCACCTGACGGAACTAGTTCAATTAATTATTATCGTTCTTTGGAGGAGGCTAGGTTGGTTTATTTCAAGTATTTTGGCAGAAGTGTCAAGTTACAATTATGGCAACTTAGGTTGAAAATTCTACACTATGTATTGCATTCCCCTATTGGAAATTCACTATATTTTATAAAAAGGAAATTGAATCTAGCAAATTGGTAATGTAATTAATGTTTTTGAGTATTGTGTATTATATTATGTTCAAATAACTCAATGTCATGAGGAACTTTGAGTAGAATCCTTTTTTTAGAATCTGTTTGTTTATTTTGTTTTGTGTGTTAATAATTTTAGTTATCACTTGTGGAAGTTCACTAGAATAAGGATATTTATTTAATTGTTCTACAGAAGATATATTGTAGTTCCTATAAAGTCTCCAATAATAGTCGTATACGAAAATATTTTTTAGTATTTCTGAGCCAAACTTTTGTAGCATATAATGACTTTCTGGTATCATTATATAAGGATTTTTTGTTACAAATTGTGTTACTTGATTCTCGTGAAAACCAACATTGATAAGAGAAATTTTAATAAAATGAAAATTATTATTTGCTAAAATTCTGAGATAATAATCAAAATCTACAGCCCACTTTATATTTTTATCATATTCTTGATGGATTGAACTGTGAATAAACGTACAACTTGGATTGCCGATGATTACTTTTTTAAAAAGGACAAGCGGAAATAATTTTAAAATTAGCAATTCGAGTTTACTTGCTATAACATTTTGCTTTTGATTATTCCCAAAAAAAATGTTGGTATATGCCGAAAAAATAATTTTTTTTTGTGGATGGGTAAAAGTTGCAGAAACAAACTCTTGTAAACTATTCTTTGATGCAAACCAATCATCATCATGCATTATTTTTATCCAGTCGCCAGTTGATTGTTTAATAGCCTCATTCCAATTCGCAGGGGTTCCTAAGGCAGGGTAGTTTTTATAATATTTAATTTTAAAAAAGCATAAAAATGATTTTATGACTTCTTCAACGGAGTCATCTGGGCTATCGTCGGTAATGATAACTTCAAAAGCAGTATATGTTTGAATCTTTATTGAGTTCAATAATCGGGTTAAAAATGAACTATTCTGATATGCAGGAATACATATTGAAATAAGTGGTTTTGTTTTCTCCATCTTATGAATGAGATATTTATTGTTAACCAATTTTTCTTTTAAAATGAGTTTAAACTTTTCTCGAATAATTATCATTTAGAAAATCAAAATAACCTAAAATTATAAATTTAGCAGTTTCAAAGAATTTATCTGAAAAAAGGAGATTATTTTTTATTGTTGTATATAACTGTTTTTTTTTTGTGCTAAACTCTTTTTTGAATAGGTGACCATATTTTTCGGATACAAAATTGTAATTTCTAACCATGAAGTATATTCTTATAGGGGAGTGTATAATCCTATGCTTTTTTTCTAGTAAGCCCCATAGATAACCTTTTAATTTTATTGATCCCAGATTGTGTATCAGGGATAGCTTGTGAAAACATTGAATTGTGTATCCATTTGATAGTAGTCTAAAACAATATTCATGGTCAACTTCATCAATGAACAGTTTTTCTTCAAATCCACCGATTTTATTCAATATTGACAGGTTTACAATGGATCCTGATGTAATCGCTATATTTACAGGTACGTATGAGTTATCGAGTAAATGCTTGGAAGAGTTAGTTTCTCTTTGGAAATTTAAACATATCAAACCCGCATTAAGTGCTTTCCAAGATTGATTCTTAAACGCCTCAAAATATTTCACAGCCGTAATTTCTTTAAAGTAAGAATCTTGATCCATTGTTAGCATCCAATCAAGTCCTTGTTCACGTAAAATTGTGGCGGCTTGATTCAAACATTTCGGGATTCCTATGTTTAACTTATTTGGAATATAGGTGATGTTTTTAAGGTTGGATTGTAATAGGATTTGTTGAAACGTAAAATTTAATTCTGTTGGTGTATTATCGAAAATTATTAATGTTTCAACATGTTTTACATATGAACAAATGTTCTCAACTACTTCGGTAGTTGGAAAAAAAAGAATAACCACACCTCCTAATCGCTGCATATAGGTTTATTTTTTTGCAATGGTTATTAAATGAAATTGTATTGCAGTTTGCTGATAAGTTACTTCAAAAAATCTATGAATTAATAATTTTGTGATTATTTCAAAGTTAACTAAATGATGATAGACAAATCGGTTGTGTAGATTATTTGTCATCTCTCGTATTAAAAGTTGTTTTTTCTCGTAATTCTGTGACTCAGGGTTTGATGCAATAACTTCTTCAAAATGTGTTGTGTCTGATTCGTTTACATTTTCTGATTCATCTTTTAATAAGCGGTCAAATGCTGTATATCCTCTATTTTTATCAAACGTATAGCGTTTATCAGGTAATATCAATACAAGTAATCCTTGTGATTCTAATATTCTATTCCATTCTTTGACTGCCTTTATTGGATTGGCTACATGTTCTAAGCAATGACAAGACAGTACAAAATCATAGTTGTTAGAATCAATGCCATAATGATTTGTTGCCTCTCGTATATATTGAAAGCCCTTTTTTATGAAACGGGTAATTTAGACCTTCTGAAATTTGTCCTTCCCATATTGTTTCATTATTAAAGTTTACACCATCAAAAGATTTGGCAAACAAATAAATTGGGAAATGTCCCCTTAATGAAAACATACTACTTGGCCCGCCTATTTCTATTCCTTCTTTGTTTTTAAATTGAAAACATTTTAAAATTAAATTCCTTTTCCTATTATTTTTTATATATGAAAAAGCGGTAATTATAATATCATTTATCTGCATGATCAGTAGGTTGTATTTTTCTTGCAATAATTAGATAGTTTAAAGTGAAATTATCATCAAAAAATGTCTTATCTAACCATATTGCAAATAAATTGTATGGTATAATCAATTTTAAATTTACAAATAATAACTTTATAAATTTTGATCTAATTGTTTTATACTTTCTAGTGGAGTATAAAACATTAATAAATAATTGTAGTATTGATGACCACTTACCACCATTCGATTTTACTTTCTCTATTTTAAATCCTTTATTTTCAAATATGTATTTGAGTCCATATTTTGAAAAACGTTGGTAGTCGTATGGTTCCTCATGTAATTCCCATGCAAAGGGTACTGTAAAAATAGCTACCCCATTTGGTTTTAAAACTCTATACGCTTCGCTAATTACGCCATTAAAATCTGCTACATGCTCTAATACTTGTGTGCAAAAAACTGTATTGAAAGATTCGTCTTTGAAAATTAACTCATTAGCTGGACAAATATAGTCAACTACATTTTCACTACTTTGTATAATATCGCATCCGATATAAGAGTCATTTTTCTCATTGAATAAGTTTTTGTATGGTTTATTTCCACAGCCAATGTCTAATACTGCCCCACTCGCAAATTCGTTAATTGCTTTCTTTATGTCATTAAGTATGAAGTATGTAACAATATAATGTTGATTTGTTAGAGATAGTCCTTCCGCTGTTAATCTTTCTAAACCCGGTTCCCTTAAATTTTCAGTTAACATTTTTTTTTAGGTATTTGGTTTTAAAACAGTACCATTTCCAATTAATAAAACTCCAAAAAGTTTCCGTGTTTTTCTCGTGATTTAGTTTTAGATTATAGATGATTGGGTGAATTCTAGTATAACTTTGGAGACTGCAACTTGAAATATATTGTTGGAGTAACGGGTAATCCTGTGTAACTGATGTCTTGACAAATAAGAAAATATTTTGCTGGTACCAAAACTCAATATCTGGATGGTTCCAAACTTTATCTCTAACAAAATCAAAAACAGTATAGCCAGCATTTCGAAAATGTGCTATCCAATATTCTGGATACTGTTCGTTGATATGATAAGTGCCAACTTGGCCGGGAATAGCACCTGAGAATAGTACAACATTACTTAAAGTTGTTAATTTTTTTACAAATTGTTCAGCTACTGATTCGGGTAAATGTTCTGCTACTTCTAACGACATTGCTAAATCGAATTTTCTATCTATTTTGAAGTCTTCTTTTAAATCTGTTAATAATATATTGTCGCTATGTACTTGTATTTTTTCTTTTTCTAAATATGGCCCCTCAACTCCCAAATAATCTTTGACACCCATTTCCTCATTCCAAACTTTTAACCACATGCCAGTACCGCAACCAATGTCTATAACACTTTTAGGCTTTAGTATTTCTGCGACAATAGGTAAAATTATTTGTGCAGCTCGGAAAGAGGATAGCTCCATTTGCGAGTAGAATTTGTTATCGTATTTTTTTGCCTCAATCATAAATATGGCCTTTGTAAAATTTATTCTGCAAGATTAGGTTATTATAAAAATTCGGAAAATATTTTTTTAGTAAAAGTCGGCTAATAATAAATATTGGTTTCTTTTTTAGATAAAAATTAAAGTAATTTGATATATATTGAAAGTCTAGTTGACCCTTATATTTTTCGCTTAAGTAATCCTCAATAACATGTCTTCTTTCAATATCTTTTTTCAGATCACGCATCATGGAACGCTCATTAAAGCGATATCGAAACAATGTTTCATTGACATAATGAAATCTGTGGCCTTCAAATGCGATTCTTAACCATAAATCCCAGTCTTCAAAACCCATAACCGGCATTTTATCGTACATGCCAACTTTAATCAGAACCGATTTCCGGATAACAGCACAGGCGTCTATGAAATTTACCCACATTAGACGTTGCAAGTTAAATTCTCCTGGAATTAGAGCTCCTTTTTTGCTGCCAAATATTTCTGCATTTCCATAAATAACTGCTATGTTTTCATCTGATTCAAAAATGGCAATACTTTTTGTTATGTATGCTTCCGTTATCATATTGTCGGCATCTAAAGGAAGGATGTAGTTGCCTTCACTTAAAATTATACCTGCATTTCTAGCTTCCGCCAATCCTTTGTTTTCTTGATTGATGATACGATATTTGCCTGTATCTAAAGCACCAATAATTTGATTTGTAATTGGGTCCGTAGAACCATCATTAATGATAATTATTTCAATGTTTTTACAGTTAAATTTCGATAAGCATTCCAAATTTTCTTTCAGGTAAAGTCCTTGATTAAAACAAGGTATGACAATTGATAATTTTGTTTGTGGCATGAAACCCTTTTTTTTGTAAAGATTCATTTTATTTGCAAATTTAATTCATAGAAATGTTTATGATATCGAATGAAGTTTTTTTAGAGCAAGTAATTTTATTTTTTACTTTTTGGTGTATTCGTATTTGTAATATGTTTATTTTTGTGTCAATTAAATACTAATCAGCATGAAAAATCTATTTCTCTTATCCATCTGTTGCATTATTTCAACCGTTGTAACTTTTGGTCAGCAATGTGCAACTTTTTTGCAAGTCAATTCTGCAAAGTCGGGTTGTAGAATTGGGGATTTGGATATTGTAGGAAATACATTGACCGTAGAAACAAATTTCAATCGTACAACCGCTTATGATACTACTTATCAAGGTGGTGATTTGGTTTCTAAACATCAGGATCCAACAAACGTTAATTACTTACTTAGGCCAAATTTTGCTTGTATAACAACAACCAAAGGCTTTTTTTCTGTTCGTGCTAATTGTAATGTTCAAATCAATAAGGCTTATCATATTGCAATGGTTTACGATGGAAAGATTTTAAAACTTTATCGTAACGGATTTTTGATGGGACAAACTGCAGCATCCGGTAATTTAATAAATAATGATTATATAACAACCGTTGGGACAACCGCTGATTTATCAACCATATATCCAACAGATTTTATTGGATACATCAATGAAGTTAGAATTTGGACAATAGCTCGTAGTCAGTCTCAAATTCAACAATATATGAATGCATCTTTGCCAACTCCTGATGCTCAAATTGGTTTGCAAGCATATTATCAGTTTAATGATTTAATCAATAAGCAGGGAAATAGTGCTTGGGATGCAACCAAAATTGGTAATGCTACTCTCAATATGACAAATAATGCTTGTAATACCTTTTCTGCTGATTCATGTTTTAGGTCTTTAACAGAAGGTCTTATGGCCTATTATCCTTTTAGCGGCAATGCAGGCGATTCTAGTGGAAATGGAAATCATCCTGTATTTAATAACGCTCAACTAACAAAAAATC
>Ga0114938_1001422_pt1 | contig 16240 bp, 20 predicted proteins | sample AshMeaBigSpring_FD_88675 | JGI IMG/M metagenome (GOLD analysis project Ga0114938, IMG submission 88675) | Groundwater microbial communities from Big Spring, Nevada to study Microbial Dark Matter (Phase II) - Ash Meadows Big Spring | ecosystem: Environmental > Aquatic > Deep subsurface >...
ACAAGCCAGGCCCGGCTATTGCGTGCGCTGCGCACGCAAGCCTCTGTATCTATGGGAGGTTTGCCCCCCTCGGGTGGCGCAGATCCAGGGGCGAGATCAGGAGATCTGAAGATACTCTCGGTCAGCACCTTCCAGGTGCCCACATCGATGCCGAGCTCGGCGAGGGCCGTGCTTGGCGCAGCAAGGCGCACATCAGGGAGGGTCTGCACGTCCACCGGGGCGGGCGCGCTTCGCTTTCTTGTCGTCATGGTGTTCTCCGATAAGGGAGGGGGCACCATGATCCCCAGCGGGGACAGCGGGTGCCCCTGGGGGTTGGGATACGAGTGAGTCGCTCTCGGCGACTTTCCTCAGAAGGGAATGTCGTCGTCGAAGGGTGGCTCCGGTGCGACCGGCTTGCCGCTGGCGGCTTGGGTCTCGCCCTTGCCGCCAAGCATCTTCATGCGCTCGGCGACGATCTCGGTGGTGTAGCGGTCCTGGCCGTCATCGGCCTGCCACTTGCGGGTCTGCAGCCGGCCTTGAAGATAGACCAGGGAGCCCTTCTTCAGGTACTCCGCGGCGATCTCCGCGACCTTGCCGAACAGCACCACCCGGTGCCACTCGGTGCGTTCCTGTTTTTCGCCGTCCTTGTCCTTCCAGGTCTGGTTGGTGGCGACGGCTAGCTTGGCGACCGCGGTGCCTTCGGGGGTGTAGCGCACGTCGGGGTCGCGCCCGAGGTGGCCGATGATCTGGGCCATGTTCAGCATGGGATTCTCCTCGTAAGTACGGGAGCGACCGTCCCCTTGGGGATCGGGGCTCCCGGATTGAGTGGAAATGCCGTGTCCTACGAGGACAGGGCACGTTCGACGCCGGCGGCATGACGCTCGACGGCTCGCTCCACCGCATCGGCGGCGGACAGGCCGAGCGACAAACCGAAGGCGCCCAGGAGGGCGACGACGAGCGCCGCGATGACAATGGGCCTCATGGTGCTTCTCCAATGGAGGTGTGCCCGGCCTTGGTCCCCGAGGGGCACCGCCTGCCGTGCACAGGGTTGGAAGACGCTGTACTGCCGTCGAGGACGATGCCGCGACGGAGATACGTGGGCTTGTGGAACCGGTGCCAGTCGGTCCAGGCGGACCAGAGCGTCGGTGCCGGTTGCGTTGGGTTATCGGTCCGCTGCTTCTCCGCCGGGGCGCGCGCAATGGCGGCCAGGCCGGCCAGGATCAGACCGAGCACGATCAGCTCGAACATCGGAAGTGCCTCCAGGAGAGCAAATCCGGGAGGCATGGCCCCGCTGCCGGGACTGCCTGCCCGGCGGGGGTTGTGGACGGCGGCACAAGGTGCCGCCTCATCGGTGGGCTGTTTTTCTTGGGCGCCCAGCTGGCGCCATTCACCGCTCGCGCATGCGAACCGGCAAACTGCCCCAGAGGCTAGATCAGGGAAGCAAAGGCGGCCACTGCGAAAGGTGGCGGTTTTCCCGCGCCTTTCCCGGCGGCAGGGACACCGGCCGTTGGGCACCCTCCCAACTCACCCGTCACCTGTCAGGAGTCTGCGATGAGCCCGCCGCGACGCCTTCAGCCGGCCGGTCTTCGACCAAACCGTCCGGATCCAGAGCAACCACGCCCAGCGTCTGCTCGACCGGGGCTTTCTCCTGGTGGTGCGGGCCCTCTACGGCATCGACGTGGTGCTGCGCATCATCGGCGATGACGAGGAGATGGATCAGGTCGAGGAGATCGTCGGCAAGCTCATTACAGAGCTGGCCGAGGAGCTGCGCGCCGAGCATGGGCGGCTTACCCAGTTGCGCGAGGCGAACGGGATCAGCACCACTCCGCGTTATACCAACCCGAAGCAAATCACGGTTCATATCTCCTCGCCCCAGCTTGCTCAGTACACGGCCTTGATCGAGGAGCTCGACCGCCTGATGACGGTCATGGACACCCTGTGGCTAACCGGCGTGCTCACCAACAAGCAACGCGCCGACGGCGCCTACCAATGGCGCACACGGGTCCTGCGCACCGGACGGGAGATCATCGAGATCGAGCGCCGGGCGCGGGCATCGGCGGTGAAGCGCGGCAAGGGCGAGGAGCTCGCTGAGGTGGAAGAACCGGTCGTCGCGCAGGAGGTGTCTTCGGAAGAGTCCGAGCCTGAGGACCCGGAGAGCGTGGCGGAGATGGCGTCAGCAGAAGATGCGGGGACCTGACGGTCTGCCGAGAGCGGCGTGAGAACGGGGGGAGAGGCTGGGGCGCGCAGGGAGGGTGCACCCAGTTGGCAAAGATCTTCCAGAGCATGAAGCTACACGTCGCGAGGACGATCAAGAACAGTCCCTGATTTTCCATGCGTTGGGTCAAACGCCAGCCACTTGGTGCACGCGGTACCAGTCGTGCGCCCACGGGAACTTCGATCCTCGTTGTTGGCTGCACAGTCACCGGCGCCCGCCCGCCGTAGAGCCTGGTCCGTAGTCAAGCGCAAAAGCGGCCATCTCCGTGCCCGCTTTCGGGCGTGTTGACCATCAATCCCTTGGCTAGCATGGACGGGTGAACTGGACAGGGTGGAGAAGTTCGTGTCGGTGCAGCGATCGGGAAGAGTGCCCAAATTCCGTGTGACGGTGGCGCTGAAGCTCCAAGGTTCCCCGCGCGTGGGCAACGACACGGGCGTTCGGTGCGTTACTCCTTGTCAACCTTCCTCGGGGACCCGGCGGACAGATGCAGCACGATGCGGACAGCTCTTCTGGAATCAATCCCAGACTAATCCGACTTAGGGATGCACCCTTCTACCTCGGGATGGACAAGAACCGCTTCAACGCCGAGGTCCGTCCGTACGTCGTCGAGATCCCCGTGGGGAAGCAAGGCGTGGCCTTTGATCGAATTGACCTCGATGCCTGGGTCGATCAGTATAAGGCCCGCAACGGGCGTCCCGGTCAACCTAGGGGAGACCAACTATGGGACGCAACAAAACGCCAGGTCTCATCAAACGCGGTGGTATCTGGCATATCGACAAGCAAGTCAGAGGCAGACGCCTTTGCGAAAGCACTGGCACAAGCGACCTCCGGGAAGCGGAAACCTACCTCGCGCGGCGGATCGAGGAATCACGGCAAGCCTCGATCTACGGCGTCAGACCAAAGAGGAGCTTTAGGCAAGCGGCGACCCGCTATCTGAACGAAGCCCGGAAATCCAGCATCAGGGACGCTGCGCTTCAGCTCCGGTTACTCGATCCTTACATCGGTGACTGTGCGCTCGAAGCAATACACATGGGGGCGCTGCAGGTATTCATTGCCGACAGGACAAAGCAAGGTGTCAAGAACCGGACCACCAACTATGCCCTACAGACGGTCCGGCACATTCTCAACCTTGCCGCAAGCGAGTGGCTGGACGAGCACGGGCTTACGTGGCTGGCGTCAGCTCCGAAGATCAAGCTGTTGCCGCAAACCGATTCGCGCCAGCCCTACCCGCTGTCCTGGGAAGAGCAAACGCGCCTATTTAAGGAATTGCCGACACACCTGGCCAGGATGGCGCTGTTCAAGGTCAATACCGGCTGCCGCGAACAGGAGGTGTGCAGGTTGCGCTGGGAATGGGAGATCGCCGTTCCGCAGCTGGATACAAGCGTTTTCCTGATTCCGGCACATGCGGTAAAGAACCGTGAAGAACGCTTGGTCCTTCTGAATCGCATCGCCCGGTCGGTTGTTGAAGAAGTTCGCGGCCAGCATACGGAGTTTGTGTTCACGTATCGGGGACATCGCATCACGGCTATGAACAACTCGGCATGGCAAGCGGCGCGAAAGCGGGTAGGCCTGCCCCAAGTTCGGGTCCACGACCTGAAACATACGTTCGGGCGCAGGCTGCGGGCTGCTGGTGTGGGATTTGAAGACCGACAGGACCTGCTAGGACACAAGTCCGGGCGGATGACGACCCACTATTCTGCCGCTGAACTGGGGAACCTGCTGGAAGCCGCGAACAGCGTGTGCGAGATGGGGTCCCGCAAAATCCCCGCACTGGTAATTCTCAAGAGGACAGCGTGAAACGGAAATCACGCATCCTATTGAACTTAAAAGGATTTATGGAGCTGGCGATAGGATTCGAACCTACGACCGGCTGATTACAAATCAGCTGCTCTACCAACTGAGCTACGCCAGCGATAACGAACCGGCTGTTTTTTGCGCGCTCGATTCTAGGCGATACGGCCAAGGCGCACAACGCCTCGAGGCGGCGCTCAATTGCGGGCCGAATCGCCTGTGTCACCCGGCTAGGTAATTGAACCTGGCTGGGATTCTCCGCCGAGTCGGGCAAGTCCGCGCAGGACGAGATCCGGGATATGCCGGCTCGGACAAGGGATGGCGGGAAGCAAGCGTTCCGCATCCCCTCCCGTAGCGAGGATCTGCGGAATACCGCCAGTCTCCGCCGCCAAGTGCCCGTAGAGGCGCTCGGCCAGGGCGGCGGGGGCCTGAAGGGAGGCGGCCGCGATGGCGGCACCGGTGTCGCTCGCCCAGGGCCGGGCGGTCTCGGTCGGCTCGACTTGAGGTATCCGGGTCCCCTTGATGAGGCTGCTGCGCATCATGTCGACGCCGGGAAGTATCAGCCCGCCCAAGTGCCGCCCGTCGGCGAGGAGCAGATCGTAGGTGATGGCGGTGCCAGCATCGATGACAAGCAGGGGGGCGGCGCAGGCGTGGTGGGCAGCGATCAGCGCCAGCCAACGGTCGACGCCGAGGCGGCTGGGATGCTGGTAGGCGACGCGGACGCCGTGGGCGTGGGCCAGGGTGCGGGCGAAGCGGGGTGCGATTCCCCAGTGGGCGCGGCAGGCCTGCTGCAGGACGGTCGCGAGGGTCTCGCCGCCGACATTCGCAACGAGAATGCGCTCCGGGCTGGCTAGCTGCTCCCACGCGGCGTGAAGATCGATCGGTAGCCCGCCGCAATGGCGAAGGGTCCGCATCTCCCCAACGACGCCCGATTTGCACGGGGCCCACTTGAGGTTGGTGTTTCCGACGTCAATCAGGAGATCCATTGGCTCCACCGCCGTTTCTTGTGACTGGCTCGGTACCGGTGTCGGTAGCGGAATTGGAATCGGTTTCGAGGTGGAGACCCCTCGCCGCGGAAACGATTCCCCGTTAGTCTCTGGTCTATTTCGGGGGCACAGGTCGGAGACTGACCTCCCCGGCCTGAAAGGTCTCGACTGCGCCCTCTACCTCCAAACGCAAGGCGCCGGTCAGGGTGACTCCGGCATGGACTCCAGGGGTGACTTGGTCCCCGAGTCGCACCTCGACCGGCTCCCCGCGGAAGGCATCGAAGCGCTGCCAGGCAGGCAGAAAGGGGGCAAGGCCCTCGCGTCCGTACAGCTCCAGCGCTCGGATCAGGCCGTCGGCCAGCCTGCCGGCGAGATGGTTTCGGCTGAAGCCGACCGCGCCCAGAAGGGTCTCGAGGTCCGTCCAGGGCTGGTCGATCGCGGCGGCCTGGCCGCTTGCGAGGTATAGGTTGAGCCCCAGTCCGGCGACCACCAGACTGGGACCCTGGGTTTCGCCTACGACCTCGATCAGAAGACCGGCGAGCTTGCGGCGCCGCCAGAGGACGTCGTTTGGCCATTTGAGCGCGATCTCCCTCGCCCCCGCCGATTCAAGCACGCCGGCCACGGCGGTGCCGGCCGCCAGGCTCAGGCCCCCAAGCTGACCCGGGCCGAAGGGATAGCGCCAGAGCAGGGACAGGTAGAGGTTGGAGCCATAGGGAGAGACCCAGGTGCGCCCGCGCCGCCCGCGTCCCGCGGTCTGGCGCTCGGCGAGACAGAGTACGCCGGCCGAAGCGCCCGCGTGGCCCTCGCGCATCAGGCGGCTGTTGGTGGAATCGATCTCGTCGTGGATCTCCAGCCGGTTGAGCCAATGCCGTGACTCTCGGGGTATGGCGGCGAGGATGCGCTCGGCGTCCAGTAGCTCTAGGCCGCGTCTGAGGCGATAACCGCGGCCGCGTGCCGACTCGACCTCGAGTCCCAGGTGCGCGGCCGCCTTGCGCACCGCCTTCCACACGGCGGTCCGGCTGATGCCGAGCGCGTGCGCGAGCGCCTCTCCGGAATGGAACCGCCCGTCTGCCAGCTTGCGGACAATCGCGAGGTGGGTGTCCATGATGCGCTTGCCTCCAGCGACCAGCCTCGTCGGGTCTCGGGTCGGGGTCGTTCTGCGCTCCGGCCTTCTAGTCGTTCTTGCTCGGTGGCGAGGCCGGAAGGTCCTCGGCTGGCGTCACCCTCGAGGCAAAAGGGCGAGCGAGCGGATTGCAGTTCTTGATGGTTACCCGGCCTTGCAGCAGGTTTCCCTTGGAGTATTCGCTGAACAGGCACTGATTGGTAGTGGGGTCGTAGTTTTCGACCCAAAGGTTATCGTCCTTCCAGGTGGTTGCGATGTGGTACTGCCCTTCCGGGACGCTGATGGACATCACGCCGCCCCAGCGTTTCACGAAGATCTGCTGAAGGTAGAAGGAGTGGGCTGACCAGCCGACGATCAGCAAAGCCGCGGAGGCCACCAGAGCCGCTTTCAGCTTGCCGCTCCTTGCTCCGATGGCCGCGACGGCCACGGCCAGACCGATCAGTAGTGCCCAGTACAAGTAGGTAACCATGCCAACGCTCCGCATTTCATCGAGTAACGCCCGCCGCCCCTGCGCGCGGGCCGCGGCGAAAGGGCCGCTACAAGCCAGGATAGCGGACTCGGGCGCCGGACCGCCACGAGGGAGTCTCGCAGAATTTAGCGGTCCTACCGGACGGCAGCGCTTCGCGATCCAGTAACAGAGAGCGGATGGCGATGCTGCGCTGCACAAAAAAGTTCTTGACAGACCAGTGTGGCCCGTTTATTGTGCAGTGCAACAATTGCGGCGGCGCACAAATTTCGCTGCCAACCCTTGACCCGAACGCGCCGGTTTCGCGTTGAAACGCTGGCGAAAAGCCTAGTAACCGACAGGAGACCCGCCATGGCCGTGAAAGAGAACCTGAACGCAGTCCAAGAAATGGGGAAAAAGGGCTACGCGCGCCTCACCTCCCTTACCGAGCTCAACCTGCGCACCTGGGAGAAGATGGCTTCGCGCCAGATGGAGGCGATGAAGCTGTTGATGGAGCAAGGCTCGCGTCACATGAAGCTGGCATCCGAATCCAAGAGCTACAGCGACCTCCTGAAGGGGGAGGTAGAGCTGGCCAAGGAAGTGAGCAACCGCCTAATGGAAGAGGCGAAGGCCAACATGCAGATCGCCAGCGAGGTGCGTGATCTGTATCGCGACTGGTTCCAAGAGGGCGTAAACGAGCTCTCTGCCGAGATCGGCAAGGTAACCCCGAAGACCTGAAGCAGCGGCGGTCGAGGGCTAGACATCGCGCAGCCGTTGGAGTGATCCGAAACGGATCCAGACCCGAAGTCCTCCTCGTCTCTCTCTCAACGAGAAGAGCGTTGTGCCCGGCGATAGCCGGGCTTTTTTTTGGGAGGTGACACTGATGATGGGGGCGTCGGTTATTTCTGGTCCTAACCATGGGCGGCAGACCGCAGGGACCCCAAGGCGCCTCCTTGCTGGCGCGCGGTGAGGCTTCGTCGGCTACGGCTTCGCCACCAGCGGCCGCTCGCGGGTGACCGCGCGGGTTTCGCGGCGCTCACTGCCGCGCCATACCTCGAGGGTGATCAGGGCACCGGGACCCGCTGAGGCGATGGCCTCCAGGACCTCATGGGTGGAGGTCACGGCCCTTCCGTCGACCCGGGTGAGGACATCCCCCGGCCGCAGCCCCTCCCGCTCCGCGGGCCTGTATTCCAGAGTGGCCGTGACCAGGACCCCGAGCGGCGCGCGCAGGCCGAAGGACTCGGCAAGCTGAGGTGTTAAGCCGCGACCCACCACCCCGATCCATCCGCGCATTACCCGACCCCGTGCAACCAACTGCCGCATGACGTCGTTCGCGAGGTCGATGGGGATGGCGAAGCCGACGCCGTAGGGGTCGCCGAAGCTTATCGAGCGCTGCTCGGTGGTGGCCTTGCTGCTGAAGATGTTCACGACCGCGGGGGCCGCGCGGGCCACCGCGTCGGCGCAAGACGCGCCACGCCCGCGATCCTCGCCCCCGCTCCTGTTCGGTCCAGGGGCCCCGGCGGCGCCGGCAAGCGATGAGAGTACAGCCACAAGCCGAGGAGCAGGGCGCCGGCACCGGTGGCGAAGGCGGTGAGGAGCCAGATCCAGGCGGGGCGCGTCTCCATAGCGCAAACGGTATCATCCCGCTGCGAAAACTGCATGACGCCGGGCGGGAGCCCCGGCTCTGAAGGGGCGCTGGCGCGGGTAGGGGGCGGGGCAACCGACCGGAGGGGGAAAAGGTCATGGTCGAGATCGTCGAGCTGAGCGCCTATTGCGACCAGCTTCTGGGCTCCGCCGAGCTCACGGACTACTGTCCCAATGGCCTGCAACTGGAGGGGGAGCGGCCCATACGGCGGCTGCTGACCGGGGTCACGGCCAGCCAGGCCCTGATCGACGCCGCGCTGGAATGGGGCGCCGACGCCCTGCTCGTACATCATGGGTGGTTCTGGAAGGGCGAGTCCCCGCGACTGGTGGGCATGAAGGCCAGGCGCTTGCGCAGCCTGGTGCGCGGGGGGCTGAGTCTGCTGGCCTACCATCTGCCCCTGGACCTCCACCCGGAGCTCGGCAACAACCGCCAACTGGCGCGGGTGCTCGATGTCCGCGACCCGCGGCGGACGGCGCTTGGCGACGGGCTGGTGTGGGAGGGTCGGCTGCGCCGTCCGATCGCGGCGAGCGAGCTGGCGGGGACGATCGCTCGGGCGCTGGGCCGGCAACCCTTGCATCTGCCCGGTCGCGGGGGGCTCCTGGAGAGGGTCGCCTGGTGCACCGGGGCGGCTCAAGGCTTCCTCGACCAAGCCGCGAACCTGGGTGTCGATGCCTATATAAGCGGGGAGGTCTCGGAGCAGACCACCCACCTGGCCCGCGAGCTCGGTGTGGATTATTTCGCCGCCGGGCACCATGCGACCGAGCGGTATGGGGTCCAGGCGGTGGGCGCACACCTGGCCGAGCGCTTCGGCCTCGAGCATCGCTTCGCCGACATCGACAATCCGGCGTAACCTTGTCTCGAAAGGCTCAGGGTCTTGCTTGACGCGCCGGCGGCGTCGCGGATCCCTTGCTCGACTGGGGATCGCCTTGACCGGCAATGACATCATCGTGGACAATCGCCGACGGCTATAAAAGAGAATCCGCATATTCTGATCTTTCCCTTCTGAGCGGGATAAGCCTCCCGTCCGGGGAGCGCAACCTCGCCGAGCTTACCTGGGGGTCGTCAACAAGATGAGCGCACAAGGCGTGAACAAAAGCAGGCGGCGCGTCCTGGTCGCCGCCACGAGCCTGGTCGGGGCCGTGGGAGCCGGCTACGCCCTGGTTCCCTTCATCGCTTCCATGAACCCGAGCGCCAAGGCCCGGGCCGCCGGTGCGCCGGTCGAGGCCGATATCAGCAAGCTGGAGCCGGGCGCGCTGCTGCGCGTCAAGTGGCGGGGAAAGCCGGTGTGGGTCGTAAGCCGAACAGATAAGATGGTCGCCTCCTTGGCCGAGGTCGAGCCGAAGCTCGTCGACCCGGACTCAAACGCCTCGGAGCAGCCGGAGTACTGCAAGAACAAGCATAGGTCCATCAAGGAGCAATACCTGGTGGCGATCGGTATCTGCACGCATCTGGGCTGCTCGCCGACGTTCCGCCCGGATATTGCCCCCGAGGATCTCGGGCCGGACTGGAAGGGCGGGTTCTTCTGCGCCTGCCATGGCTCCCGCTTCGACCTCGCCGGCCGCGTCTTTCGCGGTGTGCCGGCCCCGGTCAATCTGGTGATCCCCAAGCACACCTTTATATCCGAAACCACCATCCTGGTGGGCGAGGACGGAGGAGCAGCCTGATGAGCACTGAGACCACCGCATCCACCGGCTTTGTCGGCTGGATCGACAAGCGCTTCCCCTTGACCAAGGTCTGGAACGAGCATCTCGCCGAGTACTACGCCCCCAAGAACTTCAACTTCTGGTACTACTTCGGCTCCCTTGCCCTGCTGGTGCTGGTCATTCAGATCCTCACCGGCATCTGGCTGGCGATGAGCTACAAGCCCTCGGCCGCCGACGCCTTTGCCTCCGTCGAGTACATCATGCGCGACGTGAACTGGGGCTGGCTGATCCGCTATATGCACTCCACGGGCGCGTCGTTCTTCTTCATCGCCGTCTATCTGCACATGTTCCGCGCCCTGATGTACGGCTCCTACCGCAAGCCCCGCGAGCTGCTGTGGATCATCGGCTTGATCATCTATCTCGCCATGATGGCCACCGCCTTCTTCGGCTATCTGCTCCCCTGGGGTCAGATGTCCTTCTGGGGCGCCCAAGTCATCGTCAATCTCTTCGCGGCGGTGCCGGGCATCGGCGAGGAGCTGTCGGTATGGGTGCGCGGCGACTATGTGATCTCCGACGCCACCCTGAACCGCTTCTTCGCCTTCCACTTCCTGCTGCCCTTTGTGCTGGCGGCCTTGGTGTTTCTGCACATCGTCGCGCTCCACAAGGTGGGCTCCAACAATCCTGACGGGATCGAGATCAAGGAGAACAAGGACGAGAAGGGTATCCCGAAGGACGGCATTCCCTTCCACCCCTACTACACGGTGAAGGACATCGTCGGGATTGCGGTCTTCCTGGCGGTCTTCTCCGCGGTGGTCTTCTTTGCGCCGGATCTCGGCGGACTTTTCCTCGAGGCGCCCAACTTCCAGCCCGCGAACCCGCTAAAAACCCCGGAGCACATCGCCCCCGTCTGGTACTTCACGCCCTACTACGCCATGCTGCGCGCCGTGCCCCCCATGTTCGGCTCTCAGTTCCCCGGCGTCGTAGTCATGTTCGCCGCCATCCTGATCATGTTTCTCCTTCCCTGGCTGGACCGCAGCCCGGTCAAATCGGTGCGTTACCGGGGGCCTCTGTTTAAGATCGCCCTGGCGGTCTTCGCCGTCTCCTTTGTCGTCCTGGCCTATCTCGGCCTGCAGCCGGCCTCGCCGGTCTCGACTCTGATGGCGCAGATCTTCACTGTGCTCTACTTCGCGTTCTTCTTGTTGATGCCTATCTACACCAAGATCGACAAGACCAAGCCGGTTCCGGAGAGGGTGACCAAATGAGAAAGCTGTTCGTCGCATCCTTGCTGCTGCTCGCTCCGGTGCTCGCGATAGCGGCCGGCGGTCATGGGGTCCACCTGGAAGATGCCGGCATCGATCTTGCCGACCGGGAGTCGCTGCAGCGCGGAGCCAAGTATTTCGTCAACTACTGTATGGGCTGTCACTCCATGCAATACATGCGCTACAACCGCATGGGGGAAGACCTGGGCATCGACGAGGTGAGCCTGCGCCAAAACCTGATCCTGGACGGCTCCAAGCCCGGCGATCTCATGAACAACGCCATGCGGCCCGAGGACGGGGAGAAGTGGTTCGGGACGGCGGTGCCGGACCTGACCCTGGTTACCCGCTGGCGCAGTCCGGACTGGGTCTTCAGCTACCTGAAGGGCTTCTACCGGGATGAAGCGAGACCCTACGGCGTCAACAATCTGGTGTTCCCGGAGGTCGGTATGCCTCATGTCCTGGCCCCGCTGCAAGGGTTGCAGAATCCCGTCTTCGAGGAGAAACAGGGACCCGGTGGCGAGGCGATCAAGCAGGTGGTCGGCGTCGAGCCCGGGCAGTCGGGCTCCCAGTCAGCGGAGGAGTACGACCTCATGGTGCGCGATCTGACCAATTTTCTCACCTACGCGGGCGAGCCCATGAGGCTGGAGCGCCAGCAGCTCGGGATCTACGTGCTCCTATTCCTGGGGCTCTTTTTTATCCTGGCCTACGCGCTCAAGAAAGAGTATTGGAAGGACGTCCACTAGCTCGTCGGTCGGGCGGCAGGTCCGGAAATCGCTCCGCCGGATGCATCTCGACAGAAGCCCCGCAGACGAGGGGCTTCTGTTTTCACAGTACGCCTCGGATGTCCGCCGAGGCTCGCCTTTTTCCCTGATTCCTGACGCGCAACGAGGGTCCGGCGGGCGGCCGGAGTTTTCGGATATACTCTCGCTCACCATGAATGTCGTGCCGCAGGCGTGTCGCATTGCCCTTCCCTCCCGGAAGGGCCGGTATGAGGGGCGAAGCCTTGGCTCTGCCATGCCTCGCTTTCATCTTCGGCGGGCAGTGCGGGCTCCATGATCACAGCCCCCGGGCTGACCCTACCCGCACCCCGGCGTAGAGGATAGATGGCAGTGTCTGCAAACCGGCGATCCGTTATGACCTTGTTTTCCGATCCCACCTGTGCCTATTGCCACCGGGTGCGCATCGTCCTGGCGGAGAAAGGCATCACGGTGGATATCGTGGACGTGGACGCCCGCGATCTCCCCGAGGAGGTTATGGACTTCAACCCCTACGGCACCGTCCCCACCCTGGTCGACCGCGAGCTGCGCCTGTTCGATTCGCGCATCATCATGGAGTATCTCGACGAGCGCTTCCCGCACCCGCCACTGCTGCCCGTCGACCCGGTCGCGCGAGCCAACGCTCGGCTCTACATGTACCGGCTGGAGCGCGATTGGTACGCCTCGATGGAGCGGATCCTCCAAGGTGCCGAGGAGGAGGCGGCGCAGGCGCGCACGGAGCTGCGCGAGAGCCTCATCGCGACCTCGCCGGTATTTGCCGCGACCCCCTTCTTCATGAACGACGAATTCTCCCTGGTGGACTGCTGCGTCGCCCCCCTGCTCTGGCGACTGCCGATGCTGGGCATCGAGCTGCCGGCCAAGGCGAAGGCGGTCTCCGACTACTCGCGCCGGATCTTCGCCTGGCCGGCCTTCAAAGACAGTGTTACCGAGCTGGAGCGGGAGATGGTGATCGAGGCGCGATGAGGTCGAGCCGGATGCCATGACCTCGAACCGTCCCTACCTGGTCCGCGCCCTCTACGAATGGCTCATGGACAACCAGATGACGCCCCATCTGCTGGTGGATGCCCGCGCTGCCGGTGCTGCAGTGCCCTCCCAGTTCGTCAAGGAAGGCAAGATCGTGCTCAACATCAGCCCCAGTGCGGTGCGCGGTCTGGTGCTGGGTAACGATCAGATATCCTTCAACGCGCGTTTTGGCGGCATCGCGATGGACGTGCTGCTGCCCACCGCGGCGGTTCTGGGCATCTACGCCCGCGAGAACGGGCGCGGGATGCTGTTCCCCGACGACGAGCCTGCGGCCTCCAGCTCCGGCGAGGAGCCGGAGCCGCCGAAGCCGCCGCGGGAGCGGCCCAGCCTCAAGGTGGTCAAGTAGGGGCGATGTCCGTTGGTCGTCGCGGGCCGTGCTCGGCCGTGATCTTCAGGCGTCTGCTGGGTCATCGGGCAGACCGAGGCTGATCGCCTCCAGATTCAAGCCGATCAGCACCAGGCTGCCGCTGCGTCTGCCGATCCCCTCCTCGCTGAAGTCGAACCGGTACACGCGGCGCAGTCTCAAACCCTCCGGCGTGCGTCGCACCCCCAATCGGCGCAGGGCCACGGTCTGGTCCAGAAACTGGACGTCGCGGCGCTCGCAGGCCGCGCTGCAGATGCCGGTGGCCAGCTCGCGGGCGCGCAGGCTATCGAGCCAGAACCAGCCGAGCAGGATCAGGGCAACAAGGGCGAGCAGCTTGTCCATGGACGCCGGAATACCGTTACACTTTGGTCACTAAGATCCGATTGGGCAGGAGACCGAGCCATGGGCATTATCCGCATCCTGACCGCTGACATCACCAAGCTCCAGGTGGACGCCATTGTCAACGCCGCCAACAGCTCGCTTCTGGGAGGGGGCGGTGTCGATGGGGCCATCCACCGTGCCGCCGGCCCCGAGCTGCTCGACGCCTGCCGTGCCCTTGGGGGTTGTCCCACGGGCGAAGCCCGTATAACGCCCGGCTTTCGCTTGCCCGCACGGTGGGTGATCCATACCGTTGGCCCGGTATGGCACGGCGGCGATCAAGGAGAGCCCGAGCGGCTGCGAAGCTGCTATGAGCGCTCGCTGGAGCTGGCGCAAGAGCAGGGGGCGCGCACCATCGCCTTTCCCGGGATCAGCACGGGCGTCTACCGCTTCCCCAAGGCGGAGGCCGCCCGAATCGCCCTGGAGGCGATGCGCGCTTCGCTGGACCGCTTTGACGAGATCGTCGCCTGCTGTTTCTCGGACGGCGATGCCGCCACCTATCGGGAGCTCTGCCCGGAGTGCCGCGTCGGAACGGACCAGTGATGCAGGCCCTTCTGAGGTTACTCGATCGGCTCCCGCTCGGCCTGCTCGTCTTCGCGGCGCTCACCCTGGGCCTGGCGCCCTTTTTCCCCGAGCCCCACGTCTGGGAGAAGCTCAAGATGCTGCTTGCCGGCGATTTGACTCGGCCCATCGATATATTCGATCTCCTTCTCCACGGCACGCCTTGGCTGCTGCTGGGACTCAAGCTCGTGCGCCGAAACTCCAAAAACCGAGGAAGCGGCGCAGTATGACGACTGTAACCTGAAGGGGATAAAATAAGGTCCGCCGGACCCCGGTCCGCGCAGCATGCGATTGGCTTGATTCGAACTGGAGTACACAATGTCTATTCGCCTACTAGCTTCGATCCTCCTGGTCGCCGCCTTTGGGCTGAGTGCCTGCGGCAAGAGCGAAGAGCCCGCGCAGGGGCAGTCGGCACCTCAAACAGGTGCAGCACAGCAAGGGAAGCCGGCGAGCGGTGCCCCGGAGCAGCCTGCCGCGCCGAAGCCGCAGTAATCGAGGCCCTGGAGTGAGCGCGGCGAGCACCTCGGGCGCCCGGCCAAGCTCCCGGCGCTGGAGTGCTCGCCGCTTTCCCTATCCTACCGGCCCGGCCTTCCATCCAAGGTGGCGCACAGCGGGCTCCGAATCTCCCTCTTCCCCGAAGGGAGAGGGCGGGGGGCAAGGCGCGGAGCTTGCCGGCTACGAGGCGTCGATCTCATGCTCTGCGGGAGGGGTTGCCGCCATGATCGTGAAAATTCCTCGAAGAGGATGTCGTCCAGGGCAATCGGGACATGAAGTACTGTAGTGACTGCGGCTCGGAGGTGGAGTTGCGGGTCCCGGAGGGAGACGATCACCCTCGTTACGTATGCGGGACCTGCGCCACGATCCATTACCAGAACCCCAAGCTGGTCGTCGGCTGCATTCCCGAATGGGAAGACAAAATCCTCCTGTGCCGCCGGGCCATCGAGCCGCGTTACGGACTCTGGACCTTGCCAGCCGGTTTCATGGAAAACGACGAGACCACGCAGCAGGGTGCGGCGCGCGAGACCCTGGAGGAGGCCTGCGCCCGCGTGGAGGTGGGGAGGCTCTACAGCCTGTTCAACCTTCCTCACATCAACCAGGTCTACCTCGTGTTCCGCAGCCGCTTGCTGGACCTCGACTTCGGTCCCAGCCGCGAGAGCCTCGAGGTGCGCCTTTTCCGCGAGCATGAGGTTCCCTGGCAAGAGATCGCCTTCCCGGTCATCAGGGAGACCCTAGGGCTCTACTTCCGCGATCGCACCCAGGGAGAATTCGAGCTGCGCACCGGCGACATCGTGCGCCTCGAGGGGGGTGTTCGCCGCTATCGCGTCAGTATCCACGGCGACCGAGCGGAGACTCGAATCCAGGCCGCCTAGTCAGGGAGCGATGACGGTGCCCGCCGGGAGCGCGGTATGGTGGGGTATCACAACGATGCCGTCGCGAACGCTCCAGCTCTCCTCGTCGATGTCGGTCCCTGGTGGAAAGGGCTCGATGCGCACGCCGGGTCCGATCCGAACATCCCGGTCAACGATGGCGCCTTCGATATGGCTGCCCTTCCCGATGCCGATTGCCGGTTCCTCCGAGACCCGCTGCTCCGCTTCGCCTTCGTAATGGCTGGCTCCCATCAATACGGCGTCGCGAATCCTGACGCCGGGTTGGATGACGGTCCGATTGCCGATCAGCGAGTTATGGATCTCGGCCTCTTCCACGACGCAACCATCGGCCAACAGGACATGGTTGCACCTCGCATCCTTCAGATGGCTACCCGGTAGAAATCGCGGTCGTGCGTAGACGGGCCACACCTGGTCGCTGAAGGTAAAGGGGGGGGCGGGCTTGACCAGTGCCAGATTGGCCTCGTAGTAAGAGCGGATGGTTCCAATGTCTTCCCAATAGCCTTCGAAGGGATAGCCGAAGACTCGATAGGCATGGATGGCGGCAGGGAGCAGGTCGTGGCCGAAATCCACGTATTCGGAATCCAATAGCTCGCTCAATATCCGCGTCTGAAACACATAGATCCCCATGGACGCGAGATAAGGCAGCGTCGAATCTTCGCTGCTA
>Ga0114938_1001423_pt1 | contig 16239 bp, 17 predicted proteins | sample AshMeaBigSpring_FD_88675 | JGI IMG/M metagenome (GOLD analysis project Ga0114938, IMG submission 88675) | Groundwater microbial communities from Big Spring, Nevada to study Microbial Dark Matter (Phase II) - Ash Meadows Big Spring | ecosystem: Environmental > Aquatic > Deep subsurface >...
ACAAGCCCACCTGGATCGGCATGTCGATCGACCGCGCGCTCGGCAGCGTCCAGAACCGGTTGCAGGACGGCATGGCCTTCCTCGCCACGGTCGGATCGACGGCGCCCTTCGTCGGCCTGTTCGGCACCGTCTGGGGCATCTACCACGCGCTGCTGGGCATCGGCGCGGCCGGCCAGGCCACCATCGACAAGGTGGCCGGCCCGATCGGTGAGGCGCTGATCATGACCGCCCTGGGTCTGGCCGTGGCCATTCCGGCCGTGCTGGGCTACAACGCGCTGGTGCGAGGCAACAAGGCCATTCTGGGCAAACTCAACAGTTTTGCCCATGACCTGCACGCCTACTTCGTCACCGGCGCACGCGTCAGTAGCGGCGACGCCAAGATCGTGCCGATGAAGAAAGCCTGAGGGACCGCACCATGGCTTTCGGAACCCAGGACGACACCGACGAGGTGATGAACGAGATCAACATGACGCCGCTGGTCGACGTCATGCTGGTGCTGCTCATCATCTTCATCATCACCGTGCCGGTGATGAAACATGCGGTCAATGTAGACCTGCCGCAGGCGTCGAGCGAGCGCGAACAGATCAAGCCCGAGACGGTGCGGCTGTCGGTCGACGCCAGCGGCGCCTACTTCATCAACGAGAACCGCATCAGCGACGAGGCGCTGCCCGCGCTGCTGCAGGCCGAGGCGGCGAAGAACCCGCAGCCGGACCTGCACATCCGCGGCGACAAGTCGGTGCGCTATGAGCGTGTGGCCCAGGCCATGGCGCTGGCACAGCAGGCCGGCCTGCGCAAGATCGGTTTCATCACCGAGCCCAAGCACTGAGAGCATGGGCATGAGCTCGTCGCAGATGCAGGAGCGCCCTGCCCCGCTGCCGGCAGCGTCCCCGGCACCGCCAGCCGGGGCGAGAGCACAGCCGGCGATCGACAGTGCCGAGTTGCTGCGCGGCGGCAAGGCGATTGCGATCAGCCACAACGGCGAGGTCTACCGCCTGCAGACCACGCGCCAGGGCAAGCTGATCCTGACCAAATAGGTTTTCTTTTCGTGGGCGACCTGGAACAAGCAAGGATTTCCAGGGTCGTTTGAGGCCAGCCAGGGGCGACCCCGGCTGGCTTTTTTTATCGGCGCTTCAAAGGCCGATGGCCGCGATGCCCGCACGGGCGATCTGTGCGTCTTCCGACGACTTCACACCGCTCACCCCGACTGCGCCCAGGCACTGGCCGTCCTTCATGATCGGCACGCCGCCTTCAAGCATGCCCTCGATGGCCGGCGCACTCAGGAAGGAATAGCGGCCGCCGTTGATGACGTCTTCGTACACTTTGCTCTCGCGACGGCCCAGCGCGGCGGTATTGGCCTTGGCCGGCGCGATGTGGGCCGAGATGGCAGGGGCGCCGTCCAGGCGCTGCAGCCACAGCAGGTGGCCCCCATCGTCGACGATGGCAATGGTCACGGCCCAGTTGTTCTTCAGCGCCTCGGATTCGGCCGCAGCGGCAATGAGCTTGAGGTCGGACAGTTGCAGGACGGGTTTGGTTTGCATGGTGAAACTCGCTCAGGGAAATTGCACAAGACCCGCAAGCATAGCGGCTGTCCTCGCGTCAGCGCCTTTTGCGCAACGTAAAACTGCCCTGACCAAATACACACCAGCCGTGGTGCCTTGCGACCCCGGTCTTGATTCACCCTAGAATGGCCCCACCTGTGGCAAACAGGTCATCCAGGAGATCGTCATCATGAGCAACCAAGTTCACACCCTCGAACAATCCGGCCGTTTTGGCCAGGCCATGTCGCAGGCCCAGCGCAACAAGGTGCTGCGCAACACCTACTGGCTACTCGCTCTGAGCCTGGTCCCCACGGTGCTGGGCGCCTGGATCGGCGTGGCCACCGGCATCACCCAGGCCCTCAGCGGCGGCTTGGGCCTGATCGTCTTCTTGGCCGGTGCCTTCGGCTTCATCTTCGCCATCCAGAAAACCAAGGATTCGGCCGCCGGCGTGCCGGTGCTACTGGGCTTTACCTTCTTCATGGGTCTGATGCTCTCGCGCCTGATCGCCATGGTGCTGGGCTTCAAGAACGGCCCCGAACTGGTGATGACCGCCTTCGGCGGTACGGCCGGCGTGTTCTTCGTCATGGCCAGCCTGGCCAGCGTCATCAAGCGCGACCTCTCGGGCATGGGCAAGTGGCTGATGGTGGGTGCCATCGTGTTGATGGTGGGCGCCGTCGTCAACGTCTTCGTCGGCTCCAGCGCCGGCATGCTGGCAATCTCGGTGGCCGCCATCGGCATCTTCAGCGCCTACATGCTGTACGACCTGAAGCAGATCATCGACGGCGGCGAGACCAACTACATCAGCGCCACCCTGGCCCTGTACTTGGACATCATCAACGTGTTCCAGAGCCTGCTGGCCCTGCTGGGCATCTTCGGCGGCGAACGCGAATAACCCCACGCGTCGACGCCACCTCCAAGGCCCTGCGGGGCCTTTTTTCATGCCGCAGCCGGCACTCAAGTCAGGCCGTAAACTGTCGATATGGTCTGTAACGACTGCCTGTACACCCCATGACACCGCGTCTGCTCATTCCCGCCTTGGCCCTGCTGCTCGCTGGTTGCGAGATTCCCGGCATGGGGCCCGACCCGCGCATTGCCCAGCGCGAGGCGGATGCACGCGCCATCGGTGCAGCCTGCCGTCACGCCCTGCGCGGCATCGAAGACTGCTACCGCCTCAACGAAAAGGCCTCCAAGACCGCCGTCTTCGAAGGCTGGAAGGAGATGGACCAGTACATGCGCGAGAACAAGATGGAGGGCCAGCCCCCCACCGTCGGCGTCAGCGTGGCCGAAAAAGAAGAGATCATCGAGGACAAGAAGAGCGAGTCCGCCAGCAAGGACAAGGTCGCCGAAGCCAAGACCGGCAAGCCGGCCACCGAGAAGCGCTGAACGGCCGGCACTGCCGACCGTCTCCCACCAGTAGCTTGGGCCGCTCAGGCGGCCAACTCGAACACCGCCATGCTTTAGCTCCGGCTCACATGGCTACGCCATATGACCCTGCACTGAAGCATCGAGATCAAACATGGCGATGCTTTCCACGTGCGCCGTGTGCGGGAACATGTTGACCACCCCGGCCGCCGTACAACGGTAACCCGCCTGGTGCACCAGCAAGCCAGCGTCGCGCGCCAACGTGGCCGGGTTGCAGCTCACGTAGACGATGCGCCGCGGCGGCGTCCAGCCCTGGGCGCCGGGCGTGGTGGGGTGGTTGGCCGGATCGACCTTCTGCTGATGCAGGTCGGCCAGTGCCTTGGCCAACGCAAAAGCGCCCTCACGCGGCGGATCAACCAGCCACTTGTCGGCCACACCGTCGGCCACCAGCACCTCAGGCGTCATATCGAACAGGTTGCGCGCTACAAATTCAGTAGCTGCCAACGCCGATCTGGCAAGGTCCAGAGCCTTGTTTTTCTCATAATTCTGGCGTGAGCGCGCCACCAGCGCCTCGCTGCCCTCGATGCCCAGCACCTCGCGCGCCTGGGTGGCGATCGGCAGCGTGAAGTTGCCCAGGCCGCAGAACCAGTCGATCACGCGTTCGGTTTTCTGTGCGTCCAGCAGGCGCAACGCACGCGACACCAGCACGCGGTTGATGTGCGGGTTGACTTGGGTGAAGTCGGTCGGCTTGAACGGCATGGTGATGCCGAACTCCGGCAAGGCATAAGCCAGTTGCAGGGCATCCGGCGCCTCGTCCAGCAGGCGCACGCTGTCCGGCCCCTTGGGCTGCAGCCACCATTGCACGCCGGGATGGGCCTGGGCAAAGGCCCGCAGCTTGGCCAGGTCGCCCGCGCTGAGCGGCTCCAGATGGCGCAACACCAGCGCCGTCACCGCGTCGCCGCAGGCCAGTTCGATTTGCGGGCAGATCTCGATGGCGTCCATGCTGGCGATCAGCGCGCGCAGCGGCATCAGCATGGCGCTGACGTGCGGCGGCAGCACAGCGCAGGTTTCCATGTCAGCCACATAACGGCTCTTGCGCTCGTGAAAGCCCACCAGCACCGTGCCCTTCTTGCGCACATGGCGCACCGACAGACGGGCGCGGTAACGGTAGCCCCAGGACGGGCCTTCAATCGGCCGCAGCACCGTCTCGGCCCGCACCTTGCCCAGGTGCCACAGGTTGTCTTCCAGCACGCGCTGCTTGATGGCCACCTGGGCTGCCATGTTGAGGTGCTGCATCTTGCAGCCACCGCAGGCGCCGGCATGCAGGCCGAAGTGCGGGCAGCCCGGTTGCACGCGCTGCGACGATTCGCGGTGGATGGCCGTGACGGTGGCCCGCTCCCAGTTGTTCTTCTTGCGATTTACGCTGGCGCTGACCACCTCGAACGGCAGCGCGCCTTCGACAAACACCACCTTGCCGTCGGGCCGGTGGGCAATGCCTTGCGCTTCGATGTCGAGCGACTCGATCAGCAGTGCATCAGGCGGGAAAACGGATTCTTGGGAAACGGCATCAGTCATGCCGAGATTGTCTCAGAGCCGCCGGCTCATCCCCAGGCGGCCAGGTACTCGTTCCAGTGCGGCTCGGTCGGCGCCAGGTTGCCCAGCGTCTCCTTGACCCGTTCGATCTCCTGCGCGTATTCGGCCTCCAGCAGGCCGCCACGCATCTTCTGGAAGCGGCAATACAGCAGGTAGGTGTTCATCACGTCCGTTTCGCAGTAACGCCGGATGTCCTCCAGCTGGCCGTCCAGGTAGGCCGGGTACACCGCCGAGCCGTCCATGCCCAGCTTGCCGGGGAAACCGCAGAGCTTGGCCATGGCGTCCAGCGGCGCATTGTTCTTGGGTTGGTACAGCGCCAGCAGGTCCATCAGGTCCAGGTGCCGCATGTGGTAGCGGCTGATGTAGTTGTTCCACTTGAAGTCGCGGTCGTCCTCGCCCTGGTCCCAGTACTTGTCGGCCACCACCCCGTGCTGCAGGCCGCGGTAGTGCAGCACCGGCAGATCGAAGCCGCCGCCGTTCCAGCTCACCAGCTGCGGCACGTGCTTTTCCAGCGTGTTGAAGAAGGTCTGGATGATCTTGCCTTCACTGTGGCCATCACGGTCGACGAAGGAATGGATGCGCAGCCCTTCGGCGTTGCGAAACACCGCGCTGATCACCAGCACACGCTGCAGGTGCAGGGGCATGAAGTCGCTCTGGCCGTGCTCCTTGCGTTCGGCCAGCCAGGCCGCGTAGACCTCTGCGTCGGTGCTGTCGGGCGGTGCACCGCGCAAGGCGCGCAGGCCCGTGATGTCGGGGATGGTTTCGATGTCAAAAACAAGGACAGGCCAGGCCATGGACCAACTGTACCAGCCGGCCCATGGCCTGGCCTGACGGCTGTTTCAGGAGCCCCCTCCCTGCCCTCCCCGGGCGGGGAGGGTTCTGACGCATATCCGCCAATCACAGCAGTGCTTCGCGCGTGATGCCGCGGCGCGCCAGATGGCGTCTGAGTTTGAGCAGGGCTTCGTTCTGCACCTGGCGCACCCGCTCACGCGTGAGGCCCAGGCGCTGGCTCAACACGTCCAGCGTCTCGGGCTCGCGGTCGTGCAGGCCGTAACGCCCTTCGAGCACCTCCTGCTCACGTGGTGACAGGCTGTGCAGCCACTCGTGCAACAGGCGCTCGACCTCGTGCTCCTGGGTGATGCTGCCCGGGTCCAGCGCGAGTTCATCCACCACGGTGTCACCCAGCGTCTGCTCGCCTTCCGAGCGCTCCAAGGTGGCATCCAGCGAGCGCGGCACTTCGGCCAGTGCCAGCAGTTCGGCCACCTCGCTGACGTCGCGTCCGAGAAAGTTGGCCACGTCCTCGACACGCACGCCGTCCGGCCGGCTGGCGTTGAAGGCCGGGTCGTTCTCCAGCGCGCGGCGTGCGCGCAGCACCTGCTGCAACTCACGCACCACATTGACCGGCAGCCGGATCACACGCCCCTGCAGCATCAGCGCCCGTTCCACCGATTGGCGGATCCACCAGGTGGCATAGGTCGAGAACCGGAAGCCGCGCTCGGGCCCGAACTTGTCGATGGCGTGCATGAGGCCGAGGTTGCCCTCCTCGATCAGATCCGACAGCGGCACGCCACGCCCAAGGTAGAACTTGGCGATGCTCACCACCAGGCGCAGGTTGTGCTCGATCATGCTTTGCCTGGCGGCAAAGTCGCCGGCGCGTGCGCGCACTGCGGTGGCGTACTCCTGTTCGGCGGTGAACAGTTCGGTGCGGCGGACGTTGCGCAGGTAGGAGGAGAGCGCGTCGCTCGCCTCCCCGGCGGCCTCCAGGCCGCTTTCAGCCAGCGGCAGCGCCTTGTCCGCTATCAAATCAGGAGCTAATGACGCACTCCCTTCGAGGACTGGAGCCTGGTTTTCCTCCTCATCGGACGACAGCGCGCGCACAGCCTTGCCAGAGCCGTTGAGGGAGCGTTTGGTCATGGCTGGTCCTCAAGGCGCTGGTGGTACCGGCCTACCTGGCCGGCAGGTATTTGGAGGGATCGACCGGCTTGCCCTGGCGGCGCACCTCGAAGTGCAGCTTCACCCGGTCGGCGTCACTGTTGCCCATCTCGGCAATCTTCTGGCCCTTGCGCACCGACTGGTCTTCCTTCACCAGCAGGGTCTGGTTGTGGGCGTAGGCGGTGAGGTAGGTGTTGTTGTGCTTGAGGATGATCAGGTTGCCGTAGCCGCGCAGGCCGGCGCCCGCATAGACCACGCGGCCGTCGGCAGCGGCCAGCACCGGGTCACCCGCGTTGCCCCCGATGTCCAGCCCCTTGTTCTTGACTTCGTCGAAGCCAGCCAGCACCGGGCCGCTGTTGACCGGCCAAGCCCAGGCCACAACGTCTTCACCGTTCGCAGCCACTGCTTCGGCCGGAGCCGCAGCAGGCTGGGCCGGCTGGGATGCCGAACCGGCCGGCAGCACGCTGCCGGCCGTGGCGCTTGAACTGGCGACCGGACGGGTCACCACGCCGGTCGACGCTACCGACGTGCCAGCCGAAGGCGGCACCACACGCAGCACTTGGCCGACCTCGATCTGGTTCGGGTTGTCAAGGTTGTTCCAGCGCCGGATGTCCTTCCAGTTCTGCCCGGTCTCCAGGCCGATGCGGATCAGTGTGTCACCGGGCTTGACGGTGTAGTAACCCGGCTTGCCCGCATTCTCGAAACCGGGTGGCTGCTTGACCGCCTGGGTGTTCGGGTCCATCGCCGTCCTGGCCGGCGCGCTGCGCCGGTCTTCCACCGGCGCACGGTTCAGGCTGGTAGAGCCGCAACCGGCCAGCAGCAGACCGGCACCGGCCAGCAGGCTCCACAGAACAACACGCTCCCGCAAACCCGACATAGATGTTCCCTTCATGCGATACCTGATTTTAGGGGGACAAAGTGGACCGCCTCAAGCATGGTCTGGCGCAGGCCCTGCGGCGTCTTGTCGATCACCATCAGCGCCTGCGGCCCGCCCGTGGTGGCCACCGGCGCCACCAGGCGCCCGCCCACGGCGAGCTGGTCGATCCAGGCCTGCGGCACGGCTTCGCCGCCGGCAGCGGCGATGATGGCCGCGTAGGGCGCGCCCTTGGCGAAACCCACCATGCCGTCGCCGAACAGCAGGTGCACATTGGGCAGGCGCAGCGGACGCAGGTTCTCGCGCGCCTTGTCGTGCAGGCCGCGCAAACGTTCGATGCTGTAGACCTCGGTGGCCAGCAGGCTCAGCACCGCCGCCTGGTAGCCACAGCCGGTGCCGATCTCCAGCACACGGCCCAGCTTGCCCGGCTGGCCGTTGAGCAGCAGCTCGGCCATGCGCGACACCACGCCCGGCTTGGAGATGGTCTGCCCCAGACCGATGGGCAGGCTCGTGTCTTCATAGGCCTGGATCACCAGCGCGCTGTCGACGAAGCGATGGCGTTCGATGGTGCCCATCGCCGCCAGCACACGCGGATCGCTGATGCCCTGCGCCGCCAACTTGTTGACCATGGCCATGCGCACCGCCTGTGAATCAAGACCGACGCCATGTGGCGTGGGCCGTGCCACCGGCTTGGCTGCGGCTGCCGAGGGCTTGGGGCCGAAGTTCGGCTGCAGGCCCGCCGGACGTGCCGGCGCCGGACCGCTCGGGCGATCAAGCCGGGCCGGGAAGGAAGGACGCGGCTTGCCTGTCATGCGCCCCCCTGCATGGCCTGTGCGTCGTTCGTGGTGGCCGACAGCCGGGCCATCGACTGCGCCCAGTAGCCCAGGTTGGCGTGGTCGCTCAGGTCGACCTTGAGCGGCGTTACAGCGATGTGGCCCTGTGCGGTGGCATGAAAATCAGTACCTTCACCCTCGTCCTTGGCCGGTCCGGCGCCGCCGATCCAGTACATGGTCTCGCCGCGCGGGCTGGTCTGGGTAATGACCTTCTCGGCCGAATGGCGACGCCCCAGACGACACACCTTGGGCTGCTTCAGGCGCTCCAACGGCAGGCAGGGAATGTTCACGTTGAGCAGCCAGGGCTGCGGGCCCACCAGGTTCTGCTGTGCCATCTGCAGCACCAGTTCACGCGCCTTGGCGGCGGCGGCGTCCAGATGCTTCCAGCCTTTCTCCGTCTGCGAGAACGCGATGGCGGGGATGCCGAACAGGTAGCCCTCCATGGCCGCCCCCACGGTGCCGGAGTAGATGGTGTCGTCGCCCATGTTGGCGCCGTTGTTGATGCCCGAAACCACGAGATCAGGTCGGTAACCCAGCAGGCCGGTCAGCGCGATGTGCACGCAGTCGGCCGGCGTGCCGTTGACGTAGCGAAAGCCATTGGCCGCACGCTGCACATAAAGCGGTGAATGCAGCGTCAGCGCGTTGGACTTGGCGCTGTTGTTGTGCTCGGGTGCGACCACCTCCACCTCGGCCACGTCCTTCAGCGCCTCGTACAGCGCGATGATGCCGGGGGCCTGGTAGCCGTCGTCGTTGGAAATCAGGATCTTCATGTTGGCAGCGTAGTGCTGTCGATTGTAGGTGGCCGACGCGGTGCACCGCCGCTGGTCACACGTGGGACAAGCGCGCCCAACCGGGCCTCGTATCATGCGGCGTTTCACCGCCCACCGACCAGAACGACACGAGGAGACCCCACGATGCACGCTTGGCTATGCGAGAACCCCACCGGCGTGGAGGCGCTGACCTGGCAGGAGCTGCCGACGCCGCAGCCGCAGGCCGGCCAGGTGCTGTTGGAGATCCACGCCGCCAGCCTGAACTTCCCTGATCTGCTGATCGTGCAGAACAAGTACCAGATCAAGCCGCCCCTGCCCTTTGTGCCGGGTGCCGAATACGCCGGTGTGGTGCAGGCCGTAGGCCCGGACGTCAGCCACCTGAAGGTGGGCCAGCGCGTCGCCTGCCTGTCGGGCACCGGCGGCTTCGGCACGCACACGCTGGCGCCAGCCGCGCTGTGCCTGCCGCTGCCGGATAGCTTCTCCTTCGTCGACGCGGCCGCCTTCATCATGACCTACGCCACCTCGCACCACGCGCTGCTCGACCGCGGCCAGCTGCAGGCCGGCGAGACAGTGCTGGTGCTGGGCGCAGCCGGCGGCGTGGGCACAGCAGCAATCCAGATCGCCAAGGCCGCGGGCGCGCGCGTCATCGCTGCCGCATCGACCGACGAGAAATGTGCCTTGTGCACGCAGATCGGCGCCGACGCCACCGTCAACTACACCCGCCAGGACCTGCGCGAAACGCTCAAGGCGCTGACCGACGGCAAGGGGCCGGACGTGATCTACGACCCGGTCGGCGGAGAGCTTGCCGAGCCGGCCTTCCGCGCCATTGCCTGGCGCGGCCGCTACCTCGTGGTGGGCTTCGCCGCGGGCCCGATTCCGGCCTTGCCGTTGAACCTGCCGCTGCTCAAGGGCGCCTCGCTGGTCGGCGTGTTCTGGGGCGAATTCGCCAAGCGCGAGCCGCAGGCCAATACGGCCATGATGAAGGCGTTGGCGCAGTGGTACGCGCAAGGCAAGATCAAGCCCGTGATCGACCGCACACTGCCGATGCGAGAACTCAAGGCCGCCTATGCCCGCATGGGTTCACGCGGCGTGATGGGCAAGCTGGTGCTGGTGAACTGAGCCGGCTGCCCTACGTCGCACGCACGTTCATGGCCTGCCTCAGGGACAATGAGGCACCACCATGAACATGACCACGAGTACCCCTGACGAAGCCGCGCCGCTGGCAGGCCGGCGTGAATGGATCGGCCTGGCACTGATCGCCCTGCCCTGCGCCGTCTACGCCATGGACCTGACGGTCCTCAACCTCGCGCTGCCGGCCATCAGCGCCGAATTGCAGCCCACACCGTCGCAGCTGCTCTGGATCGTCGACATCTACGGTTTCCTGGTAGCCGGATTTCTCATCACCATGGGCACGCTGGGCGACCGCATCGGCCGCCGTCGCCTGCTGCTGATCGGCGCCGCAGCCTTTGCCGCGGCCAGTGCCCTGGCCGCCTTTGCCCGCAGCAGCGAGGCGCTGATCGCCCTGCGTGCGCTGCTTGGCGTGGCCGGCGCGACGCTGGCGCCCTCCACGCTCTCGTTGATTCGCAACATGTTCCATCACGAACGGCAGCGGCAATTCGCCATCGGCATCTGGATCACCGCCTTCTCGGTCGGCAGCGCCATCGGCCCGCTGGCCGGCGGCCTGCTGCTGCAGTGGTTCCACTGGGGCTCGGTCTTCCTGGCCGCGGTGCCGGTGATGCTGCTGCTCCTGCTGCTGGGGCCAACCCTTCTGCCGGAGTACCGCGATCCGCACGCCGGGCGGCTGGACCTCGCCAGCGTGGCGATGTCACTGTCGGCGGTGCTGGCGCTGATCTGGGGTCTGAAGCAACTGGCCGAGGCCGGGGCCAATGGCCCGGCCTTCGCGGCCATTGCCGGCGGTGTGCTCATGGCCGCCGCCTTCGTGCGGCGCCAGACCCGGCTCGACTACCCGTTGCTCGACCTTGGCCTGTTCGGGCGGGCCGCGTTTTCCGCCGCCCTCGCCACCTATGCGCTGTCCTGCCTCGCCATGTTCGGCGTCTACATCTTCATCACGCAATACCTGCAGGGGGTGCTGGGCCTGAGCCCGCTGGCGGCCGGTCTGGCCACCGTGCCCTGGGCCCTGAGCTTCGTGGTGGGCTCGCTGCTGGCCCCCAGGCTCGCGCAGCGCTGGCCGGCGCACCAGTTGCTGGCTGCCGCGCTGCTGCTGGCCGCAGGCGGCTTTCTGTTGCTGCTGGGCAGCCATGACCTCGCCACACTGCCGGTGTTGATCGTCGCCACCGTGGCCATGAGCCTGGGCATGGCACCCGTCTTCACCATTGGCACCGAAATCGTCGTGACCTCCGCACCGCCGGAGCGCGCCGGCGCCGCCTCCGCCATGGCGGAAACCGCCTCCGAGTTCAGCGGCGCCTGCGGCATCGCGATCTTCGGCAGCTTGGGCACCTTGCTGTACCGCGAGCGTCTGCTCGCCCAGTTGCCAGCCGGCCTGCCTGCCGACAGCATCGCCGCAGCCGGCGCTACGCTGGGCGGCGCCCTGTCTGCCGCAGCGGACCTGCCGGACGCTGCAGGCAAGCTGCTGCTTCAGGCGGCGCGTCTGGCCTTCACCGACGCCCTGCACGCCATGGCCGTGACCGGTGCCGCGCTGCTGCTCATCGCCGCAGTGCTGGTCCGGCGCATGTTGGCGCCACGCTGAAGGTCCAAAGAAAAACGGCGCTGTCTTTGCGACAGCGCCGTTTACTGGATTTACCTGGGGTGGCTGATGGGACTCGAACCCACGACGACCAGAATCACAATCTGGGACTCTACCAACTGAGCTACAGCCACCGTAAGCTCGCAATTATATCCTGTTTGGCACTCACTGCAGCGAACTTGGCAACATCGGCGCATCAAAACCGGCGGGGCGCGCCACCTTGATCTGGGCCTTGAAGCGCGACTGCAGCAGCTTGTAGTAGCCCTCGGCCTCGGCCTGCGTCCACCATTGAGCGTACTGCGCCCGGTCTTGCTGCTGCATCGGCGCCGCGGCAGCGGCACGCTCCACGCGTTTGGTGACCTTGGCCACGGCGTAGCCGCGCGCGCCCAGATCGACACCGACCCAGGCCGGCAAGTTGCCAGCGTCGGCACGCAACACGGCATCCAGCAGGGCCGACGGCAGGCCCTGCGGCTGGTCGCGCGACACCACCTGGGCGCCGGAGAGTTGCGCCTGCGCAGGGTTGGCCTTCCAGGCCGCCAACTGTTTCATGCCCTCCTCGCGCGCCAGTTCGGCAGCGCGGGCGTTGAGCACGCGTTCACGCACCGTCGAGCGCACGTCGGCCAGTGGCAAGGTACGCGCCGGCGTGTAGGCCGTGATGCGTGCCGCCGCCAGCTGGTTGGTGCCGATCTCCACCGCTTCGCTGTTGCGCTTGTTGCTGATCGTCTCGGTGTTGAAGACGGCGTCGAGGAATCTGGCGTTGGCCAGCGCACCCTTGGCGCCTGCTGCCGGCGTGCGCTGCACGCCGCTGGCGGTCTGGATCGTCAGCTTGAGCCTCTCGGCCACCGGCCTGAGGCTGTCCGACTGCTCATAGACGCCGTTGGCAAAGGCCTCCGCGGCCTCGGCATACTTGGCCCGAGCCTGCTGGTTACGCAGATCGCTCTCCAGGCTGGCGCGCAGTTCTTCGAAGCTCTTTTGCTTCGGCGTCTTGATGTCCGTCAGTTTGATGATGTGGTAGCCGAAGTCGGACTCCACCACCGGGCTGATGTCGCCCTTTTTCATGGCGAACGCCGCGTCCTCGAAGGGCTTGACCATGGCGCCCCGGGCAAAGTAGTCGAGGTCACCGCCTTGGGCCGCGGAGCCGGGGTCCTGCGAGTTCTTGCGCGCCACTTCGGCAAAGCGCTCCGGAGCCTGCCGCACCTGCGCCAGCAGCTCCTCGGCCCGCGCCTTGGCTTTCTGGCGTTCGGCTTCGGGGGCGCCCTTGGCGGCCGTGATCAGGATGTGGCTGGCGCGGCGTTCTTCGGTACCGCTCAAACGCGCCGCGTTCTGCTCGTAGTAACTCTTGAGGTCCTGCTCGTTGAGACGGATGCCCTGCTTGACCGCATCGAGGTCCAGCACCAGGTATTCGATGCTGGCCTGCTCGGGCGCCTGGAACAGCGGCTGGTTGGCCTGGTAGTAGGCCTCCAAGTCGGCATCGGTCAGGGTGACCTTGGTCGTGAAGTCCGCAGGGTTGAAGCGCGCCAACTGAACCTCGCGCCGCTCGTAGTAGGCATTGAGTGCCAGATCGGCCACGGCCGGCGAGGCGAAACCGGTCTGCAGTACACCGGCCTCCACCTGCCGTACGGACAGGTCGCTGCGCAGACGCGCCTCGAACATCTCGGGCGTCATGCCCTGGCTGCCGACCAGCTGGCGATAGCGCTCCATGTCCAGCGAGCCATCGGCACGGCGCAGCGAAGCGATCACCGGGCTCTCCTGCAGCGCGCGGGCCAGGCGGGCGTCGCTGGCCTGCAGATGGAAGGTCTCGACCGCCTGCAGCAGCACGCGTTCGCGCACCATGCGCTCCAGCGTGCCGTAGCGGGCCTGGGGCGAGTCCAGCAGCTTGGCGTCCAGCGTGGGCATGGTCGCGCGCAGGCGGTCCACTTCCATCCGGTGCGCGGCATCCCATTCACCCTGGGTGATGTTGTGACCGCCGACGCTGGCCACAGTCTGGCCCTGCTCGCGGAAACGGTTGTAGCCGTCGATGCCGAACAGCACGAACGAGGGAATGATCAGCAGGAACAGCAGTCCCATCATGATCTTCGTGTGCTTGCGGACGTAATCAAACATGCGCGGACTCTCCAACTAGGGTCTGTTCGCTCTGCCGACAGCAACGGCAGACAGACGCTCAACAACAAAAAAGGCGAACAATGTGTTCGCCTTTGCTTGGGTGGTGGGTGCTGACGGGGTCGAACCGCCGACCTACGCCTTGTAAGGGCGCCGCTCTACCAACTGAGCTAAGCACCCCACCTTGACAGGATCAGTTCAGGGCGTCTTTCAGAGCTTTGCCCGGACGGAACTTCGGCACCTTGGCGGCCTTGATTTTAATCGCAGCGCCGGTACGCGGGTTGCGGCCGGTGCGGGCAGCACGCTTGCCGACTGCGAAAGTACCGAAACCCACGAGGGAAACAGTGCCACCTTTTTTCAGCGTGGTCTTGACGGCGCCGATGGTGGATTCGAGTGCACGGGTAGCAGCGGCCTTGGAGATGTCGGCGTGCTTGGCAATGTGCTCAATCAGTTCGGTTTTATTCACAAAGAACCCCTTCTTGGAAACTGCGTTAATCAAATTGTCTCGTTTGTTACTCCCCGCATCGGCCCGATCGGCGCGGTGCTGGAGGAGTCGGCCATGCAGCGAGTACTGCTGCATACGATTAAAGCCACGTACCATTTGCGTGTCAACACGGCATGCAGCTTTACAACAGCGCGGGGGAGAATTCTAGACGCTTTTTCCGCGCCCTCCCTGGCAATCGCGCATGGATACAAATATTTTCAAAAAACCGGGCAAACCATAGCTACCACGGCGATTGCGAATCGGCTAAGGCAGGACCGCTTGAGGCACGCACACCGCACCTCGCCTGCGTTGCCCGGAGGTCGGTGTCACACGCAGGGCAGCCACCGTCAGCGCACTGCCCGCACCACCAGGCTGACGCCCACCGCCGTCAAGGCCGTACCGACGATCGTGACCAAGGTGATCGGCTCGGCAAACAGCACCCAGGCCATCAGCGCCGTGGTCGGTGGCACGAGGTAGAGCAGACTGGTCACGCTGGTGGCGGCGCCGCGCTGGATCAGCAGATACAGCAGAGAACTGCCGCCCAGCGTCAGGCCCAGCACCGACCAGCCCATGGCGGCCACCAGCTCCCAGTTCACATCGCCCCCCGCGTGGCGCCAGGCCATCGGCTCGGCCTCGAACAGCGTCAGTGGCAAGGTGACCAGCAGCGCCGCGAGCAGCTGCACCGCATTGGCGCTGCGCACATCGCACGGCGCCACGTAGCGCTTCTGGTAGAGCGTGCCGATGGTGATGCTCAACAGGGCCAGCACCGCCAACGTCAGGTTGACGAGGTCGGCTTCACCACCCTGCCCGAACTTGCGCGACACCACCAACACCAGGCCGGCAAAGCCGAGCGCCAGTCCGGCCCACTGCCGCCCGGTGACCGAGGCGCCGCGCGACGACAGCCAGAACGCCGTCAACACCGGTTGCAGGCCGACGATGAGCGCCACCAGACCGGATCCCATGCCGGCCTTGACGGCGGCCCAGACCCCCCCCAGGTAGCCGCCGTGCATGAGGATGCCGGTGACGGCCAGATGGCCCCATTGCGCACGGCTCGTCGGCCAGGCTACGCGCGCCAACAGGATCCAGGGCAAGAAACAGAGGATGGACAGCACATAGCGCCAGGCCAGGAACTTCATGGGCGGCGCATGCGGCATGCCATAGCGCGCAACGATGAAGCCGGTGCTCCAGATCAGCACGAACACCAGCGGCATGGCCCGCAGCAAGGCATCGCGGTCACTGCGGGACTCCATTGGCTGGCTTATTTCACCCGGGCCCGGATCTCGGGCAAGGCCTTCTGCAGGTAATAGACCATGGACCAGACCGTCAGCACCGCCGCCAGCCAGATCAGGCCATTGCCCCAGATGCGCGTATCAACCAGACCGAACAGCAGGCCATCGAACAGCAGAAAAGGAATGGCCACCATCTGCACCGTGGTCTTGACCTTGCCCAGCATGTGCACTGCGACGCTGCGCGAGGCGCCGATCTGTGCCATCCACTCGCGCAGCGCCGAGATAGCGATCTCGCGCCCGATGATGATGAGGGCCACGAACACATTCGCGCGGCTCAGATGCACCAGTACCAGCAGGCTGGCGCAGACCAGGAACTTGTCAGCCACCGGATCGAGGAAGGCACCGAAAGCGGAGGTCTGGTTCAGCTTGCGCGCCAGATAGCCGTCGAGCCAGTCGGTCAACGCGAACACGACGAACATCACGGTGGCGATGAGGTTGCGCGTGGCCGGTTCCAGCGGCAGGTAGAACACGCCCACGATCAGCGGAATCGCGACGATGCGCGTCCAAGTCATGAGGGTGGGGATGGTGAAGAACATGGCGTGATTGTGGCACGAGCCCGTGCCGCTTCAGTGCAGCGCGCGATGGATCGTCTCGGCGAGTTCATGCGAGATACCGTCCACCGTGACCAGGTCGTCCACGCTGGCCGCGGCCACACCGCGCACGCCGCCGAAACGCTGCAGCAGCTTGGCGCGCCGCTTGGGGCCGACGCCGGGGATGTCTTCCAGCCGGCTGCCGCCCACGCGCACCTTGGCGCGCGCGG
>Ga0114938_1001425_pt1 | contig 16221 bp, 15 predicted proteins | sample AshMeaBigSpring_FD_88675 | JGI IMG/M metagenome (GOLD analysis project Ga0114938, IMG submission 88675) | Groundwater microbial communities from Big Spring, Nevada to study Microbial Dark Matter (Phase II) - Ash Meadows Big Spring | ecosystem: Environmental > Aquatic > Deep subsurface >...
CATCAGCAACAGCCCGAAGGCGAACTTGAGCGGCGCTGCCGGATTGAGGTTGCGCCGCGCCAGCGCGATCCACAGCGCCGAGAACACCGGCGCGAAAATGATTACGAACGCGGGCTGCACGGACTGGAACCAGCCCGCCGGGATCTCGAAGTCCCCGACGAGCCGGTCCGTGTGTCGCCTGGCGAACAGGTTCATCGACGACCCGGCCTGCTCGAAGCCGGACCAGAACAGCGCGCACGCGACGAACATCACGAGAACGACCACGATCCGCCGGCGCTCGACCGGCTCGAGCCCGGCGCCGGCAAAGAGATAGATGAAATACGCCGCCGCCATGCCGACGAGCACGTAGGCCGCGCCCTTCGCCAGCGGCGCAGGGTTCACTTCGATCACGCCGCTCACGAGCAGCGCCGCGAGACCGCACAGGGCCGCGACCGCGGCGGCGAGGATGCGCCAGTCGCGTGCGATGCCGGCTCCGCCATCCTGGCGATGCGGTGCCGATCCTGCGCCGCGCAGCAGGCCCCGTGACAGCCAGAACTGGAGCAATCCGAGCGGAATGCCGACAGCGGCCGCGAGGAAACCGATCCGCCATCCGTACTGCTGGGCGAGCCATCCGGCGATCAGGGGCCCGATGAATGCGCCGAGGTTGATGCCCATGTAGAAGATCGTGAACCCCGCGTCGCGCCGCCCGCCGCCCTCCGGGTAGAGATCCGCGACCAGCGTCGATATGTTCGGCTTCAGCAGCCCGACGCCGAGGATGATCACTGCGAGGCCGGCGAAGAACAGTGGCGGCGGACCCGGCCAGGCCAGCATCAGATTGCCGACCGTCATCAGAGCGCCGCCCGCGAGCACGGCTCGTTGCGCGCCGATCAGCCGGTCCGCGATCCAGCCGCCGGGCAGCGCGGCCATGAAGACCGCGGCGGTGTACAAGCCGTAAATCGCCGTCGCAGTCTTGTCGTCGAAGCCGTAACCGCCGGTCGAGACCGCGTCGACGAGGAACAGCACGAGCAGCGCCCGCATGCCGTAGAAAGTGAAGCGCTCCCACATCTCCGTGAAGAAGAGCGTGGCGAGCGCGCGTGGATGGCCGAAAAAGCCGGCGCCGGTCTCACTCACCGCGAGGCGCCGCCCCCTGCGGCTGCCGGTCGGCTTCGCGCTGGCGAATCAGGTACTGCGCGAGCAGGATGCCGATCTCGTAGAGCAGGTACATGGGCACGGCCATGAAGGACTGCGAGATCGCATCGGGCGGCGTGAGGAAAGCCGCCACGACGAAAATGCCGAGCAGCACGTAGCCCCTGTGCTTCTTGAGTGACTCGACCTTCACGAGCCCCGTTGCGGCGAGCAGCACCGTCGCCACCGGCACCTCGAAGGCGACGCCGAACGCGAAGAACAGCAGCAGCGCGAAGTCGAGGTAACTCGACATGTCCGTCATCATCCGCACGCCCTCGGGCGTGGTCGTCGTCAGGAAAGCGAACATGAGCGGGAAGACGACGAAATAGGCGAACGCCACGCCGACGTAGAACAGCACGACGCTCGACAGGAACAGGGGCAGCGCGAAGCGCCGCTCGTGCCGGTAGAGTCCCGGCGCCACGAAGGCCCACACCTGATAGAGCACGTAGGGCATGGCGACGAACAGCGCCGCGATCAGCGCGAGCTTGAGCGGCGTCATGAAGGGCGCCACGACGCTCGTCGCGATGAGTGAAGTTCCTTCCGGCAGCTTCTCGATCAGCGGCCGTGCGATGAGCGTGAAGAGGTCGTTGGAGAAGAAGACCAGCGGCAGGAAGGCGATGAATACGGCGAGCAGCGAGCGAAGCAACCGGTCGCGGAGCTCGAGCAGGTGCGAGATCAGCGTGCCTTCCGCCAGAGCCTCCGGTTCACGCGGATCTTGGCTCATCGGTCCTGTCCGTCGCCGCGACGGGCTCCACCGCGGCCGCCGTCGGTGGTACGGGCTCGGCCGGCGTGCCCGCCTGCGTGGATGCCGAACCAGGGGACGAGGGCGTGTGGATCGTCCGTTCTGCGGGCGGCTCGTCCTTCAGGGGGTCGTAATGCACCTCCTGCTCGAGCTGCGTGCGCAGCTGACGGGCCATCGCCCGGGCCCGGCCGGCCCAGCGACCGACATCGGCGGCGAGCTTGGGAAGGCGACTCGGTCCGAGAACGAGCAACGCGATCGCGAATATCAGCACGATCTCGGTGAAGCCCACCTCGAACATCGCGACCTCAGGCTTGCGGCTTGCTGTCCGTCTTGCCCGCCCCGGAGCGCTCCTGGAAGTCGGCGTCCTTGCCCGACAGGTCGTTCAACTGGCGGGTCTGCTCGTCGTCACCCTCGTTGACCGCTTTCTTGAAGCCGCGCACGGCGGCTCCGAGGTCCGATCCGACGTTGCGGAGCTTCTTGGCCCCGAACAGGATCAGGGCGATCACCAGGATGATCAGGAGTTCGCGAAATCCGATTCCCATCGCAGGCCTCCGCAGCCACAGGGGCGGACAGCAATGATACGCGAATCGGTGGCTATGGCCCGGGGGCGGGGCGGTGGGCCTCGAGCCAGAACGTGACGGGCCCGTCGTTCGTCGAACTGACCTGCATGTGGGCACCGAACCGGCCGCTTTCGACTCGCTCGCCGAGCCGCGCGCGTGCGGTGCGCACGACGTGATCGAACAGGGAGCGCCCGAGCTCCGGCGGCGCGGCGCGGGTGAAGCTGGCCCGCATGCCTTTGCTGGTGTCGGCGGCCAGCGTGAACTGCGGAACCAGCAGCAGTCCGCCGCCGGTATCCGCGAGGCTCAGGTTCATCCGGCCCTGCGCGTCCTCGAAGACGCGGTACCCCACCAGGCGCTCCAGCAGGCGGTCCGCCGCCGCCGCGTTGTCGTCCGGCTGCACCGCGACCAGCGCCAGAATGCCCGGTCCGATGCTGCCGACCACGACCCCGTCCACCTCGACCGAGGCCCGGGTGACTCGTTGCAGCAAACCTATCACTTGGAAAAGACCAATCTGAATCCCACCAGAAACTCTGGAGTGTCTAGAAAGTGTGATGAATAGCCCACGGAGATTTGATAAACGGCCGAAAATACCGCTTTGAGCGATGAAATCAGCTCTGAATCGGGAAAAAGGCGTGAAGTAAATAGGCGCAGGCGAGCAATTCCGTGGAAATGGTGATTTGTTCTCGTAGTTTCGGCGGAAAATGCAATATTGTGGGAGATCGGATCAAAAAAGACGTCATGAGCTCGCCACAGTGCCGAATCACTGCTCTGCGAGGGCTCTCGCTCTCTCCGCCGCTTCCTGCGCCTGGACATTCTTGCCTCTGGCCCTCAGTGAGTCGGAGATCAGCTGCCAGGCCTGTGACTGGGTCGGGTCGTCTCCGACCGACATGGCGAGCGCCTTGCGCCCGAGGTTCTCGGCCTGCGTGAAGTTGCGCTGGTCCATGCGCAGACGTCCCATCTCGATCCAGAGGAGCGGGTTGTTGGGCTCGATGCGCAGTGCGCGCTCCAATGATTGGGTTGCCCCAGGCAGGTCGCCCTTCTTGCGCTGGGCCTCTGCCTGCGCAACGAGCGCCTTGCTCGCCGGGCTCATCGTCGCCGGTGGCACCTTCGGGCGCTGGCGAGGGACCGTCGCGGGGACCGGCGCTTCGATGCCGGGCTCGGCTCCCGGTTGCGGCGGTGCGACCTCGGGAGGGGCAGACAGGACCGGTGCCGAACCCGCAGGGCTGCCCGTGCCCTTGCTGGCGCCCGATCTTGCCGGCGCCTCGCTCTTGAAAGGCTCGACGGCGCAACCGGAAATCGCGAACAGCGCGACGAGAGCCAGCGATGGAAGCAGGCGCATGAGGGCCGGATTGTCCGGCCGGCGCGCCGCTCAGATCAAGGGACGGCCTCCGCAGTTTCCTCGGGCAGCAGAGGCTCGGCCGGTGTTTCCGATCCGGGCGGGCAGGCGTCACTTGCCATCAGCGGCGTACCGTACCGAAACGGCATGCCGACCGCCGACCCGTCGCACCACGGCGACGTCTCGAGCCCGGAGTAGTAGTCGATCCAGCGGATTTCGAGCGTCTCGGGCATCAACGGGTCGAACGACGACGTGGGGATCGACGACATCAGTTTCGACCAGGCCGCGAGCGCGCCCGTCGTGCCCGTGAGGCCGGTCTGCGAGTTGTCGTCGTGGCCCATCCAGACGACGATCGAGTGAGAGCCCGAGAAGCCGGCGAACCAGCTGTCGCGGTAATCGTTGGAGGTGCCGGTCTTGCCGGCCACGACGAGACCCTCGGGCAGGGACTTCCGCGCCGGGCGGCCCGTTCCGCGCGACATGACCTCGACGAGCATCCGATCGACCGCATAGACGGCCTCTGCCGGTGCGGCCTGCGTGACCTCGAGCTGGGGCGCCTTGAGCGCCTTGCCGCTCTCGGCAAGCACTGCCCGCACCGCGCGCAGCGGCGAACGGAATCCTCCGTTCGCGAGCGTGTTGTACATCTGTGCGACCTCGAACGGGCTCAGGTTGGTCGCGCCGAGCAGCATCGACGGATACTCGGCCGGTTTCTCGTCGAGCCCGAGTTGCACGAACGCCCGCGCCACGCGGCCGAGTCCGACCTCGAGCCCAAGGTTCACGGTCGGCAGGTTGAGCGACTGCGTGAGCGCACGCACCGCGGGCATGTTGCCACGCACGAGCTTGTCGAAATTGGCGGGCTTCCACACGTCTCCGTTCGGCAGCTTGATCTGCACCGGCTCGTCGCGGACGATCGAGGCCGGCGTGTACCGGCCCGTCTCGAGCGCCGCGAGGTAGACGAGCGGCTTGGCCAGCGAGCCGATCGGGCGCTTCGCATCGAGCGCGCGGTTGAAGCCGTCGAACGACGCACGCCGTCCACCGACCATGGCGACGACTTCGCCGGTCGCAGGCGAGGTCACGATCACCACGCCTTCCAGGCCGTGCGACACCTTGCGCGGCGAGGCGTCCTGGCGCGCGAGCTCGCTGGCGAGAGCTGCCTCGGCCTTCTCCTGCAGCAGGGGATCGAGCGTGCTGAACACGGTCAGCCCCGCCTCGGTGAGGTCGTCCTCCCTGTAGTCGCGTCGCAGCTGCCGTCGCACGAGGTCGAGGAACGCCGGGTAGAAGACCGCGCCCTTGCGGCCCGCCTCGGCGACGCCGAGTGGGCTCCGTTCCGCCCGCTTTGCCTCCTGTTCCGTGATCACGCCCCGCTCGGCGAGCACGCGCAGCACGAGATTCCGCCGTTCGAGCGCACGCTCGGGGTGACGGCGTGGATCGTAATAGGAGGGTCCGCGCACGACTGCCACGAGCAGCGCGATCTCCGGCAGGTCGAGCTCCGCCAGCGGCTTGCCGAAGTAGAACTGGCTCGCGAGGCCGAAGCCATGAATCGCGCGGCGCCCGTCCTGCCCGAGATAGATCTCGTTGATGTAGGCGTTCATGATGTCCGCCTTCTCGAAGCGCGACTCGAGAATGACGGCCATCACGGCCTCTTCCGCCTTGCGGCCGAGCGTGCGCCGGCTGTCGAGAAAGTAACTCTTGACGAGCTGCTGCGTGAGGGTGCTGCCGCCCTGCTCGATCTGGCCGGCGCGCACGTTGACGAACAGGGCGCGCAGGATCGCGAGCGGACTCACGCCGTGGTGGGTGTCGAACTTTCGATCCTCGACGGCCTTGAGCGCGTTGGGCAGCAGAGCGGGCACCTGGTCCGGCGAGACGACGATCCTGTCCTCGCCGTGGGTCGGGAAGATGCTGCCGATCAGCATGGGGTCGAGCCGGGTGATCGGCACGTCCGCGCCCTGTGGATCCTGCAGGCTCGCGATGGCGCCGCCGGCGAATGCGATCCGCAGGCTGCGGGCTTCCTGCGGCTCGTCTGCGAACCGGAACGCCCGAACGTGCACGTCGATCACCGATCCGCGGCGCCGGTAGGTTCCGGGGCGGTCGGGCTTCGAGACCGACTGGTAACCGAGCCGGTCGAGTTCTTCCGCAAATCGCTCGGCGGACAGCGACTGGCCCGCGTAGAGCTCGATCGGCTGGGCATAGACGCGGGCCGGCAGCGTCCAGCGCCTGCCTTCGAACTGGCGCGTCACCCGGTGGCTGAGCACCGCGACCACGACGACGGCGACGACGAGCAGCAGCAGCGTGAGCACGACGAAACCGCGCTGCAGCCTGCGCCTGGACCTGGAGGAGCGCCTGCGCTTCGCCATCTACTTGCGCCAGAAGGCCGGCGTGAGGAGCACCAGGAAACTGAAGATCTCGAGACGCCCGAGCAGCATGGCGAGAGCGCAGACCCAGGTCTGGAAGTCGGTCAGCGACTGGTAGTTGCTCGCCGGCCCGACCACGCCCAGGCCGGGTCCGGCATTGTTGATCGTCGCTATTATTGCCGTGAAAGAACTCATGAAGTCGAGCCCGCTCGCGAGCAGTGCGAAAGTCAGCACGACGACCGCGCCGAAGTACAGCACGACGAACGCGAGCACCGCGAACACGATCTGGTTCTGCACGACCTGACCCGCGATCTTGACCGGTTGCACGGCCTGGGGATGCACGAGCAGCAACAGCTCGCGGCCGGCCTGACGGAAGAGCACGAGCGTACGGAACATCTTGATGCCGCCACCGGTCGAGCCCGTGTTGCAGCTGTAGCACGACAGCATCAGCATCACCATGGGTGCGAAGATCGGCCAGACGGCGTAGTCCTGCGTCACGAAGCCGCAGGTCATCGCGAGCGCGACGAGGTTGAACGACGTGTGCCGCAGCGACGTCCAGAAGCTGCCGTAGACCCCCTGTTGCCAGATGAAGAGCGACACCGCCAGCGTGCTGATGACAATGAGCGCGAGCATCGCCTTGGCCTCCGCATCGGTCGCGTACGCGCGCAGGCTCTTCTGCTGCCAGGCGACGAAGTGTCGCGAGAAGTTCAGGCCGGCGATGAGCATGAACACGATGAGCACGATCTCGATGGATACGGAGTCGTAATACCCGACGCTCGCGTCGCGGGTCGCGAAGCCGCCGAGTGCAAGCGTCGAGAACGAATAGAAGACGGCGTCGAACCAGCCCATGCCGGCGACGCGCAGGGCCAGAATGCAGGCGACGGTGATCAGGATGTATACGATCCAGAGCGCTTTCGCGGTCTGGGTGATGCGCGGCGTCAGCTTGTCGTTCTTCACGGGCCCTGGCGTCTCGGCCTTGTACAGCTGCATTCCGCCGACGCCCAGCATGGGCAGGATGGCGACGACGAGCACGATGATGCCCATTCCGCCGAACCAGTGCAGCGCGCCCCGCCACATGTTGACGGACGGCGCAAGGTCGTCGAGCCCGACGAGCACCGTCGCTCCGGTCGTGCTGAGGCCCGACATCGCTTCGAAGAATGCATCCGTAAAGCTCAGGCCCGGCAACGCGAGCATCAGCGGGACGCTGGCGATCGCCGACATGAGCACCCAGGCGAGACTCACCAGCAGGAAGCCATCCCTCGATCTCAGCTCGCGCTTGTGGGGCCTGGTCAGGATCCACAGCAGCCCGCCCATGGAGAGGCAGATGAGCGCCCCGGCGACATAGTCCACGAGCAAGCCGTCGGCATAGATCAGCGAGGTGGCCATAGGCAACGAGTAGGTGACGCTGAACAGCATCAGCATCGAGCCAAGCACGTGGACGACCGCGAGCATCGGTCAGGACTGGAATAGCCGCTCGACCTGCTCGACGTGGCGCTTGTCGGCGAGGAACAGGATCACGTGGTCACCGGCTTCGATCACGGTATCGTGGTGTGCCATGATCACCTGCTCACCGCGAACGACCGTGATGATCCTCGCTCCCTCGGGAAGCTTGATGTCCTCGACCATCCGCCCGACGACCTTGCCGCCCCGGCTGCCGTGGGCCACGGTCTCCATTCCTTCCGCAGTCCCGCCCCGCAGCGAGTGAACCTGCACGACGTCTCCCCTGCGGACATAGGCGAGCAGCGAGCCGATCGTCACGGTCTGCGGCGAAATGGCGACGTCGATCGGCCCGGACTGCATCAGGTCGGCGTACGCAGGCCGCGTGATGAGCGCCATGACGCGATGGGCGCCCAGCTGCTTCGCGAGCAGCGCGGAGAGAATGTTCGCCTCCTCCGAGTTCGTGAGCGCGCAGAAGACGTCCATGCTGTCGATGTTCTCCTCGACGAGCAGGGCCTCGTCCGCAGCGTCTCCATTCAGCACGATCGTGCTTCGCAGCTGTTCCGAGATCTTGCGGGCGCGGGCCGGTGACCGCTCGATCAGCTTCACGTGGTGGTTGTCTTCCTCGAGCCGCTGGGCCAGCCGGAAGCCGATGTTGCCGCCGCCGGCGATCACGACGCGCTTCACCGGGTCTTCGGCCTTGCGCATCTCCGCCATGACGTTGCGGATGTCGTCGGTTGCGGCGATGAAGAAGACCTCGTCGTTGTGCTCGACGACGGTGTCGCCTTCGGGGTCCACGCTGTGGCCGCCGCGGTAAATGGCAGCGACCCTGGCGTCGACGTTCGGGATGTGCTGGCGGATCGCGCGGATCGGCTGACCGACCAGCAGGCCGCCCTTGATCGCGCGCAGGCCGACGAGGCGTACCCGGCCGTCGGCGAAGTCCACGACCTGCAGCGCGCCCGGGTATCGGATCAGCCTGTCGATGTAGGCCGTGACGGATTCCTCGGGGCTCACGTACATGTCGACGGCGAAACCGGAGAGCTGGGTCGGCGGCTCGCCCTCGGTGGACACGAAGAGCTCCGAGCGGCGCGAAAACGCCTGTTGCCGGATGCGCGCGATCTTGGTCCTGGTGCCGAACAGGCTCCAGGCCACCTGGCAGGCCACCACGTTGACCTCGTCGCTGTTGGTCAGCGCGACGATCATGTCGGCGTCGCCCGCGCCGGCCAGCTCGAGCGTCTTGGGGCTGGCGGCATTGCCCTGCACCGTGCGGATGTCGATGCGGTCCTGCAGGTCGCGCAGCAGCTCGTCGTCCACGTCCACTACGGTGACGTCGTTCGCCTCCTCCCGCGCAAGGTGATACGCGGCCGTCCGTCCGACCTGGCCGGCCCCGAGGATGATGATTTTCACCGCGGCATTGTAGCGGCTAGACGACTTCCAGGTTGGCGTAGCCCATCATCAGCCACTTGGTGCCCTGGCGCTCGAAATTGACCTGGATACGGGCATTGGTGCCCTGCCCCTCGACGCCGAGCACCACGCCGTCCCCGAATTTCTGGTGCCGCACGCGCTGGCCGAGCCGCAGGCTACCCGGCGCGTCGTCCGTGTAGCGCTGACCGCCCCGGGAGTGGGCCGCTGGACGGCCCGGGACGTAGGCCGGGCGCGACACCTGGACCCGGGGTCGCACCTCCTCGACGAGTCCTGCGGGTATCTCTGCGATGAACCGCGACGGGGCGCCGTAGCTGTCCACGCCGTGCATGCGGCGCTGCTCGGCATACGTCAGGTAGAGCTCGCGCATCGCGCGCGTCGCTCCCACGTAGCACAGTCGTCGTTCCTCCTCGAGTCCCTGCACGTCCATGATCGAGCGCTGGTGCGGGAAGAGGCCGTCTTCGAGCCCGCACAGGAACACGACCGGGAACTCGAGGCCCTTGGCGGAATGCAGTGTCATCATCTGCACGCAGTCCTCCCACTCCTCGGCCTGGCCCTCGCCGGACTCGAGCACCGCGTGCGACAGAAAGGCCGCGAGCGGGCTCATGTCCGCGTGTTCCGGTTCGAAACCCCGGGCCGCGCTCACCAGTTCCTCGAGGTTCTCGAGCCGGGCCTCGCCCTTGTCGGCTTTCTCGCGCTGGTAGTGCCCAGCGAGGCCGCTCGCCTGGATGACGTGGTCCACCTGCTCGTGCAGCGCGAGGCCGCGCGTGTCCTCGTCGAGGCGCTCGATGAGCGTCAGGAAGGCCTGCAGGCTCGCCGAGGCCCTTGCACCGAGTTCCTCGGCACAGGCGGACGACGAACTCCAGAGGGACTTGCTGCGCGCCTTCGCGTGGGCACGCAGCACCTCGAGTGTGCGCGCGCCGATGCCGCGCGTCGGAAGGTTCACGACCCGCTCGAACGACGCGTCGTCGTCGCGATTCGCGATCAGGCGCAGGTAGGCGAGCGCGTCCTTGATTTCCGCACGCTCGAAGAACCGCAGTCCGCCGTAGACCCGGTACGGGATACGGGCCGCGAGCAGGTATTCCTCGAACACGCGCGACTGGGCGTTCGAGCGGTAGAGGATGGCCGTATCGCGGCGGCTGCCGCCGCGCGCGACCCAGTCGCGGATGCGATTCACCACGAACTCGGCTTCGTCGCGCTCGTTATAGGCGCGATAGAGGCGGATGGGCTCGCCGCGTCCGTCGCTGGTCCAGAGCTTCTTGCCGATGCGGCCGGTGTTGTTCGCGATGATCGCGTTCGCCGCGGCCAGGATGTTCCCGCTGGAACGGTAGTTCTGCTCCAGCCGGTAGAGCTGCACGCCCGGGAAGTCGCGGCGGAACTGCTGCAGGTTCTCGACGCGCGCGCCCCGCCAGCGGTAGATGGACTGGTCGTCGTCACCGACCACGAACGGAATGCCGCTCGAGCCGACCAGCGTCTTCATCCACGCGTACTGGATCGTGTTCGTGTCCTGGAACTCGTCCACCAGCACGTGACCGAAGCGCATCCGGTAGTGGTCGAGGAGAGCCGGTTCCTCGCGCCAGAGCTCGTGGCTGCGCAGCAGCAGCTCGGCGAAGTCCACGACGCCGTTGCGCCGGCAGGCGTCCTCGTAGGCCTCGTAGAGCCGGATCATCTGTCGCCGGGTCGGGTCGCCGTCGTCCTTCAGGTGCTTCGGCCGCAGCCCCTCGTCCTTCTGGGCATTGATGAACCACGTGACCTCGCGCGGTACCCACCGCGCCTCGTCGAGGCCGAGGCCGCGGATGATCCGCTTGACGAGCCGCTGCTGGTCCTCGGCGTCCAGGATCTGGAAGCCCTGCGGCAGCCCGGCCTCCCGCCAGTGCATGCGCAGCAGGCGGTGCGCGATGCCGTGAAACGTGCCGATCCAGAGCGGCGCCGACGGCAGGCCGAGCTGCGCTTCGATCCGTGCACGCATCTCGCCCGCCGCCTTGTTGGTAAAGGTGACCGCGAGAATGCCGTGCGGCGAGACGCCCTCGACCTCGACGAGCCACGCGACGCGGTGAGTGAGCACCCGAGTCTTGCCGCTGCCCGCGCCGGCGAGCACGAGCGTCGGCGCGAGCGGAGCCGTGACGGCCTGCCGCTGCGCGTCGTTCAACGGGGCGAGGAGGTGGGACACATCCATGGAAGGGCGCGGATTATAAGGAAAAAGAGCTGACGCGGCCTCAAAAGGGGACGCAACCCTTTTTCGAGCCGGGCGAGTTAAAGAACGGCGAAAAAGGGTTGCGTCCCCTTTTGAGGTCGCGTCAGCCTTTCACTTCCACCGTGCGACGAGGATTCCTGCGAGTGCCGCAATCGCGACGTCCACCCAACCGACCGTAGGCACGGCCGCCCCCAGCTGCAGCAGGCTCAGCAGCAGTACGAACAGGAACGCGACGCCGGCGGCGACGCGCGCAGCCAGACCGGCGACGGCCAGTGACCACGCGAGGGCCACGTAACTGAATCCCTTGGCCGCGAGATGCGGGGGTGGAGGCGGATTCCGGCTGAAGAAATCCGCAATCGCAGGAATGTCGGCGACCGCGCTGCCCGGCCGACCGAGCGCCGGCTGCAGGGCCGTCCACGCCAGCCAGGTGCCGAGTAGCGCGGCGATCAGCACCGACCGGGAGCCGTCCGAAAGGCGGCTCAGCAGCACGAGCGCGGGCAGCAGCAGCGCGATCGCGGCGAGCTCGGCTGCCACGAGCGTATTTCCAGCGACGATAGTCCGCCCGACCAGCACGGACGCGATGACCACGAGAAACGTGTCCACGGCGCGCTGACGGCGCGCGAGGCTGAAGACGGCCTGCGCCACGACGAGCCAGCCGACGAAGAAGCCGGCGAGGTCAGCCAGCTCGACTTGCGGCGAAAACAACGGCCGCACTGCCGCCTTCAACTGGCGAAATCCGACTTCGGGCACCAGGGGCCAGAGACGAGCCAGGAACCACAGCACGAGGATCGTGACCGCCACGGCCCTCGAACGGCCGTGCGCCGTGGATTGCGGCGTCATTCGGGCGGCGATCGCGTGCCAGGCGGAGCCGAGCAGAGCACCGGCGAGCGCCCCGGCGCTGTTGAGCGAGAGATCCTTGAGGCTCGTGACGCGTATCGGCACGGAGGCCTGCATCAGCTCCATCGCGAGTGAGAGCGCGGCGCCCGTGACCGTCGCGGCAACGAGGCCTGCAACGAACCCGAACCGGGGCTCCACGAGCAGCGCGACGCAGAAGCCGAAAGGGAGGTACAGCAGCACGTTGTTCAGCATCTCGCTGCGTCCGGCGCGGGCCCAGTGCAGCTGCCCGAGCGCCTCGAGCATCGTGGGACCGTCCTCGGCGAAGCGGAACGGGTACAGCGACACGTACACGATGAGCGCGACCACGACCGCGAGCAGCAGCGGCGCGGCGAAGTGCGAGCGGCTCGCCATCAGATGCGCAGGCTCACGTAGTGATCCACGAGCAGAGCCGCGAACAGCAGCATCAGGTAGTTGATCGAGTAACGGAAGACCGTCATCGGCAGATGGGCCGGCGCATCGGGCCGGCGCAGCGCGATCGCGTGACGGACGAAGACGAACCCGAGCACGACCGCGGCGCCCAGGTAGATGAGCCCGGTCATGCCCGTGAGGTACGGCAGCAGCGTGACGATCACGAGCAGGATCGTGTAGAGCAGGATGTGCAGGCGCGTGAACTCGACTCCATAGGCCACGGGCAGCATCGGAATGCCGGCCTTGACGTACTCCTCGCGCCGGGCGATGGCGAGCGCCCAGAAGTGCGGCGGCGTCCAGGCGAAGATGATGAGGAACAGCAGCAGCGCATAGGGCTCGACGTGCCCTGTAACGGACGTCCAGCCGAGAACCGGGGGAGCCGCTCCGGCCGCGCCGCCGATCACGATGTTCTGCGGCGTGATGTGCTTGAGCCAGACGGTGTAGAGGACGGCGTAGCCGATCAGCGAGGTGAAGGTGAGCACGGCCGTGAGCGGGTTCACGAGAAACCAGAGCATCAGCATGGAGGCGACGCACAGCACTGCAGCGTAAGTCAGCGCCTGCGTGGTGGTCAGGTGCCCCGTCGGGATCGGCCGCAGCATCGTGCGAGCCATCTTGCGGTCGAAGCGGCGGTCAACGACATGATTGATGGCCGCGGCGCTCGAAGCGGCGAGCCCGATGCCGAGCGAGCCGAACACGAGTGCATCGAGGGGCGGCACCCCGGGCACGGCGAGAAAAATGCCCACCACCGCCGTGAACACGATGAGCCCGACGACTTTCGGCTTGCCCAGCTCGAAGTAGTCGCGCCAGGTCGCGAGTCTCTGGGTCTGCGTACGGGACTGTAGAGGCGGCATCGTGCTCGGTGGCGACAGCGGCGACGTGCCGGTCATCGCTTCTCGGCCGGCGGGAACAGGAATCGCAGCATCGCCACCATCGCCAGCACCAGCAGGGCCGCCACGGCGTTGTGCGCGGTCGCAAGCCAGAGCGGGAATGTCTGCAGCACCATCACCGGGCCGACGATCCACTGTACCAGCAGGACCAATCCCAGCGCTGCGCCCGCCATCCTGACGGCGCGCGACTGTCCGGTGCGCACCGCCTTCCAGGCAACGAGTGCGAGCAGCAGCGCCGTGACGACCGCTCCGATGCGGTGTGTGTAATGAATCGCAACGCGGGCCGGGTGGTCGAGCACCCCGCCCTCGTAGTCGATCCCGAGGCCGCGCCACAGCACGAATGCGTCCTTGAAGTCCATGTCCGGCCAGTAGGAGGCCTGGCAGGTCGGGAAGTCCGGGCAGGCGACGGCCGAGTAGTTCGAGCTGGTCCATCCACCCAGCATGATCTGCAGTGCGAGTACGCCGAGGCCGACGACCGCGAGCGAGCGCAGACCCCGCTCCTGCTCCGGCCGTGATGTTTTCTGCACGTCGAAACTGAGCCACCAGAGCAATGCCAGCGTCGTGAGTCCGCCGGCGAGGTGTGCCGTGACGATCGCGGGTTTGAGCAGCAGCGTCACCGTCCACATGCCGAGCATCCCCTGGAAAATCACCAGCAGCACCAGCAGCGCCGGCAGGCGCGTGGGCTGCGCAGGATCGTGGCGGTTCCGCAAGGCCAGGAACGCGATCACGATGATCAGCAGCCCCAGGGTCGAGGCGAAATAGCGATGCACCATTTCCTTGAGAGCTTTATCGGGTTCGAGCGGCCGATCTGGGTAAGCCGCATTGGCCGCGTCGGCGTTCTCGACCGCCTGCCCGACGGTCAGGTGCCCGTAGCAGCCGGGCCAGTCAGGACAACCGAGCCCGGCGTCGCCGAGCCGGGTCCAGGCCCCGAGCACCACGACGGTGAGCGCGAGCAGGGAACCGAGCAGACAAAGGCGTCGAAACCAAGTGAGTCGCATGACGTTACCCGATGTGTGAAAGTCGGAGCAGTCTCTTGAGGTCTGTGAGCAGCGCCTTGTCCGGCGCGCCGGACGAGTAGCTCAGCACGAGGTTGCCGAGCGGATCGATGACGTAGATTCGCCCGGCGGTCGCCGCAGGCTCGCCGTCGTAGGTCGGGAACGGCGCAAGCAGAGCACCCGCGTCCGGGCCCGCGAGCCGGGCGATCAGCAGGTCCGGGTGCTCGCTTGCGAAGTATGCCCGGTCGCAGCAGTGCCCCGTGACCAGGAAAACGCGCTGCACGCGGTCCATGTCCTTATTGATTGCGCGGTGCGACTGACGCATGAGGTGGAGTGCCTCGCGGCAACGGGCGTCGCAGGCGCCGTCTCCGATGAAGAGCATCGTCCACTTGCCTCGAAGGAACGCCTCGCCCGTCGGTGTTCCGTCCGCCCGAGGCAGGGACACCGCCGGCAACGGGCGGACCGGGTCGAGCAGGTCGCCCATGTTCGTCCCGCCGGACGGGCGCCAGGCTCCGTTGCCGTAGTAGAGCCAGAACGCGACGACGAGCGGCACGAAAAAAAGTGCCGCGAGAGCGAGCAGCTGTCGCTGGCCGCGGCGGCGGTCGGCCGTGTCGGGCGCGTTCACGAGCCGTGCACCCCGGTCGGTTCTGCGCGCCTCAGGCCGAGGGCGATGAAAATGACCAGCGCGGCGAGCGCCAGCGCGAACCACTGCATCGCGTAGCCGAGGTGCCGTTCGGGCGGGAAGCCCAGCGCCGGCCGCCAGACCCTCTGGTAGCCATCCGGGTTCGATGCGTCGAGGAGCAGGATGCGCGACTCGACGGGCTCGCCGAGGGCGGCCTCGAGATCCGCCGCGCGTGGAAAGTTGAGCACGCGTGGCCAGCTCCCCGTGCCGGGTGCCTGCGCCGGGCCGAGTCGCAGCCCCGGCACCGGCAGCTGGTCGAGGCGTCCGCCGACGGTGCGCGGGCCGGTTCCCACGTCGATGATCGGCAACCGCTCCCGGCTTGGACCGAGCGGTACCCAGCCGCGGTCCACCAGCAGCAGCTTCGCGGCGCCGTTCCTGCGCAGCGGCGTCAGCACGCGGTATCCGGGGCGACCGGTGCTCGACGGCATGTTGTCGAGCAGGACCTGTCGCGCGGGCTCGTACCGGCCACGGATGGTCACGTGCTGATATCGCGGCAGTTCGTCCACCGTGACGCCCTCGAGGACGACGCTGCTGGCCGTGCCGCGCGCGAAAGAGTCGATCATCGCCTGCTTTTCGCGAGCGCGCCCGATCTGCCACCAGCCGAGGCTCACGCAGGCGGCGAGCACGGCGATCGTCGCCACGATGGCCCAGGCCCGCGGCGCGAACACCCGGTTGCCGATCGCGAGGGTCATCTATAATCGCCGCCCTTCGCCGGTGCCCGCACAGCCATGCTCAAGATCCTCATCCTCCTCGTCCTCGCCGCCATCATCGTGAGCCTGGGCTCCGGTCTCTTTCACCTGGTCAAGGACGAGGGGCAGTCGAAACGCATGGTCAATGCGCTGACGATACGCATCGCTCTTTCGGTGCTTCTCTTCGTGCTGCTGTTCGTCGCCTGGAAGGGCGGCCTCATCCGGCCGCACGGAATTACGCCGTAGCCTGCAAATTCTATCCCGCCGACGCCCCGGGCGCCCGCGGCCGGCGCTGTGCCGCGCGTGGTCCCGGAAACAGGAACGGCCGCCCCGGGGCGGCCGTTCTCGTCTTCTCGGCGCGCGGAGGCGCGTGCCGGCGCTACAGCCAGTAGACGAAGATGAACAGGCCCAGCCACACCACGTCGACGAAGTGCCAGTACCAGGCCACGCCCTCGAAGGC
>Ga0114938_1001426_pt1 | contig 16199 bp, 11 predicted proteins | sample AshMeaBigSpring_FD_88675 | JGI IMG/M metagenome (GOLD analysis project Ga0114938, IMG submission 88675) | Groundwater microbial communities from Big Spring, Nevada to study Microbial Dark Matter (Phase II) - Ash Meadows Big Spring | ecosystem: Environmental > Aquatic > Deep subsurface >...
CTCCCGAGCCTCGCCCTCCCGAGCCTCGCCCTCCCGAGCCTCGCCCTCCCGAGCCTCGCCCTCCCGAGCCTCGCCCTCCCGAGCCTCGCCCTTCCGAGCCTCGCCCTCCCGAGCCTCGCCCGCCCAGCAGCGCCGACGTTCCTGGCCAATCCCCGCTCAGCGGCTCTCCGACGGCCCTCTCCCGCTCCCTCCCGAACAGGGCTGGGGTGAGGGCAAATTGCTTGGGCGCCGCGACCATCAACATCCCTCACCCTGTCCACTCCCAGGGGCAGAGGGTTCTCGGGTGCGCATTCAGCGAACGCGGAAGCTGGCCGCCACCGGGTTGTGGTCCGATCCGCCGGCCGCCGCGCTGCCTGGCAGAATCCGGAAGGAACGGGGCACGTAGCGCCGCGCCATGGCTGGCGAGGCGAAGAGAAAATCAATCATCCCCTCGTACGGCGGACGGTTGTAGGTGATTCGCTCGTCGGGCGCCAGCTCGTCGACGAACGACACCAGGGCCGTGGCGCCGCTCCCCAGGACGGCCTGCACCATCGCGCTGTCGAACGCCGAGTTGAAGTCACCGGCGACTACGAACAAGGCGCGGGGGTCGTTTCGCAGCAACTCATCGAGCACGCTTCGCGTCAGCCGCGCCTCGGCCAGGCGCAGGACGTCGCTGTCAGGGTCGCTGCCGGCGGCGCTCTTGAGATGCACCACGAAGATGTCGAACTCCACGCCGCTTTTCGGTTGCAGCCGCACGCGCAGCAGGTCCCGGCGGAGGGTGCGCGGGACGCCTTGCTCGTCGGGAAAGGCCAGGTGTCGATACGACGTCACCGGCCCGACGGGAATCCGCGACAGGAGGGCCACGTCGACTCCCCGGGCATCGTTGCCCTCGAAGTGCACGACGTGCCGGTAATCAAGCTCGGCCAGCAGCACGCGGTTGAACTGTTCCAGCACGCCCCGATTCTCGACCTCCTGCAGGGCCAGCACGTCCGCATTCAGCTGCCGGATCGTGGCGGCCAGCTGCGCCCGGTCGGCCCGCGAACCGGAATGCGTCGTCTCATCGCGGGTGTAGGGATCGTCAAAGTCATCCAGCAGGTTGAGTACATTGAAGGTGGCCAGGGTGATGACGTCGCCCACGACGCGGCGGGCCGGGGGGGGTTGCGTCGCGGCCGCGGGCAGCGGTGCGCCGTCCGCGAGGATGCTGACCGCCTCGGGTGATTCGATCGCGATGTTGAGCTCGCCCTGGAACAGGTACAGCTCGCCGCGGACGCGGATCGTTTTTCCGGCCAGGGCGGTCTCGGGCGGCACGGGAAACTTCCGCGCCACGCTGTTGCGGACAAAGGCGGTCACCTGTCCCGCGCGCGGGTCGCGGGGAAACCGCAGGTAGACATGACCGCGGGCGCTCTTGCCCGCCGAGACCACCGGTCCGACGAGAATTACGTGCTGTCCGAGGAAATCGGCTGCCTGGTCCCAGGTGATGGTCGACGGCTGGTCCGCGCCTCTCTCGGCCGAGGGACGAGCGATCGCGGCGGGCCGTTCGGACGTGCCGGGCCCCTCCGGCGGCACGGGGCGGCAGCTCGCCGAAAGGGCCAGCACGACGATCCAGCCGACCCGTCGGCCGCGCCGTCGCCGGAGCGGGCCGATGCGCCCTGGATCGCCGTAGGGGGGCGTCATGACGGAATGCCTGGCATGGGTAGGCGGGTGGGGACTCACGCGGCCCGTGTGCAAACAGGGTAACCGTTCACATCCCGGCTGAGCATTTCGCCGGATTCGCGGGGGTCATTTACATGTTTTCGGCCTGCGCGTCTTCGCCGGGTCGGGCGGATGGGCCGAAAAATGTAGCAGACCCCGGCCCGTGAACGGTTACGCAGACAGGGTACACGGCAGGCGAACGAGCAACAACGGAAGATGTGGGGCGGGGCCCCCGACGTGCCAACAGCGATGTTGCTCGGTTATAATCAAGGACCGGTTCCCTGCCGCGCCGCCCGGCGGGCGCGGCCCGGTTGAGTTGCCGCGGCGGAAATCGTCCGCCACCCGCCGAAATCCCCCTTCCCGCCGGTCGGCCGCGGTGGTCGGGGTCATCCCCTCGCGAGGGTTGTGGACCCCGATTCCTGGAGCGGATCGACGCCTTTTCCTGTGGGAGTCAGAACCGATGCGTAGTGCGATACGCATGATCGTGCTGGTGACGATCGTGGTGACGGCGTCGGCCTGCTGGTTGAGCCGTGGATTCTCCGACGAGGAGCGTGGGGAGGTGACCGTCTTCATCCCTGACAATCCCCGTTTTGCCGCCTATGTGCTGCGGATTCAACCGAATGACAAGCTCGTGCGCATCAAGCGCAGCGAGCCGGTCTACCTGGCGCTGCTGGGCCGGCACGGCATCGAGCAGAAGTACCGTCGCGAGGCGCTGGCGGCTCTTGCGGCGAGCCGCAAGACGGCTCCGCTCCAGCAGCTGCTGGAGGTCATCGCGCAGTTGGACCAGGACGGAATCACGGTCAATCCGACCGAGGAGGGCACGCCCGATCCGACCGAGGAGCAGCTGGCCGAGGTGATGCGGCAACTGGGCGAACTGGTTTGGGAGGCGCCTCCCGCCGAGCTGGCGGCCAGCCGGGACAAGCTCATGCAGCTGGCCACCGATGCACAGCACGCGGCCTCGCGCCAGGTGGGCTATGCCGGGCTGCTGCGCGCGGACGCCGGGGTGGAGGCGGCCTGGAAGTCGGCCGAGGAGCGGGAGCAGCTCGTCGACCTGCTCGGGGCCGTCACCCTGCTGCCGGATCAGAACCTCCGCCGGGCGGTCTATCCGCGGCTGCAGCCGTTGCTGGCCGAGGGAACGCCCGATCCGGTGCGTGTGGCCGCCGTCCGGGCCGTGGTTGACATTCCGGGCCACGAGGCCGAGACGTTCGCCCTCCTGGCGCCGCTGGCCAGCCACGACGCACTGCGCGCGGCGGTGCTCGATGCGCTGGGAAGGCTGCCGCCCGCCAGCTGGCCGCGGACCGAGGTGCCGGTGCTGGCCGATGCGCTGGTCGCCTGGCTGGAGTCTTTGCCCGCGGCCGAGCGGACGGGCGCCACGGGCCAGGAGGCCGCCCGTCTTGCCGAGCGCCTGGCGTCCGTGCTGCCCGCGGCAGAAGCCCAGCGCGTGCGGGATCGGCTGGCGGCCCTGGCCGTCCGCGTGATTACCGTAAAGACCGTCCTCGAGGAGATGCGGTACGACACGCCCGTGATGGTCGTCCGCGCAGGCTCGCTCCTGGAGATTGTGCTCGTCAACGAGGACAACACCCCGCACAACCTGGTGGTCACGGTGCCCGGCTCGCTGGAGGATGTCGGGGTCGCCGCCGAACTGATGGCCACCGCTCCCGGTGCCGCCGAGCGGCACTATGTTCCCGACATAAACCAGGTGTTGTTCGCCACGAAGATGCTGGAGCCGCGCCAGTCGGAGCGGCTGTCGTTCACCGTCCCGGGCACGCCCGGAGTATATCCGTGCGTCTGCACCTTTCCCGGCCACTGGCGGCGGATGTATGCCGCCCTCGTGGTGGTCGAGAACGTGGACGATTATCTGGCCAGGAACGATCCGCTGCCGGCCGCGGAGGATTTGCTCGGTGCCCCCAAGGTGGTCCAGGAATGGGTCCTGGACGATCTGGCCCCCCACCTGGCGCAGCTGGGCGCGCAGCGGTCCTTCGAGAACGGTGCCCGCCTTTTCCAGCGGTCCTCGTGCTCGTCCTGCCACCGCATGCAAGGGCAGGGGGGGAACATCGGGCCGGAGCTGACCGAGGTACAAAAGAAATACAAGCCGCACGAGGTGCTGCAGGAAATCATCGAACCGTCCCTGCGGCTGGAGGAGAAGTACGCGGGTGTCGTGATCCAGACCGAAGCCGGTAAGGTCGTGCGCGGCGTGGTGGTCCTGGAGAACGACGCGGAGGTCCATCTCAAGGAAAACCCGTTGGTCGATTGCGAGACGGTCGTGGTACGCAAGGACGAAATCGCCGAACGGATCGCCTCCCGCACCTCGCCGATGCCGGCGGGATTGCTGAATACCCTGCACCCGGAGGAGATCCTCGACCTGCTGGCCTATGTCCTGGCCGGCGGCCAGCCGGACCGTCCACCCTATTTGCAGAAATGATGGCCTCGGGCCGGTCTTCGCGGCCGGCCGCTGCCAGCCACCGCCGTGGATCTGGGCTCCCCACTGGACCTGCTCCTGCAACCGGCCGGGATTTCCGCCTCCGCCGTGGGGATCGTGGTGGTCGATCACGGTTCGCGCCGGACCGAGAGCAACGAGTTGCTGTTGGAGGTGGTCGACCGGTTCGCCCGGAGCGGGCCTTTTTCGATCGTCGAACCGGCGCACATGGAGCTGGCCGAACCGTCCCTCGCCACCGCGTTCGGGCGCTGCGTCCAGCGGGGTGCGCAGCTGGTCGTCATCCACCCGTATTTCCTGCTGCCCGGCCGGCATTGGGACCAGGACATACCGGCGCTGGCGGCTCAGGCGGCCCGCGCGCATCCGGACGTGCGGTTCCTGGTCACGGCCCCCCTGGGCTTGCATCCGCTGATGCTCGAAGTCATGCGGCAGCGGATCGAGCACTGTTTGGCGCGGACACTGGGCGATGGTGCCGCATGCGCCGCGTGCGAGGGGACGCAAGGCTGCACGCTTCGGCCGGTCCGTGTGCCGGACGACGGCGCCACCGGTCCCCGCCCGCGGGGCGGATAAGTCGCGGGCCAGCAGCCGGTCGGTCCCGCCAGCCCTCCGCGGTCGGTTGACGGACGACGCGGGTTACGCCTAAATAAGAAGTGCATCCGTCTGGAGGGTTCAGGGATCTGGCTCCCGTTTCGGCGTTGACCACCCCGCGCCGGCCTGGCCCCGCTGCCGAACAAGGTGCCTGACCCGCTTCGATTCGCCCGGCGAGCCGTTGATGCCAGGCTCCGAGGGCCTGTTTCTCGAGCGCAGCCGGGGCGATGATCCCACGCCGATCCCTCAGCCTGCCGATCGTGCTCGCGATCGTGATGATCGTGATGCTGGTGTTGCTGACCGTGGGATGGGTCCTGCTGGCCGTGCGCGGGGCCCTGTCCCATGCCCGGTTCGCGCCCCTCTACTGGACGCTCCTCTCGGTGGGCACGACCCTGATCGTGCTGGTGGTCGTGGGGGTCATCCTCTACCTGACGCTCTCGATCAAGGCGATCAACCTGAATCAGCGGCAATCGAACTTCATCGACAGCGTGACGCACGAGCTGAAGTCGCCCATCGCCTCGCTGAAACTGTACCTGCAAACCCTGGCCCGTCATCCGGTCAGTTCCGAGGTGCGGGGGGAGTTCGTCCGCTCGATGCTCGAGGACGTCGAGCGTCTGGACGCACTGATCAACCACTTGCTCGACGCCGCGCGGGTGGACAAGATGGCGGCGGAGGCCGAGCGGGAGGACGTGGAGCTCTCCGAGCTGCTGGCCCAATGCGTCGAGACCGTCTGCCTCCAGTACCGGCTGCCTGCGGAAGTCGTGCGGCTGGAGACCTGCCCCTGCACCGTGCGGGCCCGCCGGGTGGACCTGGAACTGGTGTTCCGCAACCTGATCGACAACGCCGTGAAATACGCGGGGGACCCACCCCGGGTTTGGGTCTGGCTCGGCATGCCCGACGACCAGCTCTGCCTGGCCAGGATCGCCGACAACGGGCGGGGCATTCCGCGCAAACTGCGACGGAAGATCTTCGGCCGCTTCGTGCGTCTGGGAATGGAACTGGAGCGGAAGAAACCGGGCACCGGGTTGGGGCTGTACATCGTGCGGACCGTGGTCCGGCAACTGCGCGGCAGCGTCCGCGTCAGCGACCGCGTCGATGGCCCGGGCACCATCTTTGAAGTTCGTTTGCCGGCCCGAGCCGCGCGGGCCGGCGATCAGGCGGACGACGCTGCCCCGCGCCCCACGCAGGCCGCGGAGACTGCATGAGCCACGCCCGCGAACATCCGCTGCTCCACAACCGCCGCCCGGGGCCCCAGGCCCATATCGTGGTCGTCGAGGATGAGGAGCACCTGGCCCGGGGCATCAAGTACAACCTCGAGGCCGAGGGGCACCGGGTGACCTCCCTGGGGGACGGCGATGCGGCGCTCCGCCTCATCACCCACGCCGAAACCCCCGTCGACCTGGTGATTCTGGACCTGATGCTGCCGGGCATGAGCGGCTATGCCGTCTGCGAGAACCTCCGCGCCTCGGGACACGAGATGCCGATCCTGCTGCTCAGCGCCCGCACCCTGGCCGAGGATCGGGCCCGCGGCTTCGACGTCGGCGCGGACCAGTACCTCACCAAACCGTTCGATCTGGACGAACTCCTCAGCCGCGTGAAGAACCTGCTCTGGCGACACCGGCAGCGGGCGCGGCGGCTGGCGGCGGAGCCGCCGCTGGCGCCGACCTTCGAATTCGCCCAGGCCCGCATCAACTTCGAAACGTTCGAGGTCGTCGTCAACGACCAGCCGGCCCGGCTGACCCGGCTCGAGATCAAGCTGCTCGAGTACTTCGTCCGCCACGAGGGGCGCGTGATTCCCCGCCAGGAACTCCTGGAACAGGTCTGGGACATGCCGGGCCACCTGCAGACGCGGGCGCCCGACCAGTTCATCCGCCGCCTGCGGAAGCTGTTCGAGCCGGATCCGGCCAACCCCCGGCACTTCCTCACGATCCGCGACGCCGGCTACCGCTTCGTGGCCGTCCCCGCGGAGAATTGAATGCCGATCCCCAGCCGGGGACGGCGCCAGATCGGCGAGGTTTCCTCGCTGGGTAACCGTTCACAGGCCGGGGTCTGGCTCATTTTTCGGCGGGAAGACGCCCGCGCTCGGCACGAACGTGTCCGCCGAAAAATGTGCCTGACCCCCTGGGGTGCAGCAGATCAGACGTCCAGCCCGTGCGGTTACCCTCGCTGGATAGCGCCCCGGCGGACGGCCCGCCACCGTCCGCGCAATGCCGACGCGGCTGGGCCGGGACCGCGCGCCCGGCAGAACGGCCCCGCGTACCCCACGCACGCCTCAGGCCGCGTCCCGCGTCGCCGACCGCTGCTTGTAGTCGACCACGTCCCAGGCCAGGCCCAAACGCTCCAGCAGGCGGATCGTGCGGAACGTCAGGTCAAGCTCCCACCAGCGATGCCCGTGCAGCGCCATCCGGGGATAGGCGTGGTGGTTGTTGTGCCAGCCCTCGCCGTGCGTGAGCAGGGCCACCCACCACAAGTTGCGGCTGTTGTCGGTCGTCTCGTAGTTGCGGTATCCCCACATGTGACTGGCCGAGTTGACGAACCAGGTGCTGTGCAGCACGAACACCAGCCGCACGAAGACGCCCCACACGAGAAACGAGACCGCCAGCGGCGTGCCGCCCCACAGGTAGCCCAGCCCGTAGAGGGCGCCCGCCAGTGCGAAATGCCACAAGAGGAACGTCCGGCCCAGGAACCGCATGACCGGGTCCCTCTGCAGATCGGGCGCCCAGCGCCGGATATGGGCCTCCTGGTCCGCGCCGCGCAAGGTCACGGCCAGCCAGAACACATGGCTCCACCAGGGACCGTCGTAAGGCGAGTGCGGATCGCCAGCTTGATCGCTATGGGCGTGATGCTTCCGGTGGTTCGCCACCCAGTCGATCGCGGTACCTTCGCCCGCCAATCCGCCGATCCACGCGATCAGCCACCGCACGGGACGGTAGGTGGAAAAGCTGCCGTGCGTGAGCAGCCGGTGATAGCCCAGGCAGATACCGACGCCGCCCGTCAGCCAGGAGAGAAACAGCACGAGGACCAGGGCCTGCCAGGTAAACGTGAACGGGGCCGCGATCAGACCGACGTGCAGCCCGATCAGCCAGAACAGGGTCGGCCAGGCCACCTGCTCCTTGCCGCCCCAGCCGCCGCGACCGGCAGGGTCCAGGCTGCCCGCCGCGCCCGCGGTGGCCGGGGCCAGGCTGACGTCGTGCGGTGCCGCTTGCGACGCGAGGCGCGCCTGGTCTTCCAAGGCAACATTCCATGGCGCCTGATCTGGATCGTTGACGCTGCCATCCGCGAGACGCGGGGACGGGTCGACAGTCGAGGGGGTCAGGGTCATCTGTTGAACTCCGGGATTGGCGATCGGGGGGAAGTCCAGGGTATGCTGCGTGCAGCCATAGGATGCTGGCACCGGCCCAACTTCCGCCTGGCGGACCGTGACGACTGGGTCGCGGCACACCGGCAAATTGCCGCCCGCAGAGAACTTATCGCAGGATGCCTGCTGGCTGTAAACAGCTTCGGGCAGCGGGGCGTTCCCGCTGTGTCGCGGCGCCGTAAAAGTTGTGTAATAGTGCCGCCGGGCACCCGGGCGGGCCAGGCCCGGCAACCGCGTCACCAGGCAGACAACCTCCTACTGACCAAGAACTTGGCGACCCATCCGCCCCCTGCGTCCGCGCCGCTGCCGACCCTTGGCCCTGCCCGTGCCGGCTGGCGTGACACCGGTTGGGGCTGGTCCATCGTCCGACCGATCAACGCGACCAGGCCGGCATGCGAGGCGCCCATGTTGCGGTCATTCTGGATAACCTGGCGGCTGGCGGGGGTCGAGTCGAACTTCTCGCCGGCGATCCTTCGCTGGAACACGCGGACATTGACGCCGCAGTGAGCTCTGCGGCTGAACTGACGCGCGAGCGGGTCGTTCCCATTCGCACGGGGGCCCTGGAGATTCGCGTCGCCCCGGGCGATGCGCACACGGTGCGTAACGCCCCGCTGCGCGCGGTTCCCGCGCGCGGCCGGGGACGCCTGGCCATCGAGGTCACGATCACCCATGACGTCCCCCCCACCCAGCAATACGAGCAGGCGGGGATTACCTGGTACCACAACGGCAAGCCCGTTCTCAAGCTGGTCCAGGAGCTTGTCGATGGTCACCTGATGATCATCCCGGGCCGCGCGCGGCTGGACAGCCAGACGGTCCAGTTGCGGCTGATTGTGACGGCGGACCGCTGGACCGCCCAGTATCGCCCGGATGCGCAGGGCGATTTTCTGCCGGCCGGCGAGGGCACGCTGCCGCCGCCCGGGAACGACCAGGTGAGCCTCCAGTGCTACCACGGTCCGCCCGACGGCGAGCACTGCATCCGCTTCGATGACTTTCGCATCCGGCGGCTGGCCGATTGAAGCTGTCCAGGGTTCGCGTCGTTGGCGGACGCGGGGCCGGAGAGACTCGTCCGGAAGCGTGGGCGGCTGTTGTACGGGTCGCCGTGTGGACGCCTTCGGCCTCCCGGCCAACCGAACCGCGCGTGGGCCACGAACGGGCAAGATGGACAGCGGCACACGCTCAGTGGCCTTGCGTGATCCTGGGAAATTCGGGATGTGCTAACCAGACTTGCGCGATCCTGGGAGGGCGAGGCTCCTGCCGAGCCAGCGCGTACAGCGGGCTCTCGGCTCGGCAGGAGCCTCGCCCTCCCGGTATCACGAAACCCTATTTAGCGCGCGCCGCTCGGCTCCGTCACAAGCGCCTGCGACGACTGCACCCGCTCGGGCGGCAGCCGCGGGGCCTCAACCAACTCGTTGATCGCGCCGGGACGCTTCCGCAATTCGAAGGCGTCGTACAGCTCGCCGGTGGCCGTCCGCGCCTCGTACCGCAGCGTGTCGCCGTCCAGGTGGACGACCTGGTACAGCTGCGTGTCCTCCGCCGCACGCACCATGAACGGTTTGCGATCCAGGCGGTACATCTTGGGGCCGCTGACCGAGACCACGTAGACCGTGCCGGTATCCGCGTCCACCTTGGTCACCCCCGTCGGCACGTTCCTGACCGTCTGGGCTGCCGGCGGGACTTCCAAGCCGGTCCGCCCGTACGTGTGATCGTGTCCCTGCAGGACGAGGTCGACACGATGCTTGTCGAAGATCGGCTTCCAGGCCGCGCGTAGTTCCGGGTTGTCCCGCCCACTGCCCGTGGAAAAGACCGGGTGATGGAAGGTGCAGACGACCCAAGGAGACTGATTGGAGGTGAGCACGGTGTCCAGCCACTCGGCCTGGACATCCAGCTGCTGATTACTGTTCAGGCCAATGATCCGCACGTTCTGATAAACGAGCGTATAGCAGGTTTCCTCCAGTCCGGCCGGACCGTTCTCCGGGAGCGTGAACTGCGGTCGCCAGTGGTGCGACAGGCGGCGCCCGCCCGGGAAGCGTGTCGCTTGTTCGTGGTTTCCCGGGACCGGAACGCTGGGCAGCATGGCGTTCAGCCAGTGGCCGGCCTGGAACCACTCGCCCCACTCGGCATCGCTTTCCGCGGCGTTGATCAGGTCGCCCGCGTGAATCATGAAGCGAGCTTGCGGGGCGTCGCGGTAGGCCTGGCGGATCACGCGCGACCAGAGCGAGCGGAGGTCGTTCTGGGCATCGCCAAAATAGATGAAGGCAAAGGGCTCCGGCTCCTGGCTGGCCGTGGTGAACTGAAACCACTCGCTCCAGTTCGTCCCGTCCCCCACGCGGTAGGCGTAGGTCGTGGACGGCTGCAACTCGGTGAAGTTCACCGAATGGAAATGGGCCTCGTTCAAGTCGGTCTGCAAGGGCTGCGTGACGGCGGAAACTCGCCGCGCCTTGGACGGGAACCCCGGTCCGGCCTCCGCGACCGCAATCTCCGCCCACGCCTTGCGAACCTGGGTGGCGGTTCGCCACGTCACCGCCTGGGAACTGGCCGGGTCTCCGGCCCAGGTGAGGATGATCCGATCGGGCAGAACCGTGGGTTGGTGGACCTCGGCCGGCCTGACGCGCCGTGGCGGCTGGTGGTCGCCTTCATGCGCCACCGTCCACTCCAGCCCGGCCACCCCCAGCTCCCAGAGCAACACCAGGAGGGCAAACGAGCAGACCGTCCGACGTGCCTGACGGCATTTCATGCAAGCTGCTCCTGCCGCGTGCACGCCGTCGCCGCTCCGCCCACGGCTCTCAGGCACCGCCGGGCGACTCGCCCGCGGTGTCGCCCAGCCAGGTAGCCGTTCACAGCCCGGTGGAGGATCTTGCCTGATTCCAGGGGGTCAGGTCCATGTTTTCGGCCAGCGTGTATCTGCGAGGTCGAGTTTGTCGGCCGAAAAATGGACCAGACCCCGACCCGTGAACGGTTACCCAAGCCAGGCGAGGTCCCCACCGAAAAGATCCTCGGCGACGGACCGCGACGGTCGGTTGGTATCGTCCGGGGCATCGGCCAGCTCCCGGAACAAATCGTCGCGCCGTGCGGCAGAGGCGAGCGCTGTCCGGACAGGTGCGCAGCTCGCCGCGTCCCGCGGGCGATGGACGCCGAGCAGTTTTCGCGGCGTTACGTCCTTGGACTCGGTACCCAGGGGCAGCCGCTGGCCGGCCTGCCGCTCCGCCGGTTCCCCCACGAGAGCACCGGCCGACCCCGTGTGCATCCGCGCATCCACGACCGACACGGCTAATCCGTGTAGTTCGTGTTCATGCCCATCATGGTCGTGGTCGTGTCCAGCCGGGTGGTCCGCCCGTTCCTCCGGTCCCTCAAAGTACCAGAACGGATCGGCAATGGCGATCGGGGCGTCGCTCGCGGGGATATTCTTCGGCTTTCCGCCGGAGTCGTCATTGAGGATCGTACCCGTGCCAGTTCCGTTGCCCAACGTGGCATTCGTGGGATTGGAGAGAACCACCGAGAACGTTTCGTTCGGCTCGACGGTATTATCGCCCACGATCACGACATTGATCGTGCGTGTCGTCTGGCCGGCGTCGAACACCACCGTGCCGCTGGCGGACTGGTAGTCGTTATTGGCGATCGTGGCCGACCCATCGGCGGTGGCAAAGTTCACGGTCACGGCCTGCGCCGCGGCGGCCGACAGCGTCAGGGTAAAGGTCATGTTTGTCAGCTGGGGCGTCCCGGCGTTCCGTCCCTTGGTATTAAACTTGCCTTCATTCACACTGACGCTATTGATCGAGATCACGGGGGCGGGTGGAGCGTCGTCATCCAGAAGCGTGCCGATACCCTGTCCATCGGCGATCACGATTCCCACAGGATTGCTCAGCACCACCGAAAACGTTTCGGGGCCCTCGTAGTCGCTATCGTTCTGCAGCGTGACGACAACGGTCGCCTGGGACTGGCCCGCCAGGAAGGTTGCGATCCCGCTGGCGGCCACGTAATCCGGCCCGGCCGTGGCGGAGCCGTCGACCGTGGCCCAGGCGACCGAGCTGGTGGTCGTCGCCGGAGCGGAGAGGGATAACGTGAAGCTGATTGTCTCCGCCGATTCGGCGGCGCTGGCATCGGCAATGCTCACGGAGCGAAGGGTGCCGGGATCGACCACGGTGCCGGTGATCGTGTAGGAACCAAGGCTGGCGTAGTCGGAGTAGCCGGAGGGCGGGTTCGACCCCGGCGAGCCCCAGCCCGTGCCGTCCACGTGCAGATAGTACTGGCCGGCGGCCAGGTTCAACGACAGACTGGCGCTCAGGCTCGTGCTGGAGTTCGCGGTCGCCATCAACTGGCCGCCGCTGTTGTACAATTCCGCCTTGATGTCCAGGTTGGGCCCCGGCGTGAACGGCGCGATGTTCAGCGTGACCTGGCCCGCGCCGGTGGAAAAGGTGAACACGTCCACGTCCGCGGTCCGCTCGACGACGCCGCTGCCGCTGACCGACGTGCCCGAGACGCCTAACGGCGAGGCACCGTCGCTGGTGTTCGCATGATCGTCGGTCCGATAGCTGAAACCGTTGCCGGGGCCGGCGGTCCCCACGATCAGGGCCAGGTCATCTGGTCCGTCCCCGTAGTTGGCGCTGCTGCCGGCGTTGTTCGAGTTGTAGTACTCGCCGCGGTCCCACTGTGTGACGTTCTGGTAGTAGCCCACGCCCATGATCGAGGCCCAACCGGTCTCCCCGCTGCCGTGGCCCTCGTAGTAGGTGGTGCCGCTGGTCAAACCATCATGGGACAGGCCCAGGCTGTGGCCGACCTCGTGGCTGGCCGCCTCGGCGATGCTCTTGCCGCCCGTGGTGTAGACCCAGACCGGCGTGTCGCTGCTCCAGTTGAAGCTGTCAATGTAGGCGATGCCGCCGCAACCGCAGCGCTCGTTCGGGTCGGTGACCATCGCCGCCTCGTTGGTGACGATCACCCGGACCCCCCACTGGGCGTCGCCGGTACCTGACTTGCGCAGGGCCTCGACGTCCGGATCGACCGTGGTCACGTTCACGTTAAACGGACGGTAGTCCTCGGCGGTCCGTTTCCAGGCTTCCTCGATCCGTGCCAATTCGGTAGCGCTGAAATTGTTCGCATCCGAGTCGATATTGAACGGTTGCGCGACGAGCGTGGTTTGATTGTAGTAGCTGTTCCAGGAGGTACCGGTCACCGTCTGCCCGTCGAAGTCGAGGTAGATCGTGTGATTGGCCCCCGGCAGGCTGCTCAGCGCGGGCACGGCGGACAGGCAGAGGCGGGTTTCGAGCGATTCGAAAAACAGCTCTCGGCGACCGCTCCGAGCGGGCCGGCGACGTGCACCTTCCAAACGACGCGGGTGGCTCAACATGCGTGTACCTCAGTGTGAACGACCGTGGTCGATCGCGACCACAGGTCCCGGACTGCCCCGCCGAGAGTAGAATCGATGGCTCCGGCGAAGGGAAGCCCTGTCTGTCGCATCTCCGCAGAAAGCTGGTGCTTCCAAGGGGGGCAGGACCATGTTTTCGGCCTGCGCCTCTTCGCCAGGTAGGGCGGATTGGCCGAAAAATGGACCAGACCCCGGCCCGTGAACGGTTGCGCTTGGGCGCGGCGGTGGCAGCCGAAGGCGCGGCGGTGCGGGCGGGTCCGCCGTATCCGCCGACATCGGACCAGCCGCCAGACCGAGGGCGGCGACGGCCGCGAAGGCCAGGTGCGCGGCCTGTTTGCAGATTCCATTCCATCCGCGATCTGTCGGCTCACCGGGCCGATCAGCCCGAGCCGGTCGCGCGCGCCGCACGGATTCGGCGCCGCCACGCGTGCGGAGCTGCCGTCTATCGGGGGTATCGCCCCGCTGCTGGAGCGCGCTGGATGGCCTGCACATGGGTCCGTTCCCGTGGTCTCGAGAAGGTTGTCTGATTCCGGGATGATCTTGTATTTCCGGAACGTCGGTGCGTTTTCGGGACGTCTGTGTGTTTCCGCGACGTCTGTGCGTTTTCGGGACGTCTGTGTGTTTTCGGGAGGGCGAGGCTCCTGCCGAGCCGCCGAGCCGGTGCGCTGAGCGAATCTCTTGGCTCGGCAGGAGCCTCGCCCTCCCGAAAGCACGAAGCCCCATCTAGCGCATCGTCCAAGTTGAATTTTCGGATCAGCCGCCGGGGGCTCGCCCGCGGTCCATCCGCGAGAAACCGGGGGCTAGCGCCCTCCGGCTCATTGGCCGAACCAGAACTCTTGAAATGGACAGATCACTCGCGATCTGGCAGCTTGAACCTACCGCGTTGTCGCGGCGTCTGCGGGCAGGTCGGTGGCGGACGCGGCGATACACCACAGGCCCTCGTGCGTGCGAATGAACAGTTCACCGCGGGAAACGGCCAGCGACGAGTTGGTCGGTTCCCCCAGCGAGTTGACGGCCAGCTGCTTGAATTGCGGGGCGGCGCGGAATACGAACGTGTCCGCCGACTGGTTCAGCACGTAGATGCGATCGCCGCTGAGGATCATCGACGACCAGGAGCCGGAGCGGTCTCCGCCGCCAGCCAGTCGCCGGGCCCAGACCTCTTCGCCGCTGGCCAGATCGAGGCACTGGGCGATGCCGCGCATGTCGTGCAGGTACAGATGTCCCTCGTGAATGATTCCGGTTCCCAGCCGCAGGGGGCTGCGCGGCTGGTGCCAGAGCCGCCGGTTCGCGGTCACGTCCCCGCTGCCGCCCGGCCGCACGGCCAGTGAGGCACTGTGGTACCCGCCGAGCGCTACCAGGACCTGATCGCCCCAGATGGGCGAGGCATAGACGAGCGGTCCCAACCCGCGGCAGGTCCAAAGCAACCGGCCGCTGCGGGGCTCAAGTCCGCTCACACGCAGCGGAGTCAGTACGATCAGTTCATCCCGCTCCGGGACGCGGATCACCAGCGGCGTGCTCCAGGAGCCCCGCAGGGTTCGCGCCCGCTCGCGTTGTTGAGCGTCGGCCTCGGGCGGCCCCACCTCGCCGACCTCCTCCGGCGCCCCGTCCACCTCGGGCGCCGGCACGCCCCATTTCCAAACCGTCTGGCCGCTATGCTTGTCGACGGCGATCACGAACTCGTCGGGACCCGGCCCGACCGCCACGATGCACAACTCGCCAGAAAGGATGGGCGAGGCACCGTAGCCCCATTCGTGGGTGGGCGCCTCCAGGTCGTCCCGCTGCCAGAGCTTTCCACCGTCGAGGTCGTAGGCGTGAAGACCGGCGGCCCCAAACCACGCCACCACGCGCTGTCCGTCGGTGGCGGGCGACGCGGAGCAATACGGGTTGGTCGGGTGGGTTGGTTCCTTGTCGGCGTGTACGACCTCTGCTCGCCAAAGCTGCTTGCCATCTTCGCGGTCCAGGCAGACCAGCGTGCGGAGGTTATCGCCGGTTATCGGCTGGGTCAGCAGCACGCGATCGTCCCACACGATCGGGGTCGAATTGCCGGGCTCGGGCAACGCCACCCGCCACTTCACGCCCTGCGTGCGGCTCCAGGCGAGCGGCAGGTCGGTTTCGGACGTTACCCCTGTTCCCCACGGTCCGCGCCAGGCGGGCCAGTTCTCGCCCGCCGCCGGGCTGGTCGAGAGGACCATCAGCGGTGCCAACGCGGCGAGGGTCGCCAGCGATCGGGGGAGGGAAGCACGGCAGCGCAGCATGTGCGGAGGCTCCTGGGCGGGCGAAGCTGCTCTGGCCTGTGGTTCCGGTTCGCTTTGGCGTTACCGCAAGACGTTGGAGACAAATCTCATCAGGACGCGGGGCCTGGCGGAACGTAACCGCTCAGGGGGCGGGGTTTGGTCCATCTTTCGGCCGACCACCTCCACCACGCCCCCGCGTCTGGCCCGCAAACATCGACCTGACCCCGGGGAATTGAGGCATTTCTACTTCCGGGCTGTGAACGGATGCGGCGGAAACGTACGCGATGCAATTCCGCCGGCCGCTCATGATACAACGGGCGCGCACGGCCTGGAACCAAGCTGCGGGGACCTCCTGACCCGGACTATTCATCAACCAAACGAGTAAGGTTGCAAGGTGAAGCAGAGAAACAGGTTGTGGCCATTTTCCCAGAAACACCGCGCACATCAGCCGGCACGCGCTAGCGTCCGGTTCTCCCCCATTCCACCAAAACCGGACGCCAGCGCGCTTGCGGCTCATGAATAATCCGGGCTAACTAGAGCGGTACGATCTTGGGA
>Ga0114938_1001427_pt1 | contig 16197 bp, 11 predicted proteins | sample AshMeaBigSpring_FD_88675 | JGI IMG/M metagenome (GOLD analysis project Ga0114938, IMG submission 88675) | Groundwater microbial communities from Big Spring, Nevada to study Microbial Dark Matter (Phase II) - Ash Meadows Big Spring | ecosystem: Environmental > Aquatic > Deep subsurface >...
CCCGCGGCTGATCCGGCTGGCGAGCGGTTCGCGGCGTTAGGCCACGCGCCCGGATGAACCGCGGGCTAGCGCCCCGCGGCTGATCCGGCTGGCGAGCGGTTCGCGGCGTTAGGCCACGCGCCCCCGAGCCGGTGGAACACCTTTCTTACTCGACACAAATCTCCGGACCGCGCAACCGTTCGCGGGTCGGGGTCTGGTCCGTTTTTCGGCCGATCAACTCGACCTCGCGGATACGCGCTGGCCGAAAACATGGACCTGACCCCGTGGAATCACGGTTACCCGGCCGCTTATCGCCGCCGCGGGCGCGACGAGAAGACAGGTAAACCCGCGCGGATTTGCCGGTCGCGGCAGGCATACTGCTTTTTCCTTTCGCCCGGCGGCTGTGCAATTTTCCGATCGTCGGGACCTTGCTGGTCGATCCTAAATCACGGATCGATTCGGCACGTTGGTTTGCGGTGATCTGCTGCCGCCAAGTCCTCGGGATTCGAATCCCCGCGGACACAGCCGATCGCGAAGGGGGCCGCCCCTCATCAGCCGGGGGCTGCCCTTCAACCGTCGGGGGCCGGAGGGCCACTGGCTGGTCCCTTCCCGCCGCTCCCGGCCGCACCGTGCTTCCAACGCGACGGCGCCGATCGATCGTCTTGCACCCGCAACCCGTTTTTCGGAGGACAAAGGATGCTGCGCAAAGGAAGAGGCCTGGCCCTATTGCTCGCCGTCTCAGTTTCCGGCCCGGCCGGAGCGACACGCGGGGCGCGTGCTGCCGAGGAGTCGTCCGTCTACGCCCGCGCCACGGAGGCGCGCGCCCAGTCGATGGCGATCGAACCGGCCGCGACCACCGACTCGTCGCTGTTCAAGACGGCTTCCCACAGCTCTTACAGCCTGCTGGGCGACGCGCCCTGCAATGGTGAATGCGGCGGGAGCTGCACCAGCTGCCGCAGCGGTGGCCTGGTGGCGGGGGCCGAGGCCACGGTGCTGGTCGGGCACCGCGGCTCATTGGCCGTGACGATTCCGGCGGCGAATGTGTCCGATTTTGTAATCACACCGGAGTACGACGAGGAGGTCTCGCCGCGGTTTTGGATTGGCTATGAGGCCCCCAACGGATTGGGGTTCCGCGCGCGTTACTGGCTCTACGACCACGGGGCCAGCGGCACGAGCCTGCCCCAGATCGCCGATATCGATCTGCTCTCGAGCCTGGAGGCCGAGGCACTGGACGGTGAGTTCATGCAGACGGGAACGTTCTGCGACTGGGATGTCGAGTTCGCGGGCGGCGTCCGCTGGGGCAGGGTCGAGGAAGGGCTGACGCTGACGGGAGATATCGGCGACCCGGTCGAGGCCTCCCTGTTTCGCGACTTCGAGGGGATCGGACCGACCGTGGCGCTGTCCGTGCGCCGGCCGGTAGGTTGCCGCGGACTGTCGCTCGTGGGTGGAGCTCGGGCCTCGTTGCTGTTCGGCGACGACACGTTCACGATTCGCGAGAACGTCATCGGCTTGCTGGACAACATCAGCCTGGACGCCGAAGACACGGTGTTGAGCATCCTGGAGTTGCAGGTGGGCGTCGAGTGGCGGCGGGCGCTGGCCTCCGGCTCCTCCCTCTTTGCCCGTGCCCTGTTCGAGGGGCAGACCTGGGAGCTGTCTCCGATGCTGCTGGGCATCGGCGACTCGAATATCGGGTTCGTCGGGGGCTCGTTCGGGGTCGGTATTGATCGCTGAGCATCGGCAGGCGACCCGGTCCCCGACCGGTGCGTTTTGTACCATTGTCCCGTCGACTTCATCCCGCCTGCCGATCGGCAGGCGGGATTTTTTTTGGCCGGTACGGTCTCTTCCGTCGGGGGCGACCTGCCTCTGGTATGATGGGGCGGACCGACATGTCCGGGCGGGCAGTGCGGGCTCTTTGTTAGGCGCGGCCCGGGCACCGGCGCGACGGGATGGAAGACGGATGACGGGCGGGTCGTATTTCAACGGGTACCCGGTACGCGGCGGACTGCTGGCACTGCTGATCTGCCTGCTCGGCGTGGTGACCGCGGCCGCCCCCGGCTGCCGGCCCGATGAGGCGGCGCGGCGCAAGGCCGCGGAGGAGCGCAAGAAAAAGGAACTGGAGAAACCCAAGCCGGACTTCGAACTGGGTCGGATCGCCGTCTTGCCGCACGATGATCTGGTCGTGGGCAGTGCCGTCAAACCGGGGCACTGGTTCCAGGGCCAGCTGGAAATGCGGGCCAACAACTTCGATTTTCGCGGCGAGTTGGAGGTGGTGGCCGTCGATCGCCAAGGGCGGCCGCTTCCGCTGGAGCAGTCGCCGTTCACGGTGCGTTCGACGCGGCCCGTGACGCTGCCCAAGGCACAGCGGAAGGCGTTCGAGCTGACCTTCTTCGCGCCGCAGGTCGGGCTGGACGAGGACTCGAACGTGTGGCTGCAGGCGGGCTTGCTGGCCCGGGGGGGAGGACGGCGGGTGCAGCCCGCCGACCAGATCCCGGTCACGCGGCTGCAGCCTTACCAGTACTACCTGGTGGTGTTGGCGGAGCGGAGCGACCGGTACGCGTATCTGAAGAAGCTGGATGTCGTCGCCCCGCCGCGGGATGACGCGATCGCCGATCCGATGACGGCCGACGTCGACTACGTGGTCCTGCTGCCGAAGTCCGGGCCGCGGCTGCCGTTGCCCGACGACGCCCTGGCGTGGACGGCCATTGCCTGCGTGGTCTGGGACGAGTTTGATCCGGACCTGCTCCGACCGGCCCAGCAGCAGGCGCTGCGGGATTGGCTGTACTGGGGCGGGCAACTGGTGATCAGCGGGCCGCGCTCGCTGGACCTGCTGCAGGGCAGTTTTCTCAGCCTGCTTCTCCCGGCACGGGCGGGGGCGACCGTACCGCACGACGCGGACCGCCTGCGGGAGCTGAACGCGCACTGGGCACTCTCGGCGGCCGATGGGTCCGGGCGGCGGCCACTCCAGGTGCGTTCCACCCGCCCGCCTGAGGGCGTGGAGCTCGAACTCCAGCCGGGCGCGGCGTTCGTGCCGCACACCGGTCAGCTGGTGGCCGAGCGGCGGGTGGGCCGCGGGCGGGTCGTGGTCACGGCCCTGGCCCTGGACGATCCGCAGCTGGTGAACTGGAACGGCTATGCCAGCTTCTTCAACGGCGCCTTGCTGCGGCGACCGCGCCGGCAGTTCGCTCCAGGTTTGACTCAGCAACCCCACGCGGCGTGGGCCGATCATGCGGGCGCGGGCCGCGACGCGCGGATCAACTGCGGCCTGCGGTATTTCAGCCGGGACGCGGCCGGCGCCGTCGGGGATGTCGATGGATTTCGCGCCGATGCCCGCCACGGTGTCGCGGGCTGGACCGACTTCAGTGGTCCCGCGGATGCCGCCCGCCAGTCGCTGAACCGGGCGGCGGGGATCAGCGTGCCCGATGCGCGGTTCGTGCTGCGGATGCTGGGCGTCTACCTACTGGTTCTGGTCCCGGCCAACTGGGCCCTGTTCCGGTTGCTGGGGCGGGTCGAGCTGGCGTGGGCGGCGGTGCCGGTGGTGGCCCTGGCCGGGGCGGTGCTGGTGATCCGGTTCGCCCAGTTGGACATTGGCTTTGCCAGCAGCCGCACCGAGCTGGCGATCGTGGAACTGCAGCCCGCCTGCGCGCGGGCCCACGTGACCCGCTACACGGGGCTGTATACGTCACTTTCCACGCGTTATCGGCTGACGTGGGACGACAACGCGGTACTGGCCCTGCCGTTTTCCGCCGCCTCCGAGCAGCGGCTCCGCCTGCAGGCCGCACAAACCGTGACGCTGCAACGCACCACGCAGACGGAGTTGCAAGACTTACGCGTCGTATCCAATTCGACCGGGATGATTCACAGCGAACAGATGCGGGAGCTGGGTGCGGGGATCCACTGGAAACAAGGCGCCAGGGAAACCTTTCGGCTGGGGAACCGGACCGGACTGGATCTGGAGGGGGTGGCCGTGGTACGGCGCACGGCGGATGACCGTGTGCAGGCGGCGTGGATCGGCCAGCTGCCCGAGGGGTCGGACCTGGCCGTGTCGTTCACGAATGCCGAGGCCACCGCGGAGATGTTCCGCGGCTGGGACCGGTCGCCCAGCACGGGCTCCCACGCGGCGGAGGGTGAGGTCGCACTACGCCCACTTCTGGAGATGGCCAGTAACCCCCGCCAGTTGCGGCCGGGAGACGCGCGGCTGGTCGGCTGGACCGCCACGGAGCTGCCCGGATTGGAGACACGACCGCGACCGGCCCAGACGGCCTGCCGCACGCTGGTCCTGGCACATCTGGCCTACAGACCGCTCCCCGCGCCCCGGCCCGACGTCAACAGCCGGCTCGACGTACCGGCGGCACCACCGGAGGAGAACGCCGAATCCGAGCCGATTGAACGGCAACCCCCCGGCGAGCCCGCGCCAGGCCTCCCGCCCGGCCCCGGCACGCAGCCGACCGCACAAGGCCCGCGATGATCGAGCTGACCGATTTCGGCAAGGACTACGGTGATTTCACCGCCGTCCAGCGATTGAACCTGCGGATCGATGCCGGTGAAACGTTCGGCTTCATTGGACCGAACGGGGCGGGCAAGAGCACGACCATCCGCTTCCTGGCCACGCTGCTGAAGGCCAGCCGCGGCGACGGCACCGTCAACGGCCACAGCGTCAGCCGCGACCCGATGAACGTCCGCCGCAGCGTGGGGTACATGCCCGACAGCTTCGGCGTCTACGATGGCATGAAGGTCTGGGAGTTCCTGGACTTCTTCGCCGTGGCCTACCAGCTGCCGCGCTCCCAGCGGCGGCGGGTGATCAGCGACGTGCTGGAGCTGCTGGACCTGACACACAAGCGGGATGCATTCGTGAATGGCTTGTCGCGCGGGATGAAGCAGCGTCTGTGCCTGGCCAAGACCCTGGTGCACGATCCGCCGGTGTTGATCCTGGACGAACCGGCCAGCGGCCTGGACCCGCGGGCCCGCCTGGAGATGAAGGCCTTGCTCAAGGAGCTGCGCCGCATGGGCAAGACGATCCTGATCTCCAGCCATATCCTCACCGAACTCGCCGACTGCTGCACGTCGATCGGAATCATCGAACGCGGACAGCTGCTGATGCACGGCCCGATGGAGGAGGTCTACCGTCGCATCCGCGGCAACCGCATGATCCAGGTGCAGTTCGTCTCGAACATGGACGTGGGACTTTCGATCATCCGCAGCTCGCCGCATTGCCGCGACGTACAGATCACCGACCACCAGGCCCTGGTCGAGCTGGAGACGGACGACCGGGGCGTGGCCGATCTGCTGCGGCAGCTGGTCCAGCAGGGAGTTGGCCTGCGCAGTTTCGCCGAAAAGGAGCCCACGCTGGAGGACGTGTTCATGCTGGTGACCAAGGGGCTGGTGTCGTAAGGCGCTGTTAAACAATAAGACACCGAAATCACTCATTAGCCGCAGGGCGCTAGCCCACGGTTGGAGCACGAAAACCGCGGGCTAGCGCCCGGCGGCTGATCCAAGACACCGGTAGGTAGTTGCCTTACAGCGTCTAAGCTGCGCGTCGGGACTTCTCCCGCGTGAGCGTGCCGGCGCCGCGCGACCGTTCCCACCCCGGGCAACGTCCAGCCGGGTATCCGTTCACACCCTGGGCGAACAATCGCCGTACCTGCAAGGGGTCCGTTCCAGGTTTGCGACCAGCGCGCCCAGGCGTGGCGGAGCGAAATAGCCTTGCGTGATTCTGGGGAAGACGGCCGCGCCGGCACGCGCGAATCAGAGTCGCACAATCTTGGGCGGGCGAGCCCGGATTATTCATGAGCCGCAAGCGCGCTAGCCCGGATTATTCACCCGTCGCTTCACGCTCGGCAAAACGCGTTCATGCATGGGGACTTACAACCATCCTGCCCCAAACACCACGCAAATCAGCCGCGGGGCGCTAGCCCCCGGTTCTTGCGGCAACCGGGGGCGAGCGCCCCGCGGCTGTTGAATAATCCGGGCTCGCGTCCGGTCTTGATGGAATTGGGGAGAACCGGACGCTAGCGCGTGCCGGCTGATTTGCGCGGTGCTTCTCGGAAGATCGCCACAACCTGTGTCTCTGCTTCACCTTGCAACTATACTCGTTAGGTTGATGAATAATCCGGGCGAGGCTCCCGCCGAGCCGAAGACTCGCGCAGCGCACCGGCTCGGCGGGAGCCTCGCCCTCCCACAGCCACGCCACCCAATCGGGTCGGGCACAAACTGGACCAGACCCCGAACTGGGAATCGTTCCAGGCACGGCTGCACGACCGGCTCCGGCCCCGGCGAGGCGCGTGCTGCCGGGTCATCCGCGACCGGCCCGGCGGATGCAGCCAACGATGGAGGGAGCTACCGTTTCTCGGCCGGTTTCCAGGAACGCTCGTGCGCGCCGCCTTTGACGGAGCGGACGGTGACCTGGAGCGGACCGCTGCCTTCGATCAGCCAGCGGACGTAGACCGCTCCCCGCCCCGGCACGCTGGCCACGCGCAGCTCCGCCGGCCGCCGCTCCTGCTCGATGGGCTTCAGGAAGTACGGCTCAGACGACTGCCAGCCCACCAGCACCCGGCCCTGAGGGGCCTGGATCGACACGCGGTCCGGCGGCGTAATCTTCCGCGCCACATCCACCGCCGCATGGGTGGGGCAGAGGCGGTCATTGGCAATCACAGCGGTCACCTGCCGCAGTTCCCCGTCCAGCGGCTTCACCTCGATCGACCGCACGCGGACCAGCGGCAGCTGGTCGGCGTGATACAGCGTGAACGCCATGTTGCGGTGGCACTCCTCCTCCAGCATGAACGAGGGCGGTTGTCGGACCCAGGTCTTTTTCAGCCCGCCGACCTCGATCCGGCCGTACTGGGGATGATCGACGGCCTTCCAGGCAACCAGTCCCTCGCCCAGCAGCAGGTACTTGTTGAACTCGTGCTGGGCCTCGGGCGTACCCAGGTGCTGGCCGTTGGTCTGATCGCCGAAGTAGTTGAAGTCCGGGAACATCTCGTTCGTCAGGGCGAACACACCCTGGGTCTGGTACAGCCAGTCCAGCTCGCCCCCGTACACCTCGTACAGCTCGGTGGCGATCTCCAGATACTTGTAGCGCGGCAGCATCTGCCGCCCCTTGGCCGCCAGTTCGTCCAGCACGCGCACGTCGGCCGGTTCGTAGCGATCGTTCTTGGCCCCCGGGCCGCGGAGGATCATCCCGCCCGCATTGTGAAACGACTGAGCCCCGCCGATCTCGGGATGCTGCATGATGAAATCGGCCACGGCCCGGTTCTCGGGAATGGAGAACGGATACCGGTCGGCGCCGCCTTGGACGTAGGCCGGTTGCCAGTTCCACCCCCAGTTGCGATTGGGGTCGTACCAGCCGTCGCCGTCCTCGTTGACCTGCCCGTCGCCGTCGTTGTCGAACCCCTCCTGTCCCAGCAGCGTGTACTGGCCCTTCCGCCCGGGCTTGACCGGGACCAGCAGGTCGGGATAGTCCTCGTGCGGGACGTATCTCCCCTGGTCGTCTTTCACACGCATCTGAGTCAAGTGGCCATCGCCGTCCAGGTCGTCCGGCCCGTCCTCGTCGATACGTCCGTCCCGATCGTCGTCGCGCGGCCGGGGCCCGGTCCGCGGCGTGTGTGTGCTGTTGGGGCGATAGAAATGCGCGTCGCGTGAATCGGGGCTGAGCATCGGGGCGAGATGAAAGACCTGCTCGTCGAGCAGACGCCGGACAGTCGGATTGCGGGACCACGATTCCAACAGATACCAGGCGGTGTACAGCACCACCTCGACCGACTGGATTTCGTTGGCGTGGATGCCGCCATCGATCCAGAAGGCCGGTTTCTCGGTTACCGGCGCGGACCGGAAATTGGTGACCGTCAATACCCAGAGTTCCCGGCCGCCGTGGCTCTTACCGACGCTGGTCAGCCGGGCCCGACCGCGATGGACCTCGGCCAGCTGCTTGAGCAGCCGCGTTGCCTGCTCGAAATCGTGGTAGCGATTCCACTGGGCAGGAACCCGCGGGTGGGAGGGGGCTCCCACCGCCTCGTACGGGCTCGGCTCCTCCGCCCCAGCCGTCAGCAGGCCGGCCAGGACAAGTATCAAGCCGCAGCCGGCGGCGACCGGGTGGCGTCGTGAACGGCGGTTCATGGTGCTTTCGATTTCGAAGGTCCGACGGTCGGTTCGGCCATCAACCGCAGGGTCCGCTGCCGGGAGCCGACCGATGGTGCGGAGACCCGGACCCGGCCCTCCGCCGGCGCCTGGCCCGCGACCCGTACCAGCCACGTCTGTTCGGCCTTGCCGCCGCGGCCGGCGAGTCTGTCCAGCAGTACGTAGCGGGTGCCGCGGAGCCGGACGACTTCCTGAGGCAGTTCCAGTGCGAACTGCGGCCGACCCGTCAGCTTGCCCATCGATCCCAGCTCGGTGGATGTCGGGAGATAGCCGACGTTCAGCACCGTCGCCTTGATGCGGAACAAGCCGGCGCCCAGGGCGGTGACCTGCGGAGGCGGCAATTCGAATCGCGGCATCTGCTCCAGCAGGTGCCGGAGGAACTCCTGGTGCGCGGCGGCAAGGCGCGGCAGCTCCGCGGCCGGCGGATTCAGCCGCACAAACGGCTTGAAGCCGCCGACCTCAACCCGCTGGCCCGGAAAGCCGGGATGGTCGATCCGCCGCCAAGGCACGAATCCGTCGATGGCTTCACGGTCGAGCCAGCGCAGAAGGTTCCGTTCGTCGGCGGCCCGCTTGTCCACCGACTTCGCGCCGCTCGGGGCGTCGTTCGCCTTCGACCGGTTCGCCTGCTTGGAGCCGGCTGCGGTGCCGGCTGCGGAATCGTCCGCGACGGACGCCTCGCCCGCCGACGGCATCGGCTTGTCCGTGTTCCGGCCCTTCCCCGCGGCAGGGTCGGCAGCCGCCACCGGAGGCACCCACCAGCCACGGGCGGAGAACGACCAGCGGCCATAGTGGAAGTAGGCCCAGCTCGCCAGCGATCCCGCGCCCTGCGATGCCGGCGGCGGTTCGGTCGCCCCGAGCAGCTTGCGGTACTCGCCTGCGATTCGATCGAAGTACGGTGCATCGTCAGGCAACACGCTGGTCTTGATCGCTCCCGCGTTACCCTGGGGATCGGACTTCCAAGGGTGCATCAGGTTGTCGTCCGGGCTGAAGCTGAGCACGATCGCGATGTTCGTACGCTCGAAGGCGAAATCGGCGAGCGCCCGCGACTCGACTTCCGACACGGGGTGTGGGCCGGCCGCCGGCGTGAAGGCCGGATAGCGGTAGCTGAAGTTACGGTTCAGCGAGACCCCGCCGCTGCCGTCTTCATTGAATTGGCCGTCCTCGTCGTCATCCTGACCCTCGACGTACAACTGGTAACGTCCGCGGTCATTCTGCCGGGCGTCCGCCTCGATCATCACCCGCGGGTCGCTCGGATGAGGCATGTGGCGGCCCGCTGCATCTTGGACGCGCATCAGGGTGATCCAGCCATCCCCGTTCAGGTCGTTCGGCGGATCCTCCCCCACCTCCCCGTCGCGATCGTCGTCCGCGGGCCGCTCGTTGCCCGCGGGTTCGATCCAGGGGCGGGCAAAGCACTTCTCGCTTCCATCTGGATCGGGGCGGGGAATGACGTAGATCGTGTAGGCGGCCAGCAGGCGCCGCAGCCGTGGGTCGTCCTCCGCCAGCCCCCGGGCCAGCCCCCGCGCAAGCGACATGGCCAGCTCGGACCCCAGCAGATGCGGCGGGTGCACCGTGCCCACGACCAGCACCGCCGGTTTGCGTTCGGCCCGGCCGGTGCCGATCGTCAACAGGTGGATCTCGCGCCCGCCGGCGGTCCTGCCGAGCGACGAAGCGGTCACCCCGTCCAGGGCGTCCAGCTCGGCGACCTGCCGGGAAAGCTGCTGGTAATCGGCGTAGCCAGCCAGCAGCGGGTTGGCTACGGCCGGCCGCGACGCGAGGCCGAGCGCGCTTGAGGACACAACGGCCGCGGAAAGCAGTAAGGCCAGGCGAAATCGCGGCGACGCAGCAGGTCCCGCTGGTGCGGGCGGGGCAGGTGCGAAAACCAGGTGGGCGGCACGGCGCATCGCTCCATCATAGTTGGAACGCCAGGCCCCGGTGACCACTCGCCCCGGCCAGATTTGCCAGGCGTCGCGGCCGCGGCCGCTGATGCCTTGGCGGACCGCGGCGCGGGGCGGTGGTCAGTTGATCAGATAGGGACGTCCCAGCCCCTCGCCATCTCCGCGCTCCCAGCTGCGGCGGACCTCGCCCAACCCGTAGGCGCACAGCTCGAACTGCAGGCTCAGGCGTTCCAGCAACGGGCACGGCGCTTCGTCCTCCGAGTCGGTCTCAATCAGGCTGGCGATCCAGTAGGCCCGCTTGCCCTGCTGGCAATAGTCCAGCAGGTGGTCGGCGGTGTCGGTGCGCTGCAAGCAGCGCAGCGCTTCCGGGTAGACGCCCGCCCAGAACAGGGTGAAATCGCCGATGTGCCGGTGCACCTCCCGGCGGGCCTCGCCCACGCGCTCCTGGGCCTCGACCATCATCTGGGCCACTTCCTCCAGTCGCCGCCCCGCGAGGTCACGCAGCCGGTAGATCGCATCGTAGCGGGCGAACCGTGCCAGCAGGTCGGACAGGTAGTCGACCAGCGGCGGATCGGCCAGACCAAGCTCTGTGAGGAAGGTGTGCTCGGCCAGCCCGGCAAAGTAGCGGCGCAGCAAGCTGGGTTCGGACTCACGCATACCAGTCACCTCCTGGCCAGCGACTTCGGAGACGATTCCGAAGCGGCCGGTCGCGGCAAGCGCCGAGAGCTAACAGGATTGCGGGGTCGCGGCGGGCAGACGTACCGGCCACGACACAGGGAAGCTATTTGGGGAACCGAACTGCCTGATGAGAGGGTCGTGTCAACCCTCCCTAAGTCTACTTCGGCAGTCGCACGGGGGTCAAGTTTGACGAATCCAAACAGTGGCGTCCTGGAAGGGCGAATCGCTTACCAGGCGCCGGGGGCGAAGCTCCCGCCGAGCCGAACGGCGCGGGCACGTGGAGCGTGACGGCGGCTCCGCGGCAGCTTCGCCCGCCCCGCTGCCCTGCCCTCCCCCGGCCGCGCCCCGCCGCGATGCATCCCCACGCTTGTGCTGCAAGGTGCGCCAGGTCTGGATCGCCCAGTGCGTCGTCCAAGCTGAATTGTTGGATCAGCCGCCGGGCACTCGCCCGCGGTTCCTCCGGGAAAAACCGGGGGCTAGCGCCCTCCGGCTGAGTTGCCGAACCCGAACCTTTGAAATGGTCAGAACACTAGCTGCGACAGTTCACGGACCCGTCAAGCGCCGCGATCAGGTCCGCTGCTAGCTGCCCGATCTGCCGCTGCACCTGGTCGCGGCCCGCGCGGGGCACGTCCGCCAGGTGCCGCACCAAGGCCGAACCGACGATCAGGCCATCGGCGACCGGAGCCAGGGCCCGCACATGTTCGGGGCGACTGATGCCGAACCCGATGCAGATCGGCAGGCTGCTCCGCTCGCGCAGCCAGCCCACCTCGTCCGCCAGCTGGGCGGGAACGCTGTCCCGCTCCCCCGTGATGCCGGTCACGGAGACGTAGTAGAGAAAGCCGCTGCTGGCCTCGGCGATCCGCAGCGCTCGATCCCGCGGCGTGGTCGGCGTGACCAGTTGGATCAGGCTGAAGTCCTCCCGCCGACAGAGTTCGGCCAGCTCGGCCGACTCCTCGACCAGCAGGTCGGGAACGATGGCGCCGGCCACCCCCGCCCCGCGGGCCTCGCTCACGAAGCGGGCCAGTCCCTGGCGGAAAACGGTGGCGTAGCTGACCATCGTGACCAGCGGCAGGTCGACGGCGGACGCCACTCGCCGCAGCATGTCCCAGATGCCCTCCAGCCGGATCCCGGCCTCCAGGGCCCGCGTGTACGAGGCCTGGATCACGGGACCATCGGCGATCGGGTCGCTGTAGGGAAGACCCACTTCGCACAGGCTGCTGCCCCGCGCCGCCAGCTCCCGGATCAGGGCGGCGGTGAACTCCAGATCCGGGTCACCCGCCGTGATGAACGGCACAAACGCCTTGCGGCCAGCGCTGCGCAGGCGAGAGAATTGCTGGTCGACACCCGACATGGCACAAGCTCGGCCGCCGCGCGGTCGGTCACGGGGGCGTGCGCCGCAAGTCCGCTCCCGGGCGACTGGCGGGCGGCGTCCCGCAGGCGGCAGATATGACCGCGATCTACCAATGGAACCACACCGTCCTGGACGAGGAAATCGACGCCCAGGGGCACGTCAACAACCTGGAGTATATCAAGTGGATGCAGGCCGCGGCCATCGCGCACTCCACGGCCCAGGGCTGGCCGCCGCACCGCTACCGCCAGATCGGCGCGGGGTGGGTCGTACGGTCGCACTGGATCGAGTACCGCCAGCCCGCCTTTGCTGGCCAGCAGATCGTGGTCCAGACGTGGGTCGCCGACTTTCGCAAGATCCGTTCGCTGCGCAAGTACCGCATCTCGCGCGTGGCTGACGCAGCGCTGCTGGCCGTGGCGCAAACCGACTGGACGCTGGTCAGCATCGAGCACCATACGCCGCGGCGCGTCCCGCCCGAGCTGATTGCAGCGTTCACCCTGGCCGAGGACGTGGACGACCGGTCTGGCGTTTGAATGACGCAGCGCCCCCCCAGCGAAGCGAAAACATGGACCTGACCCCCTGGAATCAGGCACACGGGTCGGGGTCTGGTCCATTTTTCGGCCGATCAACTCGACCGCGCCGATCCGCGCTGGCCGAAAACATCGACCTGACCCCCTGGAATCAGGCTGGAATCACCCCTGTTACGCGCCGCCGCGCAGGCGGGCGATCTCGCTGGCGTCCTTGTCGCCGCGTCCCGACAGGCAGACGACCACGACCTGATCCGGAGTGCCCCGGGCAGCCAGCTGCATCGCGTGGGCCACGGCGTGCGCCGATTCGAGCGCAGGCAGGATCCCCTCGGCCCGCGCCAGGGCGTCGAAGCCGGCGAGGGCTTCGTCGTCGCGGCAATGCGTGTAGGTGACCCGGCCCACCGACTTCCAGTAGCTATGCTCCGGACCGACGCCCGGATAGTCCAGGCCGGCCGAGAGTGAGTGCACGGGGCAGGTCTGACCGTCGGCATCCTGCATCACGTAGCTGAAGCTGCCGTGCAGCACGCCGGGCTGGCCGAACGTCAGGGGCGCGGCGTGCTCGCCCGGGCGGCTGCCCCGGCCCCCGGCCTCGACCCCCACCAGCCGCACTCCGGCATCGGCGACGAACGGAAAGAACATCCCCGCGGCGTTGCTGCCCCCGCCCACGCAAGCGACGACCAGGTCGGGCAGCCGGCCGATCTGCTCCAGGCACTGGGCCCGCGTCTCCCGCCCGATCACCGCCTGAAAGTCGCGCACGAGCCGGGGAAAGGGATGTGGCCCCACCACGGAACCGAGAATGTAATGCGTGGTCTCGACCGTGGCCATCCAGTCGCGCATCGCCTCGTTGATGGCGTCGCGCAAGGTGCGCGAACCGCTCTCCACCGCCCGCACCTCGGCGCCCAGCAGCTTCATACTGAACACGTTGGGCGCCTGGCGGCGCACATCCTCGGCGCCCATGTAGATGACGCAGGGCAAACCGAACCGGGCGCAGGCCGTCGCGGTGGCCACCCCGTGCTGCCCTGCCCCCGTCTCTGCGATCACCCGCCGCTTGCCCATGCGGATCGTCAGCAGGGCCTGGCCGAGGGTGTTGTTGATCTTGTGAGCACCGGTGTGGTTGAGATCCTCTCGCTTCAGCCAGATCCGGGCCCCGCCGCCCTGATCGGTCAACCGGCGGGCGAAGTACAACGGTGAAGGGCGGCCCACGTAGTTCCGCAGCAGGTCGTCCAGCTCGGCCTGGAACGACGCATCCCGGCACGCCGCCTCATATTCGCGGGCCAGTTGGTCGAGCGCCCGGGTGAGCGTCTCCGGGACATAGCGCCCCCCGAACGGACCGAAACGCCCGGCGGCGTCAGGCACTTCCCGGGGGACAACCGATGACGGGGATGAAGCCGACATGAAACACATCGTAGCAGTCGGCCGCGGCCGCGGCCATGGTAAGCGTTCACGGGTCGGGGTCTGGTCCATTTTTTCGGCCGATAAACTCGACCTCGCGGGTACGCGCCGGCCGAAAACATGAACCTGACCCCCTGGAATATCAGGGAAAAACTTCCACCGGGCTGTGAACGGTTACGCGGCCATGCCACGCTGCGGGCGGTGCGCTGCCTTTCAGTCCCAAAAGTTCGTAGGATGAATGGCCGTCGGGCCGGAAGGATCGACCTGCGTTACGCCGCCACCGCGCACCCGATCGGCGCGCTGCATCGGCGGCCGCACCGAACGGACGCACCGCATGCCAGAACTCCCCGAAGTCGAGACGATGCGCCGCGGCATCTCGCGGATCGCCGGTCGGCGGATCACCGGTTTGCACGTGCCGCGCAGCCGGCTGAAGCCGATCCGGTTCGAGCCTGCGCCGGCCGCCTTTCGGCGCAGGGCGGTGGGGCACACGATCGAAGCGGTCGAGCGGTTGGGCAAGCGGGTCGTGCTGCGGCTAGACGGCGATCTGGCCGTGGTGTTCGAACCGCGGATGACAGGGCTGGTCCTGCTCGCTGAGCCCCCGGACACAGAACACTTGCGCTTGGGGCTGCGGTTAAACGGTTGCGGAGCCCCATGGCTCTGGTACTGGGACCGGCGCGGACTGGGTTCGGTGCGCTTGTTGTCGCGCGCGCAGTTGCAGGCGGATCTCGGCCCTCACCGGTTGGGCCCCGACGCCCTGGAACTGTCGCTGCCCGTGCTGCGGGCACGGCTGGGCTCCAGCCGGCAGCCGATCAAGGTCGCGCTGCTCGACCAGCGGCGGCTGGCCGGCATCGGCAACCTGTACGCGTCGGAGATTTTGCACGTGGCGGGCATCCACCCGCAGAGGCCTTGTGACCGGTTGAACAGCCGCCAGTGGCGCGCGATCCATGCCGCCCTGCGCCAGGTGCTGCGGGAGGCCATCCGTTGCGAGGGCTCCACCCTTGGAGACGGTACCTATCGGAATGCCCTGAACCGCCCGGGCAGTTATCAGAATCATCACCGCGTCTACCAGCGCCAGGGGCAGCCCTGTCCCCGCTGCGGCCGGGGACAGGTTTGCCGGACGGTCCAGGCCCAGCGGGCGACGTTTTTTTGCCCGCGCTGCCAGCGACCAGGGCGTCGTCGGCCCAAGCGTTGAGACGCGCGACGCGGCGTCGCCCCGACGTCGCCACGGCAAGCCGAAACTCGCTCTTGCAGGTCGTTGCCCGGAGCGAACGCCCGTGCTCATCGTGCCTGCAAGACCGCGGGCGGGCCACGGAGCGCCCGGCGTCCGCCCGGTCCGACCTGGACACCGCCGCCTCCCGGCACTCTCAGGGCAAAACAGGTTGCCTGCACCCGGAGGGCGAGGCTCCTGCCGAGCCGAGAGCCCGCTCCACGCGCAGGCTCGGCAGCAGCCTCGACCGCCCCCATGATGGCACGCTCCTGGTGGGAGGGTGAAGAGTCTGATCTGCAACCATGGCACCCTCCCTCCGGGTGAACAGTCCGATTCGCAACCATGGCACCCTCCCTCCGGGTGAACAGTCCGATTCGCAACCATTGCACCCTCCCTCCGGGTGAACAGTCCGATTCGCAACCATGGCACCCTCCCTCCGGGTGAACAGTCCGATTCGCAACCATGGCACCCTCCCTCCGGGAGGGTCGAAGGCGAGGTACGAGCCTTCGGGGAGGGCGCGTGGCGAGCGGCAGCGAACATCGCAGCGGCCCCTCCCCGGCCGTTCGTGCCTCACGGCCGACCCTCCCGGAGGGTGGGTGTAGAATTGCTTCGCTCTCAGGCAGATGATCTCACGGAGGCACAGAGCCACTGAGATGCAGAGTCACCGAGATGCATGGGAACGAGATTGGCACACTGATCGTCGACAGTGCGGTCCATTTGCACTAGGATCTGGGGCCAGGGCTGCTGGAAACCGTGTACGAAGTGACCTTGGCAGCCAAGCCACGAACCCGGGGCTTGTCGATGGAGCGTCAACTTCGCGTTTCAATGGAAGACGAGGCCAAAGGTTTGATGAAGGCTTTCGAATGAGTCGGTTTCAAGAAGGGAACGTCACTGGCGCCCGCCCGGTGACCTTGGGCGTTAGGCGCTGCACGACAATTACCTATCGGTTTTGTGGATCAGCCGCGGGGCGCTAGCCCGCGGTCTTTCGCGGATGAACCGCGGGCTAGCGCCCGGCGGCTGATGAGTGATTTCGGTAACTTA
>Ga0114938_1001428_pt1 | contig 16191 bp, 18 predicted proteins | sample AshMeaBigSpring_FD_88675 | JGI IMG/M metagenome (GOLD analysis project Ga0114938, IMG submission 88675) | Groundwater microbial communities from Big Spring, Nevada to study Microbial Dark Matter (Phase II) - Ash Meadows Big Spring | ecosystem: Environmental > Aquatic > Deep subsurface >...
AACGCCGATCCAACTGTCCGAGATCATAATGCCTAAAGCCGCCCCAAAAGACGAACCGGCTAATACGCCTAAAATGCCCGGAGAAACCAAAGGGTTGACGAACATGGCTTGAAAGGCACCTCCCGAAACCGCTAAAGCGGCTCCGACCAAAATGACCGCGACGATACGCGGTAAGCGAATATCGAATAAAATATTGGAAAGCAAGGTTGCATCACGCGGCATTGCCCCGATATCGAGCCATTTCCAACCCAAAAAATGCGCCAAGGTTGAAAAATCGATCTCATAGCGTCCCATGCACAAAGAGGCAAAAAACGAGGCAATCAGAAGTATCAACGCTACCGTAAACAATAAAGACGTTTTAACCATGACGCGCCTTGTCGACAAGCGGACGAATGAGATGCGTCAAGTCGTGAAGCAATCGGGCATTCTCTTTTTCGTTCGTTCCCAAAAGCTTGAAAGCGATATGAACCTTTTTAAAACGCTCTTGAATCCGTAAGCATGCTTCGATGCAACGTTGCGCATCTCCGATAATGCCGTTTTCAAAGAATTTCTGACCGTCAAAAAAGACGTTACGTTCTTGAATTAAAGCTTGATAGCGCGTTGGGTCGAATTGGGGAGATTTATTAAAAGACGAAGCCGCACGCATGGATTTAACGAAATGATCGATTGCCGGACGCGCTTTGGCAAAAGCTTCTTCATCGCTCGATGCTACGTAAAACGTACGCAGTAAAACAATCTCGGGCTCATATCCGGCGATCGAAGCGTAATAGCGACTCACGCGTTCGCACTCATCCAAATCAACGCCTTGAGAGAGCATTAAACCCCATCCCCTACGTGCCGCAAACGCGATCGTCTCCTCGGAAGCAAACGTTGCGACATACGTCGGAATAGGATTTTGCAAGGTTTTCGGCTCGACGTCCACCTCCGTAAATTCAAAAAAATCTCCGTGAAAACTAACGGGCTGATCGCGGTTTTTTAACACCGAATCGACCGCTTGCGCACACTCTAGCAGTTTAGGTCGTAGCTGTTCGGTCGTCGTATTGAAATGTTTAGAATCAGGCGCGAACGCTCCTTTAGCCAGCCCTAAATTAAAGCGTCCGCGACTCAAAATATCGAGCATTGCAACATCTTCGGCTAAACGTATCGCGTCGTAAAAAGGCGCTAAAAAGCCCGCACACCCCAAACGAATCGTTTGCGTCCTCGCACATGCGTTGGCAAGCAACACCGTAGGAGAGGGGCAAATACTAAAATCGTTGAAATGATGCTCACCGAACCAAACCTCATCTAACCCTTCTTTTTCGGCTTGCTCCACCAAACGCATCTGAGCATGGATCGCCTCGCATGCATCGGTTTCATACCGTTCAAACAGACAAAAAATTCCCCATTTCATTCTTGATAATCCTTTTACGTACGTAATTTAAAAACAACGGGAACGCTAATAAAAAGCTCCTCTTGCGGAGGCTTTTCAAACGGCGACGCGTCCATAACGGCATTAAGAGCGTTGGCGTCTAAAACCTTTTTCCCGCTGGAATGCAATACCTTTAACGAATTTTTATCGACCGTACCGTCGCTTTGAATGCTAAACTGCACCGTCGTTTCACCTTCGATACCCATTTTTTTTGCCATCATCGGATACTGAAGATTGGCTTGGATCGCTTTTCGAACTTTTCCCAAATACCGCGACAGAGCATCTTCGTTTGCATTAGAAGCACTTGAGACATGAGAAGACTGTTCCGATGCGGATACCGCTTGATGCGAAGAAGGCGGAGGCGGCGATACCGCCTCTTCAACGATAGGAGAAGGCTCGGGAGAAGGCGTTATCTTCGCTATAGGTTTTTGGGCAACAACGGGTTTTTTTTGAGGCTTAGGCTGTTCTTTAGGAGCTTCGATCGGAACTTTCGGCTGTTCGATCGGAGGTTGAGGCTCTTCGCGCTTAGGCGGTGCGGAAGGTTTTTCGTCGTCGATTAGGCTAATATGCACGATGTCGGCTTTTTCGTCCGCAGACTCAAATACTTTAGGCATCGCCGCTAAAGCGTACACCAAACACGCATGCACGAGAACGGTTCCGAAAACGGCTATCGAGGAAAACGTACGCTTTTTTGAAACACTTATTTCCACATCTGTATCCAAATACCGTCTTGCGCGCGATGGATCACGAAATTTTGAATGCCTTTACTTTTCAGTAAAGCATCGTAATCGCGCTTCATCCCGTCTCCGTGCATTTTATCCATGGCTTCCAGATCGACTTCCTGACCTTCGGCAATCATATTTTCGATAATTTGCGCCTTAATTTCAGGCGTTCCTTTTCCGCCGCCGACAAACGTCGTACCGCCTTTTTTTAAGATACGGTAAATCTCTTGCAATGCTAAAGCCGGATCTTCCCAAAACGGCATCGAACCTCTGGAAATAATCAAATCCATCGACTCGTCCGGTAAAGGAATCGCGTGAACGTCACCCGTAAGCGTCGCTCCGCGCCCTTCTAAGCCGTCTTCGACCAGATGCAACGCCGCTTTTTCCAACGCTTCCGCATTCAAGTCGAAAAACGTGACATGTAGATTTGTCATCTTCGCCAATTCCAGCCCCAAATAACCGCCGCACGCGCCGACGTCCAAGCATCTGCCTTCGAGCATGCGCGTATTGTCTTTAATTTTTTGTGCATAGTACGTATACAAGGGCTTTTTAACCGTTCGCGATTGTCGGTCGTAATGTTCTACATCCATCTTTTTTTCCTTACATGTAAGACTCAAGTAGGCGTAAACCTACGTGAGCGTTTCATTTAATATTTCAGCGTTACGTCAAGACCGATGACGCGACCGCGATCGTAGTAATACCCCGTCGTATAACGCGTTGCATACTTCTCGTCGGTCAGGTTTCTAGCGTAAAGCATTAAAGTCGTCGTCGTATTTCCGGCGGTTTTAAAATCCCGCATAATATTGGCGTCAATCCGCGTAAAATCGCCCAAATTCACATCGTACGCCGTACCCATCGCCGAAGTGGACGTATGCCATCCGCTCTCTTTTTGAAGCGACACGTTTGCACGGTATTTATCCCATTCTTGAGTCACTTGAAGCGTGTAAAGGTCTCTTGGATTTGAACCGCCGATATTATTCGTCGTCACGCCGGTACTGCTAATCGAATCGTAATTTAACAAACGCGTATAGCTGGCTTTGTAACTCGTACCCGTCGAAAAGTAACCTTTTAACAAAAGCTCGATGCCGTCGCGGTCGGTATCGGATTCCGTGTAGTAATAGTAGGTTTGACCGTTTTGGACGTACGTCGTGTTGCTTGCGGTTTTTTCATTATCGATTTTGACTTTAAACCATGTCAACATCGGCATAAACATTTTGTCGTAATTGGCTTCCAAACTGGTTTCGAAACGTTCTTGTTTTTCGGCATGCAACGTTCCCGTTTGCGCTTTAACGTCAAAATCGCCCATCGTTCCTTGATCGGCATTAAAATAACGCGCGCTTAAGGCATAAATCGAGGTGATATTCCATTTAGCACCGAGGGCGTAAATTTTAGCCGGTGCCATATCTTCATCGTTATTGGCATTGTTTCTTGAAGCACTCGTACTCGAATAATCGATATGCTTTTGATCTTGACGATATCCGCCGTCCAAAATCAATGCACTATCAAAGAGCTTTTGTTCCGCCGATCCCGACCAGCCTAACACATTCACTTTAAAGCGGTTATAGCTAGCACTGTTATTGGCTCCGAATCCCTCGTCGTCGGTCGATTGCACGCCCAACATCACGGTCGTATCGCCGTAACGGATATTGTGACGTAAGCTAACACCTTCGGTCTCTTCCCAATACGGCTTGGCAACACCCGTTGCTGTCGTTGCGAACGACTCGTTGCTGTACTCGGTATGTTCGTAGCGCGTGGAGAAAAGCGATGCCAACGTCGCGTGGTTTTCGTTCCATTGAACGGTTGCATCGCCGCTGACGATTTCCGTGCTTATCGGATCGTAATACCATTTGGAGTTATCCAATGCTCCCGTAACGGTAACGCCGCGTTGCATTTCAAAACGTCCTTCGTCTTTATACGCCATAATTTTACCGCTGAGTTTGCCGTAAGAAAAACCGGCATTTGCCATGCCGGATGTTGCATCTTGCCCGTCAAAATAACGATCGGTACTATCGCGATTCATTCCCGAAACCAATCCGCCGACAAAAGCACTATAATCGTCTTGATTAACACGCGTGCCTAAATACAGGCTCTCTTTAGTAGCCGTAGGGAAACTCTCCGTTTTTTCCACGGAGCCTTGTAAAATCGCTTCCGTTTTTTTCGGTTGTTTGGTTTTGATAATAATATAACCGACGTTGACGCCCGAACCGGAATTGGACGAACCGATGTTAATCGAAGGTCCCAAGGTCAAAGAGGACGAACCGCGAACGATTTGAACCTCTTCGATCGCGTTCATCGGTAGTTTTTGAAGCATTTTATTGGCAGTAGAAGGCAGAATCGCTCCGTCGATAATATACGTCAGCGAACCGCCGCCCCGCACGTTGACGAAATAAGGACTTTTACGCCCGTGGTACGTGACGTCCACACCCGTTGCCTTACTCAAAAGGTCAAACATATCCTTAGGTGCCAAATCCCGAATATCTTCTTGCGTAAAAATCTCAACGCCCGCTTGAGAACTACTTTCGACTTTATTGGGATTGACGATACTATCGGGTTTCAGGTCTTCGCGCACGGTGCGCGACGTACCTTCGGCATTTTCCGTCGTACTCACCGGATCTAACTGGTAGATCGTATCGGCGGCAACGAGCGATAGGGGAAACAAACAGGACGCTACGACGAGCGAACTAAAACGCGACTTAAAAACTGACATGGGACTCCTTTTTCTTTACCAAAGACTTTGGCGATAAGATAACGTTGAGAGAGGTATCGTCTAATGAGACGTGCATAAAATCTGCGTAAAAACGTTTGGTTTCTTCTTTAATATCGATGGGATATTCGTTTGGGTATAAAAGGTTGGCTAACCATTGTAAGCCGATAAAACGCATAAAAGAGGGCGGTCGATCAAACCAGTTGAACGGTGTCGTAGGAATCAAATACACGCGACCTTCGCGTACCGCCCTAACCTCTTTCCATTGCGGATGGGTTTGAACGCCGTTCCAAAAAAGCTCTTCGGGAGTAATGATGACGTCCGGATCGTAAAGAAGAATCTGCTCCAAAGTCACTTTTTCAAAGCCTTTGTGATTGGAAGTGTGGCATTGATGCACGTTAACATTGCCCAATAACTTCAAAATTTGCACGTGAATCGAGTCGTCGCATTCGGTCGAAAGTCCGTCCGTTCCCTCCGCATAGTACACTTTGGGCTTATAGGTCGCTTTATCGACCGCCGTTTTGACTTCGTCTAGCACGGTTTGCATGCGCGAAGCGAGCATTTCGCCTCTTTCTTGCTTATCCAATACCTCTCCTAAAAAGCGAAAAACGGCCGGATAGGCATTCATATCTTCCGCAACGGCATAAACATAAGGGACGGTGAGTTGCTCTAACTTCTGATTCGTTTGCGACATAGGACTCACCGGCGAAGCCGACCACATTAAAATCAAATCGGGTTTTTGGCTTAACATACTTTCGATTGCCGATGTTTGTCCTTGTCCGCTGATCGAACCTAAAACGGGTAAATCTCTAGCAATCGGATCGAGATAGGGTTTGTTTTTATCCGCGATGCTCATCACCCAACCGCTCATCATCGAAGGAGCCACGGCATATAAAGCGTAGCTTCCGTAAGGAGAGGGAGCGTAGACTTTTTGGATCGTTTTACCGATCGTTACGTTTCGATCCGCCATATCCACGACGTCATACGCCGATACGCTCATACCCATACACGCTCCTATGATCCAGAGATACCGTTTTGAGGTCATTTTTTCCTCTTTAGTTTTGACATACCTTTGAAGCAAAGCTCCAAAAGCTACGCTAACGCTGAGTTCTCCAAGACGGAGTGCCCGCGCACCTTCGGTGATTCTTATCTTTATCACGCCTTTGAAGCAAAGCTCCAAAAGCTACGCTAACGCTGGGTTCTCCAAGACGGAGTGCCCGCGCACCTTCGGTGATTCTTATCTTTATCACGCCTTTAGAGCAAAGCTCTAAAAGCTACGCTAACGCTATGTTCTCCTCGGCGGAGTGCCCGCGCACCTTCGGTGCTTTTTTCGGAAAAGGTATATTTTTTTATATTACGCATGCGCGTTCTTTACATGTAAGGCTCAAACCCCGACGCTTTTAATTCAAAATCGCTTGACGTTGCGTTTGATTCAGATCGATGTTTAAAAACAGACGGTAAAACGCCTGCATGCGCATTTCAAACTCCGAGGCATTGGGTTCGTCGTATAAGACGTGCGTCAGCCATTGAAGCCCTAAAAGGCGCATAAACGAAGGCGGTCTATCGATCCAGTTGAACGGTTTTTTCGGAACCAAATAAACTCTTTTGTTTTGCACCGCCGCAATGAAACGCCATCTCGGATCGTTTTGAACGTTTTGAACAAATTCCTTTTCCTGTGCGATAATAACGTCCGGATTGTATAAAATGACCTGTTCGAGCGTCACCTTTTCCATTCCCTTGCCGCCGCTTGGTTGACATAAATGGGGATTGATGCCGCCGGCGACTTTGATCACTTCGTAATGCGAAGAGCTATCGCATTCGCTCGCCAATCCGTCCGTGCCTTCCGCGTAGTAAACAACGGGACGTTTCGAGACGTGACGTTGCACCAAAGCTCTTGTTTGGCGCGTCACCTCTTGGGCATATAACGCCAAAGGCTCCGTACGCTCTTTTTTATCCAACAATTCACCCAAAAAACGATACGCTTTTGCGAGATCGTCGATACTTTCTAAATTGACGTTAATCGTCGCGATATGACTGCTTTGGAATAAAGAAGCCGCTAGACCACTAGACGCATCGGTATTCCATGAGATAATCGCATCGGGGTGCAACGCCAAAAGCGTTTCGCGATGGATGCTGTTGGCTCCGCCTTGCAAACCTCCGATCACCGGAAGCGACGTAAAGTGCGGATCGAGCATAGAAGACGATTCGTTATTGCCTTTCGCGTGATCGAAGTTTAAACCCACGATCAACGAAGGATCGATCGTATAGAGGATATACGTCGAAGGCGGCGACGAGCCGTAGAGTTTGCTTATCGTCTCGGGGACTTCAAGCGTCTGTCCGCTCATATCGACGATACTGCGTGCAAAAAGAAGCTCGCTCCAAGCGAAAAAAAGGATCAAAAACCCAATTGAAAATCGTAAAAAAGGCATCCGTGTTACCATCCGTATTCTTTTTGAACGTCGTGAAAAAAAAGCCGTTTTGCGTAGGTATGAGGAGCGGCTCGGTTGATCATGCGCAACGAAAACGTCTCGATCCACGTCCAAAACTGCTCCAAATACGCTTTGGGGAACGCAATCTCTTGAAGCGTCTGAGCATAATACTTCAGCCACACTTCACGTGCGTGCGCATCGATGGCAAAGGGAGCGTGGGTTCTACACATCGAAGGCGCACCGTAAGCTTTCGTGTAAACGTTACCGCCGCCTAAAGCCTGAATAAAAAAGTGTGCCGCTTTGTGTACACCCTCCATAAAAGCCTCTTCGTCGGTAGGATACATGTAAGAAATTTCGCTTTTTTGCAGTAGGCGATGGTGATGAATAACCATCTGAAGAAGATTCTCTTCACCCACGGCTTTTAAAAAGCTTTCTTCAGGCTTGAGAATAGGCGGGAAGCTCATCTTCTCTTTGGTCGCGCTCCAGCGTAATGGTTGCGAAGCGTTTGAGCGTTTCACGTCTTGAATCAGAGAATTTTCACGGGATTGGCACATAGAGAGTTCCTTTCAATGTTACCGACGATCAGAAGTTTGAATCGCAAACGACGTGATACGGTATTTTTTACATGTATCGATAATTTTAACGACGTATTCAAAAGGCGTTTGTGCATCGGAACGAAGAATGATCGTACGATCGGCAGACTCCAAAGCGGCAATTTTTGCCTCGAGGGCATCGGGTTCTACGGCGACGTCTTCGTAGTAAAAAACGCCCTCTTTATCCAAAGAAATGACAATCGGTTTTTGCTCTTCTTTTTGTTTTTCGGCACTGCTCGCCTGAGGAAGATTCAAAGGAATTTTGCCTTGCGTCACAAACGTGGCGGTAACCATAAAAATGACCAAAATGACCAACACGATATCGACAAAAGGCGTCATATTAATATCGGCGATCTCGTTTTCGACCTCAAGGCTACTTGCCATTGACGTATGCCTCGTGTTTAACCATAATCGTTTTTGCGCGTCGGATAAAGTAGTTGTAAGCTACCACGCAAGGAATCGCCACAAAAAGTCCCGTCGCCGTTGCAATTAAGGCTTCCGAAATGCCTTGCATAATAGGTTGAACGTCAAAAGAGTGGTTATTGCCGATGACGTGAAATGCTTGAATAATCCCTAAAACCGTACCGAATAGCCCGATAAACGGGGCATTGTTTCCAAACGTCGCCAAAATTCCGAGTCTTGCGTCAAGGCTCAGTTTGAGCGTGTACGCATCCATCTCTTTATAATATTTTTCAATTTGCCAAAAAACCAACGCCCGCTCGATCATCACGCCCAAGGCGATCACGCTCATCGCGACAAGAACCCACAATACGGGATCAATCCCGAGTAACGCAAACGATAAAAGCTTTTCACTTAACATTTCTAATTTTCCTTTCCAAAAAGCCTCTCTTCCGCTCTTTCGATATATACTGATATTACATAACGATTGAGCGAAAAAGAGCCGACAACAAGAAACAACCTTGCATTATAACGTAATATTTATCTAAATACAACGTCATTAATGCTATTTTTTATACATCAAATACCATCATTATGCTCAATAAATAACCACATTTCCCTTTTTGCTTCCCTTGTGCTATACTGTAGCAATCATTTTGACTTACACCCGTAGAAGGAAATACCGATGCTAGAAGCCCGTCTTTGGATAAAAAAAAGCGATAAAAATTTTCTCGGTCGAGGACGTATCGAGCTACTGGAACGCATTAAACATCACGGCTCGATTCATGCCGCCGCAAAAGCGATGAAAATGAGTTATAAAGCCGCTTGGGATTCGGTTGATGCGATGAACAATCTCTCAGACGAACCCTTAGTGCAAAAAACCAGCGGCGGTAAAGGCGGAGGAGGAACGCTTCTGACGGCAAAAGGCGAAGAAATCATTCAAGCGTTTCATACTTTAGAGCAAAAACACCGACAGTTTTTAGACCTTTTCTCCGATAGCGAAGATCTCAACACGATCGTTAAAGCACTCAGTAGGCTCTCCTTGAAACTTAGCGCACGCAATCAACTCACGGGTATCGTGACCGACATTAAAGAAGACACGGTCAACGTTTTGCTCGAAATTACGATCAAAGACGCAGAAAAACTCTACGCTTCCATTACGCATAACAGCTACGCCGATTTAGGACTTTGCGTCGGCGATTCGATTATCGCGATCTTAAAAGCCAGTTCGGTTACCCTGTCTAAAAGCCAACCTACCTCTACATGTGAAAATCTTTTGCACGGCAAAGTGGTGCAAGTGTTAAGCGACGCTTCCGGTACGGAAGTCACGCTCGAATTGCCGAGCCTCAGCACGATCACGGCAACGATTCCTCATGAAACGTTCGATACCTTAGGCATTAAAGTAGGCGACGAAGCCTATGCGTTTTTTAAAGCTTCTCAAATTATCGTCGGCGTTTAACGTTTTTACGTTACGCGCCCTCTCTTTTCATCGTATCTTCATTCTAGTTAATCGATAAGAGACTCATTTTTAATCATTCATCGGCTTGATTTCTCCCTTTTTTTCCGTTACCATTATACTTTGATAAATATAGCGAAAATCGAGCCGAACGCTCTGTTTCAAATCTTAACGACACATTACAAGGAGAAAAAAATGCCCGTGACGATTGACGGTATCACCGTACAACTTTTTAGCGAATGCGATACCAAAGCCCCGTTTCCCAAGGCGGATGACAAACCAAGACGCGGTCATCCGAAAGTCGACGTGATTTACCCCGAAGTCTATTTTCCTTCCCATCAAATCTTTTTGAGCTTAGGCGAAGAGGCGATCCGAAAATTGGTTCAGGTCCATCACGACCTTATCCGCGAAAGTAAAATCGCATCGCTTTACCCCAAAGACGATAACGAATTTCAAGCCGCCGCGCTTAAAATCGAAGATTTTTTCGTGCAAATGCTCGGAGGCGAAACCCTGTATACTTCAACGCAAGGGCATCCTAAACTACGCGAACGCCATTTCCCGTTTGAAATTACCGAAATCGGACGCGATATTTGGTTAATGTGCTTCCGCAAAGCGTTAAAAATAACCCGTTTCCCCAAAGAACTGCTTCCCGAAATTTGGGAATGGGTCGAGGCCTTATCGATGCGACTCGTCAACCGCCGCACGACGACGGACGCGATGAAACGCTATCCGTTTGAGTCGATACGTTCCTATTTTGAAGAGAGGAACTAACATGCGCTACCTTCTTTTGACCTTACTCGCTTTGATAAGCCTCTTATCTGCAAACGCCGATCGTACGTTTAACGATATTAGCGGGAAACCCGTGGTTTTACCCGAAAACATGACGCGCATTTACGGTTCGGCACCTCCGATTACGTTCATGCTCTACGTTATCGACGACCGATCGCTCATCGGCGTCAATTTTCCTCAAAAAAATCAAGATAACCAAAACGGAGACAAATTTTTAAGCGAATATTTTATGAAACTTCCTATTTTAGGCGGTTGGCACGGAAATAATATCCCCAATCTCGAAGCCATCGTCGCGGCGCATCCGCAAGTGATTATTACGTGGGACACTCCTTTACTTAACGAAAAAACGGCGAAGGATATGGAGCGTATTTCCATTCCGGCACTTAAAGTCAACATCGACGATTCGACGCACTATCCGGACGTTTTCCGAATGCTAGGAAAAGTGCTTCAAAAAGAAGAACGCGCGAATGCGCTTGCCGACATGGCACAAACCTATCTTGACGAGCTCAAACGTTTCGTCCAGTCCGTTCCGCCGACGGAGCGCACGAAAGTCTATTACGCCGAGGGCGATTTAGGACTTCAAACCGAATGTGACGTTTCGTTTCACTCCGAACCTTTAGCCTTAGCCGGCGGTAATTTGGTGCACAAGTGCGTTCAAAACAGCGTAATCGGAATGCAAGAGGTCAGCTTTGAACAAGTCTTGCTCTACGATCCCGAAGTCATTATCGTGCAAAGTCCCGCTTTTTTCAAAACGGTGTTTACCGACGCTAAATGGCAAATGCTCAAAGCGGTTCAAAACAAACGCGTCTATTTAGTGCCGAAAACGCCTTTTAACTGGACGGATAGACCGCCCTCTTTTATGCGCATTATCGGAGCGCATTGGATTGCAAGTAAGCTCTATCCGACACGTTATCCCTACGCGATTCAGGAAAAAGTAAGAGCGTTTTATCGTCTCTTTTTTCAGGTCGAACTTCGAGACGAAGAGCTGAAAACCTATTTTAGTCTCTAAAAAAATCGTCCGATGATGAAAAAATAGCTTGAAGATAGAGGAAAATTTCGTTATAGTTTCAACAATATAGCGAAATTTAAGGACACGATATGGAATTCAATCACTCGTTTTGGGATACGATGGCGGAGCGTTATCCGCATTATGACGATCCGGCGATGCAAAAAGACGTGCAACGCGTTATTACGTGGGCAAAAAGTCAAGGGCTCGATTTTAGCGATCGATCCCTTTTAGACATCGGATGCGGAACCGGTACGGTTTCGATCCCTCTAGCCCTTGAAAAGGCCCGCGTAACCGCGATCGATCTTTCACGCGGTATGTTAAACGCTCTTCAAAGCGATGCCGAAGCACTCAAGCTCTGTGCCAATCTCAAATCGTATCAAAGCGACTGGGAGAGTTTTCCGTTAACGCAAACATTCGACATCGTTCTTGCGTCCATGACGCCTGCCATTTCCCAAGAAACGCATATCGATAAGATGCTCAACGCAACGCATGCCATGGGGCTTTATGTCGGGTGGGGACGCTACAAAACCAACGCTTTTCTCGAAGCGTTAATGCAAGCGCACGATGCTCCCGAAAAAATGTCGGGAGGATGCATCAAAGTTGCCGATTTTATGCATTACCTCGATACGAAAGAGCTTGCGTATAGCTACGAATTTTTCACGACCTCGTGGGAAGAGACTTATACGTACGATGAAGCTAAAACGTATGCCGCCGAGCAACTCGCCCGCAAAAACCTCTTGCCCGATGAACGCAAAGTCGATGCGATTATTCGCGATTTTATGCACGACGAAACGGTCAAAATCGAAACGCAAGCCGAAAAAGGGATGGTTTTGTTTTCCAAATATCCCTCTTCTTGTCCTAAACATACTTAAAAGGTTCTTTTATGGTCTGCTTTATTTGCGAAAGACGCTGTCATATGGAAGAAGGGAGCATCGGCGCATGCCGTCGCTACGAATGCAAAGAGGGAACGATTCACGAACGTTTTGCTCATACTTATTTGGTCACCGCACCTATTTCGGCGGAAACGATGCCGGTTTTGCATTTTCACCCGCGCGCCAAATTTTTACAAATCAGTACCACGGGGTGTAATTTTGATTGCGACGGATGCATCTCTACCGTCGTCGCCAAAGAGATGGATACGGACTCCAAAGCCTTACATGTACTGAGCCCCGAGCAAATCGTGCAAAAAGCGCGAAGCCTGAACTGCACGGGCATTGCGTTTTTAATGAACGATCCTTTGGCATCGTTTTTCACGTTTTTGGAAGTTTGTAAACTCGCGAAACAAGCAGGTCTCGTGACGGGCTGTTCGAGTAACGGTTACTTTACGCTTCAATCGCTTGACATGTTAATTCCCTATCTTGATTTTATCAACATCGGGCTCAAAGGTCTGAGCAACACGGTGTACCGCAGCTGCCATGCAATCAGTTACAAACCGGTATTACGCAATATCGCCTATTTAGTGCAAAAAGGCGTTCACGTCGAAGTCGCATGCATTCACAAAAAAGGCAACGAAAGTGAGGTCGTTGCCATTGCCGAACATTTAGCGACGCTTTCGAAAACCATACCCTTGCAATTAATGCGTTTTATCCCGATCGACGATGCGGCCATTGAAGATGAGCCTTCCATTCAAGACTCGGAGACGCTATATCAAACGCTCAAAACTCGTTTGGACTACGTCTATTTGTTTAACTCTCCCGGAAGTGAATGCCTTCATACGTACTGCCCTTCGTGCGGTGCGCTCATTTTCGAGCGTGATTTTTACGGACCGATGGGTTCTAAACTGCGAAAAATTCACCATTTTAAAGCGGGTCGATGCACGCAATGTGCTCATACGCTGGCTATTAGCGGAGCCCCTTCTCAAACCGTCTTCGACGAAGAGGGATTTGAAGGAGGCTATCCGATGACGCGCGCGTTAGAGATCGTCGAAGGAACGTTGGTCGCACTCGGCGTCGACAATCAACGCGACGTAACGCGCTGTTGGGAAGAGCTCTTAGCAGATAACGGACTCAAAAAACTTCACGTCGATATTCAAAATTTCGACGATTATGCCGCTACGATTCTCTTTTTAGCGTGTATCGTCGACAAAGAAGAGAATGCCAAGGCACTGATCGCGTATATGCGCGATAAAATCGATACGATCGTCAACGCACTCACAGGCGTAACCCACCGCCCTAGCGTTTACTACGTCATGGGAAAACCGTTGTTCGCGCTCGAAGACACGCGCCTTGAAAACCAATTAGTCGAATTAGCCGGAGGCGTCAGCCTCAATAAAATGCTCGTTTTAGACGGTCGCCCCGGACGCAAGATCGCACGGGAAGAGCTTCTCAAACTCAATCCCGACGTCATTTTTATCTCTTCGTTTTTAGACTCTCCTTTGGAGGCGTTTTACGACGCCTGTCGCGAAGAACACATCGACGTCGAAGCCGTGAGAAAACATCACGTGTACGCACATCCCTATCCGTGTTTCGACTTTGGAAGCCCGCGGTGGATTTTGGGATTGATGTATATCGCCGATATGCTCCATCCCGAAATTTTTCATTTCGATATTCATCACGAAGCGACGCTTTTTTACAAGCAATTTTACCATCGAACGTTTGAGGCATCGATGCTCAACCGTTCGTTTGCAAAACCCAGTCGCGATCATCGGCTAAATCGACTATAATAAGCGTTACGAAAAGGGCGGGAATGCCCATTAAAAAAAACGGAGTTTCATGGAAGGGAAAAATGCTGTTTGGGAAGCGATGGCAAAACGCTATCCGCGTTTTTACGACGATTCTATGCGTAAAGACGTCCAATTTATTTTAGACTGGTGTGAGGACAAAGGGGTTTGCTTTGAAAATAAAAGCATTTTAGATATCGGATCGGGAACGGGAACGATCGCCATTCCTTTAGCGCTTAAAGGAGCGCGCGTGACCGCCGTAGACGTCTCAAGCGGTATGTTAAAAGCTTTGCGCGAAGATGCGCGCAAGCACGGCGTTCACGAGTCGATTCAAACGCATCAAAGCGATTGGGAAGCGTTTGCGGACGAAAATACTTACGACATCGTTTTAGCTTCGATGACGCCTGCGATCAATTCGGAAGAGAAAATGGAAAAAATGATGGCATCTTCCGATACGATGGGCATTTACGTCGGTTGGGGTTCTTACCGTACCAACCTTTTCGTCAATGCACTCATGCAAGCCCACGGTATCGAAGACGATTGTAGTGCCAACGGATGTTTCAAAACCCGTCAGTTTATGGAACGTTTGGAACAAAAAGCGATGCGTTACCATCATACGTTCTTCGAAACGTCTTGGACCGAAACGTATACGCAAGAAGATGCGAAGCAATACGCACGCGAACAACTTCAAAGACGTGAAATTACGCCGCAAGAAAGCGTGATCGAGCGTTTATTGGCTTCCAATAGCAACGATCAAGACAAAGTTCATATTACGACCAAAGCGGAAAAAGGGATCGTCGTATGGTATAAATAACGAAGATGCACTCGCATCTTCGTCGACTTTTTACTCTTTAATCAAAAGGACGTTAACCGCTTTGACGACGACTTTCACTTTGTCGCCCTCTTTAAGCCCCATCTCTTCGATAGACTCCATGGTCATTACCGAGCTCATTTTACCGGCTAAAATGTCCCCTACATCGACTTGACACATAACTTCACCTTTTTTGATCTTTTTGACCGTTGCGACAATCTCGTTTCTAGCACCGTATTTCATCCAAGACTCCTTAGTTAAAGTGTTTCAATGCTACATCAAAGCGTTATAGCCTGTCAAGACAACACGGCATTGTTATGCTATAATCGCATCAAATTTCACGTAAGGTTTTCGGGATGTTTTCTACCCTCGTCGCTATTTTTTCGGGTGCGGGTTTAGGCGCGCTGTTACGCTGGTTTTTAGGCACGAAGCTCAATAGTCTCACGCCTTCGATTCCGCTAGGAACACTTGGAGCTAATTTACTCGGCGGTTATCTCATAGGATTTTTTATCGCTTTTTTCGCCTCCAATACCGCTTTAGCTCCCGAATGGCGGTTGTTTATTATCACGGGATTTTTAGGAGGATTGACGACGTTTAGCACCTTCAGTGCCGAGATCGTAACGCTCATTCAATCGGGACGTTTGGGCATAAGCCTTTTTGCGATTTTCTTACATGTCATGGGTTCGATCGCTATGACGCTTCTGGGCATTGCCAGCTATACTTTACTACACAAAGGAAGTTTATGAAAGGGTTTCAACTCGTATTTTCAACGCTACAAAGCCGCAAACATCCAAGCGGAGAGGCTATCAGCCACTGGTTAGTGAAAACCGCGGAAGCCTTAGACATTAAAGGCGTGACGCTTCTCAATGCCGCACAAGGTATCGGACGCGACGGAAAATTACACTCGTCTTCTTTTTTTGAACTGGCCGATGAGCCCGTAGAAATCATTATGAACGTTAACGAAGAGGCATGCGAAACACTTTTTGCGCTTTTAAAAAACGAAAATTTGGGGATATTTTATACCAAAACCGCGATAGAATTCGGAACGATTTAAACCAAAGAACGAAGAAAAAATCTCTTCGTTCTTTGACATGTAAGCTTACATGTAAAGCCTACTAAACCTTGCCCTCGTTCTTAAGCTGCTTGTACCAAGAGCTGTGAAGGATGGCGACTTCCTCTTCTTCCTTGTAACCGGTAATCATCGAATGAATT
>Ga0114938_1001429_pt1 | contig 16183 bp, 13 predicted proteins | sample AshMeaBigSpring_FD_88675 | JGI IMG/M metagenome (GOLD analysis project Ga0114938, IMG submission 88675) | Groundwater microbial communities from Big Spring, Nevada to study Microbial Dark Matter (Phase II) - Ash Meadows Big Spring | ecosystem: Environmental > Aquatic > Deep subsurface >...
GAAGAAGAAGGGGGCGAAGTCGCCGCCGGTCCACACGCACCTCGACGAGGCGCTGGCGGCGAAGATGCGCAAGCGCGCCGAGCCGCAAGGCGGGTCGATCGACTGGACCGTCACGGAGCAGGTGATCAGCGACGCGCGAGGGGTGGCCGTGCCCGTGTCACGGCCCGGCGTCACCTACGACGCCTTCGTCGCCGCGGCGCGGCAGGTCGAGAACACGCTGCCGGCAGGCGCCAACTGGGACGGCCGCGACGGCGAGGAGACCGGATCGACATCGGCGGCCGGGACGGCGCCGGACGGCGGGAGCGCGGGCGGACTCTAGGCGGCGCGCGGCCTCAGTCCAGCGGCAGGGCACGTGCGGCCGCGCGGCTGCGCGCGCCGAGCGCGGTGGTCATCGAGCCGCCGACCACCAGCGCCGCGCCCAGCAGGTTCCAGCCCGACAACGCCTCGGCTGGTGCCGCTGCAGGCCACACCCAGGCCGCGGCGTGGACCCCGCAGACCGTGAAGACCGGCGCCAGCGTCACCACGGCGCTCACTCGCGACACCTCCCAGTGCTCGAGCGCTTCGGCAAAGCAGCCGTAGGCGATCACCGTGTTCGCGCAGCAGAAGGCGAGCATGCCGAGCTGCAGGCCGTCGAGCGCGAGCACCTGGGCGAGGTGTGCCGGCGGCAGCAGCAGCGGCACGGCGCCGACGTACAGCAGGAACAGCACCTGGCTCGACGCGAGCTGCGTGAGCAGCTGCTTCTGCGCGAGCGCGTAGCCCGCCCAGGCCACCGCGGAGAACAGCATGATGGCGACGCCGAGGCCGAGCCGCGTCTCGATTGCGAACACCTCGGCGATGCGGTCGTGGAAGAAGACGCCGAGCCCGGTGACCAGCAACGCGAAGCCGGCCCACTGCAGCGGCGCAAAGCGTTCCCGGAACACGACCAATCCACCGAACAGCAGGAACATCGGCGCGAGCTGGATGAGCACCTGCGCGGCGGTCGGGCCCGTGAGCTCGAGCGACACGAGGTAGCTCACGTAGTTCGCGACCAGGCCGAGCAGCGCGATCGCGTACAGCCACCTGCCGCGACGGGGGAGGGGCGGCCAGGGCGGCAGGCGCTTGCGCCACGCGAGGAACAGGCCCAGCGCCACGCTGGCGGTCGCGAAGCGGTACCAGGTGAGCGTCCAGGCATCCATGCCCGCGAGCGTGATCTTGAGCGCGATCGGCAGCACGCCCCAGAACACCGCGGTGGTGAGGGCGAGCGCGAGGCCGAGGCGCCAGCGTCCGGAGGTGGTGTGCATCAACAGCGGGTGACGGGCAGCGGCCAAGGATACTGGATCCTGTGCTAACTTAGGCGTGGCGCAAGCGGGGGCAGCGGGTTTGCGGGAAGCTTCATCGGGCGGCATCGTCGTGGCAGAAAGTCCGGGCGCGGACAGCGCGATCGCCCTGGTGCCGACCGCCGTCACCGCGTTCGTCGGCCGCGCCCTGCGCGGGCCGGTCAACCGGCCGTTCGCGGTGAGGAGCTTCGCGGAGTTCCACCAGGTGTTCGGCGGCCTGTGGCAGCCAAGCCCGATGTCGTACGCCGTCGAGCAGTTCTTCGAGTGCGGCGGCCAGCGGGCGATCGTCGTGCGCGTGGTGAACGGCGGCGCGCCCGCCACCATCTCGCTGCCCTGCGACGGCGAGTCGCTCACGCTCGAGGCGCTGAGCCCGGGCTCGCGCGAGGCGCTGCGCGCCTCGGTCGACTACGACAACATCGGCGCGGCCGAGACCGACCGCTTCAACCTGGTGGTGCAGCGCGTGCGCACGCGCGGCTCGGATCACATCGAGGACCAGGAGATCTTCCGCCGCGTCTCGGTCGTGCCCGACACGACGCGCTACGTCGCCACGGTGCTGCAGGAATCGCAACTCGTGCGCGTGCGCGGGCAGGTGCCCGCGACGCGGCCCGAGCGCACGTTCTCCCCGGGATCGCGGCACCCGGTCGGGTACGTCGATTCGAACGCCGACGGCGACGACGGCGGGCCGCTCACCGACTACGACGTGATCGGCTCGGCCGACGCCGGCGCCGGCGTGTTCGCGCTCGCCGCCGCCGAGGACGTGCGCTTCGTCTGCATCCCGCCGCTCGAGCGCGACCGCGACGTCGGGCCGAGCGCGTTGCTGGTGGCGGCCGCCTTCTGCCGCGAGCGCCACGCGCTGCTGATCGTGGATCCGCCCGCCGCCTGGCGCAGCTGTGACGACGCGTTGCGCGGACTACGCGAGTTCGAGTTCCGTTCCGAGCACGCCTTGATGTGCTTCCCGCGCATCCAGGCGTTCGATCGGCTGCGCGCCCGCGCGGAGACGTTCGCGAACTGCGGCGCCGTCGCCGGTACGCTGGCACGGATGGACGAGCAGCGCTCGCCCTGGCAGTCGGGCCCGGAGGAGGAACTGCTGCTGCGGCCGGCCGCGCGACCCGAGCTCGTGCTCACCGAAGCGGAGCGCGCGCGCCTCGCGGCCCACGGGATCAACCCGTTGCAGTCGCTGCGCTCGGCGAGCCCGCGCCCGCTCGCGCTCAAGACCCTCGCCGGCGGATCGGCCGGCAGCGCCGACGCGCTCCTGCTCACGTCGCAGCGTCGCCGGCTGCTGCTCATGGCCAGCCTCGAGCGCGGCACGCGCTGGGCGATGTTCGAGGCGCCGGATCGCGCCGTCTGGCACAAGCTCGAGCGCCAGGTCGACGCGTTCCTGCGACCGCTGGCGGCGTCGGGCCTGTTCGGCCCGGCCGACGAGTCAGGCGTCGTCCAGGTGGTGTGCGACGAGCGCATCAACGGCCCGGTCGACGTCGCCGCGGGACGCATCAACGTGCTCGTGTCCCTGCCGGTCGCGCGGGGCCAGTGGCGGTCGTTCATGGTCACGCAGTCGCGCACCGGCAGCCGCGTGCGGCCGGTGCGGACCAACGTGCTGCCGCCGGGGACGCGCATGACCGTCGAGGAGGCGCAAGCACCGCGCTCGATCGACGAGACGGCGCAGAGCCCCACGCTCGCACAGGAACTGTTCGGTCACTATCGCGAGCCGCGCCCGGCGCCTTCAGTCGCGACCACCGACCGGGGTGCCCCAGCCGCCGCCGCCGGGCGTCTCGATCCGGAGACGATCGCCCGCATCCACCGCGAGCTCGGCCGTCCCCTGCAGCGCTTCTGACCGCCCGTCGCGGCGGATCACGGTGTTGACGCCCACGCGGCCCGGGCCGCCGCCGGCGAGCCCGAAGGGAGCGACGCGCCGGTGATTGGCGAGGATGGCGGCCGTCATCGGCTCGCGGAACTCGACCTCGCGCACCAGTCCGTCGCCTCCGCGGAATGCACCGGCTCCGCTCGAGTCCGCGCGCAGCGCGAACTCGCGCAGCAGCACCGGGAAGCGCGCCTCGAGCACCTCCGGGTCGGTGAGTCGCGAGTTGGTCATGTGCGTCTGCACGCCGCTCGCGCCGGCGTAGCCCGGGCCGGCTCCGGCACCACCGGCGATGGTCTCGTAGTACTGGTAGCGCTCGTTGCCGAACGTGAAGTTGTTCATCGTCCCCTGCGCCGCGGCCTGCACGCCGAGTGCGCCGTACAGCGCGTCGACGATGCACTGCGACGTCTCGACGTTGCCCGCCACGACCGCGCCGGGTGGCGCGGGGTCGAGCAGCGTGCCGGGCGGCACCACGATGGTCAGCGGCCGCAGGCAGCCGGCGTTGAGCGGAATCGGCTCGGCGATCAGGGTGCGGAACACGTACAGCACGGCAGCGACCGTGACGGCGCGCGGCGCGTTGAGGTTGTTGGCCTGCTGCGGCGAGGTGCCCGTGAAATCGACGCGCGCGGTGCCGGCCTCGCGATCGATGGCCACGCGCACCTCGATCGCCTGGCCGTTGTCCATCTCGTAGCGGAAGCGGCCGTCCGCGAGTCCGCGGATCGCGCGGCGCATGCACTGCTCGGCGTTGTCCTGCACGTGGCCCATGTAGGCGAGCAGCGCCGGCCAGCCGTGCGTCGCGGCGGCGCGCTCGAGCTCGCGGATGCCCCGCGCGTTGGCGGCCAGCTGCGCGCGCAGGTCGGCGAGGTTCTGCTCGACGTTGCGTGCCGGCCACGGTCCGGCCGCGAGCAGCGCGCGCACGGCGTGCTCCGCGAACCGGCCGTCGCGCACGATGCGCGTCGGCGCGATCAGCACTCCCTCCTCCGCGATGTCGCGGCTGCCCGGCGGCATCGAGCCCGGGGTCGCGCCGCCGATGTCGGCGTGGTGCGCCCGCGAGGCCGTGAAGAAGTGCACGCGTTCACCGGACCGGTCGAACACCGGCGTGACGACCGTCATGTCGGGCAGGTGCGTGCCGCCGTGATAGGGCGAGTTGAGCAGGAAGGAGTCGCCGGGCCGCAGGTCGTTGCCGTGGGCCTCGATCACCGCCGCGACGCTCGCGCCCATCGAGCCGAGGTGCACCGGCATGTGCGGGGCGTTGGCCACCAGGTTCGCCGCGCCGTCGAACACGGCGCACGAGTAGTCGAGCCGCTCCTTGATGTTCACCGAGCTCGCCGTCTGGCGCAGCACCACGCCCATCTGCTCGGCGACGTGCATGAACAGCCCGTTGAAGATCTCGAGCCGCAGGGGGTCGGGCGCGGCATCGGCCGGCGTGGCGGAGGCAGGGGCGCCGGCGGCGCGACGCACGTGCAGCAGGCCGTCCGCGTCGTGCGTCGCGTGCCAGCCGGGTTCGATCCAGACGGTCGCGCCGCGTTCGATCACCAGCGCAGGGCCCACGATGCGGTCCTTCGGCCGCAGTTGGTCGCGATCGTGCAGCGCGACGTCGTGCCACCCGTCGCCGGTCCAGGCGGGGACGATGCGCGAAACGCGCGGACGCGCGGCAGGGCCGGCGGCCTCAGGCGCGGCGGCCGGCAGGTCCGCAGCGCGGTGCTCCGCGGCCTCGACGACGACCGACGCGATCACCAGTTCCGCGCCGCTCGCCGCAAAGCCGTACAGGCGCTCGTGGGCCGCGCGGAACGCGTCGCGCAGCGCCACTTCGTCGGCCCAGTCGAGCGCGAGCGACGTGTCCGAGCCGGCGAGGCGCACGTGCACCGTGCGCTGTGCGTCGATCGCGTCGGTGGCGACGTCCTGCCGGGCCAGTTCGCCGCGCGCCGCGACGGCCAGCTCCTCGAGCGCGGCGCGCGCCGCCGCGAGGCCGTGCGCGTCGAGCGGCAATTCGATGCTCCGGCGGCGAATGCAGCGGCGTTGCGCGAGCCCGATGCCCCACGCCGACAGCACGCCCGCGAGCGGGTGCAGCAGCAGCGTGTCGATGCCGAGCAGGTCGGCCACCGCGCAGGCGTGCTGGCCGGCGGCGCCGCCGAACGGCACGAGCGTGAAGCGTTGCGTGTCCTCGCCGTGGCGCAGCGCCAGTTCGCGGATGGTGTTCGCCATCTTCGCGACGGCTACCTCGAGGAACGCCGCGGCGAGCGTCTCGACGGAGTAGCCGGGCCCGCCGGCCGCGGCGATCTCCCCGGCAATGGCAGCGAGGCGCGCGCGCGACGACTCGGGATCGAGCGGGGCGTCGCCGGAGGGCCCGAACACGCTCGGGAAATGCTCCGGCCGGATGCGGCCGAGGACGACGTTGCAGTCCGTGACCGTGGCAGGTCCGCCGTGACGGTAACAGGCGGGCCCGGGGTCGGCCCCGGCGGACTCGGGACCCGCCTGCAGCCGGCCGTCGGCGTAGCGCACGATCGAACCGCCGCCCGCTGCGATGGTGTGGATGTCCATCATGGGCGTCTGCAGGCGGATGCCGTCGATCTCGGTGCTGTAGCGGCGCGGCAACTCGCCCGCATAGAGGCTGACGTCAGTGGACGTGCCGCCCATGTCGAAACCGACCAACCGCTCGCGGCCCGCCATCGCGCCGGCAGCGGCGAGGCCCACGACGCCGCCGGCGGGCCCCGACAGCACGCCGTTGATGCCGCGGAACCCGTCAGGATCCACGAGGCCGCCGTTGCTCTGCATCGCGAGCAGGGGTGGCTCGCCGTGGGCGGCGGCCAGTTCGCCACGGAAGGCCCGCAGGTGGCGCAGCAGCACCGGCGACAGGTAAGCGTCGGCGACCGCGCTGTCGCCGCGCGCGATCAGGCCGACGATCGGCGCGACCGCATGCGACGCGACCACCTCCTCGAAGCCCGCGGCGCGCGCGAGCTCGGCCGCGCGTCGCTCGTGCTGCGGGTTGCGCACGGCGTGCAGGAGCGCGATCGCCACCGCGCGCAGGCCGTCCTTGCGAGCCGCGGCGAGCGCCGCGGCCAGGTGATCTTCGTCCAGTGGTTCGAGCACGCTGCCGTCCGCGGCGAGGCGCTCGCGTGCCTCGAGCACGCGCGCATGGAGCATCGCGGGCAGGCGGATCTCGCGCGCGAAGATGTCCGGGCGGTGCTGGTGGCCGATGCGCAGGACGTCGCGCAGGCCGCGCGTGACCACGAGCAGCGTGGCCTCGCCGCGGCGCTCGAGCAGCGCATTGGTGGCGACCGTCGTGCCGAGGCGGACCGATTCGACCGGGGCCCCTCCGGCACCGTGCCGGCGCAGCAGCTCGTCGATGCCGCGGACGGCCGCGTCGCCCGGGTGCGCGGCGTCGTGCGAGAGGACCTTGTGCGTGTGGACCGTGCCTGCCGGGTCGGTGGCGACGATGTCGGTGAAGGTGCCGCCGCGGTCGATGGCGAAGCGCCAGCCGCGGCCGGGGGCGGGTCGGGTCATGTGACCAATGTCGCACGCCGGCGCCGCGATGAGAACTGCTGCGCGCTTCCGCCGGGGACGTGGCGCTATCATGCGCAGTGAGACGACGAGGGGTACCCATGGCCGCCGAACGTTACGTGGTGTTCTCGCACGGCAAGGACAGCGAGCCGTGGGGCAGCAAGATCGCGGCCATGGCGGAGATCGCCCGCGAGGAGGGATTCCACGTCGAGTCCGTCGATTACCGCGGCATCGAAGACCCGCAGGAGCGGGTCACGCGGCTGCTCGCCTTCTGCAAGGACCTGCGCGGCCAGCTGGTGCTGGTCGGCTCGAGCATGGGCGGCTACGTGTCGGTGGCGGGATCGTCGTTGCTGCAGGCGCGCGGCATGTTCCTGCTCGCGCCCGCGCTGTACATGCCCGGCTACGAGAAATTCAGCCCGCGGCCGGCGATGTGCCCGACCACGATCATCCACGGCTGGCGCGACGAGGTTATCCCCGTCGACAACAGCATCCGCTTCGCGCGCGAGCAGAAAGCGACGCTGCACGTGGTGGACTCGGACCACCGGCTGCTCGACCAGATCCGGGCCATCAACCACTTCTTCGCGTATTTCCTCTACGCGATCGACGAATACCAGTAATCCATCGGTTAAGATGGCTGCATGGGGAACCCGGGGGACACCATGCGACCAGCCGCAAGATCGACGCTGTCCGCGCTCGTGCTGGCGACGCTTGCGGCGTGCGGCGCGCCTGCGCCGCAGGACAAGGCGGCGGCCCGCGAGCAGGGTCGCGACACCGACGAGACCGTCTTCGACGACATGGTCCAGACCCAGGATCGCGCCCGCGCCGTGGAGGACGTCACGCTCGGCCGCAAGGCGGAGATGGACGCGGCGATCGAGCAGTCGGAGGGTGACGCCGCGGCGGACGATCGCTGAGCGGCCGGTCCGTTCCTGAGTGAGCGCGTTTTCGCCCGTCGAGCGCCTGCTGCTGCCGCTGGTGCGCCGCTTCGTGGCGCTCTGGGTGCGGCCTTCCGTGCTGCCCGACGACGTCGCTGCGGGGTTCACGCCCGGGCGCAAGGTCGTGTACGCGCTCGAGAAGCGCAGCCTCGTCGACCTGGCGGTGCTCGAGTACGTGTGCCGCGCGCGCAAGCTGCCCCTGCCGCTCGGCGACCTGGACGGGTCCGGACCGCTCAGGGTCGGCCTCGTGTTCCTCGAGCGCCGCGCGGGCCTGTTCCGCACGCGCGTCGACCGCCGCATCCCGGAGGTGCTGCGGGAACTCGCCGCTGCCGCCTCACGCGACATCGCGTTCGAGGCGGACATCGTGCCCGTCAGCCTGTTCTGGGGCCGCGCGCCGGGCCGTGAGCGCGAGTGGTTCCGCCTGCTGGTGGCCGAGGGCTGGGACATCGGCGGGCGCTTCCGCAAGGTGCTGTCGCTGCTCGTGAACGGCCGCAACCTGATGCTGCTTTTCGGCGATGCCCTGCCGTTGCAACCGTCGCTGGCCGAGACGCGCGGCCTGCCCGTGGGCCCGCGGCGCCTGTCGCGGCAGTTGCGCGCGCAGTTTCGCAACCAGCGCGTGGCCACGATCGGCCCCGACCTGTCGCACCGGCGCACGATCGTCGCGCAGGTGCTCAGGACCGAAGCCGTGCGCGAGGCGGTGCGCGGCGAGATGCGCGCCAAGGGCATCGGTCGCCGCGAGGCGCTCAAGCTGGCGCGCGGCTACGCCTACGAGATCGCGGCGAACTACTCGCACTGGTTCGTGACGCTGATGTACGGCGTGCTGAGCCGCCTGTGGAACCGCCTGTACGACGGCGTCGAGCTCGCCAACTTCTCGAGCCTCGAGTCGGTGGCGGAGGGCAGCGAGATCGTCTACGTGCCCTGCCACCGCAGCCACATGGACTACCTGCTGATGTCCTACGTGGTGTACCACAAGGGCTACGCCGTGCCGCACATCGCGGCGGGCATCAACCTCAACATGCCGGTGATCGGCTCGTTCCTGCGGCGCGGCGGCGCGTTCTTCCTGCGGCGCAGCTTCTCGGGCAACCCGCTCTACTCGGCCGTGTTCATGAAGTACCTCGGCCTGATGATGGCGCGCGGCCACTCGATCGAGTACTTCATCGAGGGCGGCCGCAGCCGCACGGGGCGGCTGCTCAAGCCGAAGGCGGGCATGCTCTCGATGACGGTGCGCAGCTACCTGCGCGAGCCGACGCGGCCGTTGGTGTTCGTGCCCATCTACTTCGGCTACGAGCGGCTCGTCGAGGGCGGCACCTACGTCGGCGAGCTGTCGGGACGGCCGAAGGAGAAGGAGAGCGTCCTCAGCCTGCTCAGGACGATCCCGGCGCTGCGCAGCCGCTTCGGCAAGGTGTACGTGAGCTTCGGCGAGCCGCTGCCGCTCGACCCGCTGATCCAGAAGCACGCCCCGCAGTGGAACGGCGAGCCGTCCGGCTCGGACGACCGACCGCCGTGGCTCAACCCGCTGGTGAAGGACCTTGCCACCGGCATCATGACGCGAGTCAACGCCGCGGCCTGCGTCACCCCCGTCAACCTGATCGGGCTCGTGCTGCTCGCGACGCCGCGCCAGAGCATGGGCGAGGCCGACCTGGCGCGGCAGCTCGAGTTGTACGCGTCGCTGATGCGCCAGGCGCCGTACGCGCCGCGCGTCTGGGTCACCGGCAGCGACGGCGCGGCGATGATCCGCTACGGCGAGTCGCTCGGCATCCTGCACCGCCAGCCGCACGAGCTCGGCGACGTGCTGCAGATGCCGGTCGAGAAGTCGATCCTCACCAGCTATTTCCGCAACAACGCGCTGCACCTGCTGCTGATGCCGTCGCTGCTCGCCTGCGCGTTCCTGAGCAACCCGGCCGTGCCCCGTGCCGACCTGCATCGCCTCGCGCGCCGCGTGTACCCGTACGTCGCCGACGAGTATTTCCTGCGCTGGAGCGAGGCCGAGCTGCCGGCCGTGGTGGACGAACTGCTCGAGGACCTGCTCAACCACGGGCTGCTCACCGCCAGCGAGGACCGCAGCGTCTGGCAGCAGCCGGCCGCCGAATCCCCCGAGGCGGCGCAGCTCTCGGTGCTCGCGCAGGTCACCATCCCGATCCTCGAGCGCTACTACCTCGCGCTCGCGCTGCTGCTCAAGGCGGGCACCGGGCGCCTGAGCCAGGAGGCGCTCGAGCGCCAGTGCCAGCTCATGGCGAGCCGCATGGCGCTGCTCTACGAGATCAATTCGCCGGAGTTCTTCGACCGCGCGCTGTTCCAGAACTTCCTCGCGCTGCTCCGCGAGCGGCAGGTGTTGTCGCTGTCGGAGGACGGCAAGCTCGAGTTCCAGGCGGGGATGCTCGAGGCGATCGTGTCGGACGCGCAGCTGGTGCTCAACGAGCAGGTGCGCAACTCGATCCTGCAGGTCGTGCACCGCTGAGCTGCCGACCGTGCGTGTGGTTGCGGCAGGCGGGACGAGTCCCCGCGGGACGCCGTAAACCCGTCCTTGGGGGCTCGCGCGCGGCGTCCATGCCGCGCGACGCCCGCGGAGACTCGTCCCGCCTGCCGCAACCCGCCGGTTCGCGGAAGTACCTCCCGACCCCCGCGCGCCCGCGCGCGAGCCTATAGGGATGTATTCACGGCGTCCCGCGGGAAGACCTGCAGACTGCCCACGCGCATTTCGCTCAACGGATGGCTTTCGCGCTAATCGTCGCCACGAACCCGCGACCGCAGCTTCTTGGTCCGTGCATCGCGCGACTTGCCCGCCAGCCGCCGCTCCTTCGATGCGCGCGTCGGCTGCGTCGGCCGGCGCGGCTTCGGCTCCACCAGCGATTCGCGGACCATCGCGACGAGGCGTGCGATGGCATCGGCGCGGTTCTGCTCGAGCGAGCGCAGCCGTTGCGCGTCGATGACGATGAGGCCTTCAGCGGTCATGCGCCGCCCGGCGATGCGTCGCAGGCGTGCGCGGGCCGTAGCGGGCAGGGGACCCCAGGCCGTGGAATCGAAGCGCAGCTCGACCGCGTTCGACACCTTGTTGACGTTCTGCCCGCCGGGACCGGACGCGCGCACGGCGCGCAACTCGACCAGCTCGTCCGGAATCTCCAGGGAACGAGTGACCGTGATCGGCACGGCGCTCAGTCGTCGTGGGCCGGGCGCGCCTCGCCCACGCGCGGGTTCACCATCTCTAGCTTGACCTCGCGCTGCGCCACGGGGATGACGATGCCGTGCTGGCGGAACAGCCGCCAGATGCCGCGGTTGACGTCGGAGCGAACGTTGTTCACGCCTTCCTGCGGATCCGGGATCCAGAAGCGCAGCTCGAGCTCGATGCCGTGGTCGCCGAACGACATCAGCCGCGCGACCGGCGCCGGGTCCCGGATCACGCGCGGATGGCCTTCGGTCGCCTTGAGCATCAGCTGCATCGCGAGCTCGGGGTCGCTCTGGTAGCTCACGCGCACGGGCAGCTTGAGGCGCACGCGCGGGTCGCCGTAGCTCCAGTTGATCACCGGGTTGGTGATCAGGTTCTGGTTCGGGACGAGGGTCGACACGCCGTCGCGGTCGAGCACCACGACGTAGCGGCCGCGCAGTTCCTCCACCCAGCCGAAACCCTCGGTGGCGGTCCCGGGCATGCCGGTGAAGCTGATCACGTCGCCGGGCTTGATCGAGCGGTCCATCAGCAGCACGAAGCCGCTGACGAAGTTGGCCGCGATGCTCTGCAGGCCGAAGCCGAGGCCGATGCCGATGGCGCCGGTGAGCACGTTGAGCGTCGTGAGGTCGAGGCCCGCGGCGTTGAGGCCGACCAGCACCGAGAGCGCGACGAGGAACGCCTGCGTGAACTTCGCGATGCCGATGCGCATGGTCGACGGCAGGCCGTCGATCTTGAGCACGCGCCGCTCGAGCCAGCGCGAGACCCACATGGCCCCCAGCACGAACACGCTGACGGTCACCAGCAGCTTGGCGACCGACCACACGGAGACGCGCGTCTTGCCGAGGTTGACGCCCATCCCGTCGAGCACGCCGATCACGGTGTCGCCCCAGCCGAGCAGGTGCAGCGAGAGGAACACCCAGACGATCAGGCTGATCGGCGTGCCCCAGCCCTTGATGCGCGCGCGGGCGCCGAGCGAGACGCGGATCACGTAGACGGCGGCGCGGATCAGCAGCAGCAGCGCGGTGAGCTGCACCGTGACGTCCACGATCCGGGCCGGCACGCCCGCGGCGTGGAGCAATCCGGCCACGGCTGCCAGGATCAGCAGGGTGATGGCGAACGGCGCCGCGACCCAGGCGATCTCCCGCAGCCGGCCCGGCAGGTCGTCCGGCGCGACGGTGCTCGCGAACCGCGGCCGCACCAGCCGCGCGATCCACCAGCCGAGCAGGATCGCGCCGCCGATGACGGCGAACTGCACGAGGCTTTCGGGGAGCAGCAGGCGGTCGACGATCTCGCGGGCCGTTTGCAGTGTTTTCTGCATCGGCTCAGGCGTTCAGGTCGGGGATGAGCTGGCTCTCGAGCCGGGCGATCTGGTCCTTGAGCAGCAGCTTGCGCTTCTTGAGGCGCCGCATCTGCACCTGGTCCACGTACAGGTCGAGCTGCAGGCGGTGGATGACGTCGTCGAGGTCGCGGTGCTCGATGCGTAGCTGGCGCAGCCGCTCGAGGTGCTTGAACGTCTCGGTGTCGACGTTGTCGATCGCTTCGGACATGGCGGGCCGGCCCGGAATCCCTCGGATGCAGGTCGCCAAGCTTAGCCCCCGGGACCGCAAAAAGGGATAGCCGGGGTCAGAGCCCCACCGTGTCGACGTTGTGGCCGGTCATGACCACGAACCCCTGCTGCCGCGTGGCGCCGTCGCGGGTGTAGTCGAAGACGTAGGTGCGGCGCAGGCCGAGCGAACCGCCCGCGACGCGCACGGCCTCGATGCGGCGGAACGCCACGGTGCCGTCGAGCAAGGCCGCGCCCGTGCCCTGGCAGGTCTCGAGGGCCGCGGCGTTCGCAGATTCACGCGCTGCCAGGCTGTCGTACCAGAACCACGCCGCGGCCAGCAGGGCCGCAAGCGTCAGCAGCATTGACCAGGACAGCGCCACGCGTCAGAACAGCTCCGCCCACCGGCGGCGGGGGTCGCCGCAGGCCATGAAGTGCGGGTTGAGCAGCGTGTCGCGCTCGTTGTAGCGCAGCGGAGCGCCGTCGAGCGTCGTGACGGTGCCGCCGGCCATCTCGACGACCGCCTGCGCGGCTGCCGTGTCCCACTCCGACGTGGGCCCGAGCCGCGGGTAGAAGTCGGCGGACCCTTCGGCCACCAGGCAGAACTTGAGCGCACTGCCCATGGGCCGCAGTTCGTGGGGGCCGAGCTTCGCGAGCACGCCATCGAGCGAGTCGCCGCGGTGCGAGCGGCTGCCGACCACGACCAGCGGCGCGCCGGCCGGGCGCGTCCGGATCGGTTCGGGTTGGCCCTTGTCCTCGCGCCGGAAGGCGCCGACGCCCGCGGCGGCGTAATAGGTGAGCCCCAGCGCCGGCGCAGCGACCACGCCGAGCACGGGCCGGTGATCCCGCACCAGCGCGACGTTCACGGTGAACTCGCCGTTGCGGTTGATGAATTCCTTAGTGCCGTCCAGCGGGTCGACGAGCCAGTATTCGCGCCAGGCGCCGCGCACCGCGCGCGGGTGGCCGGCCTCGTGCTCTTCCGACAGCACGGGCACGCCGGGCGTGATCGCCGCGAGTCGCGCGGCGAGGATGTCGTGTGCCGCGCGGTCGGCGCGCGTGAGCGGCGAGTCGTCGGCCTTGTACTCGACTTCGTGGGCCGTCGCGTACACCGCGAGGATCGCGGTGCCGGCGGCGGCGACCGCTTCGAGCACTGGCGGCAGCAGGTCGGCGAGGCGGGCGGCATCCGATGCGGGCATGGGGACTCCGGGGCTGGCGTGATCAGCCCGTATCATAGCGACCTTCGCCGATCGCCACGGACAGGATCACCTTGCAGCCCGCGCCTGACCGCCCCGCGCACGCTCCCGACTGGGACGCCGTGACCACGGTGTGCCTCGACATGGACGGCACGGTGCTCGACCTGTCGTTCGACAACCTGTTCTGGCTCGACGCACTGCCGCGGCGCTGGGGCGCGCAGCACGGCGTGCCGGCGGAGCAGGCGATCCCGCAGTTGCACGCGCGCTTCGACGCGAAGCGCGGCACGCTCGACTGGTACTGCATCGACCACTGGAGCGAAGAGCTCGGCTTCGACATCGCGGCGTTGAAGGCCGAGCTGCACGGGCACATCCGCTACCTGCCGGGAGCGATCGAGTTCCTCGACGCGACGCGCGCGCGGGGCAAGCGCCTGCTGCTCGCCACGAACGCACACCCGATCAGCCTCGAGGTGAAGAACCGGACGACGGGGCTCGCGCGCCACTTCGACGAGCTGGTCTCGTCGCACGAGTTCGGCATCCCCAAGGAAGAGCCGGAATTCTGGGACCGCCTCGCGCGGAGCCACGGCGTGGACCCGGCCGCCACGCTGTTCGTCGACGACAGCGTGGCCGTGCTGCGTGCAGCCCGAGCCGCAGGCGTGCGGCACGTCTACCAGGTGCTGTGGCCGGACTCGACGCAGCCGCCGCGCGCGGCGCTGCCGGGGTTCACCGCGATTCGCGGGCTCGGCGACCTCGTGCCCTGACGGGCCCGGTCGCCGCCTTCCTCAGTCGCCGGTCGGCGCCGAACCCGGCTCGCTGCCGGCCGGCGCGCCCGCCTGGCCTTCGCCGCCACCTGGGGTTCCGCGGCGGTTCGCGCCGCCACGGCGCCGCCGTCGCCGCTTGGCCGGCACTGCGCCTTCGACCGCGGTGGCCGGCGGTGCGTCTGAACCGATCGCGGGAGCGCTGGCGCTTGCTTCCGGTGCCGTCACCGGCGCCTGCACGGCGGGGGACTCCCGCCGTGGTGCCTCGCGGTGCCCGCTGCGACGGCCCTCGCGGCGATCCCCACCGCGTCCGCCTCGGCCACGGTCGCCGCCACTCCGCCCGCCGCCGAAGCCACCGCGCCCCCCGCCGCCCGGCCCGCCGAAGCGCCGGCGCTCGCGCGCCGGCACGGTGATCTCGGCCAGCATGTCCTCGGTGAGCGACCCGCGCGGCAGGCTGCGCCCGATGTAGGCCTCGATGTCGGGCAGCGACTGCACGTAGTCCTCGCAGCCGAGGCTGATCGCGTCGCCCTCGGCGCCCGCGCGCGCGGTGCGACCGATGCGGTGCACGTAATCCTCGGGGTCCTGCGGCATGTCGTAGTTGAAGACGTGGCTCACTTCCGGGACGTGCAGGCCGCGCGACGCGACGTCCGTGCCGATCAGGATCGCGAGCTCGCCGCTGTGGAAGTCGCGCAGCAGGCGCAGGCGCTTGGTCTGCGGCACGTCGCCCGAGATCGCCTGGGCATTGAAGCCGTTCGCCCGCAGCAGGTTCTCGAGTTCCTCGGCACCGCGCCGCGTGTTGACGAAGATCATCGTGCGGTGCGGGTCCATCGAGCGCAGCAGGCCCACCAGCAGCCGCGGCTTCTCGTCCATCGAGGGGAAGTAGATCACCTGCCGGACGCGGTCCACGGTCATCTTGTCGGGCTCGATGCGCACCAGCTCGGGGTCGTTCATGTGCTCGTAGGCGAGCTCGAGCACGCGCTGCGCGAGCGTCGCCGAGAACAGCAGGTTCAGGCGCTGGTCGGGCGATGGCAGGCGCCGCATGATGTAGCGGATGTCGGCGATGAAGCCGAGGTCGAACATGCGATCGGCCTCGTCGAGCACCAGCACCTGCACCGACGCCAGGTCGAAGACGCGCTGCTTGTAGAAGTCGATCAGGCGGCCGGGCGTGCCGATCAGGACGTCGACGCCTTCCTCGAGGTGGCGGCGCTGCTTGTCGTAGTCGACGCCGCCGAAGGCGAGGCCGAGCTTGAGCCCCGTGTACTGGCCGAGGATTTCGGCGTCATGGTGGATCTGCACGGCGAGTTCGCGCGTCGGCGCGATGATCAGCGCCAGCGGTGCGTTGACCCGGCGCGACGCCGGGATGTCGGCGCGCAGCAGCCGGGAGTAGAGGGCCACCAGGAAGGCCGCGGTCTTGCCGGTGCCGGTCTGCGCCTGCCCGGCGACGTCGAACCCGGCGAGCGCGCGGGGCAGCGTCTGGGCCTGGATCGGCGTGCAGCGCTCGAAGCCGGCATCGGCGATGCCGCGGGCCAGGGGCTCGGGCAGGTGGAGGTTGGTGAACGAGACGTCGGTCAGGTGTGCGTCAGCCATCAGGTCTCAAAGTGGTGGATGTGGTCTTGCAAAATCACGGGAAGCGGGTTCAAATACGCCACAACTTGCGGCTTAAGGTCCGCTCCCGACACGAGTGAAGCCGGCCTGCCAGGCCTCAGCCTGGTACCCACGTCCGGCGCACCGGGACTCCAGAACTCAGGGTTTTCACGCCAGCAATCGCAGTAGTTTGCCTCACGCGGAACGCGCCGTCACTCGCAACATCGCGCCGTCCGCCCACCCCACCCGAATTCCAAGCCTGTTCCACACCCGTCCATCCAGCCCAAGAAACGCCAGCGGAGGTAGTCTCTGGTGAGCCAGTCCATCATCCACGTCACCGA
>Ga0114938_1001430_pt1 | contig 16170 bp, 11 predicted proteins | sample AshMeaBigSpring_FD_88675 | JGI IMG/M metagenome (GOLD analysis project Ga0114938, IMG submission 88675) | Groundwater microbial communities from Big Spring, Nevada to study Microbial Dark Matter (Phase II) - Ash Meadows Big Spring | ecosystem: Environmental > Aquatic > Deep subsurface >...
AAGCTGGCTCCGGGGGACCTGGATCGCGCCCTGTGCGGGATGGTGTTCCCGACCGATGCGAACGTCATCGTCGGCCTGGACCGGGCCGACGACGCCGGAGTTTACAGGGTATCGGACGACCTGGCCCTGATCCAGACCGTGGATTTCTTCACGCCCATCGTGGACGATCCATACTGGTTCGGGCAGATCGCGGCGGTCAACGCCCTTAGCGATGTCTACGCCATGGGGGGCGTTCCCAAGACCGCCATGAACCTGGTGGCCTTTCCGGTCAAGGATATGGACATCTCCATCCTGCGGCGGATCATCCAGGGCGGCGTCGACAAACTCACGGAGGCCGGGGTCGTGCTGGTGGGTGGCCACAGCATCGAGGACAAGGAACTGAAGTACGGTCTCTCGGTGACCGGTTTCGTCCACCCGCAACGCGTGCTCACCAAGAAAAATCTCCAGGCGGGTGATCGCCTGGTGCTGACCAAGCCCCTCGGCACGGGCATCGTCAACACCGCGATCAGGGCCGGCATGGCGCCGGCCGGACTCGTCGAGAAGGTGACCGCACTCATGGCGGCCTTGAACCGAACCGCGGCCGAAGTCATGTCGGCCTTCGACGTCCATGCCTGCACGGACGTGACCGGCTTCGGACTATTAGGCCACCTGGCCGAAATGGTCAGCGGCTCCGGGATGGGCGTTCGGATTTTCGCGGGCCAGGTGCCGGTGATTCCGGAAGCCCTTGAATTTGCGGCCATGGGGCTCATCCCCGCCGGAGCCTACAAGAACAAGGAGTTCCGGGAAGCGATGGTGGACGTTGAGCCCGAAGTGGACCGCTCCCGGCAGGATCTTCTTTTCGATCCGCAGACCTCGGGCGGGCTGCTGATCGGTGTGAGCGGCGCCCAGACCGCCGACCTGCTCAAGGCGTTGCGGCAGGCTGGAGTCGCAGAATCCGCGGAGATCGGAGAGGTGGTCGCCGGGCCGGAAGAGAAAATATGGGTTGTTTGAGGAGTCGTTTTTTTGATCCGAAACCCAACACCCAACACCCAACACGAAACCCCAAACCCCAAACACCGCCTAATCGAGTTTCGCCATGAAAGAGATCGATGCGCGCGGCCTGGCCTGTCCGGCGCCGGTGCTGTGCACCAAAGCTACCTTACAGGAAGAAAAGCCCGGCGCCGTGAAGGTCCTCGTCGACAACGCCGCCTCCCAGCAGAACGTGCAGCGCTTCCTGGAATCCCAGGGATTCGAGACCGTGCTGGAAAAGCAGGGCGGCGATTATCTGGTCATCGGCCGCTGCGGAGCCGCACCGGCCGTAGAAGCTCGCTCAACCACAGCCCTGGAAACGGATTTAAAGAAGATCATGGTCATGTGCAGCACGGACCGCATGGGGTTCGGCGACGACGCCCTCGGCCTCAAGCTGATGGTCAACTTCCTGCGCACGTTGAAGGAAATGGGGCCGGAGCTGTGGCGGCTGGTTTTCTTTAACAACGGGGTGAAGCTCGCGATCGACGGCTCGGAGGTGCTCCCCGATCTCAAGGCCTACGAAAAGGACGGTCTCAAGATCCTGGTCTGCGGCACCTGCCTGAACCACTTCAACCTGCTGGAAAGGAAAAGGGTCGGCGAGACGACCAACATGCTGGACATCGTGACTGCCATGCAGCTGGTGGACAAGGTGGTCAATATCTGATGTAGCCCGCATGCCCAAGCCGGCCGCTCATCCCATTATCAGTTAAAAATAGCTCGAAGCATCCCAGCAGTGCGTGCACAACTTTTCCCGGGGCATCCCGATGGCGGCCACCAGGTCCTCCAGGCGCTGGTACTTGAGCGTGGTCAGCCGCAGACGGCGCCGGATGCCGTCGATCATGACCAGGTTCTCGGCGCTGTCGGCGCGGGCATAGAGGGAAAGGTCGGCCGGCTCGCCGCCCTCCAGATCGTGGATCGCCTTGCGGCCGGCGAGGTCCAGGGTGGAGCGCGAGGCCGAAAAGTTGATGAACTCGCAGGGGTAGATCAGCACCGGGCAGGCCGGCCGCATGTGGACCTCGCGGGCGCCGTAGTCGTAAAGGATCTGGATGGTGTCCTGGAGCTGGGTGCCGCGGACGATGGAGTCTTCGCAGAACAACAGGCGCTTGCCTTCGATCAGTTTGCGGATCGGGATGAGCTTCATGCGCGCCACCAGATCGCGCATGCGCTGGTTCTGGGGCATGAAGCTACGCGGCCAGGTGGGGGTGTACTTCACGAACGGCCGGCGGTAGGGCAGGCTGCGGACGGTGGCGTAGCCGATGGCGTGGCCGATGCCCGAATCCGGGATGCCGGCGACGCAGTCGATGGAGGTGTCGTCGCCCTGCGCCAGGGCGGCGCCGCAGCGGTTGCGGGCGTCCTCGACGTTGATGCCCTCGTACTCGGAGGCCGGGTAGCCGTAGTAGACCCATAAAAAGGCGCAGATCTGCATGCGCGGCTCCGGCGGCACGCGGATTTCATAACCCTCCGCGGACATGAGCACGATTTCGCCGGGCCCCAGGAAGTGTTCGATCTCAAAGCCGAGGTTGGGGAAGGCGCAGCTCTCCGAGCTCACGGCCAGCGCCCCGTTTCGCCGGCCGATGGCGAGCGGCGTGCGGCCCAGGCGGTCGCGCGCCGCATAGATCCCGCGGTCGGTCAGGACCAGCAGCGTGCAGGAGCCCTCGACGGCCGCCTGCGCCTTGCGGATGCCGTCCTCGAAGTTCTCCTCTTCGCAGATCAGGGCGGCCATGACCTCGGTGGGGTTGATGGAGCCGCCGGTGGTGTCGGAGAAATAGCGCCGCCGGTCGAAGGCGCGCCGCACCAGAGCGTCGATGTTGTTGATCTTGCCGACCGTGACGATGCCGAAGGTGCCGAGGTGCGAACCCATGAACAGCGGCTGCGGGTCGGTGTCGCTGATGACGCCGATGCCGGTGCCGCCGTGGAATCCCGGCAGTTCGGACTCGAACTTGGTGCGGAAGTAGCTGTTCTCGATGTTGTGGATCGAGCGCTCGATGCCGTTGGCGTTGCGCACGGCCATTCCGCCGTAGCGCGTGCCGAGGTGCGAGTGGTAATCCGTGCCGTAGAACAGCTCGGAGACGCAGTCTTCTTTGGATACGATGCCGAACAGGCCGCCCATTGGTTCTCCTGATGGTTGAATGGAACTCGGGTTAAAGGGTTCAGCGCTTCAGGGGTTAAAGGCTTAGGGTTCGGGGGTTCAGTTGAGGCTGTCTCGTATCACCTGAACCCCGAACCCCGACCCCTGTCCTTATTATTTTATATCCGCATGGTACCGCTGCAGCGAGCGGACCTTGGGCGCCCCCTCACGGCGCGCGACGATCCCCTTGGCGGCGGCGATGGCGGCCGCGGTCGTGGTGATGTAGGGGATCTTGTGCTTGATGGCCGCGCGGCGGATGTCCGAGCTGTCGGCGGAGCCCTTGCGGCCGCTCGGGGTGTTGACCAGCAGATGGACCTGGCCGCTCTGGATGGCGTCCACCAGGTTGGGCCGGCCCAGCCCAAGCTTGTAGACCGGGATGGTCTCGATGTCCTTCGCCTGCAGGAATTTATGGGTGCCCTCGGTGGCCATGATTCGGAAGCCGAGCTCGCGAAAACGCCGCGCCGGCTCGATGGCCGCGTTCTTGTCGCGGTCGGCGATGGTGAACACCACCGTGCCTTCCAGCGGCAGCACCGTCTGGGTGGCCTCCTGAGCTTTGAAGAAGGCCCGGCCGAAGGAGTATGACAGGCCCAGAACTTCGCCGGTCGAGCGCATCTCCGGGCCGAGCACCGGATCGACTTCCGGAAACATGTTGAAGGGGAAGACCGACTCTTTGACCCCGAAGTGCGGGATGCTGCGGTCTTCGAGGCCGAGCTCGGCGATGCGGCGGCCCAGGATGACCTGGGTCGCGAGGCGCGCCATGGACAGGCCGCACACCTTCGAGACGATCGGCACAGTGCGGGAGGCGCGCGGGTTGGCTTCCAGCACGTAGACCGTGTTCTCGTAGATGGCGTACTGGATGTTCATCAGGCCCACCACCCCGAGTTCGACCGCGATGCGGCGCGTGTATTCGCGGATGGTGTCGAGGTGCTTGGGCGCCAGGCTGATCGGCGGGATCACGCAGGCCGAGTCGCCGGAGTGGATGCCGGCGAGCTCGATGTGCTCCATGACCGCCGGCACGAAGGCGTCGCGGCCGTCGGCGATGGCGTCGGCCTCGGCCTCGATGGCGTTGTCCAGGAATTTGTCGATCAAAATCGGCCGCTCCGGCGAGAGCTCCACCGCGGCGCTCACGTAGCGCTCCAGCATGGCGGCGTCGTGGACCACCTCCATGCCGCGGCCGCCGAGCACGTAGGAGGGCCGCACCATGAGCGGGTAGCCGATCCTGCCGGCGATCGCCAGGGCCTCCGCGGCGCCGCCGGCCATGCCCGACTCGGGCATGGGGATGCCCAGGCGGCGCATGATCTCGCGGAAGCGCTCACGGTCCTCGGCCAGGTCGATGGTGTCCGGCGTCGTCCCCAGGACGCGCACCCCGGCGTCGGAGAGCTCGCGGGCGATGTTGAGGGGGGTCTGCCCGCCGAACTGCACGATGACGCCCTCGGGCCGCTCCTTGGCGTAGATGCTCAGGACGTCTTCGACCGTCAACGGTTCGAAGTAGAGCTTGTCCGAGGTGTCGTAGTCGGTGGACACCGTCTCCGGGTTGCAGTTCACCATGATGGACTCGTAGCCGGCCTCGCGAATGGCCATGGCGGCGTGCACGCAGCAATAGTCGAACTCGATCCCCTGGCCGATGCGGTTCGGGCCGCCGCCCAGCACCATGACCTTTTTGCGGTCGCTGACCGGCACCCGGTCGGGAGCGTTGTAGGTCGAGTAGTAGTAGGCGGCGTTCTCCACCCCGCTGACCGGCACGGGCTCCCAGGCCTGCACCAGGCCGAGGCGCCGGCGGCGCTCGCGCAGGTCCGCCTCGCGCACGCCCAGCAGCCGGGCGAGGTAGCGGTCGGCGAACCCGTCGCGCTTGGCGCGCGCCAGCAGGGCGTCGGGCAGCTCCTTGCCGCGGCAGGCGATGATCTCCTCCTCCAGCGCCACCAGCTCCTGCATCTGTTGGATGAACCAGGGTTTGATGTGGGTGCGGCGGTGCAGGTCCTCGACGTCGGCGCCCTTGCGCAGGGCCTCGTACATGATGAACTGGCGCTCGCTCGTGGCGGCCGCCAGCTTCTCCATCAGCGCGTCGAGCGGCAGCGTGTTGAAGTCGCGGGCGAATCCCAGGCCGAAGCGGTTGATCTCCAGGCTGCGGATGGCCTTCTGCAGGGCTTCCTTGTAGGTCTTGCCGATGCTCATGACTTCGCCCACGGCCCGCATCTGAGTGCCCAGACGGTCTTCGATGCCCTTGAACTTCTCGAAGGCCCAGCGCGCGAACTTGACCACCACGTAGTCGCCGGAGGGGGTGTACTTCTCAAGAGTGCCGTCGCGCCAGTAGGGGATCTCGTCCATGGTCAGGCCGCCGGCGAGCAGGGCCGAGACGCGCGCGATGGGAAAGCCGGTAGCCTTGGATGCCAGGGCCGAGGAGCGCGAGGTGCGCGGGTTGATCTCGATCACCACCACGCGGCCGGTCCCGGGGTCGTGGGCGAATTGGATGTTGGTGCCGCCGATGACCTCGATGGCCTCGACGATGCGGTAGGAATAGTCCTGCAGGCGCTTCTGGAGATCCGGATCGATGGTGAGCATGGGGGCGGTGCAGTAGCTGTCCCCGGTGTGCACGCCCATGGCGTCCACGTTCTCGATGAAGCACACGGTGATCATCTGGTTCTTGGCGTCGCGCACCACCTCGAGCTCGAGTTCCTCCCATCCCAGCACGGATTCCTCCACCAGCACCTGGTGGATCAGGCTGGCGGCCAGTCCGCGGCCGGCGATGATCCGCAGTTCCTCGACGTTGCAGACCAGACCGCCGCCGGTTCCGCCCATGGTGTAGGCCGGCCGGATCACCACGGGATAGCCCAGCTCGGCCGCCACGCGTTCGGCCTCTTCCAGGGTGGTGACGGCCCGGCTGCGCGGCATGTCGATGCCGAGCCGGGTCATGGTCTCCTTGAAGGCGGTGCGGTCCTCTCCGCGCTGGATGGCGTCCACGTTGACGCCGATCACCTTGACGCCGTAACGGTCCAGCACGCCGGTGCGGTGCAGCTCCGAGGACAGGTTCAGCCCCGTCTGGCCGCCCAAATTGGGCAGGATGGCGTCCGGCCGCTCGGCGGCGATGATCTCGGTCAGCACCTGCAGGTTCAGCGGCTCGATGTAGGTGGCGTCCGCCATGCCGGGGTCGGTCATGATGGTGGCTGGGTTGGAGTTGACCAACACGATCTCGTAGCCCAGCAGCCTGAGCGCCTTGCAGGCCTGGGTCCCCGAGTAGTCGAACTCGCAGGCCTGGCCAATCACGATCGGCCCGGAGCCGATGATCAATACCTTGCGGATGTCCTGGCGTCTGGGCATGTTTCCTCCCTGAGGCTTGCTGCCATGGTTGGGTGGGTGCGCGGCCGAATGTCAGCCTGACTGAAGTGCTCTTGCTAAATTAAGTTACACTCAAAATCAAGGATGAAAATTCCAAGGCGGGGCTATGAGTGTTGCGGTTCTTTTTGGAACAGGAATTTTCCGGGGGAAGACGGCCGGCGCTTACCGGCGGCAGGCTGTAAAGGAGTTCCGTCTGGAAGCCGTTGCCCTCTAAAGTGTTTCTTGGCCCTCTTTTCGATCCAGCAGCTCAAACCCGACAATGTCTTTCATAAGCTTAAATGATTATCCTATGAAAAAATTTCACAACGATTCTTATTTCTTGGGAAAATACTTCACATGGCTTAGGCTTTTAAAATCCACATCCTGTGTCCAGATGATGGCTTTGAATTCCTGCGCCGTTGCGAGAACGATACTGTCGGCCATTGGAAGATTATGCTCAAGACTTATCCTGGCAGCGGCGAGTGCCAATGGTGCGCTCAGATCCACAACCGCCCCTTTTTGCATGGCAAAGGCCGCCTGCAGTGCATCATTCTCGCTGGACTCCCGGAGAATGACCTTGAACACCTCGTATATCGTTATCGTTGGGACAACAAGCGAAGCCGAATCACTCAGAGGGGTCGAGAAATGCTTGGCATTAGGTTCATCTGCGAAGTATGCGAGCCAGCCTGAGGAATCTACGACATTCATACTCTATCTTCCTCTCGTTTGAATTCCGTTTTGATGCCCTTCAGAAATCCCCGGAGTTCTTTGATATCCCGCTCCGGTATGAGCTCAATACGTCCGGCATATTCCACAATCTGCATTTTTTGGCCCGGCCGAAGGTTTAAAGCCTCTCTAATTGATTTTGGTATGACGACTTGATACTTTGGCGATACAGTCACTGATTGCATGCCAATACCTCCGTCGATATTTTTTTAGTATAACGATGCCATGATCGACGTGGTTTTGTCAATGCGGAAAGAACCGTTCCGCCCGACCCAAAGCTCACCCGCCGCGGTTAGCCGCCGGGTGAAGCGCCCTGTCGGCCATTTGCTTTGAATCCCTCATGTAAAAATGTCATCGCCTTGCGGAAAGTGCCCGTCAAAGGTCAGGACCCTTGCGGAACGCAGTGCCTCGATAAGGAACTGCTCCGTAGCGATTCCTCCGACAATGATAGATCACCCCTCAAAATCATGTGCTGGCGCTTGGCCGCTTGCGTAATCTGTGCTAGAAGTCGGGCATATGTCGAGCCCGAGCATCATATCGGCCGCACCCCTGACAGCGCTTCCCATCAACGGCGTTCTGGACGATTTGAAGGTGGCGTTGAGATCATCACACGGCGCGGTGCTGCAGGCCCCGCCGGGGGCCGGCAAGACCACGCGGGTGCCGCTTGCCTTGCTGGGGGAGCCCTGGCTCGATGGACGCAAGATCGTGATGCTCGAGCCGCGGCGGCTGGCGGCGCGGGCGGCGGCGCGGCATATGGCCGGGCTGCTGGGCGAGCCGGTCGGCGCGACCGTGGGCTACCGGGTGCGCCTGGACACCCGCGTCGGGCCGGCGACGCGCATCGAGGTGGTGACCGAAGGGGTCCTGACCCGGATGCTGCAGAGCGATCCGGGACTCGCCGGCGTCGGTCTGGTGGTCTTCGACGAGTTCCACGAACGGCACCTGGAGTCCGACCTCGGCCTGGCGCTGTGCCTGGACCTGCAGGGGGTCCTGAACCCCGGGCTGAGGATCCTGGTCATGTCCGCGACGCTTGAGCCGGCGCCGGTGGCGGAGCTGCTGGGCGGTGTGCCGGTGATCGCCTGCGCGGGACGGCTCTTTCCGGTGGAAACCCGCTACCTCGGCCGGCCGGGCGAACGCGCGTTCGAGGCGGCGGTGGCCGGGGCCGCCCTCAATGCCGCGCGCAGCGAGGAGGGCAGCCTTCTGGTGTTCCTGCCCGGGGCTGCCGAGATCCGGCGGGTGCACGCCATGCTCGCTTCTGCCGGCCTCGGCCCCGAATGGATCCTCGCGCCGCTCTTCGGCAGCCTGTCCAAGGAGGAGCAGGACCTGGCCATCGCGCCGGCTGCGGCCGGGCGACGCAAAATCGTCATTGCCACCAACATCGCCGAGACCAGCCTTACCATCGAAGGCATCCGCGTGGTGGTGGACGGCGGGTGGATGCGCACGCCGCGCTTCGACGTGCGCAGCGGGATGGCCCGGCTGGTGACCGTGCCGGTGTCCCGTTCCTCCGCCGACCAGCGCCGGGGCCGTGCCGGCCGCACCGGGCCCGGGGTCTGCTATCGGCTGTGGAGCGCCGAGGCCCACACCGCGCTGGCGGAGTGCAACCGCCCCGAGGTGTTGCAGGCCGATCTGGCGCCGCTGGTGTTGGAGCTCGCCCTCTGGGGAGTCGCGGACGCGGCCCGTCTCAAATGGCTCGATCCGCCGCCGGGTGCGGCCTGCCTGCAGGCGAAGTCGCTTCTGAAAAGCCTCGGGGCGCTGGATGCGCAAGGGCGGGCGACGGAGCACGGCCGCCGCATGGCCGAGCTGCCCCTGCATCCGCGATTGGCTCACATGGTGATGAATGCGCAGCGTCACGGTCTGGCAGCGGATGCCTGCCTGCTCGCCGCCGTTCTGAGCGAGCGGGATTTTTTGGGGTTCCCTTCCGGCGAATACGATTCCGATCTGGGATTGCGGCTGGACGTCATGGCCAGCCGAGCCGAGGATCGGGGCAGGCAGGCGGGCCGCTTCACGGTCGATGGGCCGGCGCTGCGCCGTTGCCGGCGCGTTGCAGAAACGCTTTGGTCCCGGCTCGGGCTGGAGCCGCATCTGGTGCCGCGGCGCCCGACCGGCCGCCTGCTGTCCTGGGCCTATCCGGACCGGATCGGCCAGCGCCGTTCCGGCGCATCCGGCCGGTTTCTGCTGACGAACGGCCGGGGCGCTTTTTTCCCCCGTCCGGAGCCGCTGTCCTCTGCGGACTTCATCGTCGCCGCCGAGCTCGATGGCGAGCGGCAGGAGGCCCGCATTTTTCTGGCCGCCGCCTTTGACCTTCCAACGATCCAGGAGGATTGCCAGGGCGAGCTCCGGCGGGAGGACATCATCCAATGGGACCGCCGCACGCAATCCGTACGCCTGGAGCGAGCGCTCAAGCTGGGGGCCCTGACCTTGAAGTCGTTTCCGGCGGCCGATGCGGATCCAGCGAAAATTAGGGCCGCCATGATCGCCGGTATACGGGAGGCAGGCCTGGAGTGCCTGCCCTGGTCCCCCGGCCTGCGGCGCTGGCAGGCGCGGGTGCGCTTCGTGAGGCGGGTCGTGGGCGCGGAATCCTGGCCGGACATGTCGGACGCCGCCCTGCTGGCCACTCTCGACGACTGGCTGGGGCCTCACCTCGACGGGGTCACCCGGCTGGGCGGCCTGAAGGAGATCGATCTGGGCAAGGCCCTGAGGGGGTTTCTTGCGTGGGACCAACGGCTGCGGCTGGATGAGCTGGCCCCCACTCACCTGGAGGTTCCCTCCGGATCGCGCGTCCGGGTGGACTATGGCGGCGAGGTCCCGGTGTTGGCCGTGCGCGTCCAGGAAATGTTCGGGTGCGCCGACACCCCGCGGGTGGCCGGCGGCCGTGAGCCCGTGTTGGTTCACCTGCTCTCGCCGGCCGGCCGGCCCCTGCAGGTGACCCGGGACCTGGCCGGCTTCTGGGCCGGCAGCTATCACCAGGTGAGAAAGGAAATGCGCGGCCGGTACCCGAAACATCCCTGGCCGGAGGACCCCCTGAACGCGCCGCCGACCCGGAGGGCGAAGAAAGCCCGGGTTCACGGTTGACGGGCACACGGTTCACGGTTCGAAAAACAGGGCAGGTTCAGAGTTTAGGGTTCGGGGTTCAGGGTTCGGGGTTCAGGAAATACAAAACAGGTGCCATGAACCACTGAACCCTGAACCCTGGTAATACCCAAACACCAAACACGAAACACGAAACACCAAACACTCCAACCCCCAAACCCCCCGTAAGGAGGCACTCCATGGCCACCCCCGAAAAGACCGTCGACGGTTTCCGGTTCCTGCCGCCGAGCCTTGCGGCCTGGATTCGCCGCTACCACATACCGGCAGAGGAGTTTCGGGGCGCGATCCCTTGGACCCCTCTTGCCGCTCCTCTGAACCGCTCCGTTTTAGCGCTGGTGACCTCGGCCGGGATCAGCCTGAAATCCGACCCGCCCTTCGACATGGAGCGCGAAAAGCGCGAGCCCCTCTGGGGCGACCGTTCCTACCGTGAGATCCCGCGCGGGACCACAACCCGGGACATCGAGGTCAACCACCTGCACATCAACACCGGTTACATCCTCGAGGACATCAACGTGATGCTTCCGCTGGCGCGCATGGCGGAGTTCGAACAGGAGGGCGTCATCGGCCGGTTGGCGCAGACGGCCTACTCCTTCTACGGGTTTCAATGGCAGAATGAAGACTTCATCGGGAACGCCATCGCGCCGATGGCCGAGCGCATGCGGTCGGAGGGGGTCGGCGCCGTGCTGCTCACACCGGCCTGACCTTTCTGCTGCCAGTCCGTGGGACTGGCCGCCAGACATCTCGAGCAGAACGGATTCTCAACCCTGGTGTTGAGCCCCACGCATGATTTCCAGCGGGCCGTCGGCATCCCGCGCTCGGCCGCGATCGAATATCCCTATGGCCGGCCGGTCGGACAGGTGGGAGACCGTGACGGGCAGCGGCGGGTGCTGCTGGCCGCGCTTGCGGCGCTGGAAAGGATCCGAACCCCGGGAGAAGTGATTCATCTCCCCTTCACCTGGCCGGAAGATCCGAAGAATACCAAATGGCATCCGCCGGAAATGAGCCCTCTCATCAAGTTCTACCTGGATGAGATCAAGGCGTCGCGGAGGTAGCTTTCGACGCGGTCCGACGGACGAACAGCTGCTGGGAGGGCAACATGATCGATAACCTCGAGGATTTCAAAATCGCGGTCATTGGCGGAGGCAGCCGCTGCAAACTCCTTCTGCAGGCCATCTTCAGCGAAGCGTCCGCCGAAAACCGGCCCAAGATTCTGGGCGTGGCCGACAGGAACTTGCGGGCGGCCGGGCTCCAGTATGCACAGGAAAAGGGGATCTTTACCACCAGCGACTACCGCGAGCTTTTTTCCATCCCGGAGCTCGATCTCATCCTCGAACTCACCCCGGATGACAGCCTCAAAGAGATCATCAAGGAGGCGAAGCCGCCCGGCGTTCTGGTCGTGGATCATTACGAAGCCCGCGCGATTTTGGACGTTCTGCAGATCAGGGCCAAGCAGAACGAAGTTCTGCAAAAACTGCGCGCAAGCCAGGGCGACGGGCCGCGCATCGAAGCTCTTTTCCAAGAGTTTTACGGTTTCGTGGCGGAAATCAACCGTGCCGCCAACACCTTTGCCCGCGAGACCCGTGAACGGCTGGTGGCGAGCGAATCGGTCATGTCCCAGATCATCAACGGCAGTACGATACCGACCTTTGTCATCGACAAAAACCATCGGGTGACCCATTGGAACAAAGCCTGCGAGCGGCTCACCGGCCATGCAGCCGGCGAAATGGTCGGGAGCGACGGCCAGTGGAGAGCCTTCCGGTCGGAAAAGCGTCCAACCCTGGCGGACCTGATTTTGGACGAGGTGACGGAGGAAGAGCTGTGGCGCCTGTATGGCACGCGCTGGGAAAAGTCGGCGTTGATAAGCGGCGGCTACGAGGTCGAGGAGTTCTTCCCGCACCTGGGTGAAGCCGGCACCTGGCTTTTCTTCACGGCCGTTCCCATTGTGGCTGCGGACGGCGCCGTGGTGGGTGCCATCGAGACCCTTTGGGATCTCACCAAACAGAAACAGGCCGAAGACGAGCGTGAGCGCAAGAACAAAGAACTGGTGCGCAAGGTGGCGGAAATCAGCGCCAAAGAGCAGGTCATGTCCCAGATCATCAACGGCAGCACCATACCGACCTTCGTGATCGACAAGGACCACGTCGTGACCCATTGGAACAAGGCCCTGGAGCACCTGACGGGCCACGCGGCCGGCGAGATGATCGGGACCCGCAACCAGTGGTCGCCCTTCTACGAGAAAGATCGTCCTTCCATGGCCGATGTCATCCTGGACCAGGTCGACGAGTTGCAGATCCGGAAGTTGTATGGAAGCAAATGGCGTCCTTCAGCCTTCATCGACGGGGCTTACGAGTCGGAAGGCTTTTTCGCCAAGCTGGGCAAGAGCGGCAGATGGTGTTGGTTCACGGCGGCGCCCATCCAGACGCCCGAGGGAGAAACCGTGGGCGCCATCGAAACCATATGGGACAAGACCGAAGAACGCCGTGCCGAGAAGGAGCGGGAGCGGCACACCAAGGAGCTGGCCGCTTTCTGCTCCATCTACGCCACGCTGAGCGGGGCATTGACGCTGGAGGGAAGAATCAAGGCCGCCATCGAGGAAGTCGCCGGTATCTTTCTGCTGGACGGCATCTGCATCTTCATCGTCCAGCCGGACGGCAGCTATCACCTGCGCTACAGCAGCGGCTACTCGGAAAACCTGTGTTTTCGCAATCGCACGGCCGACGCCCAGAGCATCATCGTCCAAGTGGCCCGGAGCGGGAAGGTGGCGGTCTTCGACGAACCGCCGGCCACGGAGGGCTTGGAGATGGAACTGCTCCGTCACGAAGGCCTGCAGTCGCTCCTGTATATCCCCATTCAGGGCAAGGACCAGCAGGTCCTCGGCGTGGTGCGGGCCGCCAGCCGCCGCGTACAGCACTTCGGCCCCGATGAGGTCCGGGCGATGGAGCTCATCGCCAACCGGATCGGCGTGGCCATCGAGAATTACCTGCTTGAGGAAGACGTGCGCCGCAAGGCCGGTTTTCAGGCCAAATTGATCGGCAGCTCCAACGACGGGATCGTGGCCACGGATGAAAAATGGAACGTGGTCATCTTCAACCCGGCGGCGGAAAGCATTTTTGGCTATCCGGCGGCCGATGTGGTCGGAAAAACGGACGCGCGCACGTTCTATCCGGAGCCGGTCGTCCGTGCTTTCAATGAGGCGCTGGCCTCAGGCGCACCCCAACGGAACCTGCCTTGGAGCGAGACGGTGATAGTGTCCAAAAGCAATGAGAGCATTCCGGTGAGATATTCGGGCACCGTTTTGCGCGAGAAACACAAGATGATGGGGGCCGTGGCTTTTTTCCAGGACCTGCGCGAGATCAAGCGGCTGGAAAGGGAGCTGCTCGGCGCCGAGCGGCTGGCCGCCGTCGGGCAGACGGTGGCCGGCATGGCCCATTGCGTCAAGAACATCCTGCTCGGACTGAAGGGCGGAAGTTACCTGGTGAACATCGGGATCGACAAGGATAATACCGCAAAGCTTAAATCCGGATGGGAGATGGTACAGCGCAACATCGACCGCACCTCGGAGCTGGTGCAGGACCTGCTTTCCTATTCCAAGGAGCGCGAGCCCGAATACGCACCCTGTTCGCCCAACCAGATCGCTGCGGACGTGTGCGAGCTGCTGCGCCCGGCGGCCGCCAAACAGGACGTCCGCATCGTGGAGAGCCTTTCCGCCGACGTGGGCGAGGTCGTCATGGACGGGCGCAGTCTGCACCGTGCCCTGATGAATCTGGTTTCCAATGCCATAGATGCGTGCCGAGACGATCCCAACCGGGAAAAGGACCATCTGGTCAGCCTGACCACGGCCCTCGAAGCCGGCGGTCTCATCCGATTCGAGGTCCAAGACAACGGCTCCGGCATGAGCGACGAGGTCAAGGAAAAGATATTTTCCTCCTTCTTCAGCACCAAAGGCCCGAAAGGCACGGGACTCGGGCTGCTGGTCACCCGCAAGCTGATCGAAGAGAACAACGGTGACATCCGGGTCGCATCGCGGGAAGGTGAGGGGACGACGTTTGTCATGAGTTTGCCGTTTAGAACAGGGGGAGAAAAGGTCTAAATTAATTTTTGCACAACTTGCACAAAAATTTTTCTTGACAAAGAAATAAAGCTTGGCATAAATTGCACAACATGCTCAAGCCGATTTCCGAATATGACTGCCTGGTGCTTGGATGTGGGAATCCCCTGATTGGAGACGACGGCTTCGGTCCGGCGGTGGTCCAGCATTTTGAGAACCACTACCCGCTGCCAGCTTCTGTAGCCGCGATAGACTGCGGCACGTCCGTTCGCGACATCCTGTTCGACATTCTCCTGTCGCCGCGCAAACCCCGCAAGATGATCATTGTCGATGTCACCGACAGCCCGGGACTTGCGCCCGGAGAGGTCCGGGAGATTGACATAGACCAGATCCGGCCTGAAAAGATCAGCGATTTTTCGCTGCATCAGTTCCCCACGACGAACATGCTCAAGGAGATCAAACAGGAGACGCAGGTCGACGTCAAGGTGTTCGTGGCTCAGGTGGCCGGGATGCCGGACGAAGTCAAGCCGGGCCTGTCCGATCCGGTGGCCGCGGCCATCGCGCCGATGTGCGAGCGCATCCTGGCCGAAATCGGTTCAATCCAAGACCAAGGGAGGATGGAATGATTGAAATTCGCGTCGGCCACCTTGCCGACAGGCTCGGCGTCCATCGCAACACCGTCACCAATTGGATCCGGACCGGGAAGCTGCGGGCCACCCTCACGGTTGGCAAGAAGTACCTCGTCGAAAAAGACGCCCTGCTGCAGTTCGGCCGCGAGCAAGGCATCCCGGAGGCCGTCCTGCAGGCGGCCGCGTTAACCAGTGCAAGCCCTTCAACGGGGGATGCGCCCATCGCCCCGCTACCTTATCCCTACCCTATCGGCAAAGAGGTGACTATGTCAGGAAAGCCCATTGGATCGGTTCTGGTCGTCGGCGGCGGCATCGCCGGCATGCAGGCGACCCTCGACCTGGCGAACTCAGGGTATTTCGTCCACTTGGTGGAAAAGAGCGCCGGCATCGGCGGCGTCATGTCCCAGCTCGACAAGACCTTTCCCACAAACGACTGCGCGATGTGAATCATCTCCCCCAAACTGGTCGAGGTCGGCCGGCATCTGAACGTCAATCTGCTCACTCTGTCAGAAGTGGTCGAGGTTTCCGGAAACGCCGGGAACTTCAGCGTCAAGGTCAAGAAAAACCCCCGCTACGTCGACATGGACAAGTGCATCGCCTGCGGCCTGTGCGCCCAGAAATGCCCGCGCAAGGTCGACGACGAGTTCAACATGGGGTTGAACCAGCGCAAGTCCGCCTTCATCAAGTACGGCCAGGCCGTTCCCCTGAAATACGCCATCGACGCCGAGAGCTGCATCTACCTCACCCGCGGCAAGTGCAAGGCCTGCGAAAAATTCTGCCCGACCTCGGCGATCAACTTCGAGGACAAGGAGAAGATCGTCACGCTCAACGTCGGCGCCGTGATCCTATCCCCCGGGTTCAAGCCCTTCGACCCGTCCGGGTTCGACTTCTACGGGTACGGCAAGATCCGGGACGTGGTCACCAGCCTGGAATACGAGCGGCTGCTCTCCTCGGGCGGACCCTGCATGGGGCATCTCGTGCGGCCCTCGGACCAGAGGGAGCCGCACCGCATCGCCTGGATCCAGTGCGTCGGCTCGCGCAACACCAACCGCTGCGACAACGGCTACTGCTCGAGCGTCTGCTGCATGTATGCCATCAAGGAAGCGCTCGTGACCGCCGAGCACACCTCGGGCGGAAGCCTCGACCAGGCCATCTTCTACATGGACATCCGCAGCCACGGCAAGGAATTCGACCGCTTCTACGAGGGCGCCAAGGCCAAGGGCGTCCGCTTC
>Ga0114938_1001435_pt1 | contig 16136 bp, 7 predicted proteins | sample AshMeaBigSpring_FD_88675 | JGI IMG/M metagenome (GOLD analysis project Ga0114938, IMG submission 88675) | Groundwater microbial communities from Big Spring, Nevada to study Microbial Dark Matter (Phase II) - Ash Meadows Big Spring | ecosystem: Environmental > Aquatic > Deep subsurface >...
AGCCCGGTGGAGGATTTTGCCTGATTCCAGGGGGTCAGGTCCATGTTTTCGGCCAGCGCGTATCTGCGAGGTCGAGTTTGTCGGCCGAAAAATGGACCAGACCCCGACCCGTGAACGGTTACCTTTCGACCCTTCCCTCCTCGTCAATGAAAGGGGCAAAGCACAAGCACCGTGGACCAAAGCACTGGCGACACGCTCGTGGCAGCCTGGCCCGAGTTCTACTCGGGTTCGTTCGGGTGGTCGGTCGCCAGCAGGGCGACGAAGGCGGCACCCAGCGTGATGCCAAATACGATGCATCCAAAGATGAAAATGGGCAGGTTATCCACGGCCCGACCTCCCCGACATCACGAGTGACCCGAAGGCGAGAATGGACGGCACCCAGATTCCGACGAACAAGCCTTCCTCACGGCTGCCGGAAAACCAGAGAAACACGGAGACCAGGAAGGAGAGCCCGGCAGCAACCGAAAATCCGGCCTTTGCATAGCTGATCTTCATTAATAATTCTCCTCAGTCGGCAAGAGGGCGGGATGAGCTTCAGTCCTGCCCCACGCGTGTTTCCGCCCGGGGCAGAGTACTATAGCGCCGCGGGCGTGCTTGGCCAGATGTTCGCGCAGCCCGGGCGGAGGGACCCGCAGGGCCAGCCGATAAGCTGGCCTGCGGGCAGCCGGACCGGTTGGCCGGTGGTCGTCCTCTGGCCGCAGGGTTGCTTCCTGGCGCCGCTACGGGCTCGACGCGCGGGCCCCCCCGATCGATGCGATGCTCGTCAGCTGCTGACGCCAGATTGCCTCGCTGCGTCCCCAGCGCGCCATGGTGCGTCACATCCTGCGCGCGGTGCCCGATCGTTGCGTGCGGGCTGGCCTGGGGAACCGCGGCAGTCTCCGCGGCCACGGCCCGACGCGGCTCAACGTGCCTGCTTTTGACAGCGCAAAGGGACGCTTTCCGCTGCCGGTTGTCAGCCCGCCGCAGCGGGCTCAGCGGCCGGCGGTGGCACGTTTCCTCGCGGACGTGGGGGAGGTGTCGCGGGGCGAATCACCGCTTGCCCCGGAAGCGCTGCAGCTGTTCAAACTCCGTCTGTTGCTGCGGCGTGCCGCCGGGGAGGGCCAGGCCGAAGTTGCGATCGTGCTCGATGCGGTACTGGTAGGTGACGAAGCGGGCGTTTTCTCCCGTCGCGCCGCCGGGAACCTCCACGTCCCAGCGAAGAATACCCTGGGGACGTTCGCGGCGGAGATACACCTTGTCCTCGCTGAGGGGGTCCGACATGTCTCCCAAGGTGACGCGGATGTCGCTCTCCCGCAGGGAACTGGGAAGCCGGTCGATCACCTGCAGGGCCACGGGATCCGGCTTGAAGTTCTCGATGACCAGCCGGTAGCTGAACTGCAGTTCGCGGTTTCCTCCCTGGACTCCCTCGGATTTGTCGGCCAGTTCGCGGCGGGCGCGCACCTGCGGATCGGCTCCAAACCCCACCACGAACGATTGCCCTCGGGCGACCGTGGGAATCTCGCCCCGTCCCACGAACCGGCCGTCGAGGTACACGCTCAGCGGCCCCCCGAGCAGGTCCTCTGGACTCTGGTTGATCAGGTCCGCCTCGCGGTACACGTAGGAGGTGAGCACCGGCGTCGCCACGTGGTAGAACCGGCTCGGGAATTTCGTATGGACAATCCGCACCATCTGCTGGTCGTTCCGGCTGGCCAGGCTGACCGTTCCCGCGATGCGGTAGCTGAGGCTGGGCTCTTCACCTGCGGCGTTCTGGCGGAGGGAGCTGAGCGTCGCGGCGTCCCCCTGCAGCTCCACCTGTTGGAGTTCGTTGGCGGCGTCGTTGATCCGCCAGTTGGCGGTGAGGTTGTCATCCAGGCGGCTCGTGTTGCGATATTCTTCGACCGCCGAGTGCTGCTGGGCCTTGAGCGAGCGGAGTTGCGAAAGCAGGTCTTGTTCGTCGGCCTGACCAGGCTGCGCGCCCTGCTCCCGCAGTAACACGCGGAACGGGGCCAGTCCCGGGCCGGTCGCACTCAGGGCGGGCGAAGCGGTGCTGAGCGTAAGGGCGACGTCGGTCCACGCCTCGCCGGTCATTTGAGCGATCAGCGCGTTGTACTCGAGCTGAACCTCCTGGCGGTTCTCCCCCGCGCGAATCGTGTAGCTGGGAGACCACCCGCAATTGTTCACGAGGTAGTTCAAGCGAAGCTGCTGGGGACCGTCGGCCTGCTTTTCCACGAACAGCACCGCCTCGCGCAGCGTGCGGGAGGCCCCCTGGGCGATTTCCGACCGCTGCCGCTGCAGCAGGGACAGCTCCTGGTCCAAGGCCCGCGCTTCCTCGGCCAATTTGACCTGTTCTTCGGCGATCGACTGCCGCTGCTCGAAGCAAAACAAAGTGACCTTCCGCAGGGCCTCGGCATCCAGCACCCCCTTGGAAAGTTCGGACTTGGCCGTGGGAGCGACAAACCCTTCCAGGTTGTCCAGGTACTCGCTGCGCTTGGCGAGAATCTGAAGCTGGGCCTGATTCAGGGCCGTCTTCCGCTGTGTCTCGGCCATGGCCTCTTCGATCTTCCGCACCTCTGCGCGGGGTTCTTCCCCCACCGCCCGGGAGCGGATCCGCACGGCCCGCACCTCGAGCTGCTCACCCCCCTCGGCAAAGACGTTTTCGGAATCGACCTGATCGGGCAAATTGCCGACGACGACTTCCAGGCTGCCCTTGGATTCTTCCACGTCGATCGTCCGCGTCACCAGGGCCTGGCCGCGGTAGAGCGTCACGGCAACCACCTTGCCGGCGGCCTCGACCGGCGCCGCGTCCGCGGGCCCTGCGCACAACGTCCAGGCCAGGGCCCAGATTCCACACCAGAGGTTCTGACACATGGCGGCGCTCCTTGAAGGTTCGAGCAGGTGGAGACAACGAGCCGGGACTTCCTCGTACCGCCCGGGCCGGGCGGTGCATAACCGTTCGCACCCCGCATGAACGTTGGGGTAACCGTTCACAGCCCGGTGGAAGGTTTCCTCCGATTCCAGGGGGTCAGGTCCATGTTTTCGGCCAGCGCGTATCCGCGAAGTCGAGTTGATCGGCCGAAAAATGGACCAGACCCCGATCCGTGAACGGTTGCATTCCCAGGTGTCAGGTCCATGCTTTCGGCCAGCGCACCGGGGCAGCTTCTCCGCTGAAAAATGGACCAGCATCCGCCCTCCTCCGGGCCGGGCAGAAAGTCGCGGAGGAGCACCCGCAGCTTCATTTTCCGCTGCTGGTGTCCCGAACGACAGGCACGGCGTGTAACCGGCCGGTAACAAGCGGACCGGCGGCGGCCGGGGCGATCCTCACCCGACCCGCGCGAAGACCCAAAATTCGAATTCGTGATTCTGGGAGGGCGAGGCTCCCGCCGAGCCGAAACCCCGCGCAAGCCAACGGCTCGGCAGGAGCCTCGCCCTCGTAACCGTTCACAGCCCGGTGGAAGTTTTTCCCTGATACTCCAGGGGGTCAGGTCCATGTTTTCGGCCGGCGCGTATCCGCGCGGTCGAGTTGATCGGCCGAAAAATAGACCAGACCCCGGCCCGTGAGCGCTTACCTCGCCCTCCCCAAGAAACATGGTGCAACCCTGATGACCGCGTGCCGGCGTGCACTTTCTTCCCAGAATCACGCAAGGCCAATTTGCCGGATGGATGGTCGCGTACGGGCGCGACCAGAGGCGGCAGGTGCACACGGTCGAAGCGACGAACTCCGGCACGATTCGCCCCGCCGCAACGCCGACGCACGGGCGGGCCGATCCGAACGCGGCCCACGGCGATCGGTTTACTGTTTCGGCGGCAGGGCCTCGCGGACCACGGCCCCGTGGTCGTCGCTGAGGACGAGGATCGCGAACTTCTGGGCCGCGTCCAGCTCGTTGGTGTTGAGCGAGGCGTAGTCGAAACGGCCCCGGAGGTCGGTGTAACCGTCCTTGTAGAACTTGACCTCGCCGGCCGCCGTTTCCGCGTAGATCTTGACGTAGACCTTCGAGACGGGTTGCCGCGTGGTGCGGTGCGTGACCTGCACCTGCCCGTAGTTCTCGATCGTCTGCACCACCAGCGAGTTGGCGAAATAGGGCTGGGTCTTCGTTTGCCCGCCGGCGACGATCTCGACCAGCACGTTGCTCTTGCGGAGGGGCTCGGGCAACTCGAGCTCCCGCGAGACCTGGTCCTTGGGTAACTCAACTTCGAGCGACTGGTTCGGCTGGATCCAGGAAAAGTCGCTGCCGAACTCCCGCACGAACGGGTTGCGGCTGAAGAGCAGCTCGACGTCCATCTCGTAGAAATTGATCCGCGCCGCCGCGAGGTTCTGGTAGTTCAGCCGGAGCTTCTGGCCTTCGACCGTGAAGTCGAAGCCAGGCTCGCTGGCCGCCAGCGCGGCCTGCTGCTGGTCGCGACTCTCGGGGTCAATCACGCCGACCTCGCGGCCGGCGACCTCGTCCAGCTGGGCGGCGATCACGGCGAAGGTGTTTCGCCAGCGGTCGACCGGATGGTTGGCGTACTGGGCGGCGATCGCCCGAGCCGCCTCGGGCTGGTCGCTGAAGAACATCAGGTAAGCGGCGCAGTAGTCGTACTGCATCGGCGTGGCGACCTTGGCCCGCTTCACGCGGGCGAACGTCTCCAGGGCCTCGGCGACGCGGTCCTGCAGGAGCAGGTAGTAGGTCACCGCCAGCAGGTCGTTGTCGTCCAGGGTCGGCGTGTAAGCCAGCTCGCGGAGGAACTTGTGGTACTGTTCGTGAAAGCGGTCGTTGACGATCTGTCGCCGCGGGCCCAGGGCGTGCGCCCGGGCGTTGACGAGCGGCTTGTATTCCAGGTGGGCGTAGGTCCGCCGCAGGACCGGGTCGATCGTCAGCAGCGAGCTGGCGAGCCGGCCGCCGCACTCCTGGACGATCGCCTCGGCGTGCTGCAGGTATTGGCGGGCCGGGGAGAGGACATTGTGCAGCAGGGCGTACGACCAGAGCGTGTGCTGGTAGACGTGGCGGGCGGTGAGCCGGTCGAGGATCGCCGCGAAAGCGGCCTTGTCGTGCAGCCGCCAGGCGACGCGGTCGAGATTCAACTCGTGGATGTTGTGGCTGTCCAGGAAGCGCAGCACGTCGTCGAGCGAGCCGTGCTGGGAGACGTAGTCCCACGACTCGGTATCGATCACGGTTGGCCGATCGACGACGTTCAGCGTGACCGGCTCGACCGCGGCGATCAGCTTTTCATTCTTCGCCACGTGCACGGGGAACTGGGGATACTTTCCCGGGGCGGGAAAGTAGAAGTGGTACTCGACGGTCTGCGTGTGGTAGGGCTCGAGGTTCAGGTGCAGCGTCCGCGTGGCGTGGGACTGCAGGACCGGCAGCGCCCCGCGGGGGATCTGGACCAGCACGGCCAGCTTCTGGCGGGTGGAGGTGGGATTGGTGATGACCACCTGGCAGCCGTAGACGTTGTGCGTCAGGAACTCGCCGGTCACGAACTTGTCGACCTGTTCGCCGTTTTCCGTCCGCGTGCGGTCGCCGTGCTTGAAGAAATTCTGGCTGACCAGCACCTTGGCGGCCCCGTCGGGCGCCGCGGCCGGCTGGATCTCCTCGTGAAACACGACCAGCGGTCCCCCGGGGGTGAGGGTCATCCGGGCGCCGTCAAATTCGCTCTTGTGCTCGGCAGCGGTGAAGGGCAGGTCGAGCACGGCCAGGGCCAGCAGCATCTCCGGGAAGTTGCGCGTTGCCTCGGCAAAGTTTTGCGACAGGAAGGGCGCGCCCGGATCGTGGGCGGCATAGTCGCGCCAGAAGGCGTTGACGGTGATCAGGTTGGCATCCTGCTGGGAAATCTCCAGGTGGTGATAATCGTTCTCGGCCCACTCCCAGGTCTTGTCCGGCTTGCGGTACAGCTGGCGGAGGACCTCGCGGGCCGCGAGCTCGTTGTCGCCGAACAGGTCCCCTCCGGCATCCTTCGCGAGGCGGCCGTTTTGGTCCAGTTCACCAGCCTCCTCTTTGTTGCGGCGGTACGCGGTGCCGTCGCGGGCCTTGGATTCCGCGACTACCTCGGCCAGCTTCTTTGCCTCCAGTTCGGAACGCGTGTCGTCCGGGGCCTCTGCCGGCCGTGACGGCATGGGCGCGGCCGGGGGTGCGGGGGCGTCGGTGGTCGTGTCCGCACTGTAATCCGGTTCCGGCTTGCCCGCGTACGAGTGTCTGCGCAGCTCGTCGATCTGATCAAAGGCCTGCTGCAGCCCCAACTTGTCGTCCGTTTCCAGGGCGCTCCGCTGCACAGCGGTATCGAACCGCCGGATGAAGCCATCGACGTCCGGGGGCAGCAGGGCGTACAGGTCGCCGACGTGGCGGGCGGTGCGTGGATGCTCGCCCTCCATCCGGCGGCCGAGCAGGATCCGTTCCACGACGTTCAATTGGCCGTAGTTCCACGGTTCGAGGTACCCGCGCAGATCGCTCCCCAGCAGGTAGTGGTCCAGGAAGGTCTTGTGCCGCTTGTGGGCCAGGTAAGGCTGGATCACCGTCCGGAAGAACTCAGGGTCCTTCCGCGACAGGAAGAAGCTCAGTTCGTGGCTGGCGTACTTCGAGTATTGGGTCCGTTTTTCCTCGGGCTTGAGCTGGGGCCAGTTCAGGAGGAACGCGAACTCGGCCAGTTTCGGGTCGGCATTCAGGGTGGCATAGAGCCCGTAGACGCGGGCCAGCGAATCGTACGATTCGAACCTGGCTGTGCTGATGTCCTGCAGATTGAAGGCCTGGCCCTGCGGCACGATGCTGATCTGCTTCTGCTGTGTGAAATGGCCTTGCGGGTCGAGCCCCTCGGCCAGCCGGAGGTCGAGGAATTTCGTGGGGGGCTCGGCCCGCGTGATGCTGCGGCAGGTCGTGTGCAGCGGGTCGAGCGCCAGCACGTAGACCTGGGGCCGGTCCCCCAAGCGCGCGACGGGCAACTGCACGATGCCTTGCTCGTCCGGCACGAGATTCACCGCCACCGGCGCGGCGGTGGCGAGCCAATCGAGATGCGCGAAATCGCTGGCCTGTGCCTCGCCGGTCGGACTGGTGTCCGCCCCGCGCTCCGCCTCGCTCAGACCCTCGCGGCCGACGCCTCCGAAGGCGCCGCCCTGGCCGGCCAGCTGCTGGCCCGTCTCGGTTTCCCGCACGGCCCAGGGGTTCAACAGCAGCGAGGGCCGCTCGAGCATGTTGCCCGGATACTTCCGCGCATAACGGCGGTCGATGATGTAGCGGTACTCATCACCGATGTTTCGGCCGGTCAGGTAGACCGAGGGGGCCCGGGTCGAGCGGAAGACGTACGGCTCCTCCCCGTGCACGGTGCTCAGGGTCCGGAAGGCGTCGTAGGCCGGCAGGTACCGCGCGGCAAAGACGTGGACCCGGGCCAGGGGCGAGACGTTCGTCAGCTTGATCGTCAGTTGCTCAGCGCCGACCGAGATCGCGGAGACCTGCAGGGGGGCCAGCGGCGGGGTCTCCAACTGGCGGACGGGTCCCGCGATGTAGCGCCCCAGGACTTCGCCGGGGGCTACCCGCAGCAGGACCTGAGTGTTGGTCGCCTTCAGCAGCAGACTGTAGTCGCCCGCGGGCAGTCCCTGGATCAGAACCAGTCCGTCCTGGACCTTCACGTTCTCGAAGCGATCAACGGCGAAGGTGCCGCCGCTGAGTTCCAACAGCGAGATCTCGCTGCGCGTGGCCTCCGCCGCGGTGCCCAGGTACGGGACGGCGACGGGGTCGCCGGCCCGCGCGTGCAGGGAGGCGGGGTAGGTATGGCGATCCCCGACCAGCGTCCAGGCGTGGCTGGTCCCCTCGGGACCGCTGGCGGAGAGCGTGGCGATGCCGTCGAGCGGCCCCAGCGCGATCCGGCCCTGCGGGTCGGTCTTGAGGACCGTGCCCACCGTGTCGCGGAAGTCGCGGTGCTTGAACTGGAAGGAAACGGGTCGCGAGGCGCGGGGTTCACCCGTGCGGCCCCGCAGTTCGAGAAAGTACTTCCCTTCCGCCTGGAGCAGGTGCAGATCCTCGATCTTCTCGGTGCGGTCAATTTCGTTGAGCCCGAACCGGTCTTCCGCCGCCAGTTCCAGCGGGCCGCCGGTGGTGACCAGCTGGACCTTGGCCGAGAGTCGAAACCGGATTTCGGCCAGCCGCGGGGGCACCTGGAACTCGTGGGTCGACTCGCGGTCGACGAAGAGCGGGAAGTCGTTCACTTCGCTGGTCGAGGAGATGCCGTCCAGGTCGGTGGAGGTGATGGTCAGCCGGGCCTGCTCGAGCAGCTTGAGCGACACGCGCGTACCGTTGACCAGCAGACCCGGCCGCACCAGCAGGGTGGCGGTCTGGCGCTTGAGCAGCGCCTCGCGATCGACGTAGAACCCGGCCACCAGCTGGTAGCTTTCCGCCTCGTGGTTGAAGTGGCCGAGCGATGAGTAGGTGTCCGGGCGTTTCCCGCCGGCGGCCCGGTCCTTCTCGGCCACGGGAGCGGTGAGCACAATCGCCTGGCGGCCCGGGCGGGTGGTGAACGGCACGTGGATCGCGCCGTCCTTCGCGGCGCGGTACTCGTGGCCCGCCAGCCAGAGCGCGGCATCCTGAACCGGGCGGTTCTCCTCGTCCAGGACCGTGAACCGGTGGCCGGCGGGGGTGGTGCGCACCAGGTGCTTCAGCTGTCCGATGCGGATCAGCGCGCGGCTGCTCTGGCCGCTGCCGATGAAATCGACGACGTAGACCCCGCTCTGGCGGATCGTGGGAAAGTCGAAGGTCCGCTGCACGCGGCGGAGCGGCGGATCCTGGTACGTGTGCGTCTGCTCGACGTTCGCCACGAGGCCATCCAGGTTGATGTCGGTGTCGATCTCGCGGCCGTTCTGGCGGTAGAAGTTCAGGGTGTTGATCTGGAACACCTTGACGATCAACGTGGAGACGTTCTTGACGTGCAGGCCGAGCCGCACCGGCTCGCCGGCCTGGTAGCGGGTCTGGTTGGTGAAGTCGAAGTCGAGATCGACGCGCTCCTTGAGCTGGCGGAACTGCTCGGGGGGCAGGAGCGACGCCCACTGCTCGGGCGTGCCGCGGCCGTGGACGATCTTGGTTTCGGCCAGCAGGTGGCGCAGGTAGATGTCGTTGACGTACGGCTCAAATTCCCGGGCGTCGGCCGCCTCCAGGAGGAAGTGGGCCAGGCAGCTGCGGACCAGCGGCTCGTCGTCGCCGATCGGCGGGAGCAGCGTGGCGCCGTCGTAGTTCGAGCCGAGGTCGCAGGCGAAGCGATGCAGGTCGTCGCTTTCCCGCATCGCCCGCGAGATATAGCCGGTGGGCCGGGGCAGCCGGAGGTACGCCAGCAGGCGGTTCTTGTCGAATTCGCCCCGGCTGCGATCCAGGTGCAGGCGATGGTAGAGCACGTGGGCCTTGAGCGAATTGTGCACCGGCGCCAGCCGCGCGGCGAAGGCCTGCAGCCGGTCGAGATAGGCCTCCAGGACGGCAGGATCCTGCTGCCAGTCGACATCCGGACCGGGCTGCAACTTGGTCAGGTAGGCCCTCACGAACTGCTGCTGGTTGAGCAGGTCGGGCTTGAGCGTCAGCAACTCCTCGAGTTGGCTGCGCAGCAACTGCTGGTGGATCGGGTGTGAGCCGAAGCCGCCGGAGTCTTTGTGGTTCAGGTCGTCGGCCACCAGCTTGACCAGCTGGGCATGGTCGGGCCGCGCCAGACGCGCCAGCAGCATCCGTCGCTGGTCGGGGTTCAGGTCGGTGCCGATCAGCCAGTCGAGGGCTCGGTCCTCGATCCCGTGCAGGCTGTGGCCGTGGTGAGCCAGGGCCCGCTGCAGGAACTGCTGGCGCGTGATCAGCGCCGGGTCGAGGGCCGTGGGAAAATTCGGCTCGGCATGCAGCTCCTCCTTGCGGTGCGGGTAGTGGATGCCGAACCGGTTGCGGAGATAATCGAGCGAGGGACCCGGGTTCTGCTCGTAGCTCAGAATCGCCCGGCGCGTGCGGATTTCCCACACGCGCGGAGTTTCGCCGTGCCGCTGCACCCACGGCCGCAGGTAATTCTCGACCTGGGCAAACTGCTGCGTGTTGAGCAACTGCAGGCAGTGCCAGTAGTAGTAATCCTCCGTGCCCGGGATCAACTGCTGCAGGGCCGCTGGGCGATCGGCGGTCAAGGCGAAGTCCTCCACAAAGCCGATTTCACCGCCCTGCACGGACGCCACGCTCAGCAACAGGAACAAGCTCGGCAAGAACGATCGCATGGTCGGCTCCAGCAATGGAAGGGACGATCCCGCCAACGGGCTCACGCCACGGCCGCGGGAAATTTGGGGGCTTGCGGCCTCCAAGGCGCGCGTGGCCGCCCCGCACTTGTGCCACCCGGGCGGTAACCGTTCACGGGTCGGGGTCTGGTCCATTTTTCGGCCGATAAGGCGCTGCACGACAATTACCTACCGGTCTTGTGGATCAGCCGCGGGGCGCTAGCCCGCGGTCTTTCGCAGATGAACCGCGGGCTAGCGCCCCGCAGCTGATGAGTGATTTCGGTAACTTATTGTTGAACAGCGCCTAAACTCGACTTCGCGGATACGCGCTGGCCGAAAACATGGACCTGACCCCCTGGAATCGGAGGAAACCTTCCACCGGGCTGTGAACGGTTACCCCGGGCGGGGACGACCGCGCCTGGTTAAGAAACCTTACCCTACAGACGACGCGGGCGGGATGATAGTTCCCGCCGCTCCAACCGTTCCATCTGCATCCGCGTCGGTAAGTGCAAGGCGTACAGGTGTGCTCGATCCGCGTAGCCGGATCCAGGCCTTTCGCAGAACACCGGCCACCACCATGGGGAAACCGGCTAACAGGAGTCGGCTGGCCAGGCGCCGCCTCTGCAAGTTCCAGGCATTCGACACCCACGACCAGGCCATCCCGCCCACGTAGGCGCGGCGCGCGAAGCGGCGGCGGCGGCCGCCGGGATAGAGCCCCTGCCGCTCGGCATCCATCACCCGCCGGACGCCCGCGACCATCCGGTCGAGATTGCCCGACGACATGCTGTCGTGCTCCCGGTAGGCCACTGTGACCGGCTCCTGGATCACCCAGCAGACCGGGTTGCTGCCGAACCGCAGGAGCGAATCGAACGTGTCCAGGTTGTAGGTCGTGGCCGAACTCCGCCGCAGTCCACCGGCGTTCTCAAACACCGCGCGGCGCACGACGATCACGCTGGACGATGCGTCGACGCGCACGTCCTTCGACAAGAAATCGGGGTAGCGGCGGGCCACGATCGCCTGGGCCTGCTGCTGCGCCAGCATGCTCGGGGCAGCGCCCTGGAAAGAGCGCAGCCGGCCGACGATCAGGGACGGTCGATCACCTTGCGTGATCAGGCGCTGATAGGTCGCCAGCGTCCACGGCAGGAAGAGATCGTCACTGTCAAGAAAGGCCAGGTACTCGCCGCGGGCCACGCGAGCTGCGCGATTGCGGGCCTGCTCGGGACCCTCGTGCGATTGCGTCAACACGCGAATCCGGTCGCCATAGCTCTCCAGAGCGGCCAGCGTTCCGTCGGTCGATCCATCGTCGACGACAATAATCTCGTAGCCGTTGTAGGTTTGGTGGAAGATCGCATCGAGGCTCTCGCGTATCAGCCGCTCGCGGTTGTAGACCGGGATCAGGATACTGAACAACGGGTCGGCGGGAGTGGCTTGGCGACGCGTGTCATCACCGGCAGCCGGTGAGGCGCTGGCGTGACCGGGACAGACTTCGCTGCGGGTGTTCATGGGGGATAGTATAACCACGGACGTCTGCAACTGCTGAGCCCTCCGCCCCACTCGGCCCAGAACGGACGGACGGGGAAGAAGTTCGTCAACCCGCCGCCTGTCGGTCAACTGCGGCCGGACGCGCGCCCCGCGCACATCGGCAAGACATCCCTCGCCGCTGCTCCGCTTGCCTGTGGCCGACGGTCAAGCGCCCGCTCGTCATGCGATCGAAGTGGCGCTGCCCTCTGCTGAGGGGGATATCCCCGCGTCCGGGCGGCGAGGTGCCGCCTCGCGCCCGCGTCTGTACCGGGTGCCCCGCGCTGTCGGCGGGCGGTTCACGGCGGGCCGGCCGGGGAGGTGGGCATCTGCTGCCGGAGGGCCTCCAGTTCGGCTTCGAGCCGGCGTAACTGCTGCTGGTTCTCCTCCAGCTGTTTTTCGCGCGATTCCAACCGTTCCTGCAGCCGCTGGATGACGACGCCGTAGCGTTCGACCGCCTCCTCCAGCAGGGCCACCGGGTCGCGCGCCACGGCGGCCGGCTGCGGCGCGGTGTCTCCGGCGGCCAGATTGCGCACGGCGGCCGTGGGAGGAGTCACATCGAACCGGTCCGGGGCGGTGCGACTGATCTCGATGCGCCGCGGTTGCAGCCGCTGCGGCCAGCGCGTGTCCGCCACGGGAACCTCGATCCCGCCGCCCAGCGTCACCTCGACCCGCCGCGGTTCGCCATCCCGCTTGACCAGCAGGGCGAGCTTGTCGCCCGGCTGCTTCTGGAGCAGCGGCTGCAGGGCCTGATAAACCGATCGGATCGCCACCTCGTCGGCAGCCAGGATGCGGTCACCGACGCGAATGCCGGCCCGGTCCGCGGGACCGCCCGGGACGACGCGTTCCACCCGCACGTCGGCGGGGTGCTCGCCCGCGGCCAGCACGAGGCCCACGACCGGTCGCCGCCTCTGCAGCACCACGACGCGCTGGTCGACCCGCGCCCGCAACAGGCGCTGCACGTGGCTGGCGGGAACCGCGTAGGTCCAACCGTGCTGGTCGCCCGCCGCATCGGTGGCCAGGACCACGCCGACCAGCCGGCCGGTCGGGTCGACCACGCCGGCACCACTGGACGTGGCCGCGGTGCGCAGATCGCACTGGAGCAGTCCGGGGAATTGCCCGCCCGGCAGGGTACGCTCGCTACTGCCCACCAGTCCCGCCGATACGGCGGGCTTCTCCGCACCCCAGGCCGCTGCGCTAAGCACCCAGGAGCCCACCGCGGGCGGCCGGTCGGCCAGCGGCACCGCGGGCAGGTCCTGGCGGGTCGTGGCCAGCAGCACCAGGCCGGAGTAATGGTCCACGACGCTCAACTGCGCATCGACCTGCTGGCCGTCCACCAGGGTGATCCGCACGCCGTCGCCCCCACCCACCTCCAGCTGCGAGACGATCAGTCCCTGGCCAATCGAGACTCCCGAGCAGACGGAGACCTGTCCCCACCGCGCGCCGGGGCGATCCGCCAACTCCTCGTGCCTCCCGTCTCCCGCCGCGCCCGGACGGGGACGGCTCGACGGGGCCTCCGGAACAACGCGCACGGTGACGGTGGCCGCCTGCAGTCGTGCGGCGGCGTTCTCAAGCCCAGGCAGTTCACTGGCCAGACAGGAACGTGGCGCGCCGGACAAGCCGGGGCCGAACAAGAACGAGAACAAGAGGGGGAAGATCGAGACCCGCCCTGCCGCCGTGAACCAATCTGATCTGGCCCAGGTCCAGACCCGCCCGCGGAGCGGCGGGCGCCCGGCATCCACCATGCGGCAGGGCTGCGTACTTTGGCTGGCGGTGACACCGTTCATGCTACGGCCCAATCGGCGCGGCAGAAGGCTCGCCCTCGCAAACCACCGGTTTTCGTGATTCCGGAAGGGCGAGGTTGCCGCCGAGCTGAAAACCCGTTGCCCGCGCCCGCTCGGCACGAGCCGCGCCCTCCCAAGACCGTCCAACTCTGCTTCGCTCGAACGTAACCGTTCCCAGCCCGGTGGACGTTTTTCCCTGATATTCCAGGGGATCAGGTCCATGTTTTCGGCCGGCGCGTATCCGCGAGGTCGAGTTCATCGGCCGAAAAATGTGCCTGACCCCTGCGGGTGCAGCCTGGCGTCCACCCGTCGACGATTACGATCTTGATTTGGGCCGGCGATGGGCCCAGCCCGGTGGACCTGCTCGGCCACCCGCGCCGATCAGATCGACAGGCGGAACCTGGGCGCTTCCGCGTGCTCGCGCTCCATCAGGTCCAGTACTCCCTCCAGTTCCGGTCCACTCACATTCTGCAGGAAGAGGAATCCCCCCGGGGTTGTGTCCTGGGGTGCGGCCGACGGCGCGTGAGCCGACGTTGCGAGCCTCGCCGTGGACGCATCGGACTGGGATGCGGCCTGTTTCCCCGCAGTGGCGGGACCCCACGGCTGGAAGCCACCCCGAAACGGCAGCTCGTGGGGCGCCAAACTCCGGTAGCACCACCATCCAGCACCGCACAGGCAGAAGGCCGCCAGCGCGGCACGGATGGCCGGCCCGTGCCCCCCGGAGGCCCGCCGCCTGGTCGGCGGGGCAGACCGTGCGTCGCGGGCCAGCGAAATTGCCAGCCGGACCGCTGCCAACCTCTTGGGGTCCGCCGGGTACCGTTCCGCGAGGCGCGTCGCGTCGGCATGCAGTTGCTGGCCCAGATGGATCAGGTCGTCAGGCAATCTCGTGCCGTGGCCCGACGGCGGCCCTGCAGGTCGGGTGACCGACGAAGATGCGTCCGGGGGAAGGTTCGGTTCAGAAGATCGCACGTTTCAGATCCTCTCCCGGCAGACCGGGCACTTGCAGCATCTCGCGCGTCTCGGGATGCAGCATGCGTCGCAGCGCGGCCAGACCATGAAAAATCCTTGACTTGACGGTGCCGACGGGACATCGCAGGACGCCGGCGATTTCTTCATACGACAGCTGTTCACTGAACCGCAATACGAGCGTTTGCCGCTGGCCATCAGGCAGCCGGGCCACCTGGGCCCAGAGGCTCTGCTTCCACTGGTCCACCTCCAGCGGTGCTTCGGCCGCCGGCAGCTGGGGCGGGTCGGCCGATCGATCGTCCCACAGGACCTGCAGCTTTCTCCGATGGATGCCGTCGCGCCGCCGCCGCCGCCGCTCCAGGTTCAGCAGGATTCCGTAGAGCCAGGTGTACACACTGCTGCGCCCGCCGTACCGATCGGCCTGGCGGGCCAGGACGAGGAACGTTTCTTGAGCCAGGTCATCGGCATCCCAGGGGTTGCCGGTCAGCACCAGGGCGGCACGGTGGATGCGTGCAAAGCAGCTCTCGACGGTCTGGGCGACGTCCAGCGGCTGCACGATGTCGACACCTCGGAAATGGCGGAAGGAGGGCCGACCAGCATGCATTTCCACCCGCGTTTGGGGCCGCGCGTGGCAGGTCTGGGCGCCGGGGTTCCCCCGGTCGGCTCGTACCCATTGTAGTGATGATGCGGACTCGTTCCCATGTCCCAGGCCCCGCGGCCAGGAGAGTGCCGCCCGTATCGTTTTGGTGCCTTGGTGGGCGTGTAAAGTTCAACGCCTGCCAGGGTCCGGATCGGGGACTTTCTGAGCTATCCGTTGACGGGCCGGGGGTCTGGCTCATTTTTTCGGCAGGAACGTCGCTCGGCGTCGTGCCGCGGTCCCGCCGCAACATGTGCCTGACCCCCTGGGGTGCGGCAGATCTGGCGTCCGCCCCGTGAACGGCTACGTTTCTGAGCTAAGCTGACGATGGACCCCGGGTTGGCCCGCGGTCCACAGGCGCCCGGGAGAGACACCCTTTTTCACGGCCTGCCAGGTGCGGGCGGCGGCTGGGCAGTCCGGCCGGCCCACGGGCAGTGGCAGGGGGGCCGTCCTGAGGCGGTCCGAGTCGTCGCGCAATGGCGGTCGGCACCCCGGCCACGCCGCCACGTTGTGGACGTCTGGGCGGGCAGAGCTGCGACCGAAGATCCGGCGGCTCCTGCCCTCGGCCGTCACCGCCGTGGCGCGCAAGCCGGGCTATTGGCCCCCGCGGGACCATCCTTTACAGTGTCAGGCGCCCGTTGCCGGGCGGTTGCACCACGCGCCCCCGTCGATGCGGTGAGACGGGCGGTGGGGCGGGGAGGCGGGTCCGCGGGCCGGTTGGCGAGCACCCGCCATCGGTCCTCTCGATGGCCCATCCCATGCACGCACGCAGTTTGAGATAGCAGCCCGTTGAAAAAAAGCGACTACCAGCACAATGCGCGAGCGAGTGTGCCGGAATCACCGGGACTTTTTTGTCGGTCTACCCACTCGCTTGCGCGTCGTGCTCGTATTTCAACCGGCTGATAGAGAAGACCGAGACGATCCCGCACCGGCGGCGAGGGGACTGTCCCGATTTTTTGTGGCATGGATGCCAGAAAAATGGGACTGTCCCCTTCGGCAGAGCCATTGACACAAAAATCCGTACAGGCCCGCGGCGAGGCAGCCAGCAATCTCGACGCGCGTCCCG
>Ga0114938_1001436_pt1 | contig 16134 bp, 14 predicted proteins | sample AshMeaBigSpring_FD_88675 | JGI IMG/M metagenome (GOLD analysis project Ga0114938, IMG submission 88675) | Groundwater microbial communities from Big Spring, Nevada to study Microbial Dark Matter (Phase II) - Ash Meadows Big Spring | ecosystem: Environmental > Aquatic > Deep subsurface >...
CTGTCTGTCGTTGCACAATTGCCGTCATCACAATTAGGTGGACTCAAGGTATTGATACAAGCACAAGTCACCGGGTCATAACTGTCTGTCGTTGCACAATTGCCGTCATCACAATCCGGTGGAAAGCCGATATTATCCCAAACACATGTATTATTATTATATACAAAATTATCCCAGCAATTGACTTTAGGAGGCTCAGGAAGTAAAACTAATTCTAAAGTGACGTCGGTAGTAATAGTACAACCGGGTCCGGATGAACCTGTAGCGGTAATGGTCACGGTATAGGTTCCTGGTGCTAGCCCTGTAAAACTACCCCCCGTAATGGTATAAGTAAATTCGTTGATTGGATTGATCACAAGATTGCCACTTGGATTATAGTAAGATACCATTCCAGTAGCCGATGGAGTGATCGTACCATTATAAGGATTTTCGCAATTGGGATTTGTATATGAAACATCCGGATTTATAATGCAACATCTCGGAAAATCGGCAGCAGCATCGCCCACATTACAGGATCCACTATTTTCAGTTGTATAACATACGGTAAGACCACCTGCATAGGTATCAAGATTTGCAGGATTTTGCCCAACCTGCAAAGTGGGTGGTGCAGCCAAATAGTAGGCTTCTGCTTCAGCGGCTGTATCGAATGAGACACAATATGTCTTAACTCCTCCAGGCGCATTAGAACAGGTAAGATCACTGGTAGGACATTGAGCCTTTAGCTCATAGAATAAGGTTAAGCTGATTAAAATCAACCAAAATGGATAGGTAGATTTAAACAGGTTTAGAATGGAAAAATTGGTTTTCATAATCTGAGTTATTAAAATTATTCATATTAAAGGAGCGATGTTTTTTTGCCTGGCGAATTAGGAGTAAGGCAACATCTATGATTGATTTCGGTGAAATCCAATGCGTTAGTGGGGGAATTGCCAGAATCGTCGGCATTTATAAATACTGCACAGATTAGTGGGCAATCCACTTTGGTATAGGCTTTAAGTTCAGTGTTCGATTGGTATATAGAAGATAAGGAATGTCCGAATATACCAAAACCAAAGAAAAATGGAAGAAATGAAATTAGGGAATAACGATAATAAGGCAAATTTTGTAAAAATTGATGTATAATGATAAGTTTTGGCACGGTAATTGTCTTAATGTATTATTGAAAGGATGATCTGAACCAATGACATCCTGCTCCGAGCCGGTTGTAGAACCCTGCTTTCTGAGGAAGGTATGCGGTTTGGTAAAATCCCAGCACAAAACTACCAACGGCACTAGATAAATGGCTCCATTTGTACCAATAATAAACGGCACTTAATGTCCAATTTATATATTTACGTTACACGATGCTAATTCTTTAGAATATATTTAGGTACTTTAATAAAATTTCATCGTGATGGTGAAAATAGTCTTCGGCTCTAAATTAAAAATTCTATTGGAATGGGTAAATATTTCCCCTACTGCAATCGGATGAAACAGGCAATTCATTCTCCAATTAATGAAGTGATTTTGGGCAACTGCTAGCGTTTCGAAAATAATAAATAGCAAAGAATAGAACGATGGAAGAGAGCAAAATCTGAAAAACCCGGCTATTTTTTTCCACTTTTCCACATCTTTATCGAATTGTGTCAATATTAATAGAATTCAAACAAAAGGATTTCCATATCCGTCCTTCCAAAATGGGAAAATTTTGCGATAGTTTTTTAGATTTTCTTTGGAAATAGTCATACTTCCGGATGAAGCTTGATTTCCTAATTCGAGAAGAATGTCGCCCTGAGGACTTATCACTTGGCTTTTTCCCTTATACTCCAATGCATTCCCATCGCTTCCACACCTATTGAGTGCTATTACATAGGCTTGGTTTTCTATGGCCCGCGCTCTACTGAGTATTTCAAAATGTAATGCCCTCGTATGGGGCCAGCTGGCTATAAAAATCTGTAGGTCAAAATCATTGTTATTACTGCACCATATCGGAAAACGGAGATCATAACATATCTGTAAATTTATTTTCCATCCTTTTAGTTTTACTACTTTGCGCCGATGGCCTGGTGTATAATACTTATTTTCCTCCCCCGGAGAAAAAAGATTTTTTTTATCGTAGTATTCTGTCTCGCCCTCACTGGTAACCCATAACATACGGTTATAAAATTTATTTTTTTCTTTAATTATAAGGCTTCCGCATAAGGTGGCAGCTGTCCGGGCCGCCATTTCCTTCATCCAGCGGTGTGTGGGTCCATTCATCTCTTCGGCCAGCGAATGGATATTCATAGAGAAACCCGTGCTAAACATTTCTGGCAAAATAATGAGATCCACTGCAGTAGTGGGCATAAGCTTTTCTATTTCTATAAGATTTTGGGAAGGGTTTTCCCATACCTGATCGGTTTGGATGAGGTGTATTCTTAGATCCGGCATAATCGTGAGGCGGCTTCTATTAGAGTTTTATCGTTTTTGGCTAAACAGAAACGAATGATTTTCTGCTCTGTAGGAGCATGATAAAAGGCAGATAGTGGGATGGCCGCCACTCCTTTTTCTTTTATGATCCATTCACAAAATGGGCGATCATTCCTATCACTAATATCGGAATAACTGGCCAGCATAAAAAAACTTCCCCCTGGAGGAATGAGACCAAAGCGGCTCTCCCTCATCAGATCTGTAAAGAGTTTTCGGCGCCCTTCAAAAAATTGGGCTAATTTTTCCGGACGAAAATGATCTAAATATTGGGCTATAATAAGTTGAGCAGGATGATGTACACTAAATACATTGTACTGATGAATTTTTCTAAACTCTTTAGTAAGTAGAGCCGAACCTATGATATAACCCAGCTTCCATCCAGTTATCTGTAGCGATTTTCCAAAAGAATATACGCTAAGGGTACGCTCCTTCAATTCAGGGACAGAAAAGGCTGGTATATGTTTATGGGGAGCAAAAACGATGTGTTCATATACTTCATCAGAAAGCAGGATAATGTTTGTATCCGATAACAGCCGGCTCAGGGTATCCATATCAGCTGCCGTCCATACATTGGTAGAGGGATTTTGTGGCGAATTTATAATCACCATCCGGGTCTTGGGGCTGATGGCTTGTCCTACTGTATCCCAGTCTATCTTAAAATCCGGTGCTGTGAGCGAGATAAAAACTGGCCTAGCCCCTACTAAGCGGATAGCGGGCACATAACTATCATAGGCCGGTTCAAATACGATTACCTCATCGCCTGTGTGCACGAGAGCGGCTATAGCTGTAAAGATGGCTTGCGTAGCACCGGCGGTGATGGTAATTTCTGCTTCGGGGTCTATGTTTAGCGAAGTTTTTTTATGAATCTGTTCGGCTATCTTATTTCGTAGCACCATAGCACCGGCCATAGGGGCATATTGATGTGGGCCGGAGGGCATCTGGGCAGCAGCGGTAATAGCTAGTAAAGGATCTATCTCATAATCCGGAAACCCCTGAGCCAGATTTACGGCCCCATAGGCATTGGCCATTTGGGTCATAAGGGTAAAAATAGTAGTTTCCATATCGGGAAATTTACTATCTAAATTTATCATTAGCTCATCATTTTCGACAAGTAAATAAAATCCCCGCTAAAGCCTTATATTTAGGATTTGCCACTTTCTTTTAAGACCTTATCCTATGCAGCTGCTGAGGTAGAATGTCCGGCTTTCCTCTGCCAAAGGCTGATAAGCAAAAAACCTGTGCCGGTATAAAAGAGGTCACCAGCAAGGGTGCTTTTGAAAAAAGGAATCGCCTGCACATAGGATTGTACTAGGGCAGATCCGGTTTTAGGCATATAAAAAACCCAATAGCCAAAATTAGTGATAATGAAAAAGAGCAGCGACCCCGCAAGTGTAGCACCCACTACAGGTGCCCATCCGCTTTTCTTCGCGGCCATAGATCCGCAAAATGCCATCAATAAAAAGGCCGGATATACAAAGACCATAATATCATTAAACCCGGCAAAACGGGCATATCCCAGACGATAACTTATCTCTAGAGCAAGGTCGCTTAAAAACATAATGATCACCGGAATCCATAAAGCCCATTTATAGCGGGAAAAAAAATAACCACCCAATATGGCGATGGCCCCTACCGGTGTAAAATTTGCCGGGTGGGGAAATAAGCGTAACGAGGCTAAAAGCAGCAATACTGCTCCGATGGCCAAGAAATTGTTTTTAAAAAGATTTATCATAGTCGCTCCAAAATTAAGCAAACTATTTAATTTGGACAGAAAAAATTTAGACCTCATTATATTAAATAAATAAAAATGTATTAAAAAAACTAAATAATGTAGGAATTGTTTTAGCAATGTACTAATTTTGCTATAAATATTAGATAAATGAATGCGCAGGCCAACCTAATCAAGGGCAGGGGAGCCCAAATAAATCCGCCTAATCCTTTTATAAAAAATTATCTGAGTGTAGAAAATCCGGAGCTACTAGATCTGGAAGAAGTGATCCCGATGCAGACTTCAGTGATATTTGAAACCTCTAAAAAGATTATCAATGAAGTATCTAGTCCGGATCTTCCCATGGGATTTAGTGCTAACCCCTATCAAGGCTGCGAGCATGGCTGTGCTTATTGTTATGCCAGAAATAGTCATACATACTGGGGATGGAGCGCAGGATTGGATTTTGAATCAAAAATAATCGTAAAGAAAAATGCCCCGGCACTTTTGATGGCAGAATTAAATGGCTCTAATTGGAAACCTGCTCCGGTGGCCCTTTCAGGCAATACAGATTGTTATCAGCCCTTAGAAAAAGATTATAAAATCACCCGAAAAATGTTAGAGGTATTTTTAGAGTTTAAAAATCCGGTGAGTATTATTACTAAAAACATCCTCATCTTAAGGGATCTAGACTTGCTGCAGGAAATGGCAGCCCAACATTTAGTACACGTTTATATCTCCATAAATACGACAGATGAGGAGCTGCGCCGGAAAATGGAACCCCGCACCGCCAGTTTTGCCAAAAGATTAGGCACCATTTCTGCGCTTACGGAGGCAGGGATTCCCGTAGGTGTAATGATAGCCCCCATTATTCCAGGACTAAATGGGTCCGACCTCATTAATATTATGAGGCTTACCGCCGATGCCGGAGCCCTTACGGCGGGATATACCATTGTGCGATTAAATGGTGCTGTGCAGGAAATATTTTCAGATTGGCTCTATAAAAACTACCCCTATAAAGCCCAAAAAGTGCTCAACCAGGTAAAATCCTGCCATGGGGGCCAGCTAAACGATTCGCTTTTTGGCCGTAGAATGCACGGAACTGGAATATTTGCCGATCAGGTGGCACAAATGTTTACTATAGCCAAAGAAAAGTATATAGCTAATAAAAAAATGCCTGAATACAATTTATCATTATTCAGGCGAAAAAATTCTGGACAACTTTCGCTTTTTTGACCAGTTGAAAACAATGAATTAATATTGGTCGCCAGGCATAGAGAACGCGCTCCTATTTTGTTGCCGTAGCTGTCTCAGAATAATGCTTCTTGTTCTCTTTTTTTAATCGGCTCTTGCCATAAGAACCGGCAAAACGCTTGCCTTTTCTGGATCTGATATCACCTTTTCCCATAATAATTGTTTTAGGACTACAAAGGTAGGGTAATTTTTTTTCTAATCAAATAGCATAATTATAGTAATATTTACCGCCTCAGCAGAGAGCCTGATTAGTAATAAATTACGCCATTATTTTTCTCTCCCAAAAAGAGGATATTTAATTTTAATTTAGATTTGCAGAATAAAATTTTGAGTATGAAAAATTTACTTTTACCCCTATTGGCATTTATGGGTCTTTTTTTGATAAGGCCATTTGCAGAAGCCCAATCACTCGAGGGGCTTTTTAAGAAAAAAATAATGGAAGAAATAGAAAAAGATGCCAAAAATAAAAAACAGACAAAAACGGAAAAAGCGGATTCCATCAATGTGCAAAGAAAGGAGGATAAGGTAATCATCCAAAATGATGATTCTACCGTTACGATCAGCGAAGACAAAGAAGCCAAAGTGCTGGGACCCAATGAATATATCGGGAGTTTTGAAATAGAAATGTTCTTCTTTGATAAAAAAGGAAATCCGGATACCAAAGAACCGATGGTGATGTATTATGCCTTCGATAAATGGTTTTCGGCATTTGAAAACAAATCTTTAGAGGATAATGATGAAAATATGAGAATGGTTTTTAGCCTAAAAGATGAAAAAATGTATATGCTTATGACCGATAAAAAAGGAAACAAAACGGGCATAGTGAGGAAAATGCCGCACCTAAAAGTAGATTATACCGGCAAAGAGGCTGAAAAGGATTATGTATTAACTAAAACTTCTGAGACTAAAATGATAGACGGTCACCTTTGCACAAAATATGTCTCTACTTACTCTAATAATAGAGTAGAATCTTGGATTGCTGCTGATCTTCCTTTCGGCTATTATAAAAATTTCGCTATGTTTTCAGCCAGTGTAAACAATAAAACTGCGTCTAATAATCCGGATTTGGAAAAGATGGCAGATGTCGGAATGCCATTAGAAATGCACGTGTATGAAAATGACAAAAAGACTACTGAAATGCACGTAAATAATGTGAACAACAACACACCATCTCCAGTGATCTTTAGCACCCAAGGGTATGAGCTACAGGACTTGAGTACCCTTGGCAATATTTTTGGCGAACAATAAATGAGCCTAAGATAAGAGTAATAGGGCTAATCTATGTTTTTATTGTGACTAGTCAGATTTAGGCGACATCGGCACAGTTATAAGAGATTTTAGAAGTTCGCTACTGTATAAACAAACTGACAATATATGAGAAAATGATAACAGGAAAAGACTTAATAAACTTAGGATATAAACCAAGCAAATGGTTTAAGGATGTTATTGACTATGCAAATCAACATCAGCTTAGTGGTGACCGTTTGAACAACTATATTGCTTCTGTTATCCCTAAGTATATTGACCCACACGAAGAGCCTGTTTTTTTTTATAAAAACATAAGAGCTGAGACAGAGGAAGAAGCGGACAATGTGAAAATGGTTTTCCACACTATGCAGGAACTTATGAAAACGCCAACCTTAGTAGGGGGTGCAGTCATGCCGGACGCTTGCCCTACAGGTGAAGGACAAATTCCCGTTGGCGGTATAGTAGTAGCAAAAAATGCCATTCACCCTTCCATGCACAGTGCAGACATTTGCTGTTCGGTAATGCTGACAAACCTTGGAATGTTATCACCAAAGATGGTTTTAGATATGGCTCACTCTGTTACACATTTTGGTGGTGGTGGTCGAGCGGAGTTTTCCATTCTTCCTAAAGAATTTGAAGAAAAGATTTCCGAAAATAAATTTCTTAATTCAGAACGCAGTTTAAGTTTTGCAAGGACACATTTGGCCACACAGGGAGATGGAAACCATTTTCTATTTGTTGATATTTCTAAAAAGACCGGAGAAACAATGATGGTTACACACCACGGTAGTCGTGGTTTTGGTGCAAATCTTTACACATTAGGAATGAAAACGGCCGAATATTTCAGGAAAGAAATATCGCCAAAAACATCAGAGAAATACGCTTGGATTCCTTACGACACAGACGAAGGAAATGCATATTGGGATGCATTGCAGCTGGTAAGAGAATGGACAAAGTATAACCATACCACCATTCATCTTGCCACAACTCAAGGACTAAAAATAGATCCAATAGACAGATTTTGGAACGAACATAATTTTGTGTTTAGAGAAAACGATTTATTCTATCACGCCAAAGGAGCAACGCCATTAGACGATAAATTTGTTCCGGACAGCAAAAGCGGCTTGCGTTTAATTCCGTTGAATATGAGTGCTCCTGTTTTAATTGTAAAAGGAAATACGACAGCAACCAATTTAGGCTTTGCACCACACGGAGCAGGGCGAAATATTAGCCGTGGACGACACAAAAAAAACAATGCCCACAAGACAATGGAGCAATTATTTCACGAAGAAACAAAAGGCTTAGATATTCGTTTTTTCTCAAATCACATGGACATTTCAGAATTATCAAGCGCATATAAAAACGCTGATATGGTAAAACGACAAATGAAAGAGTTTGGACTAGGGGAAGTGATAGATGAAATTATGCCCTACGGTTGCATTATGGCAGGAGACTGGGAAAGGGATGCACCCTGGAAAGTAAAAGCAAGAGAACAATATAATAAAAGTCAAAGTAAAATTATCACTTAAGCTGTGGAGTAAGAAAAAAAACGCTTTGGACAGCTACTGAAAAAAAAGATCGGTGAAGTAGTTAAATAAACCTAAGTTATTCGTATCCAGTTCAGTGCTGGCAGACAGTTTTCCTAAACGAGATCGCTAACATTTTGTAGTGATAAAAAATTTCAGTAAGCAGTGAGTTACCTATACTTGCCCTCGCGATCCTCAGAATAGGTGCAGGTAATGAATGATATATTGTCCATATTATGCAGAAGGATTTATCAGGTCAAAGTCTTTCTTATCCAGCCGCCGGAGTTCTCTTCTAAAACTCACATTTAACCCCGGATAGATGGTGGTATTTTTTCCCGCCTTATCTATGTACCAAGATTTACATCCGGATGACCATACGGTATTAATAAGGCACTTTTGTAGATTCTCATTATATGTTTTTTGCACTTCTTTTTGTATATCTATATATGCTCCTGGAAGGAGGGTGTTTACCCATCTCAGGCATTGAATCACAAAATTCATTTGTGATTCCATAATATGCAATACAGAATTATGGCCCAAACCGGTATTGGGGCCTAAGAGAAAATACAATTGGGGAAATCCGTTCACTACCGTTCCTTTAAAAGCTTCGGCACCCTCTTCCCTCCATTCTGTCATTAAATTTCGACTATGGCGGCTTATTAACTGTATATCCAATGCTATATCTGCAGCCATAAAACCAGTAGCCCAGATGATGGCATCGGCAGGTATCTTTTGATCATTTTGTAATACGATACCTTCTTCATTTATTCCTGCTATTTGCTCGGTAATAAGATGTACATTAGACTGATTAAAAATGGGATAAAAATCATCTGAGCGAAGAATGCGCTTACATCCTATTTTATACTGCGGTGTGAATTTAGAAACCAGTTCCTTATCTTTTACCTGTTTTTGGAGGTGATGGATGGCTAGTATTCGGCTAATAGCATTGATACCTTCGCTTCCTATAAATCCCCTGCCTATAAATTCATTTAACCAGAAAATAGATTCTCGTTTTACCTTTTCGATAAAGGGAAGCACAGAACTATTTTTTTTCATTAGTGGTGAAATAGCAAAACCATTTCTAGGCGTGATCCAGGCGGGTGTACGCTGTACCACATAGAGTTCTGCCACCTGAGAGGCCATTGCAGGTGCTATCTGTATAGCACTGGCACCAGTACCTATGACCACTACTCTTTTTTTTCCGCATTAAAAGTGGAATCCCATTGTGAGGAATGAAACTGCTGTCCTCTAAATAAATCTATACCAGCGATGGCTGGAAACCAGGGTCTGTTTAAGGGTCCGGAAGCTGCTATAAGGTGACGGGTACTAAAGGTATGTCCTTCAAGCGTGAGTAGCTGCCAAAGGCCCATTTGCTCATCAAACACCGCAGATATTAGCTCACTATTTAGTCTTATCTTATCTAGTAATCCATGATGTCTGCATACTTCCTTTAAATAGGCCAAAATCTCCGGCTATGAAGAATAAAAATGCGACCACTTGGTATGTTGATCTGATGATATGGAATAGAGAGGTGATGGTATATCACAAGCGCATCCGGGATATATATTATCCCTCCAAGTACCGCCTATATCGCCGGCTCTTTCGAGAATTAAAAAATCCGGCATCTCTTCTTTCATTAATCGAAGGGCGGCTATGATACCCCCAAATCCCGCACCTATGATAACCGTATTTATAGGATTATGCATTTGTCTCAAAGATAATCAAGTTTGTAAACAAATCCTGCCGGCAAAACCAGTATATATAATTCATATACGCTTGTTACCCCCAAATTGTATTTCATCCGGATAAGCTGTTATTATTAGATGCCTATATACAAGCGATTTTACACATCTGTTTATATCTAAGGATTATTACCCCTAATACTTGTTATTTATAAATGATATGATCACTACTTTATTCCATTTTAACTAAAGTCGAGCTTATAATGATACAAGGACTATTACAAATCATGGATACATTTATTAAATTTTGGAGCGTAATAGAAACTTCTTTTATAGCTACAAGTTCCTTGATTATATTTATAATAAGCCTATTCATCGTATTATGAAATAAAGTAATGCCAGTCTTTTTTTTACTCCTTTATGTTTATATCAAATGATGGTATGCAGATTATTTCCCATAAAACTGTTCTCCTGTATTTTTATTGCGATAATAAAAATACTTTGCTCGATAATGTTTTCTAAATAGTGAAGTGACTATAAACATATTACCAAGCGTAGCGATCATCTCTATGAAGATAAAATGGCCTATCTTTTCCGCTTAAATTATGTCATTAGGTTCTCTCTTTCAGAAAAAAACAGAAAAGCCTCCGGTACTTCCGGATATCTATGAATGGCCTATTTATAAGCTCACGCGAGATAGGGTTAGCTTTATGGAAGAGTGGATAGAAGCTACCAGAAACCGTATCCTAGAACTTACGGACAATGGTAAAAATCTTCACGAAGAACTGGCCAAAACGATGTATCTGGAGAAGATACGCCTCACCCAAAATCCCTGGAAAACCGATACGGAGGGAGAAAAAAGATTTTGGAATCAAATAAGAACACGTGTATTGGCTAATGCTGATAAATCTCCCATTCATACCATAGATCCTGTAGATGCTGAAATATTAGAAGATATCATACATACCTATGCCTATGAGATAAGGGGAAATTTTAAGCCTCAGGCCTATGGCCTAGCATCGCAGATACTGCCTATTCTTTTTCACCGCTTGCTCAATACGGCTTCAGCCAGAAATATGGGCAGGATATGGAGCAATAAGCACACGATGGATGAGCGCATAAGGGTGGTGGGACCAATAGATGAAATACGCTTACTCTCCACGAAGGGGACGGTGATACTACTACCCACCCACTTCAGCAATCTAGATAGTATTCTCATAGGCTATGTGCTGCATAAGATGGGATTGCCGGCTTATCTATATGGTGCCGGGCTCAATCTTTTTACCAATCCCATCTTATCGTATTTTATGGGCAATTTAGGTGCTTATAAAATAGATCGGAGAAAGAAGAGTGATATATACCTAGAAACGCTGAAAAGTTATTCGCGAATGGCCCTGTTGCGTGGCGGACATAGTTTGTTTTTTCCGGGCGGTACCCGGTCGCGTAGTGGCGAATTAGAAAAGCATCTAAAGCTAGGTCTTTTAGGAACGGCGATAGATGCCCAACGCATAGCCCTCACCCGCAATGATCCAGAAGCACCGGCCAATAAATTATTTGTGGTTCCTTTAGTTTTGGGCTATCATTTTGTATTGGAAGCCCCTTCCCTCATAAGTGAGTATTTAAAATCTACCGGCAAAGAAAAATATTTTATAAACCCTCAGGTTTTTCCTGGATTTCTTTCCTCCTTTAAATTTTTATGGAAGTTTTTTTCAGCCAAATCCGAGGTATATCTTTCTTTTGGGAAGCCGTATGATCTCTTTGGCAATGAAGTAGATACAGAAGGCAATAGCATAGATAAACACAGCCGAAAATTAGACCTCAGATCGTATTTTATTTCTCGTGGAGAAATGCGGCCAGATACCCAGCGCGATGCCGAATATACTCGTATGCTGGGCGAGTTTATCACGGAGCGATATAAGTGTGAAAATGTAGTGTTATCCAGCAATATTATCTCTTTTGTAGCCTTTCAGATGATGCAAAAGAAATTTCATCGCCTGGATTTATATGGTCTGCTGCGACTGCCCGAAGAAGACCGGATGATCCCCTATGATCGATTTGCCCAAAAATGTCAGGAGATAAGAAATGAAGTACTCTGCCTAGTAGAAGCACATAAAGCACGGGCTGCCAGTCATTTATATGGCGATATTCATCGCCTTATAAAACACGGACTCCTCAATGCCGGTATCTATCATAATCAGAAAGCTATCATGCTAGACAATAATGGAGATATCTCCTCGGAGGATATGAATTTATTATTTTACTATCATAATCGTCTTACCGGATATGGACTCGAAACCAAGATATGAAAACCAACCGGTGGGTGTGCTGGGAGCCGGAAATTTCGGTACCGCTATTTCTAATCTTATAGCCGAAAACCGGCCCGTATTGCTATATTCCCGCAATCCGGATGCCGTAGAGAAAATGATAGCCGGGAGAATAGCCAGAGGCCAACAACTGCATCCTGATGTTACACCCACTAATGATTTAGCAAAAGTATGTACGGAATCTACCTTGCTTTTTCCAGTAATCGCTTCCAATGGGTTTGCAGATCTTATGAATAAAATGGCTCCTCATTTACATCCGCACCACATCATCATACACGGCACTAAGGGATTTGATGTGAGTCTTGCCGGCCTAGAAGACATCTTCGATACAGACGAAATACAACTGAAATCTATCCGTACGATGACAGAAGTGATACGCGAGGCTACAGTAGTGGTAAGGATAGGGGTGATAAGCGGCCCTAATCTGGCTGCCGAAATAGCCCAGGGAAAACCGGCCGCAGCTGTAATAGCTTCCCATTTTGATGAGGTGGTAAGAGAAGCGGCAGAAGTGCTCAGGAGCCCCCGATTTAGGGTATATAGCAGCAATGATGTAATGGGAGTAGAACTAGCCGGAGTTTTGAAAAACATATTTGCCCTCGCATCGGGTATGCTCACCGGCCTAGAGATGGGAGAAAATGCCCGCGCCCTGCTCATCACCCGAGGACTGCACGAAATGGTACTCTTAGGTAGAGCCCTGGGATCCGATGCCAATTCCTTTTTTGGGCTGGCCGGCATAGGCGATCTCACCGCCACCTGTAGTTCCGAAAAAAGTAGAAACTATCGCACTGGATTGCGGCTCTCACAGGGCGATAGCCTAAAAGTTGTTTTAGCAGATATGGATGAAACCGTAGAAGGCATACTCACGACGCGCATCGCTTACGCTCTCTCGAAGCGCGAAAAATTAGATACCCCCATTATAGATAGTCTCTATCAGGTACTCTATCATAACAAACCTATTTCACAAGCCTTAGATAGCCTTATGATCCACCGCAGAGAAAGGGATATTGATTTTTAAAGATGAATATCATAAATACTGCGCCGGGCTGAGATAAACCAAAAACAGCAGAGACCCTTATTTTTCTTCTTTGAAGATCAAAGCGGCGGAGTTTATACAATGCCGCATCCCCGTAGGAGCAGGGCCATCATTAAATATATGACCCAAGTGGCCACCACAGCGGGCACAGAGGAGTTCATCACGCTGCATTCCGTGGCTATCATCAGGTGAAGAATACAGGCAGCTATCATTTATACCACGCGTAAAACTGGGCCATCCAGTGCCGCTTTCAAATTTATCAGAAGAGGAATAAAGGGAGTTGCCACAGCCGCTACATAAATACGTTCCACGCCGGTGATTATCCCAATAGGCTCCCGTAAAGGCTCTTTCGGTTCCCTTTTGGCGCAAAATAAAATAGGCCTCCGGAGATAGTTCCTCTTTCCACATGGCATCCGTTTTTTGTACATTAAAATGCGGGGTAGGAGTATATGCTTCATATACCGAAGACTCGCAGTCTTTAGCAGAACTCGCCGATTTTTGACCGCAAGATGGCCAAGAAATTCCGAAGATAATAAATATGACCAGATACAATTTCATTTTATAAATACGGTGTTATTTTAATAGCGACTTAAATTTCTCTCGGAATTTATTAATCTTTGGATTTATGACTGCCTGGCAATAGCCATAATCCGCATTTTCGGAATAGAAATTTTGATGATAATCTTCAGCAGGATAAAAATTAGTATAAGGCGTTATCTCTGTGACGATAGGATCTATCCAAAGCAGGGGAGCTACCTCGGTTAGACTCTTTTGGGCAGCGGTATGCTGGGCTTCATTATGGGTAAAAATAACGGACCGATACTGAGTGCCGCTATCTGCTCCCTGCCTGTTTAAGGTAGTGGGATCATGGGTAGTCCAAAACACCTCGAGTAGGGTTTCATAAGAAATAATAGCAGGATCAAAATAGATTTGACAAACTTCGGCGTGGCCGGTGCGGCCGCTGCAAACTTCTTTATAGGAGGGATTTTTTATTTCGCCCCCACTATATCCAGACACTACTTTTTCTACGCCTTTCAGTTCCTGAAAAACCGCTTCTACACACCAAAAACATCCGGCCCCGAAAGTGGCCAGTTCGTGATTTGTTTTATGCATATCATTTATTTGGGCTACTGGATGGAACTTGCTGCTGTTTATAGATGACTTTCCGATACAGGAAATACAGAGAGCCATTCCCAGTAACAAAAATAGCTTAAACATCGGTAGTAGGATTTAAAGGTGAGGAAACAAATTTTAGAGAGAGGGAATTTACACAGTGGCGGGTATTTTTTGGGGTGAATAGTTCGCCTTCAAAAACGTGACCCAAATGCCCACCACAGGCTGCGCAAATAATTTCTGTTCGGCGGCCATCGGCATCGGCCACACGGGCTACGGCTCCTTCTATTTCTTCATCAAAACTGGGCCAGCCGCAGTGGCTTTCAAATTTATCCTGCGAACGATACAGTGGCGCATCACAGCGCTTGCAGAGATACAGTCCCATGGCCTTATGTTTAGTATATTCGCCACTAAACGGCATTTCTGTGCCTTTATCTAGGATAATCCGGGATTCCTCCGGCGTGAGATCATTTAAAGGGCGCATAATAGAAATATTGTTTTATTATAACCAATTTTAGCTATAACAAAATACAAATAAAAAAGTTAATAAACTATAAATAATTTTTTTGATGATGGCTTTAGTGATGCCCAGCATTGCAAAAAACATACCCCAATAGCAGCTATCTATTACTTTCTCACCTCAAGGCAGATGGTGGACCAGGCTATTTCTAATTTTACAGCAAGCTCAGATTAACTACGCACAGACGCAAGTTAATCTCTAATTCATACCCTTACTCCTAGAAGAAATGATTGAATTTCTTTGGCCTGTCATCCTCCAGAGTAGTTTTATTAATTTTAACTCCCTTAGTAGTGAAGAGTAAGGTAATAAAATCCCAATGAAAAAAGTATCCTGATGTAGTTATTACTTGCAGTGGCGATTCATTAATTACCCATTTATTTATTTAATTTCTCCAATATCTATGGGCCAGGATTAACACTAATATTTATACAATTTGTGCTAGGACAACAAACTTGTTCATCTGCTACCACTGCCGCAGAATTACTACTTACACAAGTGGCATCCAGATCATCTACACAGCTGACTATCACCGATACCCCATCGGCCCAGGCGGGAAGTAAGGTGCTCCAATTAATGCCGCCATCAGTACTATATTCTATATGGCTGCCTGCACCACAGTCTGTGACTATAGAGAATGAGCCTAGCAGAGAAGGACAATCATTTTGCGTAACCGAAAGTTCGGGGGCCGCAGGAGGTGCTTGTAATATCGCTACTTCCTCTATAATAATATTCGTATGCCGTTGTTGGAATGGCTTTAGCCTTCCAACAACAGCGGGGTGAAAAGGCTGGGACCATTCCTACTGCGGCTGGTGACTGTTATAATCTTCGGTGTCTGATAGTTCTATTGGCTCTAGGCTATTCTGACCCCAATTCCCCTGCCACGGCCCCCCCTTTCTCATTGATTTTCTCTATGCTGTTGTTGGAATGGCTTTAGCCTTCCAACAACAGCGGGGTGAGAAGGCTGGGACCATTCCTACTGCGGCTGTTGACTGTTATAATCTTCGGTGTCTGATAGTTCTATTGGCTCTAGGCTATTCTGACCCCAATCCCCCTGCCACAGCCCCCCTTTCTCATTGATTTTCTCTATGCCGTTGTTGGAATGGCTTTAGCCTTCCAACAACAGCGGGGTGAAAAGGCTATGCCGTTGTTGGAATGGCTTTAGCCTTCCAACAACAGCGGGGTGAGAAGGCTATGCCGTTGTTGGAATGGCTTTAGCCTTCCAACAACAGCGGGGTGAGAAGGCTGGGACCATTCCTACTGCGGCTGTTGACTGTTATA
>Ga0114938_1001437_pt1 | contig 16125 bp, 14 predicted proteins | sample AshMeaBigSpring_FD_88675 | JGI IMG/M metagenome (GOLD analysis project Ga0114938, IMG submission 88675) | Groundwater microbial communities from Big Spring, Nevada to study Microbial Dark Matter (Phase II) - Ash Meadows Big Spring | ecosystem: Environmental > Aquatic > Deep subsurface >...
CAGTCCACGGTCAGGTCAATGGGCACTCCCGGCGCCACGCTCAGCCCGTCCGGGAACGTCGACGTGCCGGTGCTCAGCGCAAATGGGAGACCGGGCGGCTTGGTGCTCGGTGCCACGCTGAGCGGGAACGGAGTGGCGCTTCCGCCCGTGGCGAGGGCAATCACCCGCTGGTAGTCGCGATTGGACAGGTACGTCTGCCCCGTCGTCCAGCTCGACCGGACGCCAAAGGCTGCAGTCTCTATTCGACCAATCGAATAGTCGGAGTTATTCGTGCCACCCCCCACCCCGGGTGGCGCGTTCTGCGCGCCGAACGTCAGGGAGGTGACCGGTCCCGGGAATGGATTGATAATCATCAAGCAACCCGTACCACTGGACGTCGCCGTGCCGCACTTGGCAACGCTGCCGGGGCCCGTCCAGTCGGCCGCGTCGTCGTCCGCGGTTGCCCGCATCGACAGGAAATAGTCCACGCCGTCGGCGTTGATCCGGGCGATTTCGGCCCGGTCGGTGAACTCGGGGCCGTTGTAGAGGAACAGGACTTCGATCGTCGAGACCTTGCGTGGCGCCGCCAACGTGACGTTGATGGTCTCGTTGACGTCGATCTCGCCAGTAGTGCCGGTCGAGCCGTTGACACCCAGGCCGACCGCGCCGCCGGTCGCAGTCTTCCGGGCCATCGTGCCTCCCGTAGACGTGAGCGTCGCCACCGGCGTGCTGCCGCGCAGGATCGTGCAGGACGTCAGGCCCTGGCATGGGCCTGCAAGCGGCCCGGTGCCGTCTGAATCCCAGTCACTGTAGCCGAGATTGATCGTCATGCCGGTATTGGCAGTCTCCCAGCCCGTGATGTTGAAGGCACTGGTAGTGGCTCCGCTCGGCGTGGCCGCGTTTCTTGCGAGGATTCGACCGGTTCCCGTTCCTGCAAGCACGCTCGTCGCCGCGAGGACGTAGTTCACTGGCGGTGTGCTGCCACTTTGCGGTACCTGCAGCACCGAGGCGCTTTGCAGGCGCTCACCCACCGCAAGCCCCCACGACGGAAAGATCACCTTGGGCGTGGCCAGCGGTGACGCCGGCTCTTCGCGATCGAACATGACAACGTCGCTCGCAAGTCCGCCGCCACCGGAGACATTGTTCCGAACTCCCAGAATCACTGCGTCGTACGGCCAGCTCGCGCTGGCGATAATCTCCTCTGTATCCACCGTATCAATATCGGAAAGCACGCCCGGCCCAGTCGCGTAGACCGCGCGGCACAAGGTCGTCCCGCTCGGCCATGTCAGCGGTTTCCACAGCGGATCGGAGTTGCTGCAGCTCGTTAGCAGCGATGCCTGAACGACCTTGATCAGCGCGTAGTTCTTCCCATCTGCGCTGCCCGTCACCCAGATCGCGCCGGCAAGGTCCACCGTCAGTCCGGTACAGGGACCGGGTACGCCCGTCTTGACCTGGAGACCGAGCACCGAGTCGCATCGCAGCAGGTCGGAGAACTCCGAGGGGCGCGCCTTCGGATCCTCCCAGTACCGCACGACCTGGTAGGGCGTGTCCGGCAACGCGGGCGTCACCGTCGCGAGGCAATAGAGGCCGCGCGGCGAGATCTTGCACGACGAGATGCCACCGCCACCGTTCACCCCGAGATCCGTGAAGTCGGGTACGGAAGCCTCCGGAGCACTCGGGTCGGAGAACGCCATGTCCAGCACGACGTTCGCGTCGTTTGCGTTCACCTGGTCGAGTGTCTGGTCGGGTTCGGCCTGGCCGAAGACTGGCGCACCGCCGAACGCAATCAACGTCGTCAATGCGACTGAGACGGAGTATCGACCGACGGACTCAAGCATGTTGCCCTCCTGCTGCCTCGAGCGATCCGGACTGCAGACTTCCGGAATGTGCGGCCCGTCACGGAATTCGTTTTTGTTGGCGCGAAGGGTACACCAAACAGGCGAGAACTATTCTTGTTTCGGAACGTAAGTCTTTGCCAGACGTGACATCCGTTGGCACGCACTCGCCCCCCCCGAGAGTGGCCCGTCTGGAAGCCAAGGCATGCGACGCAAAGATTATGAAAAAACCGTGACTTGGGCTCGCAATGTCTAGTTGCTTCTGTATTTCTGAGCTTCACTGTAATTGCCCAGGATTATGTATAACTCGGCCAGGCGACCACGTCCCTGCGCTTCGAGCCCGGGCAGCGACGCGCCGGACATGCCCTCGAGGCTAGCAAGCAGCAGCGGCTCCGCTTCCTCGTAATCCCGCAGCCCGAGCAACGCCGCGCCCTGGAGATTCCTGGCCCACGACACCTGCCAGTGGTCCTTGGGCAGACTCAGCTCGAGGATTCGTTGCGCCTCGGTAGCAGCGGCCGCCGCGGCCTCGAAATTGCGCATGGCCACGAGCAGATTAGCTTTGACGCAGAGCGCGCTGCCCACCTTCGGGTGCTCGGGCCCCAGCACCTTGCGACGAATCGCAAGGCTTTCGTCGACGAGCCTCGAGGCCTCCTCGTAGTCGCCCTGCCCGGTGAGTAGGTAGGCGAGATCCGACGCCGTTGCTGCGACGTCCGGATGCTCGGAACCGAGCTCGCGCCGGCTCATTTCAAGCGATTTCCGCAGGAGGTTGATTCCCTGGCGATGCTCGCCCTTCTGGTAGAGCACGAACGCGAGGTTGCTCATCGTCAGCGCAATCTCCGGATGACTCTCGCCGAGCAACCTGCGATTCATCTGAAGCGCTTCGCGGTACGCCTTCTCGGCACCCTCGAAGTCCTTGCGCGTTTCCAGCACGAATGCCAGGTTGTTCAGCCCGGCCGCAAGTTCCGGGTGCGCATCACCGAGCATCTTGCGCTTCATCTCCAGCGCGAGGCGGTAGAGCGGCTCGGCCTCGGCAGGCTTGTTCAGGCCCATCAGAGCCCAGCCGAGGTTGTTCAAGGCCTCGGCGAGATCCGGGTGCACGGTCGGGTGCAGCTTGCGCTGAATCTCGAGCGCCTGGCGCAGGTAGATCACCGCCTGGTCGAAATCGCCACGCTCGCCATAGTTCACACCGAGATCGCCGATGCTCTCGGCGACCGGCGCGCTCACGTCGCCGTAGAGCTCGCGTCGGATGCGCAGCGCCTCCTTGATGAGCGGCTCGCCCTTGGCGTATTCGCCTGTATAGGACATGACGTCGGCGAGGGCGGTGTAGGAATCCGCGACCTCCGGGTGCATGTCGCCGTGCAGCTTGCGCCGCAGCTGGAGCGCCTCGTACAGGCGCCGCACCGATTCCTTGTAGTCGGATTTCAACGTGAGGGCCTGGCCCAGGTGATTGAGGCTCTGCGCGACCAGCTCTTCGTTCCTGCCGGGCAGCGACCGGCGCTTCTCGAGCGACTTGCGGATCAACGCGATCGCGGGGTCGTAAAGCCCGAGGCTCGTGTAGACCGTGCCCATGGTGTCCATGAGCGTCGACTGGATCGCCGGCTGGTCGGCCAGCTCCCGGTCGATGCGCTCCGCGCCCTTGTCGAGAATCTCGCGCGCCGTGATCGTGTTGCCGAGCGCCTCGCTCGGATCGGAGACCTTGAAGAGATCCACCATGAACTGGGTGGTCTGGCGCGCCGTCTCCGCCTCCGCCTCTGCCCGGACGCGCTGGCGTTCCGCCTCGTTGCGCGCGAACCAGGCGGCCGCGGCGAGGGTCGAGGTGATCGCCATCCCGGTGACCGACCCCCCCACAAGAATCATGGTGCGGACCCGCTGCCTGTGGGCCTCACGCTGCTTGAGCTCGTCGAGGCCCACGCCGAGCATGCCCGCGATGAGCTTCAGCTTGCCATCGAGCCGGCTGTCCTTGCCGGCGCGCACGTCGGCCGCGATCGGCTCGCTCGGAACCTGGGTGAGTTCGCCATCCGCGCCGATCTGGTACCGCAGCGCTTGCGGGAAGCACTCCTGCTCCGGGTCGCCGGGCTCGCCGCCGACGATGAGCGAGAAAATGCGATGCTCGCGGCCGAGCCGCTTGTAGGTGAGGATCTCCTCGTTGACCCAGCGCGACTTCGCGGCCGCCGGCGAGCAGATGACGATCTGCGTGGCCGACTGCTGCAGCGCCCGTGTCAGCGTCTCGCCGAGGCTGGTCGCGGTCGCGAGTTCCTCGCGATCGCGGAACACCGGCGTGAGCCGCTCGGGGACGGCCCCGAACTCCGTTTCGCGCCCGACGAGGCGCTTCGGCAGCCGGTAGGTCTCGAGCGCCTTGTGCAGCCACTTCGCCCACACCTCGTCGGCGTGGCTGTAGCTGATGAAGGCCCGGTACTTGAACTCCTGCTCCATGCCCCCTTCGACTCCGGCGCGCCCCGCGCCGTTCAACCCAGCTTGACGATTTCCTGGCGGTCGACCACCCGCTCCCGGTGCATCAGGATCCACTGGGCGTGCTCTTCGAGCGCGGCATCGCCCAGGGTACGCAGGATCTTGCGCTTGCCCGCGTCGTCGTCAGCCGTGTCGATGCGGCGGCGCGCGTTGAAGAAGATCCGGTGCATGAAGTCGTACTGCTTGATGAGCTCGGACTCCGCCGTGCTCTTGGCGTAGGACTGTCGCACGCCTACCGCGAGCAGCACGCAGCCCATTCCGTAGACGAGCGGCACCCGAACGCTCTCGGGGACGCCGACGCCGACGAAGAACAGCACGACGAGCGTCGCGGCGCTGCCCCACAGCCCGATCTTGCCGACGCGCTGCGTCACGTGGTGCTTGCGCAGGCGCTCGGCCGACTTGCGCGAAAAATAAGACAGTTGCCCCGACCTGTCGTCACCGATCCACTCCCTGATCACGAAGTCGAGGCCCGCCCGGTCTCCGTAGGGGCGCACGTCGCACTCGGTGCCGGCCACCCGCATGACGTTGCGGATCCAGCCCAGGTCCGGGTCCTGCATCTGCAGGAAATTGTCGTGGGAGAACTTGGTGACGTTGCCGCTCGTGACGCCCGCGGCGGCCCAGTAGAACTGCACGCGCAGGCCCTCGGCCAGCGTACGGTAGTCGAGGTACTTGCGATGCCAGGCGCCGTGCTTCGAGAAGAATCCGACGCCCATCGCGACCAGCATGAGTCCCAGCACGATGAACAGGAACAGCCGGTCCGAGTTGAAGTCCGTGTACGAGACGTAGGCGAGGCCCGTCAGGAAGACGCAGACGTGCGACACGCGCAGCGTCGTGAGTACCTTCTTCTGGAAGTGGATCGCGAGCCAGTCGGCCGCGCAGAACACCGAGTTGATGTCCTGCAGGCCCGGCGGCATCGCGGCGGCCTGCTTCTCGGTGAGCAACGGGTACTTGCCGCGCTCGATTTCCTCCGCGTGCATCCGCACATCGCGCGTGAACTCGTTGGCCCGCTCGAATACCAGCCGGTGTCGCAACGGCATCTCCGCGGTTCGCGGTTCCCGCTCGTCGGTCGTGAACCAGGACACCTCCAGCGGCTCGAGGCCGGGCGCGGGCGCGCCGTCCGGCCGGTTGCGCGAACAGACGATGTGATAGACGAGGTCGCTCTCGTCGTCCGTGAGCGTGAGCCGGCTCGCCGTGGCGCGGGGCGTGTACCCGGGCATCACGTCGTAGTGATGGAAGCGGACGACCTGGCTCGTGCCGCCGAGCTGGTCCGACGGCTTGCCGTCCCAGAGCGCGAGCAGGACGTGGCAGTGCGCGCAGAGGAACACGCCGAGCTGCGCGTACTGCCGCGACCGGTTGGCGCCCGGGCTGGCGATGGACGCCGGCGTGTTGCCGGGCGTGATCGGCAGCTCGAAGACGTCGACGGCCGCGTCGCAGAGCTCATCGAACGCGGACCGGGACTCCGGCGTCCGGAAGTCCTGCACGTAGATTTCCCTTGGCATGGGCAGCACTACGGTGAGCGGCATGCCGAGCAACAGCGCCTCGTCCGCAACCAGCCGGTCCGCCCCGTCGGCGAGCGCCGACATCACGGCCACCGAGCGGTCGGGGTAGGCATCGCGTAACTGGCAGAGCAGTTCCCGAACGCGCTGGCGGATGTGGGGCACCTCGGCGGGCACCAGGTCCCGGTGTCCGGTGACGGCGACCACGAGCGGCACCGAAAAACCGCGCGTCGTCCTGGCCCGAGTCGTCCTGGACCACGGGTCGAACGCTGGCGCTTCTACGTGCTCGAGAGACGTCGCCATGCGGCAGCGAACTTACAGCAATGCCACGGGATGCGCACCCGGTGACCGGTTGGCAGTTCCGGCCGGGCTCCACGCCCTCGATCCGTCGGGGCATCGGTGCCTAACCCGAGACTCTCGACCCGCACCTTGCTGCGGGCGCGCGTCCCCCGCCAGCCTGCGGCCTGTGGGCCCGTCAAATGGGCAGCAGGTCGCAACCTGCAGGGGCCGTGCCCGCGCCGCCTGTCGGGCCCAACCGGGCGTATTAGACTGTGGCGTCGTAATCAACGCGGGTGACACATGGCCGCAGCAGACGAGCGTGTCGCCGAGCTATTGCAGCGCTGGCTCGCGAGCCTGGACCTCCATGCGCGCTACCTCGACCTCGATGACGCGGCCTATGCCCGGGTCCAGGACTGGCCTCGCCACCAGCGTCCGACGCGGTGGATCGTCGAACTGGCACGCTCTCGTCTGCTGGAACTGCAGCGTCAGCTCGGCGAACGGCAGACGCGCGGCGACGCCGACTTCTCCGCGGCGCTGGAGCTGATGGGATTGCTCACGAATCTGCTCGGCTCCGAGCACATCGAGCGCTTCATCCCGCTGGCCGTTCCGCGTCCCGTGGACCCGCCGACTGCCCCCGCGGCCGGCGCGGGCCCCGCCGCCCGCAGGAAGGCGCCGAGCAGAGCGAAGCAGGGGACTGCGCCCCGTGGATCTCCGAAGAAGCTGGCGCAGCCCGCTCCGGTGGCATTTCCCGAGCAGACGATCGCCACTGTGATTGCCGACGCGGTCCGCTTCCTCTCGTGGGGCCGCGAGTGGCCGCAACTCGCGAGTTCGATCGCCCGTCTCGCCGACCGGCCGCCTGAGCAGGAGGTCTGGAAGATCCTGCGGCAGCACCGCAGCGCGATCGAGGCGAAAGCGAACCAGAAGTCCGCCTGATCGCGCCACTCGTGCTCACGCGCGACCCGGCGCTGGCAACGGGTCTGGCGCTGCGGTAACTTCGCGCGCTCCACTTCCCGCTCAGATCACAGGAGTGACCGACCCATGTCCTCGAACCGCACGCGCCGCCTGGCCGTCCCGCTGCTCTTCCTGGCCGTTGCTTCGTCCGGAGCCGCCCTTGCCCAGGGCCAGCCTTCCAAGGGCGAGCAGGCGCTCAAGTACCGCAAGGCGGTTTACCAGGTGATCGCGTGGAATTTCGGCCCGATGTCCGCGATGGCGCAGGGCAAGATCCCATTCAGTGCCGCGGACTTCACTCTGCACGCGGAGCGCGTCGCGGAACTCACGCCGATGCTTGCCGAGTCGTACTCGCCGGAATCGCAGGGCGTTGCCAATTCGAAGCTGAAGCCCGAGATGTGGCAGAACCGCGCCGACTTCGATGCCAAGCTCAAGGATCTCGTCGATCGCAGCGCGATGCTGGCCAAGGTCGCGAAATCGGGTGACGAGGCGAAGTCGAAGGAGGCTTTCTTCGACACTGCAAACGCCTGCAAGGCCTGCCACGACAAGTACAAGGCGGACTGACGGCGGCCGCGGGTCTGGCCCGGACGGGTCGGCGCTCACCGAGCGGACGACGCTAGAACAACGCGATCGTTGCCTCCGGTGCGAGGCGGATGGCGATCGCAAGCGCTCCAGCGACACAGGCCGTGATCAGAATCGCGAGCCCCGTCCGCGACGACTCGATCGCCTCCTCGGCCGGGACCAGCGTTGCGTCCTTGCGTCCCGTCAGCATGGCCTTCACGAGGGGCAGGCGCCGGACGCGCACGTACCAGGCGATCGCCAGGACGTGCAGCGCGACCAGGGCGAGCACGAGGTTCGAATTGAGCTCGTGCACGCCGGTGATGCGGTTGCTGAGCGACTGCGTCACCCAGCCGTAGAGCGGTCCCGCATTGGCAATCTCGTCGTTGGCGACCAGCCCCGTACCTGCCTGCACGAGCAGCGCCACGAGCATCGCGAGCACGCTCCACCCCCCGAGCGGGTTGTGACCCGGCGCCGGCACGCTGCCGCTGCGCCGCAGGTGAGCCAGCACTGCCGCCGGCCCACGCACGAAGTTCGCGAATCGCGCGTGCCGGGTACCGAGCACACCCCAGGCGAGGCGGAACACCACGAGCACCAGCGTGACGTAGCCGAGCCGACGGTGCCACGCAAACCACTCCACGCCCGCGTAGTGCGTGGCCCAGGCGCCGGCCACCGAAATGACGAGCGACCAGTGCACAACCCGGACCGGCAGGTCCCAGACGAGGCGGGTCCCTGTCCACCTCGCCTCGACCGCCTCGCCGCCGCGTCGCTCGGGCACAGTTGGCATCTCTTCTCCGCAAAGTGAAGACGGATGGTGCCCGGCCGACAGAAGCCGCATCCACCGCGGGCCGGTTCTTGCGACCTCGGTCCCGCGCGCCGATTCTAGCAACCCCGGCGTGACTTGGCCGGCGCGTTGCCCTAACGTTGCACGTCCCGCGGGGCACCCAGCGCACCAACATGCCAGCGATCGACCCGGTCATCCTGTTCTTCGTGCTCGGGCTGCTCGCGGGAATCGCGCGCGCCGACCTTCGCCTGCCCGGCGCGATCTACGAGTTCGTGAGCACGGTCCTGCTGCTCGCCATCGGCCTCAAGGGCGGCGTCGAGCTCGCCCGGGACCGCAGCGGATTGCCGCTGACCGAACTGGGCGGACTCGTGCTGCTCGGGCTTCTGCTGCCGCTGCCTGCCTACCTCGCCGCGCGTCACGTCGGCCGCCTGTCGCGGGCAGACGCGGCCTCGCTCGCCGCACACTACGGCTCGGTCAGCGTCGGGACGTTCGCGGTGCTGGTCGGTTACCTCGCGGCGCGGGGCATCGCCTACGAGTCGCGCGCACCGGTCTGGGTGGTGCGCTCCTCGAGGTGCCAGCGATCCTCGCCGGAATCGTGCTCGCGCGCGGCCTCGCCGGCGACGTCGCCTGGGGCAGGTTGTTCCGGGAACTGTTCCTCGGGCGCAGCATCGTGCTGCTGCTCGGCGGGCTCGCGATCGGCTGGCTCGGCGGTCCGGAGGGCACGGCCTCCATCCAGCCGTTCTTCTTCGGTCTCTTCAAGGGGATCCTCGCACTGTTCCTGCTCGAGATGGGGCTGATCGCAGCGACGCAGTTGCCGACCCTGCGCCAGCACGGGTTCTTCCTCGTCGTATTCGGCGTGCTGATGCCGCTCGCGTCTGCAGTCGTCGGCGCGCTGCTTGCGCGGGCGCTCGGACTCTCGACCGGCGGGGTGACGGTGCTGGCGACCCTGGCCGCGAGTGCGTCCTACATCGCCGCACCGGCGGCGATCCGGACCGCTGTGCCCGAGGCCAATCCGGCACTGTCGCTCACGGCCTCGCTGGCCGTCACTTTCCCGTTCAATATCGTCGTCGGCATCCCGCTCTACGAGCGCCTGGCGACCGCCGTATCTGGCTGAGGAATCCGCGATGGAGCACTTTCCGCGCCGGCTGCTCACGATCGTCACCGAAGCCGCGCTCGAGCGCGACCTGCTCGGCGAACTCGAGGCGCTCGGCGTGCGCGGCTACACGATCACGGAGGCCCGCGGCCGCGGCAGCCGCGGCACGCGCCAGTCGGACTGGAACCAGGCAGCGAACATACGCGTCGAGGTGGTCTGTGAGCCGGAGCTCGCGGCACGGATTGCGGCGCGGATGCGCCAGCGTTTCTACGACCACTACGCCATGATCCTCTTCATGCAGGACGTGAGCGTGCTCAGGCCCGAGAAATTCTGATGCCCGCCGGTCTGCTGCGCCGTCTCGGCGCCCTGCTCTACGACACGCTGCTGCTGCTCGCGATCTTCATGATCGCGACGGCGCTCTTCCTGCCGCTCACCGGCGGCGAAGCACTGACAGCCTCGAGAAATCCTGCGCTCGAGCTGATCTATCGCGCCACCCTGCTCGTCCTGCTGACGCTCTACTACGGCGTCGCGTGGACCCGCCGCGGCCAGACGCTCGGCATGGCGTCCTGGCGGATTCGCGTCGAGCGCGAGGACGGCACCAGGCTCGACTGGGGCGACACGCTGCGCAGGATCGCGGCCGCGGCCGTCTCTCTGCTGCCGGCGGGACTGGGGTTCCTGTGGATCGCGATCGACCCTCGTCGCCGCGCCTGGCACGACCGGATGACGCACACTCGCGTGGTCGTCGTACCGCGCACGCCCCGTTCGGGTCCGACCGGCCGCTCCTGACCGGCTCAACGGGTCCGGTACAGCATCACGAGCGTGAACACGGCGAGCAACGCCGTCGGCGTCCAGCCGATGACCGCAGGCGATGCATTGATGATCTCGCCGCTGTTTTCGAGCATCTGGCTCATCAGGACGAAACCAGCCCCGATGAGCATGCCGATCACGGCGCGCGCCCCCTGGCCCGACGAGCGCATCGGGCCGAGCGCGAACGGCAGCGCCAGCATGACGACGACGAGCAGTGCGACGACACGCGCGATCCTGGACCACAGGGCCACCTCGAATCGCCGGGAATCGAGGTCGTTGCGCTCGAGGTGGCCGATGTACGCCCAGAGGTCCCTCAGTCCCATGGTATCCGGATTGACCACGGCGAGGCCGAGGAAATCCGCGGACAGGTTCGAGGTGATCTCCTCGACCGGCGCCTTCCTCGCTTCGGTGCCACCGGCCGTGAACGTGGTCGCTGCAAAGTTCTCCAGCCGCCAGCGATTGCCTCGGTCCACGCTGGCTGATTCGGCTCGACCGACGCCCACGAGCCGCCGCTCCCCGTCGAAACGGAACACCTGCACACCGCCGTAGCGGGTCTCCGCCGACTGCTGCTCGACGCTGATGATCGTGTCGCCGTCGCGCACCCAGGTGCCGCGGTTACCCGCGAAGCTGAACTCGCTGAACTTGCTGAACACCTTGAGCTGACGCGCGTACTTCTCGAGCGGCGGCGCGACGAACTCGCCGAACCCGACCATGAGCAGAGCGAGGAGGAACCCGGCCACGACCAGCCAGCGGCAGAACTGCAGGGTCGTGATGCCGGAGGCGCGCATCACGACGAGCTCGCTGCCCCGGGCCAGCGTGCCGAGACCGAGCAATGCGCCGATGAGCGCACCGACGGGCAGCAACTGGCTCGTGTATGTCGGCAGGTTGAGCAGCACGAACAGCATCGCCTGCGAAGAGGTGTAGCTGCCGGTGCCGATGTCGTCCTGCTGGCTGATGAAGACGAACAGGGCGCCGAGTGCCATCAGCACCAGCATCACCAGCGCCGTGTAACCGAGCACCGTGCGCAGCAGGTAACGAGCGAGGATGGGCATCAGTCTCTCCGCCCGGCGCGGCGCCAGAGCGGACCCAGCCGCTCCTCGCGCCAGATGAGCCACGCCGCGAGCAGCAGCGGCGGCAGGTGCACCCACCACATGCCGAGGGCTCCGGCGGGGTCGTCCTTCTCGATCCAGACGCGCATTGCAGCGGCTAGGTTCGAGTAGAGGAAATACGCGAGGACTGCCAGGCCGACCCGTGCGAAGCGACCCTGACGCGGCCTCAGCCTGGCGAGCGGTACGGCGAGCACCATCAGCACCAGCGCCATGACCGGCACCGCCGTGCGCCAGGCGAGCTCGGCACGGTCGGCACTCGAATTCGAGCCGAGCAGTGCCCGGGTCGGCTTGAGCTCCTGCCGTTCCCTCTTCGCCTTCATCTCGGGCAGGCGCACCGGGATGCCGTGCTCCCGGAACTCGACGACCCGCCACTCGGGCGACCCCGGCACGCCCTCGTAGCGCCGGCCGTCGTGGAGCACGAACAACTGCTCGGCCTGACCTGCGCCGCGCTGCTCGGCGCGTTCCGCCACGGCGATCTCGACGCGTTCCCCGACCCGGCGCTGCACGAACACGCCCTCGAGATGTCCCGATCTCCGCACCTTTTCCGCGTAGAACACCGCGTCGCCTCCCGCGAAGGTCCGGAAGCGGCCGGCCTCCAGTGCGCCGAACTGCGCCGTACGCAGTGCCTCGACGCGGATCTGCTGTCCCCTTTGGAAGGCGGCAGGCACGACGCGGAACGACAGCAGCGCGAGCACCGCCACGACCACGGCGGTGAGGACCGCGATCGGCCGGTAGATCCTCGCCGTTCCCACGCCACAGGCGCTCATCGCCGTCATTTCACTCTCGTGGTAGAGCCGGCCGAGGGCGAGCACGATGCTCAGGAACAGCCCGATCGGTACCAGGATGGTGAGCTGCTGGAGCGTCATGAGCCCGATGAGGCTGATCACGACCGAGCCGGGGAACCCTCCCTGGGCCGCCTGCCCGAGAACGCGCGCCATCTGGTTCGACATCAGGATGGCCAGCAGCACACCGGTGACCGCGACGAACGTGACGGTGACCTCGCGCAGCAGGTAGCGGTCCAGACGGCTGAGCACGAGTCGCGGCTCCTGGCGGGAAACGGTAGACTCCGGTGTCCGCGCGCGGCCGGCTGCGGCAGATCGCCGCAGCACCGGAGAGGCACGCGCGAGGCGAGTTTAACGGGCGGCACCGTCCGGCGACCAGCCGGACTCAGCGCCCCGGGATTTAGGCGAACCCTCGAAGAAGAAAGGAAGTGAAGATGCGTTTCTACGCCGTCAGCGGCTCGGCTGCGCGCCAGCGCACGGATTGCGCGATCGTCGGACTGTACGAATCAGGAGCGCTGTCGGCTGCAGCCGAGCAACTCGACGCCGCCCTCGACGGCAGGCTCGGCCGGCTCGTCAAGCGCGGCGACCTGCGCGGCAAGCTCGGCGAGACCTCGATGCTCGACGTGGAACGTGGCCCCTGCGCACGGGTTCTGACCGTCGGCCTCGGCCGCAGGGACGGGTTCGGCCGCAAGCAGTACAAGAAGGCCATGCTGGCCGCGGCCGCGGCGGTGGCGAAGTCGGGTGCTCGCGATGCGGTGAGCTTCGTCTCGCAGGAGCCGGTCGCCGACACGGACATCTACTATCGCGCCCGACTCGCCGCCGAAGCCGTCGGCAGCGCGCTGTACCGTGTTCCTGCCATCCGCAGCTCCCGCAAGCCGCGCGACGCAGCCCTGAAGAGCTTCGGCGTGGCCGTTCCCGCGCGTGACCAGACGAAGGAAGCCGACCGGGGACTCGAGCACGGCCGCGGAATCGCTGCCGGCAGCGCGCTCACCCGCGACCTTGCCAACCTGCCGGCCAACGTCTGCACGCCGTCCCACCTTGCGCAGCGGGCGCGGGAACTCGCACGCGAGCACCGCAGCATCCGCACGCAGGTGCTCGGCGAGCCGGAACTCAGGCGGCTCAAGATGGGCGCTTTCCTCTCCGTGACGGCTGGAACCGACGAGCCCGCGCGGCTCATCGTGATGCGCTACCAGGGTGCTGCGGCGAACCGGGCTCCGATCGTCCTGGTCGGCAAGGGCGTGACCTTCGACAGCGGCGGCATCTCGCTCAAGCAGCCGGTCGGCATGGACGAGATGAAGTTCGACATGACCGGCGCGGCGAGCGTCTTCGGCGCGCTCAAGGTGGCTGCGGAGATCGGACTGCCGCTCAACATCGTCGGCCTCGTGCCGGCCTGCGAGAACATGCCGAGCGGCCGGGCGACCAAGCCCGGGGACGTGGTGCGAAGCATGTCGGGGCAGACCATCGAGGTGATCAACACGGATGCCGAGGGCCGGCTGATCCTCTGCGATGCGCTCACGTACTCGCGACGGTTCAAGCCCGCGCTGGTCCTCGACGTGGCGACGCTTACCGGCGCCTGCGTGATCGCGCTCGGCGCGCACACGACGGCCGTGATGAGCAACGACGACGACCTCGCCGCCGAGCTCGAAGAGGCCGGCCGGCGCGCCGAGGATCGCGCCTGGCACATGCCGATGGCCGAGGAATACCACGAGCAGCTGAAGAGCAACTTCGCCGACTTCACCAATTCGTGCGGACGCGAAGGCGGTGCGATCACCGCGGCCTGCTTCCTTGCCAAGTTCACCGAGGGGCTGCGCTGGGCGCACCTCGACATCGCAGGGACGGCCTACCTGACGGGCGCCCACAAGGGCAGCACCGGCCGACCCGTGCCGCTGCTGGCCGACTTCCTGATCAATCGCCGCTGACCGTGCCCGAGACGAAAGTCGATTTTTACCTGCTGAACGCGACGGACGCGCGTACCCGGCTCACGACCGCCTGCCGCCTGGCGGAGAAGGCCTGCGATCAGGGGCTGCACGTCGCGGTACGCACGGCGAGCCCGGCGGAAACTGCGGAACTCGACGAACTGATGTGGACGTTCAGCGACCGCAGTTTCGTCCCGCACGGCGTCTGGCCGGCCGAACCCGAGTTCGCCGCCGCGACGCCGGTCCTCATCGCGAGCGGCGAACTGCCGGACTCGCACCGCGACGTGCTGATCAACCTCGGCGCCGATGCGCCGGGGAACGTCGTGGATTTCGCGCGCATCTGCGAAATCGTCGCGGGCGACGAAGACGCGAAGCGCCGGGCGCGCGCACGCTGGCGCGCCTACCGGGATTCGGGCCTCGTGCCCGAGTCGCACAACCTCTGAGCCTGGAGTCCGCTCATGAGCCAGCCGATGGACCTGATACCGGTGCTCACCGACATCGTCGAGGACCAGGCGCCGGAGCCCGAGCCGCTGGTCGACCGCACGTCGATGTTCCTCGGCGAGCTCGAGGCGCACCTCACGGCCGTGATCCACGAGCAAGCCGATGAACTCGTGCACAACGCCTGCCGGGAGATGGAGGCGCTGCTGCTCGAGCAGGTCTCCGACCGACTGCGGGCACAACTGCCGGCGCTCATTGCGCGCGTCATCGACCAGCACTTCAGGCGGCCCGACCAGGTGAGCTGAAGCACCGATGGACAAGAGCTACGCGCCCGGCGAGATCGAATCCCGGCTCTACGCGGCCTGGGAAGCCGCGGGCTGGTTCGCGCCGGCCGGCTCGGGCCCGCCCTACTGCATCATGATCCCGCCGCCCAACGTCACGGGCACGCTGCACATGGGGCACGCGTTCCAGCACACGCTGATGGACGCGCTCACGCGCCTGCACCGCATGGACGGAGAGCGCGCGCTCTGGCAGCCGGGCACCGATCACGCCGGCATCGCCACGCAGATGGTCGTGGAGCGGCAGCTCAACGCCGAGGGGCGCACGCGACAGGAGCTCGGGCGCGAGGCGTTCGTCGAACGCGTGTGGCAGTGGAAGGCCCTGTCCGGGGACACGATCAGCCGGCAGATGCGCCGTCTCGGTGACTCGGTGGACTGGTCGCGCGACCGCTTCACCATGGACGAGGGTCTTTCGGCCGCGGTGACCGAGGTCTTCGTGCGGCTGTACGAAGAGGGCCTCGTCTACCGTGGCAAGCGGCTCGTGAACTGGGACCCGGTGCTGCACACTGCCCTGTCCGACCTCGAGGTCGTCTCGGAGCCGGAACAGGGAAGTCTCTGGCACCTGCGTTACCCGCTCGCGGACGGCAGCGGCCACCTCGTCGTAGCGACGACGCGCCCGGAGACGATGCTCGGCGACACCGCGGTCGCGGTGCATCCCGAGGACGAGCGTCATCGTCACCTCGTCGGCCGCGAGATCCTGCTGCCCCTCGCCGGCCGACGGATCCCGGTGATCGCCGACGAGTACGTGGACCCGGCGTTCGGCAGCGGCTGCGTCAAGATCACGCCGGCGCACGATTTCAACGACTACGAGATCGGCAAGCGTCACGGGCTGCCGCTGATCAACCTGCTCACGGCCGACGCCGTGCTGAACGAGGCCGCGCCCGCCGCCTACCGTGGGCTCGACCGCTTCGAGGCCCGCAAGCGGGTCGTTGCCGACCTCGAGGCGGCCGGCCTGCTCGAGAAGACCGAGCCGCACGTGCTGCCGGTGCCGCGCGGTGACCGCAGCGGCGCCGTGCTCGAGCCCTGGCTGACGGACCAGTGGTACGTACGCATTGCGCCGCTCGCGGAGCCCGCGCTGCGCGCCGTCGAGGACGGCCGTATCCGCTTCGTGCCCGACAACTGGGCAAAGACCTACTACCAGTGGATGCGCAACATCCAGGACTGGTGCATCAGCCGCCAGCTCTGGTGGGGACACCGCATCCCCGCCTGGTACGACGAGGCCGGCCAGGTGTACGTGGCGCGCAGCGAGTCCGAGGCGCGCGAGCAGGCGCGCCGCCGTCACGGCCGCGAGGTC
>Ga0114938_1001438_pt1 | contig 16116 bp, 15 predicted proteins | sample AshMeaBigSpring_FD_88675 | JGI IMG/M metagenome (GOLD analysis project Ga0114938, IMG submission 88675) | Groundwater microbial communities from Big Spring, Nevada to study Microbial Dark Matter (Phase II) - Ash Meadows Big Spring | ecosystem: Environmental > Aquatic > Deep subsurface >...
CAAGAGACAACAACGGATAATCCCGGCAGTTCATCCGTTGTTGTCTTCACCCATCGTACAAGAGACAACAACGGATAATCCCGGCAGTTCATCCGTTGTTGTCTTTACCCATCGTACAAGAGACAACAACGGATAATCCCGGCAGTTCATCCGTTGTTGTCTTTACCCTCCCCATCCGTTGTTGTCTCCAGCACCAACTCCATCTGCTGCGCCCGACCGACCGCCGCGGCGACCGGCGCCGCCCGCTGCGGCAGATTCTCCACCTTCAGGCTGTAGTCGTCGTGCCCCCACTCACAGCGATCCAGCACCTGTTTCGGAATCTTCTTGACCGTGAGATTGGGCAGGGCGTCCACCGCGCCACGAAAAGCCATGCAGAGCACGAGCAGGCTGCGTTCCGAGCCAACCTCCTCGCTCAATGCCTGCAACTGCTCCGGGCTGAGTGTCTGCGTGGTGACATAGATGAAGTCGCGCTCGGTGGAGTAGCCGTGCTGCCAGTAAAGCGTATCGCTGGGCGCATAGGTGAAGCCTTCCAGCTTGCAGAGCGCTTCGGCCAGCATGGCGGCGTTGTAGTGCTGGTTGATGACCCAGTTGCCCCAGCGATCCTTTGCCAGCAGCGACGGTGCCAGGCGGAAATAGCGGAAGCCGCCACCGCCCTGCCAGCCAGTAGCCTGCGTGACGCCGCCCAGGTCCGCGCCGTCGATCACCTTTTGCAGGCGCGGGATGATGTGCGTGTGGCAGTGCTCGCCCAGTTCGACCATGATCCAGCGCCGTCCCATTTTGTGCGCCACCGCGCCGGTGGTGCCGGAGCCGGCGAAGGAGTCGAGAACCCAGTCACCCGGGTTCGTAGCCACCGTAAGGATGCGATATAGCAATCTTTCTGGTTTAGGGGTAGCAAAAGGTTCTTGGCCTGGAAACAGGCTTAGCATCTCTTTTTTGGAATCTTGGTTAGACCCAGTATCACTGTGCGTCCACCATGTATCGGGCACAATACCCTCTTGTACCTCCGACGCGAACACTTTGAGCCGCGGTGGATTATCTCCATTCTTGCCAAACCAAAGCCGGTTCTGGGACCGTAGGTGCTCTGTTCGATCTGGTAAACCGTTCCAGTGGCGTCCAGTTGGAGGCATGACCTCACGACCAGACGGAAGGAGGATAGGATATCGATAAGCCCTTCTCTTTTCCGCATCCTCTGACTGCACGGAGTATGCGACGCTCTGCCACGGCCCTCTCGAGTCATGATCTGGATTCTTGAAAGCTCCTTGTGTTGTTTCACTTCGGGGCAATAAGTTTCGATTCCACCCAGAAGCGTCCTTAGCGATTACGAGTACATGATCATGACTTCCCGAGATCAAGGCCTTGTTTTTCTTTGCAAACACTTTCTGCCAAGCAATTGAGATTACGAAGTTGGTGCGCCCGAACACCTCATCACATAGTACTTTTAGATAATGTGCCTCGTTGTCATCTATGGTAATCCATAGTGAGCCATCACCCGATAGCAGCCGCCGGATGATTTCTAGCCGGTCACGCATTAGGGAGAGCCAAATCGAGTGTTCGACCCCATCGTCGTAATGCGCGAATGCGCTTCCCGTATTGTATGGCGGATCAATGAACACACACTTGATCTTCCCTGCAAACTCCTGCTCCAGCGCCTTCAACGCCAGCAGGTTGTCGCCAAAGATCAGCCGGTTGTCGAAGCTATCCTGGTCCGTCACGCGGTGGGCGGCGTGGTAGGACTTTGCCGGGTCTTCGAGCAGGATGCGCGGCTCCAGCTTCGGCCGGTTCTCCTTGCCGATCCAGGTAAGTTCGAGTTTCTGGTTTTTGAGTGTCATTGGATCGAGCACCGTCTTCTATTCATGCGCCCAGGTGTAGCGCGTCTTCAAGCCGTTGAGATGCGTCCAGGGCAGCCATCCCTCTTTCTGCATTCTGCCCACCACAATGCCGGGCGCAATGCCGATCTGTTCAGCCACCTGGCGGACAGCCGCCTCCGCGCGCATGCCCGCCAATTGCGTTGCCGCTCCCGGCGGGATCAGGAAGTCACGGGCGAAAGCGTTGGCTTCCTCTTCATCCTGACCGTCCAGGTGCTCCTCCACTTCCAGAAAGAGCAGGCGCTTGCCATGCAGCAGCAGGTGCGCCGCTTCGTGGAAGAACGAAAACCAAAGCTGGTCGTTGGATTTATAGCGCAAGCTCAACATCAGGAGCGCGCGCTCCGGCGTCTGCCAGCGCACGGCGCCGCTTGCCGGGCAGCCGGACGGCGCCGGCTCCAGCACCACCGCCACCCCAGCCGCCGCGCACAATGCCGTCATCCTGGGCACGAAGATGGCTGGCTCCGGTTCATTGGTCAGCGCCCGCAGTTCCTGCAGCACCTGGCGGAATGCCAGGCGTGTAAATGGCGCGCATTCGATCGCAGCGGCGCGACGTTCGCCCTGGCGCAGCCAGGCCGCCACCGCACCCGGCTGCATCTCATTGCGCGGCGACGCACGAAAGGCTGCCAGCGGTGCAACATAGCGTTCGCGCCACGCTGACACCGTGGCGACGCCAAAAAAGCGCAGGCATTCTGCTACCTGTGCGGCGGCGTTCTCCCGGCAATCCTGCACCCAGCCGAAGCGTACCATCTCCATGAGCGGGAGTTCCGCCAACCAGGCGCTTTCCTGCCCCATGGCAGCCTGTTCTGCCCGGCGCGCCAGCGCCTCGCGATACTCTGCCTCGCGCTGCAGCCAGAAGCGCGCCGTGCTGCCCAGGACGCGTTCCAGGCGCAGCGCTGTGTCTTCGCTGATCGGCGCCTTGCCACGCAGCAACTGATTCACGTGTTTGGGCGTGTAGTCGATGCGCTGGGCGAACTCAGCCTGCGACCAGCCCCGTTCTTCCAGCACGTCGGCAATCGTATCCCCCGGGGGTGACAGCCAGTCAGGTGCGAATTGGGCTTGCGTGTCAGTCATGGTAGTCACCTATGAACTCGATCCGGACACGGGTTACACGCGTCCAGTCTATATTGCCAGCATCGTCGATCGGGACCGGTGCATTGGCCGCACTGAAAACCAGACGCCTGCCACCATTCAATCGAACCGAGAACTGGCCAGCGCGGTCGCCTTTGAGCGGGTGTGGAAAGCCTGCCACTAACTCGCCAACATGCGCGGCAGCGGTCAGGTCGGCCAAACGGGCAAAGAGCTTCCTGGCGCCGGGCTGGCCCAGTTCACGCATGGCCCGCCGTTCAGATTGGCACAGTTCCGCCAGATCTCTCGATGCAAACTCGATGTCCATACATGATTATACTACAAGTTATTTACCGGATTGGTAATAAAAACACTTTGAGGCGGAACGCTATGGCTTCTCGCGTTCTACCCACATGACGTGCCCGTCGCTGAACACATGCACGCGCCCGTCCATGTCGTTGCGCAGCACCGTGCTGCCGGCCAGTTCGTCCAACACCTCGGCGTGGGGATGGCCGTAGTCGTTCTCGGCGCCAACCTGGATTACGGCAAGTTGCGGCGCCACGCGGGCGACGAACGCCGAACTGGAACCGCTGCGGCTGCCGTGATGACCGACCTTGAGCAGGGTGGACGCCAGCGGCGCACCCTCGCTGACCAGCAGATGCTCGCTGGCAAGCCCGGCATCACCCGTCAACAGCGCGCTGAAGTCGCCGTACACCAGCTTCGTCACCAGCGAGTTCTCGTTGTCGGCGTCTTCGCCCGCAAAACCTGTCGCCGTCGGCCAGAGCACCCACAGCCCCACGCCGTCGCCCAGGTCGAGCCAGCCACCCGCGGCCATCTCCATGACGCTCACGCCGCCATCCGCCATCCGTGAGCGCCAGATTGTTTCGTCGGGATGTTGCGCGGCGTGCGCGGTGTGGATCGCCTGCGCCACCTGATAGCGCGCTGGGACCTCGGCCTGTGCCAGCATGTGGTCGCCGTCGGGGTGCGTAAGCACGAGCAGATCGAGCGTGCGATCCCAGAAAGGCATGACCGCGCCCAACTCGCCAAAGAGCGCCTCCGGGCTGGCGCCGCCGTCGATCAATACCTGGCGGCCCGACGGCGTCTGAATCAGGATGCCGTCGCCCTGACCCACGTCGAGAAACCAGAGATGCAGCCGGCCGTCAGGCAGCGCACCGACCGCCGTCCACGCCAGCACAGTTGTCAACGCCAGCCCGCTTGCGGCGGCGTGGCTGACCAGCCGCCCCCACCAATCCGGCGCCGCCCAGGTGTGCAGCCGGTCGAGCAGCCGCCGCAAGCGCGAGCGCTCCTTGACGACCACGATAGCGGCGTAGGTCGCCAGCATCGCGCCCAGCCCGTAGCCCGCGATCTCCAGACTGGCGCCGGGCAGCGCCGCCGTCCACTGTACCACAGCCACCGTCCAAGTCAGACAGAGCCAGGGCAGCGCCAGAATCCACTGGCCGACCGGCTCCAGCCCGGCGATACCGGCGACGACGCCCGCGCTGCCCGCCAGCATGATCGGCGGCTGCGCCGGCAGGATCAGCACGTTGGTGAGCAGGCTGACCACGCTCAGCCGCCCAAAGTAATAGACGACCAGCGGCAGCGTTGTGACGTTGGCGGCCAGTGTGACCATGACACTCTCCTCGAAAAAGGAACCGACCGGCCCGCGCCCGACTGCGGCCAGATTCACGCGTTTCAACAGACTGCGAAAGCCGGCGACCATGCCCGGCGCGACCAGCATCAACCCGGCGGTGGCCGCGCTGCTCAGCTGCAAGCCGACATCCCACAGCGCCAGCGGGTTGAGCAGCGTCATCAGCGCACACGCCGCGCCTAGGCTGACCAGCCCGGTGCTGCGCCGGTTCAGCCCCGTGGCGATCACGGCCAGGCTGCCCATCACCGCCGCGCGCATCACCGCTGCGTCGCCGCCGACGAGGAGCGCGTAACCGGCGATCCCGGCGACGGTGAACCAGACCGCGCGCTTGCCGCCCACCACGCGCACCATCAACGCCATGATCACGCCCGCGATCAGCGCCACGTTGGAGCCGGAGATCACGATCACGTGCGAGCTGCCGGTGGCGTTGAACTGGTCGTAAAGCTCGTCGGGAATGCCGGATTCGATGCCAAGCAGCATCCCGTTCGCCAGCCCGGCGTAGGGTTCGGGCAGCGTGCGGTTGAGGAAACTCTCGCCGCGCTGACGCACGGCGTAGAGTGTGGCGAGCAGCGGGCTGCCTTGCGCATCACCCGCCAGCACGTCGATGCGCGCGCTGTAGAAAAGGCTGTGAATGCCTTTGCGCGCCAGGTATTCCTTGTACGAGAAGTCCTCGAACACTGGCGGCGTGACCAGGCGCCCGGTGACGCGCACCGGCTGGCCGTAGGTGTAGCGTTCGCGGATGCCGGTGCTCAGCCGCACCTTGCCAGACACCGGTCGCACCTGACCGTCGACTTCGAGTGCGCTGGCGTCGATGACCAGTTGCTGCTTGACATCGGCCACAAGTGGATAGCTGTCGATGGCGCCGGTGACAGTAACCTGCGGCGCGCTGCGCTCGAAGGCTTGGTTGGCAGGCAGGTTGTGATAAGCGAGATCGGCGGGCGTCCAACAGGGCGTGAAGGGCTGCCCGGCGTAGCGCAGCGCACCGGCGGCCAGACAGAGCACGACCGCCACCGCCAGCGCAGGTGATCTGCGCTCGATCGGAATCTCGAAGCCCGCGCTCACCGGCCAACGCAGCGGCGGCGCCGTCGCCGGCTCAGGCTTGCGCGTGAACAGCAGGGTGAGCGGCAGCAGCGCCAGTGGGATCAACCACAGCCAGCCCGGCAGCGGACACGCCAATCCCAACCAATCATAGAGGATGCGGCCAGCCAGGATGCCGGCCATGTACGCGAGGGCGAGGTACAACAGGGTCATGTGAAGGGGTCTCCGCAGTTGCCAGAAAATAATGCATCTGCGGGCAATCATAACGGTTCAGCCGCGCCGTTCAAGCGACAAATTGCGGAGCCTGCGCTCTCCAGATCGCAGGTTGCACTTACCACAAAAAAGAACCTGCGGGTTGGAACCCGCAGGTTACAGAGATTATCTATCTGACACCCCTCGCAACTCGCCCCTCCCCTACTTCACCACATCCAGCATCACCTTTGCCACCGTCGGCGGGTGGAGGAGCATGTTGGCGTAGTTGGCGTTTGCCATCGGGCAGGCGCACTCCTTGCGCTTGATGCTGCCGCGCAACTGCGCCATTGCCTGTCCCTTCCAGAGCGGCATGAGGTCGTAGTTGCTCTGGCGCAGATTGCCGACGCCCTCGGCGCGGATGCAGCAGCTCCAGAGGTCGCCGTTGGGCGCGATGTGCGCGCTCGCCCAGCCGGCATAGCAGGGGATCACCTGGTCGCGCTCGTGGAGGACGCGCTTGGCAAGCTGGTAGTACTGCGCGCGGAAGGCTTGCGTGAATTTGGCGATGCCCTTAGCCGGCGCCTGCTTTGCCTGCTGGCTGAGGAAATCCGCAATTTCGTCGTAGTCCGCCGGGCGCGGGGTGATGCCCCAGCCGACTGTGTCCAACTCGACGCGCTCCTCGGCCACTTCGGTGATGTAGGAATCCGGCTCCAGAAACTTCAGCCCTTCCTGGATTTCGCGGAAGCGGTGCGCGTTGAAGCGGCTGATCACGGTGTGAACGGTGAGCACCAGGTTTTTGTGCTGGCGTTGTAGTTCCTTGAGCCGCGCCCACGTCTCCAGCGAGAGCTTCCAGTTGCCTTCGACGCCGCGGATGTCGTCGTGCTCGTCGCCAATGCCGTCCAGACTCAGGTTGATGCCGATGCTGCTCGTCGGGCACTCCCGGCACATGCGCGCCACCTTCTCGACGACGCGCTCGGTCAACATGCCGTTGGTAGGGATGGTGATGACCTCTGGCTTGCAGTGTTTGTACGCGCTGATCACCAGGTCGTCCAGGTCGGCGCGCAGGAAAGGCTCGCCGCCGGTGAAGGTCATGTAGAAGGGCGCCGTGCCCAGGCTGGCGAAGACCTTGTCCCACTCGTCCAGGGTCAGGTCGTCGTTGGGTTTGCGCCACACATCACAGGTGCGGCACTTGGAGTTGCAGCGAAAGGAGACGCTGATCACGACGGAGAAGGGCTTGACCGCTGGCCAGCCAAAGGCGCGAAAGGCCCAGTAGAGGGGCAGTTTAGGAATTAGTCCAAGCATGGGGTTCAGTCAGCCGCCGCGGCCGCCACCTTCTGCACCTTCTCCGCCGGCGCCTCCTGATCCTTTGCGCCGATGAAGAAGCGTTTGATCTGCGCAAAGGTGCCGGGCAGGTTTGTCCAGTTTTCCTTGAACATCATCTTCTCGACCACGCGCTCCGGCCGGTAGAGATAGAAGCGCCGGTACGCCTCACGCCATTTCTTGACGACGAGTTCAGGGTCGTACCCCTCGTTCATCGTGAAGCGCGCCTTCTGATCGTGGATCGCAAAGTCGCCCCAGTTGTCGGCGAAGACCTGCCCGCCTTCCTTGATCTGGTCGTACATGACCGTGCCAGGGAAGGCCGCCGCCAGCATAAAGTTCGCCAGCTTGGGGTCAAGTTCGAGCGCAAGCTGGATCGTCTTCTCCATCGTCTCTTCGTTGTCGCCGGGCATCCCGAAAATGAAGAAGCCCATCGTTTGCAGGCCAGCGGCCTTGGCGTTGGCGAATGCCTCGCGCACTTGGTCGAGCGTCTGCCCCTTGCGGATGACGTTGCGCAGCATGGTCTCGTCGCCATTCTCCACGCCAAAGCCGACGCGTTTGCAGCCCGCCGCCTTCATGAGTTGGAACAACTCCAGGTCGGTGTGGTTGACCTTCATGCCATGCACCGTGACCCAGGGGACGGTGTTCAGCCCCTCCGCGATCAGCCGGCGGCAGAGTTCCTTGGCGCGCGGCAGCTTGAGGTTCCAGATGTCATCGGTGACGCCGATCTCGGTGGCGCCTAGCCCGTGCACCAGCCACTTCCACTCCTGCACGACGCTTTCCACCGAGCGCGCCCGCCATGTGTCGCCGGTGACCGGCTTGGAGCAGAAGGTGCACTTGTACGGGCAGCCGCGACTGGTCAGGATCGTGAAGCTGCGCGCGTGCGGATCAAGCCCGTCGGTGAGCGGCTGGAGATTGGTGTAGCGGTCGATCTTGAAGAGATCGTGCGCCGGGAAGGGCAGCGCGTCCAGGTCGGGGATCATCGGGCTTTCCGGGCTGACGATAAGCTCGCCGTTGCGCTTGAAGTGGATGCCAGGAATCACGCCCGGCTCGCGCCCGGCCTCCAGCGTGTTGATCAACTCCAGGAACGAATATTCCGCCTCGCCCTTGAAGACGTAATCTACATATTGGTCGTGCGGCGGCTGGAGCGACTCCAGCGGCATGATCGTCAGATGCGGGCCGCCCATTACAGTGATCAGCCCGCGCCGCTTGCCAAGCTGCGCCATTGCCCATGCGTCGGGCATCAGCGGCGTGGTGGCGGTGATGCCGATCATGTCGTAGGGGCGGCCTTCGGCTTCGGCGCGATCCAGGTAATAGTCGACGCCCACATCCTCGATGGAGGCGTCGTAGATCATCACCTCGTGGCCGCCCTCGCGCAGCACCGCCGCCAGATAGCCCAGCCCCAGCGGAATATGCTTGCGCACGCTCCAGACTTTGGCTTCGGGGCTGGATAAGATTACTCGCATTGATCTAAGCCCTTGTTTGTAAAGAGATTAGGCGATTAAGAGATTGGAGATTGCTGAGTCTGTACGATCCCCAATCCCTCAATCTCCTAATCGCTCAATCTCTATTCTCTAAATCGCGCCTTCCGCCTCGACCGCCTTACGCAGACCAGCCTTTTCCTTCTTCGGCACAAAGGTGCTGGCGGCGATGCGCATGTTGCGCGGGAGGTTCAGCCAGAAATCTTTGGTCTTGACGCGGCGCAGAATCGGCGAAGGGCGCAGGTAGAAGTCGCGATAGGCCTTGCGGTACATCTCCTCGACCAATTCGGCGGTCATCTCGCCCATTTCGTAGCGCGCCTTCTGCTCGAAGAAGACGTAATCCTCCCAATCGTTGATCAGGAAGCGCCCCTGCCGTTTCACGATCTCGTAGACTTTGGTGCCGGGGTAGGGCGTCATCATCGAGAAGTTGGCGATCACGGGATCGAGTTCGATGGCGAAGTCGATCGTGCGCTGCATAGTCTCACGCGTCTCGCCGGGCAGCCCGATGATCATGAAGGCGATTGTCTCCAGATCAACCTCTTTGGCGTTCTTGAACGCCTGGCGAATTGTGTCGTGATCGACCTTCTTGTCGATCGAGCGCAGAATCTCCGGGTCGCCGCTCTCCACGCCAAAGGCGGTGCGCTTGAGGCCAGCTTTCTTGAGCAGCCCCAGCATCTCCTTCGTCGCCAGGTTGGCGCGGATGCCGTTGACGAAAATCCACGGCACGTGGTGGAGGTTGTTGTCGATCAGCGCCGTCGCCAGCTCTTCCAGACGTTTGACGCGGATGTTGGCGCTGTCGTCGAGCACGCCAATCTCCTGTGCGCCCAGGTCTTCGACCAGATGTCGCCATTCGGCCAGCACATTTTCTGGGCTGCGGCTGCGCCACTTGATCGGCATGATGCTCTGGCTGCAGAAGGTGCAGCGATACGGGCAGCCGCGGCTGGTCATGATCGAGAAGCTGCGCGCGCCGTCCACGTGATCGGTGGCAGGCTGCAGGTTGGTGTATTTCTCCATCTTGAACAGATGGTAGGCTGGCCAGGGCAGGCTGTCGAGGTCAGCGATGGGCTGGCGATCCGGGTTGTTGTGGATGCGCCCGTCGCTGGTCTTGAAGGTGACGCCCAGGCAATCCTTGAACATTTCGTTTTCCGGGTGCATGAACGCCTGTGTGTTGTACACCGGCTGATCCTGGAGATAGGCTTCCAGCCGGTCGGAGATGTCGATCCACGCCTCCTCGCCCTCGCCACGCACGACAACGTCGACGTAGGGCTTCTCGCAGCTCTCCTCTGGCAGCACGCTGACGTGCGGCCCGCCCAGCACGATCAGGCAGTCGTGAACTTCCTTGATCATGTGCGCGGTGCGCCACGCCTGTTTGACCTGCGGCGTGTTGGCGGTGATGCCGACCAGATCGGGCTTGAACTCCTGCACGAACTCGGCGACCGGTTGGTCTTCGATGTCGGCGTCAAAAATCACCACCTCATCGCCGCGGCGTTCGCTCATGGCGGCCAGGTAGGCCAGACCCAGATGCGCGGTCGTGCGTGTGTCGATAGGCAGTCGAAATCTTGGATTGATGAGTGCTACTCGCACGTTCGTCCTCCTTCAAAAAGGCGCTTGTCCGATACAACAGTTGCGCATTCTAGCATTTGGGGGAGATAACAACCAAATTAGTATGAAAGATGTTATAAAAATTAGGGGTGTGCGGCGTAAGCATCCTCCACGAATCACGAGTGACGAGTGACGAGTGACGCATGACGCATCACGCCTTATTGCTCCGAAAGATCGTCTTCTGCGTCACCGCCTCGCGATCATACAGATCGGTCAGGCTCACGTCGGTGATAGCGTTGACGCCAGTGATTTCGGGAAAGTGTTCCTTGAGCAGGCGCTGGATGCCCAGCTTCATCGTCAGCAGGCTGATCGGGCAGTCGATGCATGCGCCGAGCATCTTGAGATGCGCGACGCCCTTCGCATCGACCTCCAGCACCTCGACATCGCCGCCGTCCATGTACAGGTTGGGACGATAGTCGTTCAGCACCTCCTGGATACGCTGTTCCAGGGTGGTTTCTACATAAAGATTCATGCAATTTCCTAGCGAATATGCTCGTCCACAGGGCGCCGGCCGGCAAAGCCGGCGTTGATCTCGTGCCAGAAGCCGATCTCCTCCTCGCCGTAGCGCCAGCAGAGATAGATCTCGCGGCCATCGCGCACGCCGATGAAATCGACCAGCCCGGCGTCGATGTCCTTGATCACGACACCCAGCGCCTGAATCCCTTTGATGCCAGCCTCCAGGTGCGTCACATGCACAGCCAGCTCCCCCATCGCCTTGTTGCCGCCATTCATCGCCGCCCGCTGGATCACCGGCAGCGTTTCGGGGCGCAGGCGCAAAATCTCACGGCGCGCCGCCTGCACCTGCTCCATCAGCGCCTTGACCTGTGGCAGTGTGGCTCTGGCTTCGTCGAGCGTGAAGAGGCGTGCTTTCATGGCAGGATTGACTTGACAGGAATGACGCCAATTCGTCTACCTTCAATTTCCACCGGCACGGATTCGTTTTCACCATAGCTGCGCTGATGGAGATAGTTTGGATGCACCGCCTGTCCGGTGGGAGCCGAGTAGACTTCAACAATCCGATCCGCCAAATTGACAATCCAGAAACAAGGAATTCCGGCGCGGGCGTAGATGCGCTTTTTGGAATAACGATCCCGCTCTAGCGTGGCATCGGCAATCTCAACGACAAGTGGCGCCTCATGGGCGGATGGGTGTCGCTCCGCATAATCGCGGAACGTACCGAGCACCACCGACACATCAGGCTCCGGTTCGCTGTCCTCAAGCGTAACAGGTTCTTGCATCGCAGTATGAAAGTCGGCTGGAATCACCTGCCGTAATGCTAGTTCAACCAGTTGAGTCGCCACTCGATGCGGTGGGTGCTTCGGCATTTTTTCAACCAAATAGCCTTCCAGCAATTCGATGGGTACGCCCTCCTCCAGGATACCGGCGCGCGCCATCGCATGGTACTGCTCCACCGTGAGCGGTGCGATCGTGTAATCGGCTGGAATCGTTGCGGTTCCTGTCGCGGCGTGGAAGGTTGATGCGCTGCGAATCATGGCATCTCCGGCATCAAGAACGATGCGCAGTGCATGAATCCGGTCAGACCGGTTCACACACTGCGCATCGTTGCCAGTGCATCAGTTGTGGTGACTGCAACTTTCCGGCATCTCTTCGCCGGTGTGACTCTTGGCGGTGCGGAAGCTGCTGCCACAGCCGCAAGAGCTGGTCGCCTGCGGGTTGTCGATGTGGAAGCCGCCGCCCATCAGGTTGTCGACGTAGTCGATGCTGGCGCCGTCGATGTAGAAGAGGCTGGTCGGGTCAACGATGACGCGCAGCCCATGCATCTCGTACTGCTCGTCGCCCTCGCGCAGTTGGTCGAAAGTCATGCCGTACTGCATCCCGCCGCAGCCGCCGCCCTTGACAAAGACGCGCAGCGCGTGCGAATCCTTCAAGCCCTTCTCGTCCATAATACCGCCCAACTTGCCGGCGGCGTTCTCGGTCAGTGTGATCATGAGTTCCTGGTCTCCTTGTCTGAACAAACGGTATTCATGTTGCGTAATTTGTGTGACGAGTGACGAGTGACGAGTGACGAGTGACGCATGGTAACGATGTCCCTCGCCTCACGCCATCCCCCCTACCCGCCGATTTGGTTCATCACCCGATTCTCGGCAAAATGGCCGTGCGCGAGGTCGTGCCCCCACGGTTTGTGATAGGCGCCGTCGCGCATCAAGCCGCGCAGTTCATCCCACGACGCGCCCGCGCGCAGCGGCGTCAACAAGTCTACTTCATCGTCGCGCAGCAGACAGAGGCGCAGCTTCCCATCCGCCGTCAACCGCACGCGGCCACAGCCCTGGCAGAATGGCTCGGTCACGCTGCTGATGAAGCCCAGCGTGCCTAGCGCACCCTGGATGCGGAAGGGCCGGCTGGGGTCGTGATAGTCGTAGCCGACCTCCTCCAGCGCGCCAAAACGTGCCTCGATCTGCGCCTTCATCTCAGCGTAGGCGACGACGTTGGTTTGCTGGAAGTCGCTCACCTCGCCAAAGGGCATCATCTCGATGAAGCGCACCTCCCAATCGTTTTCGATGGTCAACTGCGCCAGATCGAGCATGTCCTGCCCGTCGTTGAAATGGCGCACCACCACGGCATTGAGTTTGATCGGCGTCAGCCCGGCTGACTCGGCGGCGTAGATGCCGCGCCACACGTCTTCGAGCTGCCCCCAGCGCGTGATGCGATGAAACTTCTCGGCGTCGAGCGTGTCGATGCTGATGTTGACGCGCTTCAGGCCGGCTTCGGCCAGCGGGCGCGCCAGCTTGTCGAGCAGGACAGCGTTGGTCGTCATCGCCAGGTCTTCGATGCCCGGCGTCGCCGCAATCTCCCGCACCAACTCCACGATGCCGGGGCGGATCGTCGGCTCGCCGCCCGTCAGCCGAATTTTGGTGACGCCCAGGCTGGCCGCAATCTTGACCAAATAGAGCAGTTCTTCATCCGACATCAGTTCGTTACGGTGGCGGAAGCTCATGTCCTCCGGCATGCAGTAGACGCAGCGCAAGTTGCACGCGTCGGTCAGGCTGATGCGCAGATAGTTGATGCGCCGCCCGTAGCTGTCAAAGGTCGGCTCGATGGCAAGGCCGACCGGCAGCGGCGCCATCGTCACCCTACCATGTTGATTGGTGTAAAATGCGACGTTGCTAATCACAGCATCCCTATCCTGAGCATTTCGCCTGACCTCAAGCCGCCAACATCACTTCTTGCGGCGCGTACAACGTAAACTCAATTGGCGCCGTATGCACCGGCAGCGCGTTTGCAGCGCTGATCTGATAAGTACAGCAGCGGTCATGGTTGGCGACCGAGGTCGTGCGGTCACAATGCATACCCACCAGCCGGTCGATGAGCAGTTGATCCATCATACACAATTCGCGATGTTCGCCCGATACGCCAGCGTAAGGGCAGTTGTGCTTGTAGAGCACGAAGTAGTCACTACCGCTCGTTGCGCGCGGCTCCCAACGCGCCAGGTAGCCGCGTTCGTTGAGAAACGCCGCCACCTGCTCTAGCCGCTCCGCCAGCGGCAGTAACTCCAGCGCAGCAATGTCAGCTTCGGCTGCCATCTCGTCGGCCAGTGACGCAAAGACCGTCTCCACCTGGTCGGGCGGCAGCAGTTGCTTGAGCTGGCGCACCATGCCGGCGGCTAGCAGCGCAAAGTTTTTGGGGAAGAGTTCGGCGGCGTCGTCGGTGAGCTGGTAGATTTGCTGCGGGCGCCCGACGCTGCCCGTGCGTTCGATGCGCCCGATGCGGATGAGGTTGTCGCCCTGTAAGATGTCCAGATGATGGCGCACCGAAACCGGCGCCATGTCGAGCCGCTCGGCCAGATCGGCGACGGTGGCGCCCCCGGTTTCTTTGAGAATCTCCAGAATATGCTTGCGAACGGCGTGCATGATGCGGCTCATCCTTGTGGCGGCAATCTGCCAGACAAATGTCTACTAGATTGCCACTTATAACACGGTGCGGAGCTTCTGTCAATTATTATAAAAATAATAAGAATTATTGCTCAGTGAAATTACGCGGGCCAATCGGCGTCTGTTCGCTGCCGGTGATGGCAGTGACGACGGCAAGCCCCTTGTCGGTCAGCAGGAAGGTTGCCGCCGGAAATTTCATATTGCTCTCGATCAACCCGGTGCGGAGCAGACTGTCGACGACAGTAGCGGCAATCTCGACGACGGCAACATCATCGCAGGCATGAAGGCGGTAAACCTTGGCGCCATCTAACGTGCGCTGCACCTTGAGCCGGTCGCCTGCCTGCATTGCGACGAGGATAGCGCGCTGTGCGTCGGAAAAGCGCATCTACTCCTCCGTCTGTTATCCCAATTCACCGACGTACTGCTGCAATTCACGCTGGTTGATCTTGATGAACTGGTCGGTGAGGATTTCACTCATCTCCTGTTCGCCCAGGCGAATGCGCAGGATGTTGAGCGCATCTTCAGGCGACTCGCCGTAGGCCAGTTTTTTCTTGCCACTCTTGAGGGCAAAGAGGTACATGAAGTGTGGGTTGGAAAAGCTGCTCATAGATTCACCGTATCTGACAAGGAGACAAGGAGAAGGGGAGACAAGGACGGATTCCCAATAGTGACGGGTGAACGGAACCATGCCGCGTCCTAATTTCCAATCGCTTAATCTCTCAATTACGCCTTGACCAACGTCCCCTGATACAAATCCGCGCCGCGCGCCGCACTGTCCATGCCTTTGTTGATCTCAGCGTCATATTTACCGGCGAGCAGGTCACGGTAGAATTGGTAGTCCACGCCCTTGACCTTCTCATCGTCCGGGAAGCGGTGGTAATTGTCGTTCGACATCATACTCTTGCCCTCGGCAATCAGTTGAAAACCCAACGCCGAGCCAGGATAGGGTGCGTAGTAGGAGATCGACGGGAAGACGCGTTTCATGTGCTTCAACATGCGCATCGTCTTGAAAGCGTCTTCGTGCGTTTCGCCGGGGATGCCGAGCATGATGTTCGACCAGAACTTTGGCGGCTGTTCGCCCTTCGCCTCCAACTCGTCACCGATGCGGTTGAGCAGGTCGATGGCGAAGTAGTTGTCTTCCTCGGTGCACTCCTTGTTGAGTAGCTTGAGGATGCGGTCGCTGCCCGACTCAAAGCCGATCGAAATCGTGCGCCAGTTCGTCTCCTTAACCAACGCCTCGAAGAGATCGGGCCACTGGCGCACGGTGTCGGAACGCCCGGCCGCCCAGTAAGTCCAACGTTTGGTCTGGCGCGGGTATTTCTCGATCCACTCGCGCAGCCACTTCGGGTTCTGGAAGAACATCGAGTCGTGGATCACTACCGAGCCGACGCCGTATTTGCGGTCAAGATAGTTCAACTCGTCGATCACCTGATCGACCGGCTTGCGCCCCATATTGGGGATGTAGGAGTTCTCGTTGCAAAAGACGCACTGCCACGGACAGACGCGGCTAGTGATGATCGTCGCCACCGGCCCCGGCCCCCAGCCGCATTCGGGTTCAAGCGGCCACTTCCACTTCCAACGCCGCTGCATCCGCCAGCCAACTGGCTTGGGCCACAACTCGCGATCCATCATCGGCCACTCGCCCATCGACTTGGAACCGACACCCTGCACCAGGCGCGGAAAGGTCGCCGGATCCTTGACCAGGTCAAGGATCGTCGCCTCACCCGGTCCTTGCACCACATGATCGAAGGCGTCGATGGCGAGCATCTCGTGCGGCGCCACCGTGGCATGCATCCCGCCAGCAATCACGATGCCGGTGGGGTTGACTTCCTTGAAAACTTTTGCCGCCTTCTGACCGGTGGGAAAGGTGTAGCTTCGCACATTCATCAGCAGCATTTCGTAACCCTGCATCTGCCGCGCCAGTTGCTCCCACACCGTCACCGCACGCGTCGACACGACGTCGGTCATGACGCCGTCGTTGTGCATGATCGTCCGCAGCAGCCCCAGGCCGTGATCCTGCC
>Ga0114938_1001439_pt1 | contig 16108 bp, 15 predicted proteins | sample AshMeaBigSpring_FD_88675 | JGI IMG/M metagenome (GOLD analysis project Ga0114938, IMG submission 88675) | Groundwater microbial communities from Big Spring, Nevada to study Microbial Dark Matter (Phase II) - Ash Meadows Big Spring | ecosystem: Environmental > Aquatic > Deep subsurface >...
CGTCAGCCATCAGGTCTCAAAGTGGTGGATGTGGTCTTGCAAATTCACGGAAAGCGGGTTCAAATACGCCGCAACTCGCGGCTCAAGGTCCGCTCCCGACACAAGTGAAGCCGGCCTGCCAGGCCTCTGCCTGGCACCCCCGTCCGGCGCACCGGGACTCCAGAACTCAGGGTTACACGCCAGCAATCGCAATAGTTTGCCTCACGCGGAACGCGCCGTCACTCGCAACATCGCGCCGTCCGCCCATCCCCACCCGAATTCCAAGCCTGTTCCACACCCGTCCATCCAGCCCAAGAAACGCCAGCGGAGGTAGTCTCTGGTGAGCCAGTCCATCATCCACGTCACCGACTCGAGCTTCGAGCAGGACGTGCTCAAGTCTTCCACTCCCGTGCTCCTCGACTTCTGGGCCGAGTGGTGCGGTCCCTGCAAGATGATCGCCCCGATCCTCGACGAGATCGCCGCCGAGTACGCGGGCCGCGTGGTCATCGCCAAGATGAACGTCGACGACAACCCGAAGACGCCGATGAAGTTCAACGTGCGCGGCATCCCGACGCTGATCCTGTTCAAGAACGGCCAGGCCGAGGGCCAGAAGATCGGCGCGGTCCGCAAGTCGGACGTCGCCGCGTTCCTGGACGGCAAGCTGTGAGAGGCTACCTCGGTAATCCGGGCCGCAACCGGCCCGGCAAGCGCGGACGTGGCGGCGGTGGCCAGCCGGACGGCAACCGCGGCCCGCGGCAGGACGAACTGCCGCCGGACGACTACATGGAAGGCGGCGAGGACCTCGACGTCATCAGCCCGGCCGAGCTCGAGGCCAGCCGCCGCTCGATGAACCTGAGCGAGCTGAAGCACAAGCCGATCCCGGAACTGCTCAAGCTCGCCGCGCAGATGGGCATGGAGAACCTCGCCCGCTCGCGCAAGCAGGACATCATCTTCGCCATCCTCAAGGCGCACGCGCGCAACGGCGAGTCGATCTACGGCGACGGCGTGCTGGAGATCCTGCAGGACGGTTTCGGCTTCCTGCGCTCGCCGGAGGGCAGCTACCTCGCGGGCCCCGACGACATCTACATCAGCCCTTCGCAGATCCGCCGCTTCAACCTGCGCACCGGCGACACGATCTCGGGCCTGATCCGCCCGCCGAAGGACGGCGAGCGCTACTTCGCGCTGCTCAAGGTCGGCCAGATCAACTTCGACTCGCCGGAGAACGCGCGCAGCAAGGTCCTGTTCGAGAACCTCACGCCGCTGCACCCGACCAAGCGCTTCCGCCTCGAGCGCGGCACCGGCAGCACCGAGGACCTCACCGCGCGCATGATCGACCTGATCTCGCCGCTCGGTAAGGGCCAGCGCGGCCTGATCGTCTCGCCGCCGAAGGCCGGCAAGACCATGCTGCTGCAGAACATCGCCAACTCGATCACCGGCAACCACCCCGAGGTGTACCTGATCGTGCTGCTCATCGACGAGCGCCCGGAGGAAGTCACCGAGATGACGCGCACGGTGCGCGGCGAGGTGGTGTCCTCGACGTTCGACGAGCCGGCGAGCCGCCACGTGCAGGTCGCCGAGATGGTGATCGAGAAGGCCAAGCGCCTCGTCGAGCACAAGAAGGACGTGGTGATCCTGCTCGACTCGATCACGCGCCTCGCGCGCGCCTACAACACCGTGGTGCCGAGCTCCGGCAAGGTGCTCACGGGCGGCGTGGACGCCAACGCGCTGCAGCGCCCGAAGCGCTTCTTCGGCGCGGCGCGCAACATCGAGGAAGGCGGCAGCCTCACGATCCTCGCCACCGCGCTGATCGACACCGGCTCGCGCATGGACGACGTGATCTACGAGGAGTTCAAGGGCACCGGCAACAGCGAGATCCACCTCGACCGGCGCATCGCCGAGAAGCGCGTCTATCCGGCGTTCAACATCAACCGCTCGGGCACGCGCCGCGAGGAGCTCATCACCTCGCCGGACGAGCTCGCCAAGATCTGGATCCTGCGCAAGCTGCTGCACCCGATGGACGAGCTGGCCGCGGCGGAGTTCCTGATCGACAAGATGCGGGACACCAAGACCAACGCCGAGTTCTTCGACTCGATGAAGCGCTGAGGCCGGCGGGGCGGCGCTGCGCCGTCCCGCGGTCCGTCCCGACACCATGCACGCTTCGGAGCACATGCGCGGCATCGTCGCGATGCTCGTCGCCGTCGCGTGCTTCGCCGTGATGGACGCGCAGCTCAAGCTGCTCGCGGGCCACTACGGGCCGATGCAGGTCGCGTTCGTGCGCGGCGTGGCCTCGCTGCCGTTCGTGCTGCTGCCGGTCCTGCTGCGCGGCCGCTTGGCGCGCCTGCGGCCCGTGAACGTGCGCCTGCACCTGCTGCGCGGCGTGCTCTCGGTGCTGATGCTCGGCAGCTTCATCTTCGCGGTGCGCGAGTCGTCGCTCGCCACCACCTACTCGATCTTCATGTGCGCGCCGTTGGTGGTGGCGGCGCTCTCGGCGCCGCTGCTCGGCGAGCGCGTGGCGGGCGCGCAGTGGGGCGCCATCGCCGTGGGCCTCGCGGGCGTGCTGCTCATGATCGCGCCGCGCGGCGGCGGCGAATGGGTGTCGCTCGGGGCGCTGGCGGCGGTCGTGGCCGTGGCCACCTATTCGCTGTCGGTCGTGACCCTGCGCCTGCTGTCGCGCACCGACACCACCGAGAGCATGGTGTTCTGGTTCTCGGTGCTGCTGGCCGTGGGCGCCGGGCTGCTCGCCATCCCCGGCTGGGTGCCACTCCAACTCGAGCACTGGCCGCTGTTCGCCGGCATCGGCGTCACCGGCGCGCTCGGCCAGCACTTCATCACCGAGGCGTTTCGCCACGCGCCCGTCGCCGTCGTCGCGCCGTTCGAGTACACGGCGCTGCTGTGGGGCGTGGCGCTCGACCTCGTGATCTGGCGCGTCCTGCCCGGCGCCGTGACGCTCGTCGGCGGGGCGATCGTGATCGGGGCGGGGCTCTACCTGTTGGCGCGCGAACGCAGGCAGGTGCCTCCGGCGCAGTGACGCGGTACGCTGCGCGGATGCACGCGCGCGCTGCCTGCCTCGTCGTCGCCCTCGGCCTGCTGGCCGGCTGTGGCTCGCTGCCGGACGTCCGGCGGGGGCCGTCCTCGCCAACGCTGTCCGCGACCGGCGTCGGTCCGGTGGCCTTCGGCGTCCCGCTCGCCGAGAGCGAACTGTTGCTGGGCGAGAAGGCGACCGGCCAGGACACCGGGGCCGCCTGCCGGTACGTCGAGTTCGGCTCGCTGCCGGGGCTGCGCTTCACCGTCCTCGATGGCGTGGTCACGCGCGCCGATGCGGCCATGGGCGTGACCAATGCCCTCGGCGTGAACGTCGGCGACACGACCGACGCAGCGGTCGCGCTGTACCCGGACCTGCTCGTGCAGAGGAATCGCGAATCGGTGGGCGGCACCAACCTGGTGTACGTCGCGCGCGGCGGCGCTCACGCCATCGTGCTGCAGGCGGCCGGCAACAAGATCATCGCGATCCGGGCGGGCCTGCGCTCGGCGGTAGAGGGCAGCCAGGGCTGCCCGTGAACCGCGCGCCGCTTCAGCGGCCGGCCGCGGCGGCGCGTTCGCGCTCGATGGCGCGATGGCCGATGTCGCGGCGGTACTGCATGCCGTCCCAGCAGATCGCGGCGGTGAGCGCATAGGCCTGCTGCTGCGCGGCCTCCACCGTCGCGCCGAGGCCCACGGCGCAGAGCACGCGGCCGCCGCTCGTGACCACCTTGCCGTCGCTCAGCGCCGTGCCGGCGTGGAACACCTTGCCCGGCAGCTGCGCCGCCGCGCCGAGGCCGTGGATCTCGTCGCCCTTGCGCACCGTGTCGGGGTAACCGTGCGCCGCGAGCACCACGCCCACGGCGGCCCGCGGGTCCCAATCCACGGCGTGTTCCGCGAGCCGGCCGTCGAGCGCCGCCTCGCACAGCACGGTGAGGTCGGAGCGCATGCGCGCGAGGATCGGCTGCGTCTCGGGGTCGCCGAAGCGGCAGTTGAACTCGAGCACCTTCGGCGTGCCGTCCGCGGCGATCATCAGGCCGGCGTAGAGGAAGCCGACGTAGGGCGTGCCCTCGGCCGCCAGCGCGCGCACGGTGGGCAGCATCACCTCGCGCATCGCGCGCTCGTGGATCCCGGGCGTCACCACCGGCGCGGGTGAATAGGCGCCCATGCCGCCGGTGTTGGGGCCCTGGTCGGCGTCGCGCAGGCGCTTGTGGTCCTGCGAGGTCGCGAGCGGCAGCACGTGCGTGCCGTCCACCATGGCGATGAAGCTCGCTTCCTCGCCCTCGAGGAACTCCTCGATCACGACCTTGTCGCCGGCCCTGCCGAAGCGGCCGTCGAACATCGCTCGCGTCGTCTCGACGGCTTCCTCGGTGGTGGTACAGATCACGACGCCCTTGCCGGCCGCGAGGCCGTCGGCCTTCACCACCAGCGGCGCCTGCTGCGCCCGCACCCACGCAGGATCGAACGTCTCGCGCGTGAACGTGCCGTAGGCCGCGGTGGGAATGCCGGTGCGGCGCAGGAAGTCCTTGGTGAAGGCCTTGGAGCCCTCGAGCTGCGCCGCCTGCCGGCTCGGGCCGAAGCAGCGCAGGCCGGCGGCCTGGAAAGCGTCGACGACGCCGAGCACCAGCGGTGCCTCGGGGCCCACGATGGTGAGGTCGATCCGCTCGGCGAGCGCGTGCCGGACCAGGCCCGGCACGTCGTCCGCGGCGACGTCGACGTTGCGCACGCGCGGCTCGAGCGCCGTGCCGGCGTTGCCCGGCGCAACCTGGACGTCCGTGACGCGCGGCGACTGCGCGACCTTCCACGCGAGCGCGTGCTCGCGGCCGCCGGAACCGATGATGAGCACCTTCATGTGCAGCCCCAGGGTTGGGGAAGGGGATCCGGCAAGGGGATAGGGGATAGGGGATAGGGGATCGTCGGAAGGTGGCAGCGTCACCGGGGGCTCTTGATCCGCAGCAGCGGAGGTTGGCCACCGAGGCTCGAATCTACTGCTTCCTACTATCCCCTATCCCCTATCCCCTACCCCCTATTCTTCATCCCCTTCGGTCAGTGACGGAAGTGGCGCATTCCCGTGAACACCATCGCCAGGCCGTGCTCGTCGGCGGCGGCGATCACCTCGGCATCGCGCTTCGAGCCGCCGGGCTGGATCACGGCGGTGATGCCGTGCTCGGCGGCGGCGTCGAGGCCGTCGCGGAACGGGAAGAACGCGTCGGAGGCCATCACCGAGCCGCGCGGCTCGAGGCCCTCGTCGCGCGCCTTCATCGCGGCGATGCGCGTCGAGACGACGCGGCTCATCTGGCCGGCGCCGACGCCGACGGTCATGCGGTCCCTGGCGAACACGATGGCGTTCGACTTCACGAACTTGCACACAGCCCAGGCGAACTGCAGGTCGTCGAGCTCGGCGGCGGAGGGCGCGCGCTTCGTGACCACCCGCAGCTGCTCGCGCGTCACCAGCCCCGAGTCCCGGCTCTGCAGCAGCAGTCCGCCGTTCAGGCTGCGGATTTCGAAGCGCGTGTTGCTCGGCGCGAGCCCGCCGGTGACCAGCAGCCGCACGTTCTCCTTCTTGGCGCAGACCTCGCGGGCCTCGGGCGCGACCTCGGGCGCGATGATCACCTCGACGAACTGGCGCTCGACGATGGTGCGCGCGGTCTCGGCGTCGAGCGACTGGTTGAACGCGATGATGCCGCCGAACGCGGAGGTGGGGTCCGTGCGGAACGCGCGGTCGTACGCCTCGCGCAGGCTGGCCGCCACCGCGACGCCGCACGGGTTGGCGTGCTTCACGATCACGCAGGCCGGCGCGTCGAACTGGCGCACGCACTCGAACGCGGTGTCCGCGTCGGCGAGGTTGTTGAACGACAGCTCCTTGCCCTGCAGCTGCGACGCCGAGCCGACCGAAGCGCCCTGGCTGTCGGTGGCGACGTAGAACGCCGCGTGCTGGTGCGGGTTCTCGCCGTAGCGCAAGTCGAGCCGCTTGCGGTATTGAAGCGCGAGCAACTCGGGGAACTCGCTGCCGTTCGTCCCGCGCGTGGCCCGGTCGAGGTAGGCGGCCACGGCGGCGTCGTACTGCGCCGTGTGCGCGAATGCCTTGGTCGCGAGCCGGCGCCGCGTGGTGTCGGAAACGCTGCCGCCGCTGCGGTCGATCTCGGCGAGCACCGTGCCGTAGTCGAGCGGGTCCACGACGATGGTCACGCTGTCGTGGTTCTTGGCGGATGCGCGCACCATCGCGGGCCCGCCGATGTCGATGTTCTCGATCGCGTCCTCGAAGGTGCAGCCCGCCTTCGCCACCGTCGCGGCGAACGGATACAGGTTCACGGCGACGAGGTCGATCGGCTCGATGCCGTGCTCGGCCATCACCGCCTCGTCGATGCCCGGGCGCCCGAGCAGGCCGCCGTGGATCTTCGGGTGCAGCGTCTTGACGCGGCCGTCCATGATCTCCGGGAAGCCGGTGACCGAGGCGACGTCGGTGACTTCGATGCCGTCCTCGCGCAGCAGCGCCGCGGTGCCGCCGGTGGAGAGGATGGTGACCCCGCGGCTGCGCAGGGCGCGCGCGAAGTCGAGCAGGCCTTCCTTGTTCGAGACGCTGAGCAGGGCCCGGCGGATGGTGACGCTCACGGTGTGGACCTTGTGCCCGGGGCTCAGGCGGAGATGCCGTAGTTCTTGAGCTTCTTGCGCAGCGTGCCGCGGTTGATGCCGAGGATGTCGGCGGCGCGGCTCTGGTTGCCCTCGGCGTAGTCGAGCACCGCGCGGAACAGCGGCTCCTCGACCTCGCGCATCACGAGTTCGTAGAGGCGCCCGGGCGCGTGCCCGTTCAGGCTGGTGAAGTAGTTGTCGAGCGCCTGCTCCGCGTGCGAGCGCAGCGGCACGGCTCGACCGTTCTGCAGCACCAGCGGCTTCGCTTCGCGCCGGGTTCGTGTCTTCTTGCGCGCGGCCATGGGCCCCCGTCCTTTTCTCTGTGGGCTGGCCCGCGGCTCAGGCGGCAGCGGCGGCGGGCTGGGCCTCGAGCGCGTCGAAATACTCGCGCACCCGTGCCAGTTGTCCCTCGGCCGAGTCCACCAGCACTACGGACTGACGGAAGGCCTGCGCCTGCGGACGCTCCCGGCAATACCAGCCAATGTGCTTGCGCGCGATTCTGACCCCGGCCTCCGGGCCGTAGAAGTCGTACAAATCGCGCAGGTGAGCGGACATGATATCACGCACTTGCGCGGGGCCCGGCTCGTCGGGCACCGCCAGCCCGGCCAGCGCCGCCTCGACCTCGCGGAAGATCCACGGCCGGCCTTGGGCGGCACGGCCGATCATGACGCCGTCCGCACCGGTCTCGGCCAGCACTCGCGCCGCCTTGGCGGGCGAGTCGATGTCGCCGTTGGCGATGACCGGGATGGCGACCGCCTGCTTGATCGCGGCGATGGTCGAATATTCCGCTTCGCCTTCGAACCGGCAGGCGCGAGTGCGGCCGTGCACGGCGAGCGCGCGAATCCCGGCTGCCTCGGCGATGCGGGCGATGCTCACGCCGTTGCGGCCCTCGGGGTGCCAGCCCGTGCGGATCTTCAGGGTGACTGGCACGTCCACTGCGCTCACCGTGGCCTCGAGGATCGCCGCGACCAGCGCTTCGTCGCGCAGCAGCGCCGAGCCCGCGTCCTTGTTGCAGACCTTCTTCGCCGGGCACCCCATGTTGATGTCGATGATCTCGGCGCCCGCATCCACGTTGCGGCGTGCCGCGTCGGCCATCATCCGCGGGTCGCCGCCGGCGATCTGCACCACGCGCGGCCCCGGCTCGCCCGAATGGTCGCGGCGCAGGCGCGACTTGCGCGTATCCCAGAGGCGCGCGTCCGCGGAGAGCATCTCGCCTGCCGCCAGCGCCGCGCCCAGTTGCCGGCACAAGCGGCGGAACGGCAGGTCGGTCACGCCCGCCATGGGGGCGAGGAAAGTGCGGCCGGTCAGCCGGTGCGGGCCGAGCGTGATCATGGCGTGGATCCGCTCAGCCAGGGCCGCCGGCGCAGCGCAGCAGCGCGTTCGACTCGCGCAGGCAGACGTCGAGCCGGTAGCCGACCGCATCGCGGCCCGGCTCGGCGAGCAGCAGTTCCGCCTCGCTGCTCGCGCCGGGCGCGATCAGGCGTGAGGCCTGCGACGGGTTCTTGAGGTAGTCGGCCGGTGCGAAATCGCGCGTGGCCACGACGGCCCCGAAACGATCCTCGAGTTCGAGGCGCAGGATCGGGTGCGGCTGCGCGAATCGGGCGCGGTTGGTGAGGCTCGCGCGGACCACCATGCGTCCCTGCGCCGCGGCATCGGCAGCGTTGCCCCACTGGCGCAGTTCGAAGGCCGCGAGATCCCAGTTGGGCAGGAGGTCGAGACCGACGCGCTCGTAAGCCGTGCGCAGCGGTGGACCGATCTGCGGGTGGCGCGCGAGCTGCTGGCGGAACTGGTGGGTGACCTGCGCGGCCAGCACGACCGTGAGCACCAGGGCCCCGAGCGACCAGGCCAGCGTGCCCCACGCCCAGCCGGTCGCGGCCGGCGGGGGTTCCTCGTCGACGGCCGGGCGACGCCAGCGCTGTGCGGCGAGCGGGACAAGCTCCGGCTCCGCGGCGGCCTGGGCGGCTGACGGCTCGACCTCGGGCGCATCGAAAGGCTCGGGGACCGGCACCGGTTGCGCTTCGAGTTCCTGTGCCAGCCCCTCGATTTCGTGCTCGGTCGGCGGCTCCTCGGCGGGTATCTCGATGCTGATGCGCTCGCCTTCGAGCGTGATGTCCTCGACGCCGGCATTCTCGTCGACGATGACGGGCGTCTCGTCGTCGGCGCTCGCCGCCTCGGCCGGGGCAGCCGCGCTCGGTACCACGGGCATCTCGCGCCAGTCACTGGCCTCGACGAAGACGCGCTCGAGGTCTTCGGCTGAGAAGTGGTACTCGACCTGGACGGCAGGTTCTTCCGCCGCGGCGGACGCCGGCGCCGCGCCGGTGGCGGGCCCCGCGGGCGGGATCGTGTCGCTCAGGCGCTCCAGTGCGTCGAACGCGCTGCCGCAGCGGCCGCAACGCACCGTGCCGCGCGCGGCGCGCAGCGTTTCGGCCGTCACGCGAAACCGCGTCTGGCAGTCAGGACACTGGGAGTACATCGGCCCCGCTCTAGGTTCTGGTCAGTGCGCCCGTCGCCGGCCGGCCAGCAGGGCCCAGCCGTCGCGGGTCGCGGCAGTCGCGATATCAAACCACGGGCGATAAGCGGCTGTCACCGTGTCGGCCTGCTCGAGCAGCAGGCCGCTCAGGGCGAGGTGGCCACCGGGCCGGAGGGCCTCTGCGAAGCGCGGAGCCAGGTCGACCAGCGGCCCGGCGAGGATGTTGGCGAGCAGCGCGTCGGCGCCGCCTGCGGCCAGCCGTGGGTCGCCGGTGACGGCGATGCGGTCCGCGACGCTGTTGCGCTGCGCGTTCTCATGCGTCGCGGTCAACGCCTGCGGGTCGATGTCCATGGCGAGCACCGCGGCGGCACCGAGTTTCGCGGCGGCGATCGCGAGGATGCCGGAGCCGCAACCGTAGTCGACCACTGCAAGTCCGGCGAGGTCCTGTGCGTCGAGCCACTCGAGGCACAGCGCGGTCGTGGGATGCGTGCCGGTGCCGAAGGCGAGCCCCGGGTCGAGTTCGATGCGGACCGCATCCGGCGCGCCCGCCGGCTGGCCGCCGGGGCACACCCACAGGCGGCGACCGAACCGCATCGGCCTGAAGTCCTTGAGCCACTCGCGCTCCCAGGCCTTGTCGGGCAGGGTTTCGAAGCGCGGCGCTGGAGCATCCGGCAGGGCCTGCGCCAGGCACGCCGCGATCACGTCGGCATCCGCTTGCGCCCCGAACACGGCCTTCACGACCACCGTCGGCCACAGCGGCGTCTCGCCCGGTGCGGGCTCGAGCACCGGGTCGTCCGCGGCGTCCTCGAGCGTCACCGACACTGCGCCGAGTTCGAAGAGCGCGTCTTCGAACGGCTCGGGATTGCGTGAGCCGATGTCGAGCGTGAGTTGCAGTTGGGGAAATGGTGCCGGTGTTACGTTTTCGATATCTCGCTGCACTGTGGGTGGTGAGGCTGGGTTGGCGGATATCGAAAACGTAACACCGGCACCATTTCCATTACTTCAATCCCAGCCGCCGCTCGAGGTAGTGGATGTCCGTGCCGCCGGCACGGAACGCCGCGTGCTGGAAGATCTCCTGGTGCAGCGGCACGTTGGTCTTGATGCCCTCCACCACGATCTCGGTGAGCGCGATGCGCATGCGCGCGATCGCGGTATCGCGGTCCTCGCCGTAGGCGACCACCTTGGCGATCAGCGAGTCGTAGTACGGCGGCACGCTGTAGCCGGTGTACAGGTGGCTGTCGACGCGAATGCCCGGGCCGCCCGGCGCGTGCCACAGCTTCACCGGGCCCGGCGACGGCGTGAACTTCTTCGCGTCCTCGGCGTTGATGCGGCACTCGATCGCGTGGCCGCGGATCTGCACGTCGTCCTGCGACCACGGCAGCCGCTCGCCCGCCGCGATGCGCAGCTGCGCCTTCACCAGGTCGATGCCGGTGATGATCTCGGTCACCGGGTGCTCCACCTGGATGCGCGTGTTCATCTCGATGAAGTAGAACTCGTCGTCCTGGTAGAGGAACTCGAGCGTCCCGGCGCTGCGGTAGCCGATCTCGGCGCAGGCCGCCGCGACGCGCTCGCTCATGAACTTGCGCTGCTTCGCGGTGAGCCCGGGCGCCGGCGCCTCCTCGACCACCTTCTGGTGGCGGCGCTGCATCGAGCAGTCGCGCTCGCCCAGGCAGATGACGTTGCCGTAGTGGTCGGCGAGCACCTGGAACTCGATGTGGCGCGGCTTCTCCAGGAATTTCTCCATGTACACCTGGTCGTTGCCGAACGCCGCGAGCGCCTCCGCCTTGGTCACGCTCACCGAATGCAGCAGCGTCGCCTCGCTGTGCACCACGCGCATGCCGCGCCCGCCGCCGCCGCCCGACGCCTTGATGATCACCGGGAAGCCGATGTCGCGCGCGATGCGGATGAGTTCCTCGGGCTCGCTGCCGAGCGGGCCGTCGGAGCCGGGCACGCAGGGCACGCCGGCCTTCTTCATCGCCTGGATCGCCGAGACCTTGTCGCCCATCAGGCGGATGGTCTCGGCGCGCGGGCCGACGAACGTGAAGCCGCTCTTCTCGACGCGCTCGGCGAAGTCGGCGTTCTCGGACAGGAAGCCGTAGCCCGGGTGGATCGCCACCGAGTCGGTCAGCTCCGCCGCGCTGATGATCGCCGGCATGTTGAGGTAGCTGTCGCGCGACGGCGGCGGGCCGATGCACACCGATTCGTCCGCGAGCAGCACGTGCTTGAGGTTGCGGTCGGCGGTCGAGTGCACCGCCACCGTCTTGATGCCGAGCTCGCGGCACGCGCGCAGGATGCGCAGCGCGATTTCGCCGCGGTTGGCAATGACGACCTTGTCGAGCATGCGTGTGGGCCCGTGCCCGCGCTATTCGATGATGAACAGCGTCTGGCCGAACTCGACCGGGTCGCCGTTCTTCACCAGCACCGACACCACCCGGCCCGCCTTGTCGGACTCGATCTGGTTCATCATCTTCATCGCCTCGATGATGCACAGCACGTCGCCGACCTTGACCTCCGAGCCGATCTCGACGAACGGCTTGGCGCCCGGGGCGGGCGCCGCATAGAAGGTGCCGACCATCGGCGCGGTGACGATGCTGTCGGGCGCGTGGGCGGCGGCAGGGGCCGTGGCTGCGGCGGGTCCGCTCGCGGCACCCGCCGGCGCGCCGACGGCCGTGGCGGCCGGTGCCGGGGCCGCGTAGGCGGGCGGGGCGCTGAACGCGTGCACCACGCCGGTCGGGTGCCGGCTGATGCGCACCGACTCCTCGCCCTCCTTGATCTCGATTTCGGAAACGCCCGATTCCTCGAGCAGCTCGATGAGCTTCTTGACCTTGCGGATGTCCATGCGACCCCCGGAACGTATTCGTCAGGTGCGCGGCGCGGACTGGGCGGTCAGGTAGTGGACCGCCGCGCGCAGCGCGAGTTCGTAGCCGACGGCGCCGAAGCCGGTGACGGTGCCCACCGCGACGTCGGAGAAATAGGAGTGGTGGCGGAACGGTTCGCGCGCGTGCACGTTGCTCAGGTGCACCTCGGCGAACGGGATCTTCACCGCCAGCAGGGCGTCGCGCAGCGCGACGCTGGTGTGCGTGAAGCCGGCCGGGTTGAAGAGGATGAATGCCACGTGGCTGGCCGGGGCCTCGTGGATCAGCTTGATCAGCTCCGACTCCGAGTTGCTCTGCCACGCGGTGAGGTGGTGCCCGGCCTCGGCGGCGAGCTGCGCCATGCGCTCGTGGATCTGGTCGAGCGTGACCTTCCCGTACAGGCCCGGTTCGCGGAGCCCAAGCAGGTTCAGGTTGGGGCCGTTCAGCAGCAGGAGGTGCGCCATGCAGGAAGCCGTCTGCCGGAAGATAGCGGCGAGTTTAGCCCCAATGGCCGCCATTTTGCGACCATTGGCGCCGATCTGGCCGCGATTGGCTGCGCCCGGCCGCTAGTCTTCGGGTGACTCTGGCCCGGGGAGTGCAGCCAGGGCTGCCTCCAGCGCGATCCGTGCATCGGTGGGGGAGGTTTCGCCGGCATCCACCCGGCGGACGGTGTCCAGAATGAGGTCGGCCTGGGCGGCGGTCAACTCCCCGAGGTGCGCGGTCACGATCCGCCCCTGGCGGTCGCTGAACACCGTGAACGGCAAGCCGACCGTCGCGACCCCGAAAGCAGCCGCGGCATCGAGCGCCTCCTGCTCGCCGATCAGCAGCGGGTAATCCATGCCCATCTCGTCCGCGTAGGCGAGGACCTTGTCGCGGAAGTCCACCGCGATGCCGATCACCTGGAAGCCCTCGGCCGCGTGGTCCCGCTGCAGTTGCTGCAGCAGCGGGATCTCGCGGCGGCACGGCGCGCACCACGTGGCCCAGAAGTTCACGATCAGTGCCTGGTCCGGCCAGTCCTGCAGGCTGCGCAGCTGGCCCGCCCGATCCGCCAGCTGGAACCGGGGGAGCGTCTCGACCAGTTGCGAGGCGGGGGCTGCCGGTGCGGGTGGCGGTGTCGACGCCGGTGCCCGGCGTCCCTCGAGCTGCGTGTAGGCGAAATACGCCACCGCGCCTGCGAGCCCGGCCACGGCCACGGCGGCGGCGAGTGCTGCGGTCTTCATGATTTTATGCCCCCGAACGCCTGTGCGATGTGCGGGCGGAACTCTTCCGCCTTCTTGAAGCCGACCACGCGGAACTCCGGGCGTTCGCGCCCAGCGGCATCGAAGAACACGATCGTCGGGGGCCCAAGGATGCCGAAGTGCTTGAGCAGCGCCTGGTCCTCGTCATCGTTCGCAGTCACGTCGGCCTGCAGCAGCACCGCGCGCTCGAATTCGGCCTGCACGCCCGGGTCGGTGAAGGTGAACTTCTCCATCTCGATGCAGGAGACGCACCAGTCGGCGTAGAAGTCGAGCATCACGGGCTTGCCGGCGGCGCTCGCCGTGGCGACCTCGCGCTCGAGGTCGGCCACGGTCTTGATGCGCCTGAACTCGGCGTGCTGCACCTCGGCTGCGGGGTTGCCGCCGCTGCCGAGCCCGGCGAGCGGCTGCAGCGGGTCGCTGCGGCCGGAGAGCGCGCCCACCAGCATCAGCACGCCATACACGAGCGCGAGCGCGCCGAAGCCGCGCCGCACCGCGGTGGCGCCGGTCATCTCGCGGCGGCCCATCGTCCACAGGCAGAAGCCGGAGACGAAGGCGAGCACTGCCCACAGGCCGAGCGTCACCGGGCCGGGCAGGATGCGGCCCAGCATCCACACTGCCACGCCGAGCAGCATCACGCCGAACACGGCCTTGACCCCGTCCATCCATGGGCCGGCCTTGGGCAGCAGCTGGCCGGCCGAGGCGCCGACGATGAGCAGCGGCACGCCCATGCCGAGGCTGAGCGAGAACAGGGCAGCGCCGCCGCGGAACACGTCGCCACTCTGGCCGATCACCGCGAGCGCGGCCACGAGCGGCGGTGCGACGCAGGCCGTGACGATCAGCGACGACAGCGCGCCCATGATCGCCGTGCCGACCAGGGTGCCCTGCTGCTGCTTGTTGCTCGCGTCGGCGAGGCGCGCTTGCAGCGCCGCGGGCACCTGCAGGTTGAACACGCCGAACATCGCCAGCGCCAGCAGCACGAACAGCGCCGCGAACAGCACGATGATCCACGGCTTCTGGAAGAACGCCTGCGCCTGCTGGCCCGCGGCGGCGAACACCGCGCCCGCGATCGTGTAGGTGAGCGCCATGCCCATCACGTACGCGAACGACAGCGAGAACGCGCGGCCGCGCGACACGGGGCGGTCGCGGCCCGCGCCGACGATGATGCCCGAGAGGATCGGCACCATCGGCAGCACGCACGGCGTGAACGCGAGCAGCAGGCCCGCGCCGAAGAACGTCGCGAGCACGGCGAGCAGGTTGCCGCTGCGGATCTTCTCCGCGAGCAGGTCCTGCTCGGAACGCACCGGCGCGCCGGCGGCCGGGCTGGTGGCGAGAGCTTCGGGTGGCGCGGCGCCGAGGGCGACGGTGATGCGCTTCGTGGTCGGCGGATAGCAGAGGCCGGCATCCGCGCAACCCATGTAGGAGATGTCGAGTGCGAGCTCGCGCGTGCCGGGAGCGGCGGAAACGGGCACCGTCACCAGCGCCTGCCCGTAATAGACGACCTGCTCGCCGAAATACTCGTCGACGTGCAGCGTGCCGTCCGGGAACTGCGCTGCGCCGAGCGTGGCGCCGCCGTCGGGGACGGTCACCTTGATCTTGTCGCGATAGAGGTAGTACTCGTCGGCGATGTCCCAGCGCAGGGTCACGCGGTCCGGGCTGCTGCTCGAGGCCGAGAAGACGAACGCCTCGTCCATCGGCAGGAAGCCGCCCTCGGCCCGGGGTTCGCTGCCGAGCAGGCGGCTCAAGCTGAAGCCCTGCGCGTCGCCGGGCGCCGCCGCCGTGCCTGCCGTTGCCGCCACCGTCGTGGTCCAGGTGGTGGGTGGATAGCACAGGCCCGCATCGGCGCAGCCCTGCCACTTGAGCTTCAGCTCGAACGGTCCGGGCGCGGCGCCGTAAGTGACGGTCATCGGGATCGTCACCGGGCCCCGGTAGATCACCTGGCGGCCGAAGTAGTCGTCCTCGTGGTCGATGCCGACCGGGAACGCCGGGGCGCCGAGCGTGACGCCGGGCGTCGCCGATTCGAACGACAGCTTGTCCCGGTAGAGGTAGTAACCCTCGTGCACCGTGTAGCGGACGACCAGCTGGTCGCCGGTTACGCGGGCTTCGTACTGGTAGGCCTCGGTGGGCGGCAGGAAGTCGTCGGCGGCCCGGGCGCTCGTCAGGGCGAGCGGAGCGAAGAAGGCGATCGCGAGGGCGAGCCGGCGGGCGAGCGACAGCAGGGTTCGGGTCATGGTCAAGGGGCCCGGGTCGCGGAGGCAACCCACACGAGGTGAGGATGATGCCCGTCGGCGACCGGCAACGCGACCACCTCCGGCAACGATTAGGGGTAAGGCACGACCCATGGACCGCCCGCCGGGCACGACGTTCACTCAGGCCACGAGCGATTCGATGACCAGCGTCCCGCCGAGACAGTTGGCGGTCGCGACGTCCGGGCAGGTGCTGAGAGCGCGCGAAAGTCGTTATTTATCATGAAGTTGCATCGTCGACGGGCCGGGTGCGCGGGTGGCAGGGCGTGGCCGCCGGCGCCGGCCGGGCGCCACCGATTCTGCTACGAAAGTCCGGTCCGGGGCTTGAAATCGAAATCTCGCCACCTATCATTAGCAGCCGCCGGGGGCGAGTGCTAACACAGCCGGTCCCGGCCGAATTCCCAATCCGCTGAACACCACACGGAGTTAGCAGCAATGGCTGACAAGTTGAAGATCCGTCCCCTTCACGATCGCGTGATCATCCAGCGCCTCGAGGCCGAGACCAAGTCGGCCGGTGGCATCGTGATTCCCGATTCGGCGACCGAGAAGCCGATCCGCGGCAAGGTCATGGCCGTCGGCAAGGGCAAGATCCTCGAGAACGGCGACGTGCGGCCGCTCGACGTCAAGGTCGGCGACCACATCCTCTTCGGCAAGTACAGCGGCACCGAAGTGAAG
>Ga0114938_1001440_pt1 | contig 16104 bp, 11 predicted proteins | sample AshMeaBigSpring_FD_88675 | JGI IMG/M metagenome (GOLD analysis project Ga0114938, IMG submission 88675) | Groundwater microbial communities from Big Spring, Nevada to study Microbial Dark Matter (Phase II) - Ash Meadows Big Spring | ecosystem: Environmental > Aquatic > Deep subsurface >...
CAAAGCCCTATTAGTAAGTGGATTTTGATATGGATTATTTATAATTTACTTGAAGTGGGCAATCCATCGGCTACCTCTCGCTTGGCTTGGGTTTATACAGTACGCACGGTAGCCATTGTAGCACTAAGCTTTTACATTTACCTTTTCAATATTCGTACCAAAGCGTTTCTGAAAAAATTGCTTAAAATATGGCTTTTTTATTGTTTACTAGCTGCTTGGTATTGTTTTAAACAAGAATTTTTTGGCTTTTATAAATTTGAAGACGATTACCTGCACTCCGACCCTAACATTATGCTCTTGCTGTACTTAGCAGGGCATTGGCGAAAATTTTCCTTTTTAAACGACCCTGTAGTATATGCCTATAATATGGCAGTGGCCTCGGTTATTTGTATTGCACTATTAACAGGGCCTGTTACAAAAAAACAAAAATACATCCTAGTTTTTTTGATTTTCTCCTACTCGTTCAATATGATTTTTTCAGGTACACGGGGAGCGTTTCCGTTAATACCTGTAGCCATTATGCTGTATGCCATTATGCGCTTTAGTAAAACGGTATTGGTAATGGCCATCATTTTTGCTATCTTTTTTGTGGGACTCATTTTTGTACCCACTTCTAACCAAAACATTCTCCGGTTTCAAACGGCTTTTCGGCCCAATAAAGATGCCTCCTATATTGCCCGAAAAATCAATCAGGCGCGCATCAAACCATTTATTTGGTCGCACCCAATGGGCGGTGGCTTAGGCTCTACGGGTGATTGGGGTAAGAAGTTTTCGCCCGGTTCGTATTTATCGGGCTTTCCGCCAGATAGTGGCTATGTAAGGGTTACAGTAGAATCGGGGCCTATTGGCTTAGCCATTTTTTGTATTATGATGTTTACGATTTTGAAAACGGGCATTAATAATTATTACACCATTCGCGACCCGGAACTAAAATCATATTGTTTGGCAGCAACAATGGGAATATTGGTACTGAATGTGGGCAATTTTCCACAAGAAGCATTGGTACAATATCCGTCCAATACCAATTTTTATCTACTCATTGCCGTATTGTGTGTAAGCAAGCGAATAGACCAAGAACAAAATAACGAAAAACATGCCTAATACGCCCTTAATACAAAACCGCGATATTATTGTGGTAGGCCAACAACCATGGGATGTGGAAATTGGTAGCAATTGTAAAAATATTGCTGAAGAATTTGCCAAGCACAATCGTGTTTTGTACGTAAATGCCCCTTTGGATCGAAATACATTGCGCAAACAAAAAACGGATCCTAAAATTGCCAAACGTTTACGCATCATCCAGGGCAAGGAACCGAGTTTGGTATTAATTAAAGAAAATCTATGGAATCTATATCCGGATAGAATGATTGAATCCATTAATTGGATTGGCAGTCAAACACTTTTTGAATGGCTCAATAGATACAATAACCAAATTTTTTCCGGTTGTATCAAAAAAGCAGTGCAACAATTGGGTTTTAGCAACATTATTTTGTTCAACGACAACGACATGTTTCGCTCATTTCATTTGCCCGAATTGTTAAAAGCAACAACGAGCGTTTATTACTCCCGCGACTACATGTTAGCAGTAGATTATTGGAAAAAACATGGCGAAAAAATGGAACCGCAACTCATAGCCAAAAGCCATGTTTGTGTAGCCAATTCCACTTATTTGGCCAATTATTGCAAAAAATTCAATCCACACGCTTATTATGTTGGTCAAGGATGTGAACTCTCTATTTTCACCCATATAGAAGAAGGAACACCTAACGATATACAAGGCATTGCAACACCCATTATTGGTTACGTTGGAGCGCTCCAAAGCCTCCGTTTGAATATAGATACCATTGCTTACATTGCCGAAAGCCATCCAGAATGGAGCGTTGTATTGGTAGGACCGGAAGATGACGAATTTAAAGCTAGTCGCCTGCATCAAATCAGCAATATCCATTTTTTGGGCAGCAAACCAGCACAGGCACTCCCAGCTTATATACAAGCTTTTCAAGTTTGTATCAATCCGCAAATTGTCAATCAAGTTACTATAGGTAATTATCCCCGAAAAATTGATGAATACCTTGCCGTTGGTAAACCGGTAGTGGCTACCAAAACAGAGGCTATGCATATTTTTTCCGACTATACTTATTTGGCTGATAGTAAAGAAGAGTATGTATATTTAATTAACAAAGCATTGACCGAAAACAATGAAGTGCTAGCGCAACAAAGAAAACAATTTGCCCTATCACACACTTGGGAAAACAGCGTGGCCGATATTTACCAAGCAATACTATCCGTTCAAAAATAAATATCCATGATATGGAAAACAAAAGCATGTTGGTGCAACGAAACGATTCCCTCGATTATCTTCGCGGCTTGGCGGCCTCGGGTGTAATGGCCTATCATTTAAGTTTATTGAGTTTTGGGGAAAGCGATGCAAGCAGTTTGATTGCGAAAGTGAAAATATTTGCAGTATCTATCTTTTACGTATTGAGTGGTTTAACGTTGTTTATTGCCAATAAAAAAATTACGCTCCAATCAAAAGAAAGCCTCATTCAGTTTTACACAAAACGTTTTTTTAGAATCTTTCCGCTTATTTGGTTAGCCACTTTTTGTACCTATGTATTACATTTCAGTCCCGAAATGCTCAGTCCCAAATTTTTAGCTGTCAACATCACCATTTTACCGGGTATGCTAAGGCCCGATGCGTTTGTTGCAAACGGTGCATGGTCTATTGGCAACGAACTGTTTTTTTATGTATGCTTTCCATTGTTGTTTACGCTACACAAAAAAAACAAATGGTATTTGATAGCTGCCGTAGCCTTCAGTTTTTTTGTTTTCTGTGTATTCAGCTACCGACTGATTACCCCTAGTATACAACTAGGCTTTCAATGGTCAAAGTACGTAAACCCACTGAATCAATTCTTTTATTTTGCCATTGGTATTTATCTAGCCACCCTTGCCAAACCCGCGGAATGGTTAACCAAGTGGGCAGTACCATTAATGCTGCTTGCGGCAGTTGGCATTGTTTGGTATCCCATAAGTGGTGAACCCGTAGTGTTGGTTACAGGACATAACCGCCTATTGTTATCAGCATTAGTGATTGCCATTTGTTACCTATTTTCCATTGCCAATTTCGATTTTTTGCCCACCGCCATTAAAACGTGCTTGAAGTTTTTGGGCGACACTAGTTTTTCTATTTATTTATTACATCCATTGCTTTTTGCCATCTTCGAATTGGTATCTTCCAAAGTAGTACACTTACATCCCTATACCATTATTGGTGCAACAGTGGTTAGCACTTTGATATTGAGCCATTTTGTGTATTTAAAGTTTGAAAAATATTTTATGCAACGGGGAAAAGTTTATATTGACAAACGCAAACAACAAATGATTCAATCACAAAATTAATTGAGTATCCGTTGTTGTTTATTCTTGAATAATGATTGCTCAAAAGTACTTGCTACTGTTTCAACACCTAGAAATAAGTATATCAACCAAATTTGAATATCTTTTGTAAACCCTTTCTATGGACAAACTCACTATTGTAGTATCTACCGACAACCATTTTATTGTACTGTTGGCTGCATTACTAAAATCGCTCGAAGGCAATCTTGCTAAGGGCAAGCAACTACACATCTACATCATTTCCAATAATGTTACCAATCGCAATAAGCAACGGTTACAGTCCTCCATATCGGCAGCTATTACCCAATTAAGTTGGGTAGAAATGAATGATGTAATTCCCAAAGGCATGCAATTGCCAGTTGATGGCAGTTCGTACCCGCTCAACATTTACATGCGCTTGTTTATTCCCTATTTTGTACCTAATACAATTGACAAAGTACTTTACTTAGATGTAGACATGATAGTACAAAACGATGTGAGTATATTGTTTGATACCGACCTTAGCAACCATGTTTTGGCGGCTGTTTTGGACCCGCGTATTATTACTTTCAACAACAATTGGGGAGGTGTATTTAATTATGAAGCACTTGGCATTGCCGGAGATACCCGCTATTTCAACACGGGTATTTTATTAATGAACACTGCTAAATGGCGGGCAGAAAATGTAACGGAGCGAATTATTAGCTGCATAGAAAACAATAAAAAGTTTGCTAATTATCCCGACCAATATGGCTTAAATGTAGTATTGGCCAACCAATGGTTAGAATTAGACCCTCGATGGAACCATTTTAGTACTATTGATCCTACAGTCAAACCTTACTTAATCCATTTTGTAGAAAGAAAACCCATATACCAATCGTACAACTACAATGCCGATTTTAAAAACACTTTTTATGCCTACTTAAATCAAACCGCTTGGAAAAACTTCCAACCAATTGGTGAGTCATCGAGGTATATTAAGAAAATAAACAACTTATTGGAAAAATTCAAGAAAAAATTATTTCCTACACGCTAATAACGTGTTACCAATACCTAAATGATGAAAAATGATTGCTGAAAAATACCCTATTTATAGCGCATCTTTTTCAGTAGTACTTGCCAATAGGTCTTATGTAGTTCAAAATTGAAAGCTTCATTTAATCTAGTAGCTTGGGAATACGGCAAGTATTTTGGATGATATTTTTACTTTAAACCTGCTATTTGGCTATGAAAATTGCATATATATATCCTGCATTAACCACTATGGGCGGTGCCGATAGAGTGGTTACCGAAAAAGCAAACTACTTTGCTGAAACCTGTGGCTACCAAGTGTTTATCATAACTGCCCACCAAATGGGTGCTCCTTTATCGTTTCCCTTATCGCCCAAAGTGCAGCATATTGATTTAGCAGTAGATTTTAACCAACAATACCAATACGGCTTTGTAAAACGCGGATTGGTGTACCTAAAGTTGATAAAGCTCTATAAACAAAAATTGGCTACACTGTTGCCCATGCTAAAACTAGATATTGTACTTACCACCATTAGCCGCGATGTGGATTTTTTAACCTCCATCCGTGATGGCAGCTACAAATTTGCAGAAGCACATGTGTCAAAAAAATATATTCGAAACAACCATCTTTTACAACAAAGGGGTGGTTTATACGCCTTGATTGGGAAAATTTGGGCATGGCGCTTAGAAAAGGCCATCAAACAATTTACCGGCTTGGTAGTACTTACCCACAACGATGCCTTGAAATGGGCAAATATTGTAAAAGCAACCATTATTCCCAATGCTTATCCTTTTTATCCGGCCGAAACGAGTAATTGCTTATCGAAAAAAGTAATTAGTGTTGGTAGATTGGAAGAACAAAAAGGGTATGACAATCTTGTAGATGTATGGGCCTTGGTACATGCCAAACACCCCGATTGGACGCTAACAATTTACGGAGAGGGGTCGCTGCTGCCGATGCTGACCCAAAAAATTGCCGAAAAGCAACTTACACATTCCTTAATCATAGAAAAACCTGTTAGAAACATCATTGATAAGTACACAGAAAGTTCTATTTATGTTATGAGTTCTACATTTGAAGGCTTTGGAATGGTATTGGTAGAAGCCATGACTTGTGGCGTTCCGGTGGTATCGTTCAATTGTCCGGATGGCCCTTCGGAAATAATTAATGAGGGAGAAGATGGTTTTTTGATTGCACCGGGAGATATTCAATCAATGGCCGAAAAAATTATTTACTTAATAGAAAATGAACCCGCTCGCCAAACAATGGGTAGCAATGCACGGAAAAACATTCAACGATATTCGCCCGAAGTGGTGATGCAACAATGGGTACAATTGTTTGAAAATCATGTACGAAAATAGGATCTACACGCTAATTTCAAGCCTATCCCCTATGCTTAAATGCTCGTGTTTGAACAGCCTTTTAATCAACAATCTATACATTTAAAATACAATACATTATGATAATAAATCATTTGCAAGTATTCGATTTTCGCGTTAGGGATTGAAGCGGTTACCCCACAGCCGGCATCCTGAAAGGTGACGGCGAGGAGTAAGAGCGCAAAGCCCGCCCCGAAGGGGAACGCCCAACTAAACTAGTTGATTACTTTAAATGGATATGAACACGAACTAGGCTAGCAACTGCCATTATATACAAAAATTTATTTTTTCTTATACGAAATCAATATTTTGATATACATTTTTAGTGCAGAAAGCAGTGTGTTTTTACCAACATGCAAACTCAAAGCACCATTTGTTTGAGCCAAAGCACCTTTTACGCTATACGAATGGTGCCATACTGTATGTGCCATACGAGCAAATTGTTCTGCTGCATTTTTTTTAGCTATTTTGGCTATTGTTTCGGCTTGTGCAGGTGGTAAATATTGCTTGAATGTATTAATTACTTGTACTATTTCGCGGATATTGCGACCGGAATGGTGGTTCACAGAAGTCAAATTGCTGTTGTGCACCCGATATTCTGTAAGCACCTTCGGGGAATGTGCCACGGGGAAGTTAGCGGCTATGCGTACCCACATTTCCCAATCTTCGCCATAGGTAACCCCATAAAAACAGCCTAATTTTTCGTAGGTGCTGCGTTTTACAACAAGCGATACGGTTTGCAGCAATTGATTTTTGCCAATATGTATCACAAAATTATCGATGATACCACGTGGCGCATCAATGAGGGTATTGTTCCAGATTTTTTCGCTTTTTTCGTTGATGTAATGATAGCCGGTGAATGCTGCACCTATTTCGGGGAATTCTGTGTACAATTGTTCAATTTCGGCATAAAAGCCATTTTTCACAATGTCGTCGCCATGAAATAAGTGAACCAAATGCCCTTGCGCGCGATTGATACAGGTTTCAAAATTGCGGAGGCTACCTACATTTTGAGGTTGGCGGTAATACGTAATACGGCCATTGCCAATTTGCTGCACAAGTGCCTGCACATCGCCATCGGTACTGCCATCGTCCACTACTTCTATTTGCATTTTATCGGAGCCCATATCTTGCTGCAAAATGGAGCGCAAATTTTGCTCGATGTATTGATAACAATTGTACACCGGTACCATTACCGAAAATAAAGGTCTATGATCTGTTTTTTGAAGCGGAAGAATTTGCGGTGGTTGTTGCGGTATGCGTTCCAATTGGCTGCTCATAAACTGCATTTTTGTGTAAATCGAATATATAACTATTCTTCTTTAAAATAATGATTTAAAAACAATTTTGAATAGAATTATTAAAAAATAATCTATAAAAAGACTTGATTAACATAACTAAATCCGCAATATTCCACTTACGAACCGGTTGTTTTTTGGGCATGTCCCCTATTGCCCGTAAGTATTCCATAAAATTTGGGGCTGTAGCGAAAAGTTAACCAATCGAGCAAAATACAAAAAATGACTACTACAAATGGTAATGTAAAAAAAGCCACTAACTTACCTAAATACACTTCGTGAAACATTTGAGAAACGGGCTTAATGAGTTTCCAAATGATGGGTTCATGAAAAGCATATATGAAAAAAGACGTTTTGGTTAAGTTGAAAAAGAAGGGTTTACGCATAAAATAAAATACTACATTATCGGATTTGTACCAAAATGCAACAATTAGTAAGCAAACATGAATGGTACTAAGTGAAGTAAGAATGAACTCTGCATAATTGCCCAAATAGGTCGGATGCTTAAAGGCGATATAGGCTTTAAAATGGATACAAACAAGCGAAAAAAGGACCACCCAACGCAACCTCAAATACCTATCCAATTTATATTCAATCAATTCAAATTGTGTTTGTTGCAAATACATCCCTAGTGCAAAATAAAATATCAACGTATGCTTATCGTCCTCAAAAAACCATCGCAGAACAAACAAAACTATTAGAAACGTTTTAGGAATTTTATTGAGAAAAAAAAGCAAACCCGGCATACTAACGGTAAACATAAACAGCATTTTCAAATACCACAATTGAAATGCAAAGGGTTCCATAATCCATCGTCTCAATAATTGATAGGCAGAGTAATGAATTAGCTTTTTATCGCCTAAAAAACAGTCCGTAGGATTGCTACTGTAAAATACACTTTCTATTAAAAAAATATAGGCAAGTCCAATAGCACTAACAAGTAAATAAGGTATGGCCAAAGATTGTATTCTTTTAATTACCACTTCTACATAGGGCAAATGACTTTTGTATGCTAATAAATAACCCGAAATAAGCATTAAAAGGGGTATGCGAAAACGAAACAAGCCATTTACTAAAAAATATTGGATATAATTGTTGGTATCAAATGCAGCATGAATAAATGAATGAGAGCGGAGTTCATGATCCACAAAATTGTATCCATGTATATATACCAACAGCACCATGCTTACGAAACTAAAAAACCGGATACGTAAACTTATAACTTCGTCCATAGGAGATGGCAATTTGGATGGATTTTAAAACGACCGTCAGATAAAACAAAGATATTGTTTTTGTTCCATTGATAAAATGAAGATAATCATTTTTAAAACTACGAAAAAACTACTTTATTTAATTCAAAGTAGCTATATTCGGCTAGCCAACCCATTTTCAGCGGGTTGGTGTAGGTGGCAACGCCCACGATACCCTTTGTAAGCGCAAGGCTGTTAACCCTAATCTACATCCATGAAATTGCTATTTAAAAACAAATTTTTTCAAGCATCTAACCTCAAAAACAAACACTTTTTAGCATTAGTTGGCAATGGTATTATTTCGGTGTTTAGTGTGCTGACCATTTTTGTATTGTATCGCGCATTGGAAAAAACAGAAATAGGTACTTGGTTTTTTTTTATTACTTGTATTGGTTTAGCCGACTCTATACGTAATGGATTTTTAACTACTGCAACAGTTAAGTTTTACGCTGGCACAAGCCCAGAAAGAGGACGTGAAGTACTTGGTTCGGTATGGTTTTTAGCATCCGCTATTACAGCGGTAGCGTTGTTGGCCAATGCTATTGCCCTGCCATTTGTACAATACATTCACAAACCCGAAATGAAGATTGTAATACAATGGTTTGGCATTACCTACCTAAGCACTTTGCCTACCACTGTTGCCGCATGGATTTTAATTGCCGATGAAGACTATTTAAAAATGTTGTGGCTACGTTTTATCAACAGTGGCTCTATGATTGGATTAATTTTGGTGTATATATTTTTACACAAAGGCTCTTTACAAAATATCTTAATCATCAACCTTTTCACTAATTGTTTAACGAGCGCCGTCATTGTGTTGCAGGGGCTTTCCAAATTTCAAACATTGCGCTATCGCAGCAAATCCACTATTCTAGAATTGGTTCAATTTGGCAAATACAGCCTTGCCACAAATGCAAGCACCAATTTACTTGGCAGTGCCAATACATTTATCATTACCTTTTTTTTAGGACCGGCAGCATTGGCCGTATACAACTTGCCTCAAAGATTAATGGAATTTATAGAAATACCTTTACGGAGTTTTGTGGGTACCGGTTTGTCGGCAATGGCCGCAGCACACAACAATAAACAAACACATATGGTAAGCTATATTTCAAAAAAATATGCGGGCATGCTCACTTTAGCATTTATTCCTATATCGCTAGTTGCATTTGTGGGAGCTGATTTGGCAACCCAATTATTGGGAGGAAGCAAATACATTGGCACGGAAGCACCCAATATTTTGCGCATATTTATGTTCATAGCCATCCTATACCCTATTGATCGGTTTAATGGAATTACTTTGGATGTTATCAATCATCCCAAGGTAAATTTTTACAAGGTGTTAATTATGATGGTAGTCAATATATCTACCGGTATCGGCGGCATTTTACTGCTACATAACTTGTATGGGGTAGCACTTGCTACGCCGTTTACTTTATTGGCCGGATTGCTATTTGGCTACCATCACCTCAAAAAACATTTGAAAGGCTATTCATTTAGAGGCATTATACGAACGGGCATTATCGAAACAAAACTGTTATTGAATAAGTTATTACACAAAAAATAGCGGATGTATGAACATTGCCCATTTAATATTGGCACACAACAATCCTCAACAATTACTACGCCTTGTAAACCGGTTACAACACAAGGATGCGGACTTTTACATTCACATTGACAAAAAAACCGACATAACGCCCTTTTTAAGCATTGGCCAACAAAAAAATGTGACCCTGCTTCGCAATCGGATTGCTATCAAATGGGGTGCGTATAGTATGATTGAAGCTACGCTGAGCGGTTTTGAAGCTATTTTACAAGCACATAAAAATTACGGATATATCAATTTGCTCAGTGGCAACGATTATCCTTTGGTAACCACACAAGCATTACATACTTTTTTTGCGAAGCATCCAAACAAGGCATTTACGGAGTTTTATGCTATTGATTCCGTTTGGACAGAGGCAGTTCCACGACTTACGAAGTATTATTTTACCAATTACAATTTCAAAGGCAGTGTATTGCTCGAAACAGTAGTGAATAAAGTGATGCCTCCACGAAAAATGCCCAACCAACTTGTTCCCGTAGGTCGTTCTCAATGGTTTACCATTACGCTGCAACATGTACAATACATTGTTGATTATTTAAACAAAAACAAACATGTGCAACGATTTTTTGCCCACACTTGGGGAAGCGATGAAATTGTTATTCAAACCATTCTATTCAATTCGCCTTACAAAAAAGATATGGTAAATAACAATTTAAGGTATATAGATTGGTCTGATGGTAATGCTAGCCCAAAAACCTTTACTTATACCGACGCAGCTACTTTGTTAAAAAGTCAAAAATTATTTGCCAGAAAATTTGACCTTAACACAGATGCACAAATACTGAATTTGCTAGACAAGGAAGCCAATCAATATGTAAACATTGTTATATAGCCACTATGCCATTACCTCTACTTTCAATAATATCCGTCAACTACAACCACAGCCATGTAACCGATGAACTGCTCGATTCTATTTATCGGCACAATACCTATAGCAATATTGAAATTATTGTTGTGGACAATGCAAGTACCATTAACCCTGTGCCTAACTGGCAACAAAAATATCCTGAAGTACTATTTATCCGTAGCGAAAAAAATTTAGGCTTTGCCGGTGGCAACAATCTTGGTTTGAGCTATGCTAACGGCACCTACTTTTTTCTCGTCAACAACGATACCGAATTCACCCCTTTACTCATCGAAACGTTGCTCCATACATTAGAAACACACCCTCAGGTAGGCGTTGTTTGTCCAAAAATTAAATACTTTCAACTACCCGACACCTTGCAATACGTAGGATTTACACCTATGAATTATTACACCTGCCAAAACAAATGTGTAGGCCAGTTTGAAAAAGACAATGGCCAATACGACAATCGGGAGGCACCAACAGGATTTGCCCATGGAGCGGCCATGATGCTGAAAAAAGAAGCTGTAGCCAAAGCCGGCTTGATGCACGAAAACTACTTCTTGTACTACGAGGAAGGCGATTGGTGCGATAGAATAAAAAAACAAGGATTTGAAATTTGGGTAAATACCAAAGCACTTATTTACCACAAAGAATCTGTTAGCGTTGGGCAAAAAAGTGCTTTAAAAGAATATTTCATGAATCGAAATCGTATTCTTTTTATCAGAAGAAATGCACCCTATCATTGCAAACTGTTTTTTCTTTTTTACTTCATTTTGATTGTGACACCCAAAAATATCGTCATCTATATCAAAGAAGGGAAATCGGTATTTATCAAACAACTAGTAAGAGCCATTTATTGGAATATTACCCAACCCACCAATAGTGTTCACCTCGGTTTTAAACCTTAATAACATAATGTATGCAATACTTGTTTTGGATTAGTTTAGCAATTGTAATTTATACCTATGTAGGTTACGGAGTTGTTTTGTATGCACTTGTGTTATTGAAGCGCCTACTTTACAAAAAAACACCTACAATAACCAATCAATACACCCCTTCTTTAACCTTAATTGTGGCTGCATACAATGAGGAGGCTTTTATTGAAGCAAAAATTCGAAACACTTTACAACTCAACTATCCGAAAAATAAAATCAAGTACCTCTTTGTTACCGACGGCAGTACCGATGCCACCCCACTTTTGGCTGCACAATTCCCCGAAATTACCGTTATGCACCAACCTGAACGTAGCGGAAAAATTGTAGCCGTACATAGAGCTATGCAAACCGTTACATCCGAAATTGCTGTTTTTACCGATGCCAATACTTTTTTAAACCAAGATGCGCTGCTTAAAATTGCCCGCCATTACGAAGACCCTTCTGTAGGAGCTGTTTCGGGCGAAAAACGCGTGGAAATAGACGCCACCGCTGATGCTACGGCAGGTGAAGGTTTTTATTGGAAATACGAATCCACTTTAAAAAAATGGGATGCCGAATTGTATTCAGTAGTTGGCGCCGCCGGCGAATTATTCAGTGTTAAAACCAACTTGTACCAACCTGTACCTAACGACACCGTTTTAGACGATTTTATGATATCGATGCTGATAGCACAAAAAGGCTATAGAATTGTGTACGAACCTGATGCCTATGCATCCGAACAAGCATCTGCAAATGTGACCGAAGAACTAAAAAGAAAAATACGTATTGCTGCCGGAGGCATTCAATCCATTGTGCGTCTTCCCAAAATGGCTAACCCTTTCCACCATTTTGTTTTATGGTTCCAATATATGAGCCATCGGGTGCTTAGATGGACGGTAACGCCTTTTTTCATGCTTATAACACTCTTCACCAATGCCATTTTGGTATTTCAACAGCCCAATAGCTTCATGCATACTAGCTACCTTATACTCTTTGCAGCCCAAATTGCTTTTTATACACTTGCAACTCTAGGTGCATTGGCAGCACAAAAAGAAATCAAAATCAAAATACTGTTTATCCCATATTACTTTTGCTTAATGAATTATGCTGTTTTGGCAGGCATTCATCGGTACTTTTGGGGCAACCAATCGGTCTTGTGGGATAAAGCCGCACGAAAGCAATAGCTTGATGCGCTTGTTATATTCTTTGATCTCAACTTTACAGTGGAGAGTACAAAGTTTATCATTACATTCTTTATTGATTCTAGCAGAGAAGAAAGGCTACTTTGTAGCCTCAAAATAATCTTTATGAGCCAAGCAACAGTAGGCCTATTTGGCTGCATTGGCGTTGGCACCATTCAACTGCACTGCCTAGGTGATGCAATCTCAACTTACATACTTGTGTACTTGCATAGATTTTTTTGGTTTACAGCAACCTATGGCTTAAACAAAGAAGCTCGCTGCGTATTTACATGCAGCGAGCTTTTAAAATGTTTTATAAAGCAAGTAATTAAGCAGCTACTGTAGCAGCTTTACGAGCCAATTTGCTTTTTAAGTTTGCAGCTTTATTCTTATGAATAATGCCGCGCTTAGCCAACTTATCTATCTGCGAAATAATATTAGGTAATTTATCAGCGTATGCAGTTGCATCACTAATTTCTTTCAAATCACGAATGGCATTACGGGTAGTTTTGCCATAATAACGGTTACGTTCTCTGCGTGCTGCAGCTTGCCTTGTATCTTTTTTGGTGGCTTTATGGTTTGCCATGTTCTATTTCTTTTTTGGTCGGCAAAAGTAAGGTGTATTTTGGAATTTTACGAAAAAAACTTTTCTAAAAATTTTATTCTCACCAAAATCAAATTCAATAAACATAAATTAAAATAAAATAAATCTATTTAAAACGAAGCCAATCGACCAAAAATCGACAAAAAATATGACGCAAACAATAAAAAAACAATCAAAAATTCTAAAATTTACTTTATTTTGCAAATAAATATCACAATAACATTTCAACAAAAAAACATTTAATCTGGTCAATTTATAAAAATTTATAAAAAAGTGCCGCTGAAAAACTGTTTTAATGGTAAAATATAGATTTTTGCAACCAATTACAAACAGAACAGAAAAAATAAACAAACAACCATAAAACATTTAGCAAGCATCTCACGACAACGTTTTAGTAAATAGTTTACAAAATTCCTGTTATACTCTAACGTCAATCTACGATATTTGCGAAACAATTTAATACATTCAGTAGTTAATATTGCCGCATGAAGGATTTTTCATACATCACCAATTCGCATCCTGCTTTTATTGAAGGTCTTTATCAAGACTTTATCAGCAATCCAGAAAGTGTAGATGCCGATATTAGAAAGTTTTTTGAAGGTTTCGATTTTGCAGTTACCAACAATGCTGCATCTGTTAGTGGTAGTAATGTAGGCGCAACCCTACCCTCCTCTGTCGATTGGCTCAAAGAAATCAGTGTTTATCGCTTAATACTTGGCTATCGTAATAAAGGACATCTGATTGCCACTACCAACCCGATTAGAGCACGTAAAGATCGCGGTGCAAATTTGGATTTGGCTTTTTTTGGTCTTTCAGACAAAGATTTAGATACCGAATTTCATGCTGGTGGATTAATCGGCTTAGGCACTACCTCCCTTCGCAAAATATTACAACACTTACAAAAGGTATATGCGCACAATGTAGGCGTTGAGTACAAATACATGAGCGATCAAAAAAAGGTTGATTGGCTGATTAATGAATTGGAGCACAAATTCCACGAACCTATTTCGCTCAACAAAAAGAAACGTATTCTTGAAAAATTGAATCAAGGCGTTATTTTCGAAAAATTTCTACACACCAAATACATTGGTCAAAAACGCTTTTCACTAGAAGGTGGCGAAACTACGATTGCCGCTTTAGATGCTATCATTAATACAGCAGCCGACAACGAAGTGAAAGAAGTTGTTATTGGCATGGCTCACAGAGGTCGTTTAAACGTACTTGCCAACATTATGGGCAAAACCTATGAGCAAATTTTTAGTGAGTTTGAAGGTACTGCTACCATAGATCAAACGATGGGAAGCGGCGACGTAAAATACCACATGGGTTATGGTAGCGATATCATGACCCCCGAAAACAAGAACATCCATCTAAAACTCATGCCCAATCCATCGCACTTGGAAGCGGTAGACCCCGTGGTAGTGGGCTTTGCACGTGCCAAAGCTGATGTCTTGTACGAAAGCGATTTTGACAAAATCTTGCCCGTTTTAATTCATGGCGATGCTTCAGTAGCCGGCCAAGGAATTGTATATGAAGTACTGCAGATGAGCCATTTAAAGGGCTATTACACTGGAGGTACCATCCATTATGTTATCAATAATCAAATTGGTTTTACAACCGATTTCGACGACGCTCGTAGTGCCGACTATTGTACTTCCATTGCCTCAATGGTACAAGCACCCGTTCTTCACGTAAATGGCGATGACGCCGAAGCTGTAGTAAAGTGCGCTGAAATAGCTACTCGTTTCCGTCAGGAATTCAATAGCGATGTATTTATTGATATGGTTTGTTACCGCAAACATGGCCACAACGAGGGAGACGACCCAAAATATACTCAACCCAAATTGTATGCTCTAATTGACAAACATCCCAATCCTAGAGAAGTATATACACAGTACTTAATTAACAACGGTGAGTCAGATGCGCAAGTATTGGCTAAAGAAATGGAAAAAAAGTTTTGGGCCGATTTACAAGAAAGATTGGATGAAATAAAACAACACCCGCTTCCCTACAAATACCAAGCACCTGAACTTGCGTGGAAACAAATGTCGAAAGCAACAGATGCTGATTTTGAAGCCTCGCCAAATACAGCAATTGATTCAGCAAAAGCACAACTCCTTTTCAACGGATTGATGCAATGGCCTGCTGATTTCAAACCCTTAAAAAAAGTAGAAAAATTAATTCAAGAAAAAGTAAAACTACTAGAAACAGAAGGTAAAATAGATTGGGCCACCGGTGAATTGATGGCTTATGGTTCTATTTTAATTGATGGAAATATTGTGAGAATGAGTGGACAAGATGTGCAGCGTGGTACCTTCTCACACCGTCATGCCATTTTGAGAGATGAAGAAACCAATAAAGGATATAATCGTCTCAACCATTTCACAGAAACACAAGCCAAACTTCGCATTTACAACTCACTTTTAAGCGAATACGGCGTTCTTGGTTTTGAATACGGTTATGGGTTGGCCAATCCTAATGCATTGGTAATTTGGGAAGCACAGTTTGGCGATTTTTGCAATGGTGCACAAACCATGATAGACCAATTTATTTCGGCAGGTGAACAAAAATGGCAACGCCAAAATGGTATTGTGATGCTATTGCCTCACGGCTATGAAGGACAAGGTCCTGAACA
>Ga0114938_1001441_pt1 | contig 16096 bp, 16 predicted proteins | sample AshMeaBigSpring_FD_88675 | JGI IMG/M metagenome (GOLD analysis project Ga0114938, IMG submission 88675) | Groundwater microbial communities from Big Spring, Nevada to study Microbial Dark Matter (Phase II) - Ash Meadows Big Spring | ecosystem: Environmental > Aquatic > Deep subsurface >...
CGCCGGCGTCGAGCTCGTTCACGATCTCCGCCGGCACGTACTGGCCGAAGATGCGCGACAGCCGCTGGCGCCGGCGGGTCGCGGTGAAGTAGCCCCAGGTCAGCTGCAGGAGCGCGGCGATCGTGGTGTAGACGAGCACGCCCGCGAGCGGCAGCACGAGGCCATAGCGCGCCCACAGCAGGAGGTTGATCCCGAGCGCGGTGCCGATCAGGAACAGGAACAGGCCGAAGCCCGCGAGCGGCGCGAGCCGCGGCAGCAGGAGCGCCGTGACGAGGGCGACCGCGAGCAGCGCGATGATCTCCGCGAGCGCCGACTGGCGCGGCCGCGACGCGATCGTGCCGTCGAGCAGGCCGGAGACGAGGTTCGCGTGCGCCTCCACGCCGATGTACTCCTTCGCAACCGGCACGGCGCGCACGTCCTGGAGCCCCGGCGCGCTCGCGCCGATGAGCACGATGGCGTCCTTGAGCGCATCGGCCGGCGCGCGTGCATTGAGGATGTCGGTCGCCGAGATGTAGCGGAAACTGCCGAGCGGGCCGCGGAACGGGATCAGCACGGCGCCCTGCGCGTCGATTGGCACTCGCTTCTCGCCCAGCATCGCGTAGGCCAGGCGTTCCGGCCGGTCCGCGTCGAAGGCGAACTGCACGGGCGGCGCGCCCTGCGCGAGCCGTGCCAGTGCGAAGGAGAGCGATTCGTAGAGGTTGCCGTTGAAGTACTGGAAGAGTGGAACCTTGCGCACGACGCCGTCCTCGTCCGTGAGCGGCGTGTCGAAGAAGCCGCCGGCGGGCGCCGACTGCTGCAGGTCGCGCAGATTGGCCGCATAGCCGCCGGGCCGGAGCCAGTCGTGGCCGTGGATGCGCGGGTCCTCGAAGGTGATCGGCGGCGGCAGCTCGCCGGTCGTCGCCGGGCCGGCGGAGCCGGGCCTCTGCTTGAACACGTAGCCGAGCACGACGTCGCGCGCGACCAGGGATTCCGCGAGCAGGCGATCGCCCTCGTGCTCGCGGCGGATCACCTCGAGCTGCAGCAGGCGTTCGGTGCTGCCGGCGAGCGGGCCCGCGGCGATGGCGTCGATCAGCGCGAGCCCGGCGTTGCGCTCGGGCTCGCCGAACAGCACGTCGAAGCCGAGGGCGCGGATGCCGTAATCGTCGAACAGCGCATCGTTGAGCGCCGCGATCTTGCGCCGCGGCCAGGGCCACTGGCCCTCGGCCGCGAGGCTCGCCTCGTCGATGTCCACGATCACGACGCGCGGATCGACGACGTTCGGCATCATCCAGCCGACGCGCACGTCGTAGAGGTAGTTCTCGACGCGCTGCACGAACTCGAGCGGCAGCAGGTGCGCCGCGTGCAGGACGAAGAACAGGAAAGGGACGGCCGACAGCAGCAGGCGCAGCGTCATGTCAGCCGGCGATGCACCGCATGCCTTCGGCCAACCTTGCGGCGTGCTTCGTCTTGACCTCGTACTCGCGTACGCGCAGCCGGCCCTCGGCGAGGTGCGTGATACGCAGGTGCACGATCCGCCGCTCGATGAGCTGCCGCGCCTGCTCCGCCGAGACCGCAAACCGCGGCTGCGCCTCCCGGTTGTTGACCAGCATCGGGTGCGGATCCCACTTGCCGGTGCCGCCCTGGATCACGGCGAGCCTGAGTATCGTGCCGTCGTCGAGCGTGAGCTCGAGCGGGTGGTCCTGCGTGAACTCCGGCGTCGCGGTGAACTGCGAGAAGAAGCGGCCCTTCAGGTAGTAGTCGCCCTGGAACACGCCGAGGTGGGCGGCGAGTCCGGTGTTCATGCCGCGCGCGACCGTCAGCATCTTCGTCTCGCGGCGGTCCGTGGCATCGAGCTCGAAGTCGCAGGCTGCGCCTGCCATGCCGGCGGACAGAAAGGCGAAGAGCGCAGGAGCCAGACGAATGGCAACCGACAGCCGTCCGGTATTCATCGTGCGGGGCCCCGATTCCGTCGTTCCGGCCGCATCTTAGCGGCGAAACGGCCGCCCGGCATCCCCATGGCCAGCCCCGGGGATTACACTGCGATACCTGCCGGGGGAACCACCATGAACATCAAGAGCCTCGCGAAAGGACTCCAGTATCGCGGCGAAGCCAGGGGCAAGCGCCAGACGTACTACGTCTTCGAAAGCGGCCAGGCCTACGTCGTGATGTCGGCTTCGCGCACGAAGCGCGCCAGCGGCTATTTCAACCTCGTGAGCCGCGCGGTGGTCGAGCGGATCCGCAGGAGCCATGCGGGCCGGCAGGACGTCACGGCCAGGGCGCTCGCCACGCGCTCGCGCGGGGCGGGGGTGCGGGACGCCCTGCAGGCGCTCAACATCCTCTACGTGCTGGTGGCGACGGGGAGCGCGAAACGCGACGACCGCTACCAGGACCAGCGCCTGCATTTCAACGTCGCCGCGCGCTAGTTTCCCGGCCGTCAAGAGAAAGGCCCGCCTTGCGGCGGGCCTCTCGTCAGCTTCAGCCCTGGAATGCGTTCAGGGCTTGAAACGGTTCCACATGTTGCGCGTGATGACCGTCAGCGCGCCGCCAGCCGCCAGCGTGCCAGCTGCGCCGAAGATCTTCACCAGGTACTCGCCGACCGACGGGATGTGCATGAACACCCCGGAGAGCGCCGACAGTGCCAGGGCGGTGACGATGACACGTACGCTGTCCTCGACCGCGATGGACACGCCGATGACCAGGCCGAGCAGCAGCAGGATCAGCGACATGTACTCGAACTGGACGAACGCGCTGATGACGGCGAGAGCGAGACCGACCAGCCCCATGATCTTGAATGGATTCACTTTCATCCCCCTGAACTTGTTGTTGGCGCGGCCCGGTGGCCGGTACCGCTGCGCGATGCTACGCCTGCCGGGGGCGGCACGCCAAGCCGCCGTCAGCCCACAACAGTAACGTGTTGATTTAGATGGTCTCTAAACACCTGAATCGTCGCGTTCGACAGCAAGAACCGGGTTGCCGGCCGGGCGCAGACCCACGATCCTGCGCACCATGAACTACCAGTTGCGGGGACTCGAACCCGCCCAGTTCGAGGAGTTTTTCGACCTGGACGAAGCAGAGCTCGCCGGGCGCGGCATGAAGCGGCTTCGTGTGGATGCGCCGGTCGGCTATCCCTGTCGCGTCACGCTCGAGGACGCGCCGGTCGGCGAGGAAGTGCTGCTGCTGCCATTCACGCACCAGGACAGCGATTCGCCCTACCGCGCCTCCGGGCCGATCTTCGTGCGACGGGGCGCTGCCGAGGCGCGGCGGGTCACGGGGTCGCTGCCGCCCTACCTGATGCGCCGCCTGCTCTCCGTGCGCGCCTACGACGACGCGCACATGATGGTCGCGGCCGAAGTCGTCGAGGGCGCGGATGCCGACCCGCTCTTTCGATCGATGCTGGCGCGACCCGACGTCAGCTACCTGCACGTCCATTTCGCCAAGCGCGGCTGTTTCGGCGTGCGGATCGAGCGCGCAGACTAAATAGGGGACGCACCCCCATTTCGAATCTTGCGGCGAAATAGGGATGCGTCCCCTATTTCGTCATGACGACGACCTAGAATGGCCGCATGCGGTCGAAAGTCTCACGGCGTGGCTTCCTGGCTGGTTCGGCGGGCGTCGCGACGGTGCTCGCGGCGCGACGGGCACTGGCGGCGCCGCGTGCATCGGCGATCGTCACGGGACCTTACGGCCCGCTGAAACCGGCGCGGGACCTCGAGACCGGCCTGCCGCTGATCCTGTTGCCGGAGGGCTTCGAGTACCGGACCTGGTCCTGGTCCGGCGACACCATGCCAAACGGCCAGCCGGCGCCCGATGCGCACGACGGCATGGGTGTGATTCACGCCACGCGTACGAACGGAGAGCTGGACGTCACGCTCGTGCGCAACCACGAGCGATCGTTCGCGAGCCCGATCCAGGCCCCGGCGCGCTACGACACGGTCGTGCCGGCGGGCCAGCCGCTCGCCCCGGGCGGCGGCACGACGACGCTGCGCTTCCGCGGCCGGCGCTGGATCGGGGTCGAGCCTTCGCTCGGCGGCACCATCTTCAATTGCGCCGGCGGGGTGACGCCCTGGGGAACCTGGCTCTCCTGCGAGGAGACGGTCACGGATCTCACGGCCTGGGGCGGCCGCCGCCATGGATATGTATTCGAGGTGCGGCGCGAGGCGGCGAAGACGACCGGCCGCCCGATCGTCGACATGGGCCGCATGCTGCACGAGGCGGTCGCGATCGACCCGCGGACGAACATCGCCTACCTGACCGAGGACAACCCGAAGCGCTCCTGCTTCTACCGCTTCCTGCCGAAGGATCGAAGCGGCAAGGCGGGGAGCTACGAGGCCGGCGGGCGATTGCAGGCGGCGCAGGTCGCAGGCGTCGCGCGCGCGGACCTGACGGCTCCCGCCGTCGACGACCGCTACCGCCTGCGCTGGATCGACATCGAAAACCCGGACGCACGGCCCGGTTCCGCGCCGGAAGGGTTGCCCAATGCGCCGAACGAGACCAGCGGCCCGTTCCTGGAGGCCTGGGCAAAGGGGGCGCTGCGCATGAGCCGCGGCGAGGGCATCTGCTGGCATGGCCGGAGGGCCTACGTGGTGGACACCGCTGCGGGCGTCTCCGCCGATGGCCGTCGAGGTAGCGGCGACGGCGCCGTCTGGGAATACGATCCGCGCACGGAGACGCTGCGCGCGATCTTCGTTGCCGGCAGCCAGCAGGTCGGCGACAACATCGACAACATCACCGTGAGCCCGCGCGGCACCATCTTCCTCTGCGAGGACGGTGACCCGGTGACGGACGTCTACGGCCCGGGCACGCGGCTGCTGGGACTGACGGCGGCGGGGGACTCCTTTGCCTTCGCGAAGAACAACGTGGTGCTCGCGCGCGAGCAGATCGTCGCCGCCGGCAAGGGCATCCTGCCGGGCGATTACCGTGGCCAGGAATGGGCGGGCGCCTGCTTCGACCCCGCGGGCGAGGTCATGTTCGTGAACATCCAGCGACCCGGCATCACCTTCGCCATCTGGGGCCCGTGGAAATAGAAGGCGACGCGTCCAATCAGAACAATTGGACGCGTCCCCTTTAAGAGGAAAGGGCCGCCGGCCTGTGGCGGACCGGCGGCCCTACCTGCCACTGCAGTTCGTCAGAACTTGTAGGTGGCGCTCACGAAGTACCGGCGACCGATCACGTCATACGTCGAGGGGTCGGTGCCCGAGTCGATGTCCGGCGAATACAGCTCCGGATCCTCGTCCGTGAGGTTCTCGATGCCCACGCGGATTCCCAGCCCGTCATTGACCTGCCAGGCGGTCGACAGGTCCACGTAGACGATCGAGTCCACGCCCGGGTCCGTGCTGCCGGAAATGACCGTATCCTCCAGGATCATGCTCGGCAGGTAACGCGCCCGCAACGACGTCGTGAAGTCGCGGAACGACCAGACGGTGGTGAGTGCAGCCTTGAAGTCCGCGAGCGCATCACCCGGGTCGTCGCCGATCGAGCCTGCGTAATCGATGAACGCGTCGCCCGGCAGTTCCTGCTGCTCGAACTTCTCCATCCAGGTCGCCACGGCATTCAGGTTGATCGTGCCTGCGGCGCCGATGTCGAAGCCATAGTCGACCTGCAGGTCCACTCCCGAGGTCCTGATGCCGCCGATGTTGTTCTGGATCTCGAGCAGGTCCTCGATCTCGCTGGTCGCGATGTTACGGCCGAACAGGCTGCAGAAGAAGTTGTTCGGGTCGTACGAGGGGTTCGCATCGTTGTCGTTGAAGCAGCGCGAAACCACGATCGACGGGTCGATCGCCGCAATCGCGTCCGCCACCTCGATGTCGAAGTAGTCGACCGACACGCTCAGGCGGTCGGCGAACTGCGGCTGCCAGACGAAGCCGACCGTCATCGTATCGGCCGTCTCCTCCTGCAGGTTCGGGTTGCCGCCGGCCAGCGCATCGATCTGCGCGTTGGACTGCTCGAAGGTCGCCATGGCCGCGGCCGGGATGCCCTGGCTGATGCACAGTGCCTCGACCTGCGCACGGTTCGGGCCGTCCGCATTCGCGCCGGTGCCACCCGCTACGCCATCAGCCCCGAAGCGCTGCGGACTGTTGAAGTTGCAGGGATCCGTGACTTCCGGGTTGTCCTCGTTCTGCGGCGAGAACAGGTCGGCGATGTTCGGCGCACGCACGGCACGCTGATAGCCGCCGCGGACGCTGAACGAGTCATTGACCTGCCAGCTGAGTTCGCCCTTGTACGAGTTGTTGCCGCCCGCCACGCTGTGGTCCGAGAAACGGTAGCCGGCTGTCAGGCCGAGCTTCTGGATTCCCGGCACATCCGCCAGGACCGGCACGTAGAACTCGACGAACAGGTCGTTGTTCGACACGCGGCCGGTGATGTTGTCCTCGGCATTGAAGCCCGACACGTCGCCCGAACGCAGGATCTCGTCCTTCAGCGAGCGGTAGGCCATTTCCTGCCAGAACGCGCCTACGACCAGGGACGTGCGGCCGGCCGGCAGCTCGAACAGGTCGCCGGTCACGGTCGCCTCGGCCATGTTGTGCTCGATCTGCGCGGTGTTCTTGGCCGTCACCCCGACGAAGGCCGCGCACTCATCGGACAGGCCGCCGAAGCCGAACGGGTTGAATCCGCCGGCGCACAGGGCCGCGCCGCCGTCCGGCGCGTCCAGCAGCTGCTCCACCCGCGGCACGCTGACGTTGCCGGCCTGGTCGAGTTGCTCGTTGAACTTGCCGTAACCCGCGTAGATGTCGAACTTCCAGTTGTCGGTGATGTCGCCACGCGCGCCCAGCACGAACTGGGTGACGTCGCGCTCGTAGGACTCCTCGCGCGGACCGTTGGAGACGAAGCGATAGCGGAACAACAGGTCCTCGGCCGCGCCGGCACCCTGAATGCCGATGTTGTCGCCGGTGCGCGAGTTGGCGAGCGCGAGAACGGCGGCGTTCGACTGCACGAACGGGTTCGACACGGGGATCGTGAACTCGCCCGTGACGCCGCCCACGCTGTTGTTGGCGCCGGTCGGCGCCGGGCTCGGCGCGAGGCGCGTGTCCGAACTGTAGTTGGTGTACAGCAGCCGTGTGTACGCCTCGGCCCGTTCGCCGATCGTGAACGTGCCAAAGGTCCCGAGGCCGACCCGGGTCTGCGGCAGGATCAGGTTGTTCCAGGGCTCGAAGTTGTAGCTGTAGTTGGGGCGGAAGTTCTGCGCCACGAACAGCCCGTCGATGTCCTCGCCCTGCACGGTCCGGAAATTGGACATGCCGGTGACCGAGAACGGCGTGCCGTCGTCGTTGAACGCCATGGTCGAGAAAGTCGCCGGGCCGGTTGCACCGAGCGACGCGAACATCGCGTCCTGGGCGGCCTGTGTCCAGCGATTATTGGACGGCGCCCGCAGGTGGCCCGACGGGAAGAACGACGTGCCCGACACCGCCTGTGCCGAGAACGCGCGTTCGCCCTTGCTGAGCCGCTCGCGGTCGTTGACGGTGCCGAAAACGACCACGTTGCCGCGGCCATCCGCCAGGTCGGCGCCCATCGTCACCGACAGGGACCGCACGTCGGTGTCCTGCTCCTGTGACATGCCGTACTGGCCTTCCAGCTCGATGCCCGTGAAGTCCTTCTTCATGATGAAGTTCGTGGCGCCGGAGACGGCGTCCGAGCCGTAGACTGCCGAGGCCCCGCCTGACAGCACTTCGACGCGCTCGACCATCGAGGTCGGAATCGTGTTGATGTCGACGCGGGCATTCTCGTCGCCGGGCATCAGTCGCTTGCCGTCCATCAGCACCAGGTTGCGCGTGGAGCCGAGCCCCCGCAGATTGATGTAGGCCTGGCCGTTGCCCGGGTTGTTGCTGCCCGTCGAAAACGACGGAACCACCTGCGGCATGGTGTTGAGGAACGTCTCGGCGTTCAGCACGCCCGACTGCTCGAGCGTTTCGGCCGACACGCTGACGACCGGGCTCGCCGCCACGTAGTCCTGGCGGACGATGCGCGAGCCGGTCACCGTGATTTCGCCGAGGTCATCCTGCGCCTGGCTCGCGACGGTCGCGAAGCCGGCGCCAGACGCGCCCGCCGTGAGTAGCGCGAGCTTGACGGCGCGCGCGACGGTTCTCCTGGACATTTGAAGTACCTCCAATGTTGCTTGAGGGCAACAATGGCCGGCCACAAAGGCCCTGTTGCGTGCCTGCAAGATACGACGACCGGGGTGGAAAAGAGCCCGCTTTGGCAAAGGCTTCCGGCCGTTGACAAGGTTTTGGGAACGGTTCGGCTCGTCGTCGCATCTGATGTTGTAGAACGACAACGTCCGTGGCATACGGGAATGACATGGCCCACGACGGCGCAAACAGGGTGCGGGCGCTCATCGTCGACGACGAGGATCTCGGCCGCCGGGTATTACGCTCGCTGCTCGAGCACGACGACGACGTGGAAATCGTGGGCGAGGCGGGCTCGGCGCCGGAGGCCGCGCGCCAGATCGCCGAGCAACGCCCGGACCTGGTCTTCATGGACATCGAGATCCCGGGCGGCAGCGGCATCGACGTGCTGCGCGGCATCCGCGCGCCGCTGCCCTACGTTATCTTCGTCACCGCGCATCCGGAGTTCGCGCTGCCGGCGTTCGAGCTGGAAGCGGTGGACTACCTGGTGAAGCCTGTCCAGCGCCCGCGGTTCTCCGGCAGCCTCCTGCGCGCCAAGCAGCGCATCATCGAACGCCGCGTCGCCGGGCTTGCCATGCAGATCGCGGGCGCCGCCAATGCACTCGAGCGCCCCGGGGGCGCCGGTGCGCGCCCGCAGGAGCCGTACGCCGAGCGGCTCACGATCCGCGTGCGCCGCCGCCTCTTCGCGCTCGAGATCAGCGAGATCACGTGGATCCAGGGCGCGAGCCAGTACAGCCGCGTGCACACGAAGGGCGGCGAGTACCTGCTGTCGCGCACGCTGGCCTCGCTCGAGTGCGAGCTCGATCCGAACCGGTTCTTCCGCATCCACCGCTCGGCGATCGTGAATGCGGCGCACGTGCGCGAGGTGCGCTCGAGCGGCGACGGGCGCTACAACATCGTCCTGAACGGCGGCCACGCGCTGCCGATGGGCCGCGCCCGGCGCGAGATCCTCGAGAAGCTGTTGAACGGGATCGCGGCCCCGGGCGGTTAGGGAAGCTCTGCACAGGTGGCATGGGCGCGGCCGTGGCGGATATTCGATCCGGCAAGGAGCGAGGAGCGATGTGTATCGAGATACATGAGCGACGAGTGACGCCGCCCGATCGAATATCCGCCCGGCCCCAAGGGGTTGCGCGCGGGCCGCGCCGCCACGGCGTTGCTCCCTCCTCGTGTGGATTCACCACACTTCGTCGGTCGCGCCTGGTGGCTACGCGGCGCGCGCGCAACGCACGCCATGCCACCTGTGCAGGGTTTCCCTAGGCGATGGCGCGCACGGAAACCAGGGTGCTCGAGGGCCTGCCGGGGCAGGTCGAAGAGCCGCAGGCGCGCCGCCCGTTTGCCTCGTCTCCCGCCAAGACCGTTGTCGTGGGTCGCCTCATCGGCGACCAGCCCCAGCGCTGGTGGCCGCTGGCCGGCAGCTGGCTCGCGGTCGCCTTTTCCGTCGGATTCGGGCTATTCGTCAACTACCAGGCCGGCGGCCGGTACGACACCTTCGCCCAGTCGCTGCTGGCGACGATTCCGCATTACCTGGTCTGGGCATTGTGCAGCCCGCCGCTCTACCGGGCGCTGCACATGACGATCGAGGGCAGCCGGCGCGCGGTCTGGGTGCCGGTGCTGGTGGCCTGGAGCACGGTCGCGCTGGCCGGCTCGACCATCCTCTCGTACCTGAGCTATTCCATCCGCCGCGACCTGCCGCTCGGCTTCCAGCAGCTGTTCGAGATCTACCTGCAGCCGCCGGCCGGCCCGGCATTCCACGCGATGAACCTCAGCATCCTGGCGCTCGCGCTCGCAGCGTTCGCGGTGCTGCGCGGCCTGCGCCTCAAGGACCTGGCGCTGTGGGAAGCGGCGCAGGTGGAGTTGCGCGGCGCGCACCTCGAGGCGCAGCTCGCGCAGGCGCGCCTGCAGGCGCAGATCAACCCTCACTTCCTGCTGAACAGCCTGAATGCGATCGCGGGCCTGGTCCAGACCGGGGAGCGCGACCGCGCCTTCGACGCGATCGGCCGGTTGGGCGAGCTGCTCCAGATCGCATTGCGCAGCGGCCGGGTGTCGAACATGACGCTCGGCGACGAAATGGAATTCCTCGACCGCTACCTGAAGCTCTGCGAGCTGCGCTTCGACAGGCAGTTCCGCTACCGCCTCGCGATCCCGGAGGCGCTGCGCGACCTGCGCTTCCCGGCGCTCGTCGTTCAGCCCCTGATAGAAAATTCGATCCGCCACGGCATGAGGCCGCCGGCGCCGCTGACGGTGGACATCCGCGCCTGGCGCGAAGGGCATCGGCTGGTCATCGAGGTCGAAGACGACGGTTGCGGACCCGGCGATGCGAGGATCGAGCTGCGCCCCGGCCATGGCCTGGCCAACGTGGCGGAGCGCCTGCGGCTCTGCTTCGGCCCGGACAGCGCGCTCACGCTCGAGCCGCGCGCCCCGCGCGGCACCCGCGTCCGCCTCACGATCTGAACAGGAATAGGGGACGCATCCCCATTTCCGGAAATAGGGATGCGTCCCCTATTTTCAGGCCTTGCGGCCCTCGACGAAGTAGTAGATGAGCTGGGCGACACCGACTGCGGCCGGAATCAGGCCGAACAGCGCGACGTCGCTGCCAGCGGCCTCGCGCAGCGCGAAGTAGAGCACGACGCCCACGCCAACGCCGATCATGCCGCTGCGCAGGCCGTTCGACTTGCGCTCGTCTTCGACGGGCTCGGCAAGCTCGGGCGGCAGTTCGAGGCCCTTCTCCATCGCCGCGAGGCGCTCCTTGTGGCGCAGCTCGTAGCGCTGCAGCTTGCGCTGGTGCGCCGCGATGATCGAGACGGCCGCGATGCCGATGCCGAACACGATCCCGACGATCGGAATGAGCACGGCGATTGATTGATGGTCCATCAGCTTGATCTCCGGATTCTCAGAAGTTGAAAAGTATTGCCAGTGCCTGGCGGAAAAATGCCAGGTCGGCCCTCGCCGCGTCCGCGGCCAGCCAGCCTGCGACGCAGACCGCGATGGCCTGCATCATGCCGCCATCCGGCCCGAGGGAGGGGTGCGACCCGTTCATGCCCGTTGATACGCGGCGCGGGGCGGCGCGGTTTCACCGGCGCAGGCTAAGATCGCCTGAAACCCGGCGGACCGCCGCTGCGTATCAACCGTGGAGATGGTCCGACCCGAATGCCGGCCGACGATGCGATCACGACCCTGATCCAGGCCGGCCGGGCGGAGGAGGCCTTTGAGCGGCTGGTGCCCAGCTACCGCCGGCGCGTGTTCGGTCTCGCGTACGGCATCCTGCGCGACCGCGGCGCGGCCGAGGACCTGGCCCAGGAGGTGTTCGTGAAGCTCTGGCAGGCGCTGCCGAAGTACGACGGGCGGGCGCAGCTCTCGACCTGGATCTACGCGATCACGCGCAATGCCGCAATTTCGGCGCTGCGCGGTCGCCGGCGGTCGGTTTCGCTGTCGGACCCGGCCGTGCAGGAGGAAGCAGAGGGCGTGGCCACGGCGGCGACCGTCGAATCCGACGCCGCGCTCTGGCGCCAGGTCGAGGCGCTGCCCGACAAGCAGCGCCAGGCGGTCATACTCTATTATCAGGACGAGCGCTCGGTGGACGAGGTCGCGGCCATGATGGGCGTGCCGGTCAACACCGTGAAGACGCACCTGCACCGGGCGCGCGCGAGTCTCGCCGCGGCGCTCGGCATCGCGGGCAAGGAGGTCGCATGAGCGACGAAGGCGCCGGCATGGCGGCGCTCGATGTCAGGCTGCGCCGGGCGATGTCCGGGCTCGACGCGCGCGCGGGATTCGAGGCGCGCGTGCAGGCGCGCCTCGCGGCGGCGGCGCCGGTGCGCGCGGACCTGCGGGCGCAGTTCGAGGCGCGGCGCGAGGCGGTGCGCCGGCGGCTGCGGCGCGAAGCCTGGGCGAACGGCATTTCCATCGCCGGAATCGGCGTCGCCGCGGCCGCGCTCGTGTGGCAGTTCGCGCCGGAGATCGGGCGCGCGGCCGCCAGCCTGTCGATTCCCGCGGATCCGGTCGTGATCGGGTCGGTGACGCTCGCCGCGCTCGCGCTCGGCCTCTGGCCGGTGCTGCGCACGCTGCCGGGATTCCGCATCGGCTGACGCGCTAGAATCCCGGGTCATGAAGAACCCGGCGGTGGACGCCTACATCGCGAAATCCGGCGAATTCGCGCGGCCGATCCTCGCGCGCGTGCGCGCGGCCATGCACAAGGCCTGCCCGAAGATCGAGGAGACGATCAAGTGGGGCGTGCCGCATTTCGAGTACCAGGGCGTGGTCGCGTCCATGGCGGCGTTCAAGCAGCACGCCAGCTTCGGTTTCTGGAAACAGAAGCTGATGGATGACCCGGCGGGGCTCTTTCCGAGAGCCGGCGATTCGAGCATGGGCGGGCGCAAGTTCCGCTCCGTGGGCGAGCTGCCGGCGCAGGCCGTGCTCGTCCGCTACGCGAAGGCGGCGGTCGCGCTGAACGAGAAGGGCGTGAAGGTGCCGAGGGCGGCGAAGACGAAGAGGCCGCCACTGAAAATTCCCACCGACCTCGCCGCGGGACTCCGCAGGAACACGAAGGCGAAGGCGACCTACGACGCCTTCCCGCCGTCGAAGAAGCGCGAATACGTCGAATGGATCACCGGGGCGAAGCAGCCGGAAACGCGCAGGCGCCGCCTGGCCACCGCGATCGAGTGGCTGGCCGAGGGCAAGGCGCTCAACTGGAAGTACGAGAGCTGCTGATGACCCACCGCCTCGAGGAATCTTCGGACGCCGTCGTCCTGGCGCCCGCCGGGGAGGCCGCGGCCGCGGTGATCTGGCTGCATGGCCTCGGCGCCGACGGGCACGACTTCGTGCCCATCGTGCCGGAGCTGAAGCTGCCGGCGTCACCCGCGATCCGCTTCGTGTTCCCGCATGCGCCGGTGCGCCCGGTGACGCTCAACATGGGGATGCGCATGCGTGCCTGGTACGACATCAGGACGCTCACGGCGGAAGGGCGCGCGGACGAGGAGGGCATCCGGGAATCCGTCGCGCTGGCGGGGCGCTACATCGCCGCCGAGCGCGCGGCGGGCATCGCCTCGAACCGCATCGTGCTCGCGGGCTTCTCGCAGGGCGGGGCAATCGCCCTGCACGCCGGCCTGCGCCACGTGGAGCCGCTCGCGGGCATCATCGGCCTGTCGACCTACCTGCCGCTGCAGGCGACGCTCGCGGGCGAGCTCGCGGACGCCAACCGCGCGACGCCCATATTGATGTGTCACGGCCTGTACGACCCGGTGCTGCCGGTGCAGCTCGGCGCGCTGGCGCGGGGGTGGCTGCGGGAACTCGGCTACGCCGTCGAGTGGCACGAGTACCCGATGCAGCACCAGGTCTGCCCGCCGGAAATCCAGGACATCGCCGCCTGGCTGCGCGGCCGGCTGGCCGCCGGTTGATGGAGTATCATCCGCGCATCTGACAGGGAGGGCCGTCATGGGCTGGATCATCCTCGGCATCATCGTCCTGCTCGTCTTGTTCGTGGTCGGGATCTACAACGGCCTCGTCACGGCGCGCAACGCCTACAAGAACGCCTTCGCGCAGATCGACGTGCAGCTCACCCGCCGCCACGACCTGATCCCGAACCTGGTCGAGACGGTGAAGGGCTACCTCGCGCACGAGCGCAACACGCTCGAAGCCGTGATCAGCGCGCGCAATGCCGCCGTCAGCGGCCTGAAAGCCGCCGCCGCCAACCCCGGCGACGCCGCTGCGGTGCAGAACCTGGCCACGACCGAGAACGCGCTCACCGGCGCGCTCGGCCGGCTGTTCGCGCTCGCCGAGGCCTACCCGGACCTCAAGGCGAACCGGAACATGATGCAGCTCTCCGAGGAGCTGACCACGACCGAGAACAAGGTCGCCTTCGCGCGCCAGGCCTTCAACGACTCCGTCATGGGCTACAACAACAGGCGCGAGGTGTTCCCGAACAGCATCATCGCGGGCATGTTCAACTTCCTGCCGGCGCAGCTGCTCGAGATCGAGTCGCCGCAGAAGCGCGAAGTGCCGAAGGTCAGTTTCACCTGATCCGCGCCGCGGGCTGAGCGATGGACTTTTTCGGGCGGCAGGCCGAAACCCGGCGCCTGTCGCGCTGGCTGGTGCTGCTGTTCATCCTGGCGGTCGGCGCCATCGTCGTCGCCATCGACGCGGTCGTGGTCGTCGCGGTCAGCGTGCTGACCAGCCCTGACGGCGGCATGCTGGCCGCCGAAGAGGTACGCTTCGACGACTATCCGCTCGTCATCGTCGTCACGACCATCGTCGTGCTCGGCACCATCTTCATCTCGAGCCTCGTGCGCACCGCCTCGCTGGGCGCGGGGGGCGGTGCGGTCGCGCAGTCGCTCGGCGGCACGCGCATCTCGGCGGACACGACTGACCCGCTGCGGCGGCGGCTCATGAACGTGGTCGAGGAGATGGCGATCGCCTCCGGCGTCCCGGTGCCGCAGGTGTACGTGCTCGACCGCGAGGCCGGCATCAACGCCTTCGCGGCCGGGCACAACCCGGCGAACGCGGCGGTCGCGGTGACGCGCGGCGCGCTCGTGAACCTGAACCGCAGCGAGCTGCAGGGCGTGATCGCGCACGAGTTCAGCCACGTGCTGAATGGCGACATGCGGCTCTCCACGAGGCTGATCGGCATGCTGTTCGGGCTGACGGTCGTCGCCATGGTCGCCCGCTTCGTCCTGCGGCACCTGCCGCGCAGCAGCGGCAACCGCAAGGGAGGCGGCGCGATCGCGGTCATCGCGCTCGCCGCCGTGATCGTGCTCGTGCTCGGCTGGATCGGGCTCTTCTTCGGCCGGCTGATCCAGGCCGCGGTGTCGCGCAAGCGCGAGTCGCTCGCGGACGCCTCCGCAATCCAGTTCACGCGCGATCGCGACGGCCTGCGCGGCGCACTCGTGAAGATCGGCGCGCTCGGCGTCGGCTCGCGGTTCGTGGACACCGACGCGGAGGAAGTGGCGCACCTGCTGTTCGCCTCTGGCGTGCAGCGCGCCTTCGCGACCCACCCGCCGCTCGAGGAGCGCATCCGCGAAATCGACCCGCGCTTCGACCCGAAGGAGTTCGAGGTCATGCGCCAGCGCATGAACGAGGAGCGCGCGCAGGCGATCGGCGGCGCCGGGACAAAAGCCGCCGCCGCCGCGAAGCTCGGCGGCCTGCTGGAGGGCGCGATCGTGCTCGCGCCCGCGACGGTCGCGGGACTCGTCGCCAACCCGGGAACCGAGCACGTGCTGCAGGCGCAGGGCCTGCTGTCCTCGCTGCCACCCGGCATCCGCCGGCTCGCGCGCGACCCGGAGCGCGCCGCGGCGCTCTTTCTCGCGCTCGCTCTCGACCCGACCACCGACGGGCGCCAGCGGCAGCTGTCATTCGTCCACGCGCAGCTCGGCGGCGAGTTCCACGACGCGGTGGTGGAGCTGCTCCCGCAGGTGGACACGCTCGGCGCGGTGCAGCGCATGCCGGCCCTGCTGCAGGTGTTCGCGGCGCTGCACCCGCTGCCGCGCACCGAGCGCATCGCGCTCCTCAAGTGCCTGAACGGCCTGCTGACGCGCGAGGGGCGCATCTCGGTGTTCGCCTACGCGATGCGGAAGCTCTCGCAGGTGCAGCTGCAGGACGAGCTCGATCCGCGCCGCCGCGTCGCGGGCTCGCTGACGCTGCACGGGACGCGCAACGAGCTGCAGATCCTGTTCTCCATCCTCGCCATGCACGGCAGCGAGGACGAAACGGAGGCCCGGCGCGCCTACGAGATCGGCATGGAGGAATTGCTGCCGCAGGTCCGGCCGCCATTCAAGCGCGAGGGCCACTGGCCGCCGCGCCTCGACCATGCGCTGACGCGCCTGGACGGCCTGCAGCCGGCGGCGAAGGAGCTGCTGGTGAAGGCGCTGGTGCGCACCATCTCCCACGACCGGCGCATGACGGTCGCCGAGTCCGAGCTGCTGCGCGCGATCTGCGCGGCCCTGCACTGTCCGCTGCCGCCGCTGTATGCGGCGAGTGGGGAGGCTGGACAAGCAGGGGCGATGGCGTAG